>SXGQ01058982.1_pt1 | contig 14454 bp, 15 predicted proteins | sample 3178371 | NCBI WGS metagenome assembly SXGQ01 (sample SAMN11356859, study PRJNA531348) | freshwater metagenome | isolation source: freshwater sample F1-20 | place: China: Fuxian Lake, Yuxi | collected 2017-12-25
GACCTCTCCTCGCTCGACAAGTGGGACGACTACGCGGCGGCGAAGGAGGCGATGTTCCTCCACACGGACATCGCCGAGGTGCCGTGGGTCGTCGTGAAGTCGCACTGCAAAAAGCGGGCCCGGCTCAACGCGATGCGCTACGTGCTGCACCGGATTCCCTACGCGGGCAAGGACTTGGACCGGATCGGCGATCTCGACCCGCTGATCGTCGGCCGTGCGAACGTCGTCTACGAGGGCGGCGCGCCCGACGGCGAGGCGCTGCTCTAGACGGAGGGCGGTGCGCCTCGGCGTCCCCGCCGTCAGTGCACGATCAGTTTGAGGCCGATCAGGGCGACGCCGAGCACGACGTTGATGCCGATCGTCAGCGCGGTGCCGCGGCGGCCCAGGCGCGCGAGCCGCGAGATCGCGACGCCCCACGCGACCAGCTCGACGACGCAGATCCCCACGCCGACCCAGCGCGCCGTCGGAAGGGTCAGGACGCCGAGCGCGGCGAGCAGGATCGGGGCAAGCGGAGTCAGGCTTGCCTGGGCGAGCGGCCACTCCTCGACCAGCGCGGCGCGGGCCGCGGGCCAGCGCACGTGCTCGCCCGTGCGCACCACGCGGCGCAGGATCGCCACGTGCACGTGCGCGAGCCAGAAGACGAGCGCGGTCAGCGCGATCGTCCCCATCACCATCACGGGTCCGCCCGCGATCGCGATCAGGAGCGACGCGGTCAGGATCGTGCCGTAGACGGCGCTCGCGCCGTCGCCGTAGCGGGCCGAACCGGTCAGGGCCCAGCGCAGCGCGCGTGACTGCGCGGTCACGTGGGAGACGTCGAGCTTGTCCGCGTCTGGGCCGCTCATGCCCGCGAGCGTACCGCGGGTCGCGCCGGGGCTAGCCCGCGAGGCCCTCGACGCCGGGTGTCGTGAAGGCGACCTCGTAGCCGCGGATGTCGTACGCGAAGACGCCGTGGGCGATGAACGGATCATCCTGGGTCCAGGCCTCGACCTCGTCCCGCGACGACGCCCGGGCGATGATGGCGCCGCCGACGCCGCCCTCCTCGAGGGCCCCGGCGAGGAAGTGGCCCTGCGCCACGTGGTCCTGCACCCAGGCCACGTGGCCGTCGCGGTGCGGGTCGACCTGTTCGGGAGTGGCCGTGTAGCGGCCGAGCAGGATGAACATCGGGCGCCTCCGGGGCGGGGTCTCGGGCGACCGTACCAGACGGCCGCGGGCGGCTACGGGGTCGTGAAGCCGAGCTGCTCGAGCAGCACGGGGTAGACGACCGCGGTGTCGCCGGTCGGCTGGGCCGGGTCGATCACGTCGTGGGGCAGCCCGAGGTCCTTCGCGAACACGTGCACGGTCACGTCCGCACCGCCCTCCGCCCAGTCGCGGGCCAGGACCTGGACCTGGCCGTTGTCGACCTGGTTGTCGTTGAGGTTCCAGTCGACGGCGAGCGACCTCACGGCGGGTGGCGCCGAGGCGGAACGCGCCCGCACGTACGAGCCGAGCCGGTACATCGCCACGAGCCCGCGCGTCGTCTCGCCGTTGTAGACGTGGTCGATGCCCGTCTTGTCGGAGCCCGGCAGGGTGATGCTCGGCAGCCGCCCGAACAGGTTCTCGAAGCCCGTGGTCAGCCACGGCGGCCCGACCGGCAGGGTCAGGGCGGGCGCGATCACGACGGCCCGGTCGACGTCGTCGCGCTCCTGCGCGATCCAGGAGGTGATCACCCCGCCCATCGACAGGCCCATCACGCGACGCTCCTCGCCGAGGCCGACGGCGAGGTCGGCGGCGGTGTCGGCGTAGTCGCGCAGCTCGGGGGCGGTCAGATCAGCCAGGTTCGTCACGCTGCCGACGGCCGTCCCGTCCGCGTTCGCGATGCCGTGGTGCGGCACGCGCAGGATCAGGACGTTCGCGCCCTGCGCGTGCACCGTCTCCGCGAACTCGACCCACTGCTGCGGGCAGTTCGTGAGGCCGTGCACGAGCACGACGGCGACGTCGGCGCGCTCGCCGTCGGTCATCAGGCGCGAGCGGCACTTCCCGAACACGCCGAGGCGCTCCTCCTCGGCGGCGATCGCGTCGAAGCGCTCGACGGCGGCCGCGTAGTCGGCCGCGGGGTCGGGTCGCGGGGCGAGGTCCACGGATGAGAGCGGCACGAAGGCCAGGACGACGAGGAGGCCGACGAGCACCGCGATGACGCCGCCGAGCGCGAGCAGGACGAGGCGCAGCGGGGAGCGCCGGGGCGGGGTGGCGGCCATGGCGCGACCCTACCAGAGGCGGCCGGGCTCGCCGACCCGCCTCTGCCATGCTTGCCGCATGCCGGTCTTCGAGCGCTCCGTCGAGATCGCCGCGCAGATCGCGGAGGTATTCGCGTTCCACCTCGACACGCGCAACGTGCCGCGGATCACGCCGCCCCAGCAGGAGGTGCTGGAGATCGTCGGCGAGTTCCCGCTCGTGGTGGGCGCGGTCGTCGACATGAAGATCCGCCAGGCGCCGATCCCGACGGCCCAGCCGTGGCGGATCCGGGTCACGGCGATCGAGCCGCCGACCCTGATCCGCGACGAGGTCGTCGACAACGAGATGTTCACGCGCTTCGTGCACACGCATCGCTTCGAGGAGCTCGGGCCGGAGCTGACGCGGCTGACGGACCACATCGACTGGGACATGTCCTCGCGGATGCTCGCCGGGATGGCGAAGGGCATCATCGAGAAGACGTTCGCGGGCCGGCAGGACCGCACCCGCGACCTGCTCGGCGGCGGCGCGGCCGGCGCTTAGAGGACCGACTCGTGCCTGCCGCCGCCCGCTGACCCGACGGCGGGACCGGGATTCGAACCCGGGGCCCTGGCACTGCTGCCGGGCTGCGGTTTTCAAGACCGCCTCGTTAGGCCGCTCCGACACCCCGCCTCGGCTCGATTGTAGGGATCCCGGGGTCATGCAAGTTCATGAAGAGTCTCCCTGGGCCCGAGATTGCACCGCAAAATGCACCGCGCGACGCAAGCTGTTGCAGAGCGCTTCAACACTCCTCTCGAAGACCTCCTCGCTGGAGGTGCTTGCGCCATGTGCACTAACACTCGCCAGTGGGTTGACGATAGGTCGCTAGAATTCGAACGAGTGGAAACTCCACCCCGGCGCCGAGCACCTCAGTCGCGCGGCGGATCCTGCGTGCGGTCGTCGAGCATTCCACAGGGAATCCCGTGGCTCAGACTGATCCCGGAAGCCCGATTGGCTCTAGTACTCCTGCCGGGCCGCGAGCCGCGCAAAGTGTCCACCGCTCGCCAGCAGGTCAGCCGGCGTGCCTTCCTCCACGATCCGGCCGTCCGACACGACGAGGATGCGGTCTGCGCGCTCCACCGTGGTGAGCCGGTGCGCGATCGCGACACGTGTGACCGACTGACCCAGGATCGAGCGCATGACGATGCCCTGGGTCACATTGTCGAGGGCACTGGTTGCCTCGTCGAGCAGGATCACCCGGGGGTCGCTGGCGAGGGCCCGCGCGATCATGAGCCGCTGGCGCTGCCCGCCCGAGATCGCACCGCCCCGGTCGCCGATCGGTACATCGAGGCCGCGTGCGCGCACCTCGGGCTCGAGCCCGGACTCGGCGATGACCTGCCATAGGCGCTCATCGTCAATCTGGAGCGGACCGCAGATGCACTCTCGGTATGTTGTTCCAAAGGGCATCGAGGTTTGCAGCACCGTTCCCATCTGTCGGCGAACGGCGGCGACATCGAGTTCGGCGAGGTCTTGTCCGTCGAAGGAGACGACCCCGCTCCATGGTGTCTCGAAGCCGAGGATGAGGCGCATCACCGTGGACTTCCCTGATCCCGACGGACCCACGACGGCGACGAATTCCCCCGGCTCGATCGTGATGTTGACGCCGTCGAGCAGCGGAGGCTGGTCGGGGTCGTAGCCAAAGACGATGTCGGTGAGTTGGATGCGACCCTCCAGCGGACCTGGTGCACGTGCGGGACCTGGCCGCTCGACCGCGGTGGACGTGATGGGCACTACGCGCTCAAGCACGGGTCCCAGTTCGACCACCGTATTCAGGTTCTGGGCGAGCAGGCCCATGGCGATGGTGAGTTGCGCAACCGCGACGTAGGCTCCCATGAACGCCGACGCCCTGAACGAGCCCTGCCCGGCAACCACCGTGAGGACGAGTATCAGGTTCATGAAGATCGGCGCCACGAACAGAACCGGCTCCGACCGTTTGATCCCCTCGAGTCGGCGCTCCAATGTGGTCAGCTGGGTCGCGAAGAACCGGGCCCACCGAGCCATCGCCCGTGACTCTGCGCCGCTCACGCGAATGGGGACGATCGCGCCAACCATGGCAACAAAACTGCTCTCAGCCGCGCTTCGATCCTCGAGATATTGCACAAGGTGCCCACGTGCGCGCGTCTGCAAGATGGAGACGAGCGCCACGATGATGATGATGATGAAGCTCATCGCCAGGCCGAGCACCACGTCGATCGCGAGTAGGTACGCCAGATTGACGAGACCGAAGACCGACGTGAACACCAACGCGAGCACTCCGTCATCGACCGTTTCCCTGGCGGTCTCCACCGCCAGTGAGCGGTTGAGGATCTCGCCGGACTGCATGCGCCGAAAAAACGGAAGGGGCAACCGCAGCAGATGCGCCATGATGCCTGGAGCCAGACGCGCATCGCTCGATTGGCGCAGCCGAATCAGCAACAGATTGCGCGCGACGATGAGCAGGGCGCCCCCCGCGCTGCCGAGAGCGAAGGCGACGAGGATGCCGGCCGCCAGGCCGGAGTTGCCCGAGGGAACGGCTACTCCGAAGAGCCCTGACGTGGCAACCGGCAGGAGCAGGCCGATGGTGCCTCCGAGCAACGACAGCACGAGCACGGTTCTCACTTGTGCCAGCCGCCCGCTTACCGACCACCAGATGAGTGCTCGCCACGATGCCCCGGGCGGTAGCGAACCGGTCACGACGACGGTTTCCGCCGCATCGTCGGCACCACGGAAACGCGTGCGTGTGCGGGTACCACCGGCGACGGCGTCGGCACCCGATCCACTGGGCAGGATCGCTGTGGCGGTTTCGCCCGTTGCGGTCACCGCCGGTCCCGGCAGCGAGTCCCACCAGCGTGCGTCTCGCGGTGGAGGCGCGACCATCAGACCGGAGGCTGCGGCGATGGCATCCATGGGCGGAAGTTGGCGCTCGACGCGAGGATCGGGTGCGCGCACCTCGCCGTCGATGGTGGACAGGGCCACCGAGTAGGCATCGAGCAGAGGTGAAGGGAAGCGCGGCGCTCGCGTTAGATGCCCGTTGGGAGTCGCTGCGGCTACGACCGTGTCGACGGCCTCGTCCCACGACGTATCGGGGGTTCCACGTTCCGGCGGCGTGCGTTCCTCAGCCATGGACCAGCTCCGCGAACAGGCCCTCGTCGACGAGGTGCGTGAATGTGCCGCGCTGGACGATGCATCCCGCATCGACCACGAGGATCTCGTCGGCGTCGCGAATGGTGCTCAGGCGGTGTGCCACGACGATGGTGGTCACGCCGCGAGTACGAAGCCGGGCCTCCACTTCCGCCTCCACGATAGGATCGAGTGCGCTCGTCGCCTCGTCCAGCACGATGATCCGCGGGTCACCCGCCAGCGCGCTGGCGATCGACAGACGCTGCAGCTCGCCACCGCTGAAGCCGCCATCCGCCGACGTGACGTGATGGAAGTAGGCTCCCGGTCGACTGAGGATCGTGTCTTCGATGCAGGCATCGCGCGCAGCGCGTTCCACTGCATCATCGGAAATGCCTTCATCCCACAGGGTGAGATTCTCACGGATCGTGCCGGGGAAGAGCACGGAGGTCTGTGGCACGTACGCGATGTCACGCGTGCGCATGTCGCGTGGGACCGAGAGGCGGGGTGTTCCGTCGAGCGAGACGTAGCCCGACCACGGGCGCAGTTCGCCGATGATGAGTTTCGCGATCGTCGTCTTGCCGCTTCCACTCGGGCCCACGAGGGCAATGCGGCGGCCAGCTTCGATCTCCAGGGAAAGATCCTCGAGCAGAAGATCAGTGGCGTCGCCATACCCGAAGTTGACCGAGTGCAGTGAGACCGCACCCCCTAGTCGGCTCGAGGCCGCCGAAGGTCCCGTTGGCGGAGCGGGAGCGACCGTGAGCAGCTCCGGGTCGAGAGGCTGACGCACCACGGGTCCGAACTGCTTCTCGGCACTTGTGATCGTTTGCGCCAGGGCCCCGAAGTTGGCAAGCATCTGAATTCTGGTGAGCAGCAGCACCATGAAGGCTTGAGCAGCCACCACGGTGCCCAGATTGATGGTGCCTGCGAAGACCTCCGCGACCCCGATGGCGAGGAGCGCTCCCAGTCCCACCGTCTGGGCGAGGACCGGCACGAGCGTGAGGTACTGGTTCGCGACGCCCAACCGGGTGGCGGACGATGCCACGTCCTCGCGGACCTGAGTCCAGCGCGCGAAGGAGAACTGCTCCCAGGCAGCCGCCTTGATCGACTCGACCGAGGCGATGACGTCGGAGGTGTACCCGCTCAGGCGCACGAGATCGGTGTCGAAGCGACGCTGCAGGCTCTCGCGGCGTCTGAGCACGGCTTGGCCGATCACCAGGGTGACGACGCTGACCACCAGAGCAGTGAAGCCCATGACGGCGTCGAGGAAGAAGATCATGCCGAGAAAGACGATCGCCATGAGGGAGTTGACGAGTGCATACGGGAGGTAATAGCCACCTCGCATTGCAAAGCGCTCCGCGGAGTTGAATCGCCCAAGCACATTGCCTACGCCGTAGTGCTGAAGGTGCGGGATGCTCATCGTGAGGGAGTGCCAGACGAAGGCTGTCGCCCGTGAACGGAAGAGACGCTTCTGAAGGTGCGTCAACAGGGCGCTCGTAATCACGACGGCCGCAGCGGCAATGGTGCCGGCGACGAGCAGGCCGAGGACGACTATCGGGCCCCATGAGGTGTCCAGGTCGACGATGAAGCGGTCGACGAAGAGCCGCATGAGTAGCGGCACCGCGATGGAGGGCACCAAGCTCACGACAACAGCCACGAAGATGTAGATGAGGCTCGTTCTCGACTGCAGCAAGACGGCAGCGATCACCCCGCGTGACGTGCGGTCCGGTTCGAAGCCCGGCAAGGGTGTGCCATCCGGTGCGATGCAGTAGGTGCGCAGCAGTGCATCTGCGGCGAGGTCCGACGGCAGTCCGCCGAACCCTCCGAGTTGGCGGTCGACCGTGTCGATCGACACAACTCGCCCATGTGCTGCAAGCGTGGCGACCACACGCTCTGCCTGGCTCACTGCGCTCAACAGCCCGCCGTCCTGCGGCCGCTCACGGCGCCGCCCAGCCCAGCACCGGCGCGTCACGCAGGAGCACGGTGACGTCGCTGAGCGAGCCTGCATTGACCTTGACGTCGGGGCCTTGGCCGATGCTCCAGCTGTAGCCGGACGGGGTCGACGGATCCTGTTCAAGCTCAACGGATACCTCGATCACCGGTCCCGACACGAGGAAGTAGTTAACGAGCGAGGCGTTGCCCCCCACGACGTATCTGATTCGCTCAGCCGATACCGGTGTCGGCGACATTGCCGTGACGGAGCCGCGGATGACGCCGTATTGCGCCGCGCGCGGCGCATTGGCAGGCGACACCGCCACGGGTGCGCCGATGCGTATCGCAGACGCCTTCGTTGCGGGGATGAACGCCTTGACGACGAGAGCGGCATCGACAGGCTGCAGGTAGACCATGGGGTCGCCCGTCTCGGTGATGCGGCCCGGGAGGGCCACCACCTCGCTGACGATGGCATCCACCGGGCTCACGATCCACTCAATGCCTCCGCCCGTGGTGTTGACTCGCAAAAGCCTCTCGCCCTGGCTCACGCGCTGGCCCGGTTGGACACCGACAATGTCCACCAGGCCGTTCGCTACGGTGCCCACTTCGGTGAAGCCCTGTGCGGGAACGATGTAGCCGGATCCCGACACGGTCTGCGGAACACGTCCAAAGAACGCCCAGACCACAATGGCGACCACGACCAGGCTCAAGCCGACCAGCGTGATCCGAAGGGGGCGTCCGACCGGCGACGTCCGCCGATCGACATCGGCAGCGGGATCGCGCGGCGCTTCGATACCGGTCACGGAGCCACACTAAATGATTGGCGAGTTGCCCACAACAGAGCTTCCACTCTCACTCTTTCGAGTACGCGACCGTCGTGGCGAGCGGCAACTCGGCGAGGGCGAGGTAGAACGAGGTGTAGGCCGCGAGCATCAGGAGTCCCCGGCCGAGCAGCACGCGCGGGCGGTGGCGGCGCAGGAGCGCGAGCCCACCGGCGCGCATGACCAGGTAGGTGAAGATCGGCAGGGCGAAGGCCCCGCGGAAGGCGATCGTCTCCGTGACGGGGTAGGCCCCCGACATCGCCTTGATGATCGGGTCCTGGATCGAGAAGAGCGCGATGCCGCCGAGGAGCGAGGCCATCGCGAGGCGCTCGGCGCCGATCCGCGCGGGCACCGCGATCACGCGGGGCTCCGCGTGGCCGCGGTGCGGGTCATGGCGTAGGCACCACTGGCGACGATCAGGATCGCGCCGATCACCGTGGCGGGGCCCGGCACCTCCCCGAAGAAGAGGAAGCCCCACAGGGCTGCCCAGATCAGGGCCGAGTACTCGACGGTCGTGACGGCGCCGGGCGGGGCGGAGCGGTAGGCCTGCGTGAGCAGGATCGTGCCCCCAACCGCGATCGGGCCGGTCAGGGCCATCAGGACGAGGGCGGTCGGCTCGGGCCACTGCCAGGCCCGCAGTAGGAAGCCGGCGGCACCCTCGCCGCCGGTCGTGGCGAACGGCGCGATGACGAGCGCGAAGGCCGACGCCCCGATCAGGTAGACCGAGTTCTGGTGGAAGGACATGACGGTGGCCGACGCCACGTCGCCGTAGCGCCGCGCCATCAGTTGGCCGGAGGCGTAGAAGGCCCCGGCGGCGAGCGGGAGGAGCACCGCCCAGTCGAGGTCGCCGCCGACGGGCCGGGCGATCACGACGGCCCCGGCGAAGCCGACGAGGACGGCGATCCAGCGGGCCGCCGACTGGCGCTCGCCGAGGACGAGCGGGGAGAGCGCGACGACCCACAGGGGCGCCGTAAAGTACAGCGCCACCACGTTCGCCAGCGGCATCTCGGGGAACGCGAGGAAGTAGCAGCTGTACGAGACCATGAAGATCACGCCGCGGGCGATCAGGGGGCCGGGGCGCTCGCGCCAGACCGCGCGCCAGTCGCGGGCCAGCCACAGCAGCACCGCGAAGATCGGCAGGGCGGCGAGCGAGCGGATCACGATCGCCTCGGAGACGGCGTAGTCCGCCATCACCGCCTTGATGATGGGGTCCTGCAGGCAGATGACCGCGACGCCGAGGGCGAGGACCCCCATCGCGCGGCGCGCCGTACCGCTCGTGCCCGGGGCGCTCACCCCGCCACCCTACCGACCGTGGGCGCCGTCTCCTGCTCCAGAATGTCGTACGTGGATACGGCTGAGTTCGAGGCGCGGGCGGCGCGCGCGGCACGGATCGAGGACGCCTTCACCTGGCCGACGACGATCGCCGCGCTGGCCTGCCTGCCCGCGTTCCTCGCGCCCGTCGTGTTCGCCGACTCCGCGGTCAAGCACCTGGCCCACTGGATCGACTGGGTGATCTGGGGCGTCTTCGCCGTCGAGCTGGTGGTGCTCCTGATCCTCACCCCGGACCGGCGCGCGTTCCTCCGCTACCACCGCCTGATGGCCTTCATCCTGTTCGCGGCCTTCCCCGGCTTCGCGATCGTGTTCGCGCAGGTGCGCCTCGACGGGCTGACGCCGGCGCTCCTGCTCGTGCAGAAACTGCTCAAGCTGGCCAAGATCGACCGGCTGATCAGGAAGCGCGAGGTGCACGTGCGCGTCCCCGGCGGGCGCTGGCTGTTGGTCGCCCCGGCGATCGTGGCCGACATCCTCGTCTGGCAGAAGCTCGGGCCCGCCACGGCGATCACGCTCGGGGTCGGCCTGGCTCTCGCCCTGATCGGCCGCGGCCGCCGGCCCGACCCGGCCGAGCTCGCGCGCCTGCGCGAGCAGGTGGTCGAGGTGGGCCGCGGTGGCTGGCGCTCGCGCCGCGCCTAGGCGGAAGGGCCGATCACGGCCGGTGCGCCGAAGTGCAGGAGCGGCTGGGGCACGGCGACGGAGCCGTCCTCGCGCTGGTGCTGCTCGAGCACGGCGATCACCGTGCGCGAGCTCGTGACGGCGGTGCCGTTGAGCGTGTGCACGGGCTGGGGGCCGCCGGAGGCGGGCCGGTAGCGGGCCTCGAGGCGGCGCGCCTGGTAGTCGGTGCAGTTCGAGCAGGACGTGAGCTCGCGGTAGCGGCCCTGGCCGGGCAGCCACACCTCGATGTCGTACTTGCGGGCCGCGGACGCGCCGAGGTCGCCGGCGGCGATGTCGACGACGCGGTAGGCGAGGCCCAGGGTCTGGGCGATCGTCTCCTCGAGGGCCAGCAGGCGCTCGTGCTCGTCCCAGGAGTCCTCGGGGCGCGTGAACGCGAACATCTCGACCTTCTCGAACTGGTGCAGCCGGAAGATCCCGCGCGTGTCCTTGCCGGCGGCGCCCGCCTCGCGGCGGAAGCACGAGGACAGGCCCGCGTAGCGCAGCGGCAGGTCGGCCTCGGCGAGGATCTCGCCGGCGTGCAGGGCGGCCAGGGGGACCTCGCTCGTGCCGACCAGGTAGAGGTCGTCGTCGGCGAGCTGGTAGACGCTCTGGCGGTCCGTCGGGAAGAACCCCGTCTGGTACATCGCCTCCTCGCGCACCATGACGGGCGGCGCGACGGGCGTGAAGCCGGCCTCCTCGAGGGTGGCGAGGGTCATCCGCGAGATCGCCCACCACAGCCGCGCGACGTCGCCGGTCAGGTAGCCGAAGCGCGAGCCGGACGTGCGGGCGCCGCGCTCCATGTCGATGCCGGCCCCGGCGAGCTCGAGGTGGTCGCGCGGCTCGAAGGCGAAGGCGGGCGGCTCGCCGACCCGCCTGACCTCGCGGGCGTCCTCCTCGGTCGCGCCGAGCGGAGTGTCCGGGTGGGGGAGGTTGGGCACCACGAGCAGGGCGTCGGTGAGGCGCTCGTCGAGGTCCTTGAGCGACGCCTCGAGCCCGTCGAGCCCGTCCTTCAGCTCGCGTATCGCGGCCGACGCCGCGTCGGCCTCGGCGGCCTTGGCCGGGTCGTCCTTCGCGGCGCGCTTGAGCTCGCCGATCGTCTCCGAGGCGCGGTTGCGGTCCGCGCGCAGGTCGTCGACCTGCGCCTGCAGGGCGCGGCGCTCCTGGTCGAGCGCGATCACGGGGTCGAGCAGGGCCTCGTCGCCGCGGCGGGCGAGCGCCGCCCGGACCGCGTCGGGCTCGGAGCGGACGAGGCGCAGGTCGATCATGCCCGGAACCCTACCGGCGGCACGGCGTCACGCGCCGCGCCGGGCCTCGGCGATCGCCATCAGGACACGCGGGACGCCGTCGTCGTGGATCGCGGGGGCGACCCAGTCGGCGCGCGCGACGAGCTCGGGATGGCCGCCGCCGACCGCGATCCCGTAGCCGGCCCAGTCGATCAGCTCGAGATCGTTCTCGCCGTCGCCGATGGTGACGCAGCGCGTCTGCTCGAGGCCGAGCAGGTCGGCCACGACCTGGCAGCCGGCGCCCTTGTGCACACCGGGCGCGGCGACCTCGAGGTAGAACGGCAGCGACTTGGCGATGAAGGCGCGGTCGCCGAAGCGGGGGACGAGCTCGTCGCGCAGGGCGTCCATGCGGGCCGGGTCACCCGAGACCACGAGCTTCGTGACGGGGCGGTCGAGCCAGGCGGCGAGGTCGCCGACGGCGTTGACGGGGACGCGCGCGCTGGTTGCGTAGCGGCGCGCCTCCTCGTTGTCGGCGGCGACGTAGAAGGCGTCGCCGGTCATCACGTTGAGGTGCTCGCCCGTGGCCTGGATGGCGGCGATGATCTCGCGCGCGTGCTCGGGGTCGAGCTGCTCGTGGTGCAGGATCTCGCCCGTCGAGCGGCGCCCCACCAGCGCGCCCTGGAAGCAGATCACGGGGTCGGCGGCGTCGAGCAGGTCGGCGAAGCGGCAGGCCGACTGGAACATCCGGCCCGTGGCCACCACCACCGGCACGCCCGTCTCCTGCAGCGCGCGCACGGCCTCCTGCGCGGTGGGCAGGAGCTCGGCCTCGTGGACGACGGTGCCGTCGAGGTCGACGAAGACCGCGTCGATCCCCAGCGGGTCGAGCCCGTCGGGGAGGGGCACTACTGGCCGGCGCTCTGCGACACGTAGGCCGAGACGTTCTTGATGTCGTCCTCGGACAGCTGGCCGGTGTACGCGGGCATCGCGCCGCGGCCAGTCGTCACGATGGTGAGCACCTGGTCGTAGGACGGCATGAGCTCGTCGAGGTTGGGTCCGACGTTGCCGGCCGAACCGGCCGCCGCCAGGGTGTGGCAGCCACCGCAGCCGGCAGCCTCGAAGACTCCCGCGCCCGCCGCCGCATCGCCCTCCACGACCTCCTCCGCGGCCGCGGTCTCGACGCCCGCGTCCTCGGCCGTGGTGGCCGCGGCCTCGCCGCCGTCGGCTGGCTCACCCTCGTCGACCGGGGTGCCGACGGTGCCGGTACCGATCGTGATCTCGCCGCCGATCGTGCCGGCGGCCTCCGTGTCGCCGCTGCCCCCGCAGGCGGTCAGGACGCCCATGCCGAGGGCGCCGAGGGCGATCAGGATGAGGAGTCGGCGGGGCGTCTGCATGGCGGTGGTGACCTTCTGCTCAAGGGATCAAATCCCTGCTCTGTCTAGCCGGGAGGCTATCACGGACCGGGGCGGACGGCACGGGGTTTGACACGGACGCCGAGGCCGCCGACGCTACGTTCGTGGATGTTGCCGATCGCCGCCTGCTCGACCGCCTGCAGAACCAGCTGCCACTGGTCGAGCGGCCCTGGGCGGTGCTGGCCGAAGAGGTCGGGCTGTCCGAGGAAGCGCTCCTGGAGCGCATCTCGCACCTGCGCGGCGAGGGCGTCGTGCGGCAGATCTCCGCGATCTTCGACACGCGCCGTCTCGGCTACCGCTCCAGCCTGGTCGCGGCCCGCTCCAAGCCCGGGCAGCAGCAGTTCGCCGCGGATGTCTTCTCCGCCCATCCGGGCGTGACCCACAACTACGAGCGCGAGCACGCCTTCGACCTCTGGTTCACGCTCGCGGTGCCGCCCGACACGGAGATCGGCCTCGAGAGCACGATCGAGCTGCTCGGGCGGATGGCGGACGTCGAGTCGATCCGCCCCCTGCCGGCGCTGCGCTTCTTCAAGATCGGCGTCGACCTCGACATGGTCGGCGGGCGCGACCCGGCCGCGAAGAAGGCGCGCCGCGCGCCCACCCTCGAGGCGCCGTCGCGCCCCGCCACCGACCGCGAGGTCGCGGCGGTGCGCGCGCTCCAGCAGGACCTGCCCGCGATCCCGGAGCCGCTCGCGCCGCTGGCCGAGGAGCAGGGCTTCACCGTCGACGAGCTGCTGGCCCTCGGCCGCGAGATGCTCGAGGACGGCCGCATGCGCCGCTTCGCCGCGGTGCTCAACCACCGCAAGGCCGGCTTCCTGCAGAACGGCATGGGCGTCTGGATCGTCGGTGAGGACCGGGTCGAGGAGGCGGGCCGGATCATGGCCGCCTACCGCGGCGTCTCCCACTGCTACGAGCGGCCGGTCTACCCCGACTGGCCGTACCGGCTCTTCTCGATGACGCACGGGCGCGACAAGGAGGAGTGCGAGGCCGTCCTCGCCGCCCTCGCCGAGGAGACCGGGCTCGAGGAGTACGCGGTGCTCTACTCCGTCAAGGAGTTCAAGAAGACGCGCCTGCGCTACTTCGACGAGGAGGCGTCCGCCTGGGAGGCGGCGCACCTCGCGCTCGTCTAGAGCCGCGTCTCGTCGACCGTCCAGATCTCGGGCAGCTCGCGGAAGCGCTCCGCCGCGTCGAGGCCGTAGCCGACGACGAAGTCGTCGGGGATCTCGAAGCCGACGAAGCGGATCGGCACGTCGTTGTCGTGGCGGCCCGGCTTCGACAGGAGCGAGCAGACCTCGAGCGAGGCGGGGCGGCGGGTCTCGAGGTTGCGCAGCAGGTACGACAGGGTCAGGCCCGAGTCGACGATGTCCTCGACGACGAGCACGTCCCTGCCGTCGATCGGGGCGTCGAGGTCCTTGAGGATCCGGACGACGCCCGACGAGCGGGTGCCCATCCCGTACGACGAGATCACCATGAAGTCCATGGTGCACGGCACCTCGATCGCGCGCACGAGGTCGGCGAGGAAGATGAAGCCGCCCTTGAGGACGCAGGTGATGGTCAGGTCGCGACCGGCGTAGGCCTCCGTGATCTCCCGCCCGAGGTCCCGGACGCGCTCGCGGATCTGCTCCTCGGTCAGGAGCGGCTCGCGCAGGGCGGGGTGGCGCGCGCTCACGCGGCGCCCCACCGGCGGCCGGCGCCGGGCGGCAGGAAGCGGATCCGCTGGGAGTCGACGTCGGCCATGCC
>SXGQ01376323.1_pt1 | contig 14454 bp, 23 predicted proteins | sample 3178371 | NCBI WGS metagenome assembly SXGQ01 (sample SAMN11356859, study PRJNA531348) | freshwater metagenome | isolation source: freshwater sample F1-20 | place: China: Fuxian Lake, Yuxi | collected 2017-12-25
AAGTTTAAGGTTGGTGATGTAGTTACTATTATCTCTGATAGAGAAATATATAATGGTAAAGTAGGAGTTATTTTAGATATTATTGATGACTCCGTTAATAAAATTGAGGTTTATAGAGTAGAGGTTAATGTTGATGGTGATAAATGGGGATATAATCACATTCAATACTTCGAAGAAAATGAGTTAGATTTATCTATACAAGAGAAAAGAGATAGAAGGTTAAAAGAATTAGGCATATAGTGGATTACAAAGAACTAATAGAAGATATTAAAGATCTTTCAAAAACGACAACTATTATTGAAGGAATTGTAGATGTTTTATTTGATAAGAAGGGTAATTTTTATCATATAAAAGATGTTAAGAATTCATACTGGGTTATTATTGGTAATGCTCCCGAAGAAGATATAGAAAGTTGTTTAATTAATGATTTTGATTTTGATGAAAGTGGATTAGATGGTGAAGGTGAATATCATTTTGAAGCGGTTCTAAAATATGATAAAGGAGACGATTATAGTAGAGGTTATTGGTATACTGAATATATAGAGTTTCATTTTCAACAAACATTTTTAGAAAGAGAACGTGAAAAGAAATTATTGGAATTATTAGATAATAGTTTTGATAATTTATTTAATATATAGTATATGAATAAAATATTACTATTTGAAAGTTTTAGTGAGAAATCTAAAATAATTAAAGATATTGAGGATCAATTCTATATAATTGAAGAATTTGGATATGAAATAAAATTCATTGATAAAGGAGTTAATGTACCAACTGGATTAGGATCTATTCTTTTGGAAGATGATGATCCTTGTGATATTGCAATTTTCATAAGAATGACAAGGGATGAATTTTTAAGTATTAAACATGGTTATAGAAATGATAATGGTAAAGATGATACTTTCTCACTTCCGAGGGATCTTCCAGGGTTTATAAAGTTTAATAAAAATATTGAATATTTCACTAGAGTTTTAGAGGATCAATTAAATGATGTTGATGATAAGTTCTATGATGTTAAGGTTGATTTTGTTATGTGTGGTAATATATCATCAGTCGTTAAAATTTATTTACAATAAGATTTTTTTCATATCTTTGTAGTATGAATAAAATATTTAAGTTAGCCAAAATAGAGGCAGAGTGGATGCGTTACTATGGTTACGTTGACTCAAGAAAAGAAGAGAAGTTTGAGGATATAAACTTCTATGATAGAATGTTACCAATCGGTTATTCTAAAGTTTACACACCACTAGTTCAGAAATGTCCAATGGGATATGTCAATAGTTTAGATGTTGATAAGGCTGAGGTCGTTTTCGGACCAAGAGATCATAATCGAGGTATTTATACACCATTAGAGTATGTAATCTATAATAAGTTTGAAGGATATTTAGACCTAATAAAACTTATAAAGGGAGATTGATATGAAATATGAAAAGGAATATATTCAGTACCTAATTGATAATAAAAAATCAATAGATACTGAACTATTAGATAAATACTTTTTAGATGAAATTGACTTCAATACACTGATTATGAGTATTGAATTAGGTGATATTCTATCCTTTAACTCTTTTGTTAAAAGTAAAAAAATTGATGATTTAATTGGATAACTCAGGATAGTTTTTTCTAACATTATCATTAATTCTAATTGCTTCACCATACTCGTTAATTCTAACAAATACAGTTTCACACTTTAGTGCCAATACTTCTTTCTCAGTATCAACTGAGTGAGTTCTTATTTCAACATTTAACGTAATTGATGTATTACCAATTTTTTTAATACCTACATAAGTTTTATAGATTTGATTTGGTAAAATCTCTTTAACAAATTCAACATTCATAGTTTTAGTTACAACCCACGGTGTATCACAAACTTCAGCAGCAAATACAGCACAGACAGAATCTATTTCTGATACAAGGTCTCCACCAAACATTCTTCCGTGAATACCTACTTCTTTACCTTTACAGAATTGACTATTTCTACATATCAACTCACCATTTCTAAGTAGCTGTCTATTAAAATCTCTTTGTTTCATAATTCTAAATCATTTAGTTTATCTTCTCTTATTTCCATTTTCAATTCATTAAACATCTCTACAACACTAGGTCCAAAGTCTCTCATATCAGTAATACTTACTTTATAGACATATTTCTTTCCTGTTGTTTTATGAACGAATTCGTATGTAGGTGCCATAGTCATATGATCGATAATCATTTCACTATCATAGTAATGACTCAACTTTTCTAACTCGGTGGATAAATCTCTCATATCCAATCATATTTTACTATTTCTACACCAGCACTTCTTAAAAACTCTAAACCTGTTATATCTTTATAGTCTTCAACATAAACCAATTTTTTAATACCTGATTGTAAAATTAACTTTGAGCAATCACGACAAGGTGAATGTGTTTGGTAAAGAGTTGCTCCTTCACAAGAATGTCCGTGTCTAGCACATTTCAAAATGGCATTAGCCTCACCATGAATAACATCCCATTTAGTTTCACCGTTATCCATTTCACAAGCATTATCTTGACCAGAAGCTGTGCCATTATAGCCATCAGAAATAATCATTCCACTTTTAACTATAAGAGCACCTACTTTTTTTCTGGTACAATGTGAAAGTTTGGCCCATTCACGGGTCATATTTAAGTAAGTTCTATCGTATCTTTCTTGTTTTTCCATTAGTCGATATTCCAAATCTTTTTTATTTTAATTATTCTATTTAGACTTCTATCTTTAAGTATGTCTCTGATTGTATCAGATATTTGTTCTGAAGTAATTATATAATTAGCGGCCCCAGATCTACTGATCCGATTGATATATTCAGAAGATTTTAGAATTTTATCATAAAGGTCTCGCTTATTCATTATTAATCTCTTCTTTTATCAATTTGTAATACACCTAATTCGATAAGGTTAACACGTCCAAAGATTGAAACTTCAACTTTAACTTTATCTTCTTTAACAGATTCGATTTTACCATTAAAGTTAGTGAAAGGGCCATCTAAGATAGTAACTTCTTCACCAGGCAAGTATTTAGCAACTTCTTCTGGCTTTTCAATTTTAGATTCTTCCCACTCACCAATCATTCTAGTAACTTCTGAATTTGAAAGTGGAACTACATCACCTGCTCTGTTTGTTAAGAAACCACCAGCACCGTTTGTACCTTTCAAGAAGTACTTCAACTCACCAATTGCGTTTGTTTGTACGAAGATATAACCAGGAAATTTAACCTTTTCACGTTTCACTTTCTTACCATTTTTCAAATAAAATGATGTTTCAGTTGGTACGATTACTTGACTAACTTTACCCATAAGATCACCTGTTTCAGATTGCTTTTGAATTTTCTCAGCAACTGATTTCTCTTTGTTTGTAGCGGTTCTAACTACATACCAATTTGTTTTAGTTTTTCTTTCTATTGTAACCATAATTATTATTTGTTTTTAAATTCTTTTTCTAATTTCTTTAAGTGAGTTAATTCTTCTTTGATAAAGTCAGGATATTTATCCATTAAGTATTCTATATCAAAGTCTTTGACACCTAAACTTTTTCTTAATAACTTCAAGTCTTTTTCAGGAATTTCTTTTTCAACTTTAGGAGTTTTAGACCAGAAATTTTGTGGATAAGGTTCAGATTTCATAAAGTGAAACCATATATCCATAGCCATTACTTTGTCTATATTTTTTAAGTTCAAAAGTTGTGCTTTGTCAGGATATATTTTACTGAAATACCTATTAAAGATAAAGAAGAACTTTTCTTTATCATCATTTGTTATCACATCACCTTTAGGATTATATACCCAGTTATTCTTAAATTTGAAGATTGCGTTAGCAACATCAGTAATCTCAGCCATTCAAAATTGTATTAAGTTTCCAATCTCTTATAACATCCGGTTTGTAAAAAGTTAAGAACTCATGTGGAAATATTTTCAAGTAAATATCACCAGTTAATTTAGAAGTCATTTTATTTTTTTGAATAAACTCACCTCCTTCTAACTCAATATCAATAGCTCCAGTGATTGCGTTATACCATTCTCCAACAATCTTAATTCTTAAATTAGTAGATTTTATTAAATCGTAAATCTCTTTAAGTTTTTGAAGTAAGAAATCATCAGGTTCATTATCCTTTTTATTAACAGAACACCACTCCATATAAACAGCGATATCACCAATTAAAGTTTTAGAATACTCTACTCCTCTATTTAGTAGAGTATTCTCTATAATTGGTAACCATTTTTCCTTAGATGTTTTAATATCAAATTTTATCATAAACATTTTTCATTTAATAACTATATATGATTCAACATTTTCTGAAAATTCAGAAAATAAGAAATCACCATTTTCATAAACATCAATTCTTTTAGAATCTCTACTAACAATTATAGATTCCCAATCATTATATTTTTCAAGATTATGTGTAACATAAAACTCATTATCCTCTGAAATAATTTTTATTTCTCTAACTATTTCATAATTATTATAATTATATGATAAAACAGCATATTTATCATTTTCTGAATTATTCTCATACAACTTATAAAATTTTGTTGTACACCCCTTATACTTCTCATCAACGTTGGATGTTGATATTTCTGTATTCCAACTTGTATCTGGAAAAATATCTGTAATAAACTTTCTATCTAAAATCTTAACATTATCAAATTTTTCTAAGTTATGACTTAAAAATTGTTCAACACTCACTAATATATCAAATTCCATAGTATCTTTAATATAAGATATATAATCATCTTCGGTATTAATTTCTTTTATATTTTCTAGAAAGAAATTAATAGAGCTAAACATATAGTGAAAGTAGATTTCATTATTATTATATCTTAGAAATAAACCATCTAATTTATTGTCTAAAACATAAATGGGTATATTATACATATTGTTTAATGATATATTACCCATTAAATCGTCTACTTCAACTCTATGAAAATGTGTATATCCATACTCTTTCGCTATTTTTATAGATTTAAATAGATTTCTTAAAACTGATAGTCCATGTCTGTGCACACTGGATAAATATTCGACAATTTCAGCATCACTTGTTTTTTTCCTTATAATAATTTTATTAGATTCCATCTTACTAGAAAATAAATGATTTTCTTTATCGTAAATAAAATAATTTACATACTCTAAAATGCTAGAATCTATAATAGAATTTGATATAAGTAGTATATCCTTATTATCAGAGTTAAGTTTTTTAACACACTCTATTAATTTCTTTTCTATTGATTTGGATCTAACATAACAATCAATAATAAAGATTGATCTCATAAAAATTAAATTTTATCATAAACATTTTTCATTTTATCTAAAATGTCACTTGGTAGATTGTCAACTCTTAAATCAATCAACTTAAAGTTGTCTTTAATATTTTCAACTATATCTTCAATCTTTGTTTTAGATAATTTCTTTTTCTCACAAATTAAATCTGCTATATTCTCATATAAATCTGGATCGTTTAAGTTAACATCTCCAAACTCTTCTAAATAAGTATCATAAATACCTTTAGCTCCTTTGGCTCCGATACCACGTTTTTTACCATTTTTAACTTGAGACCAAACAGATTCAATGTTATCAGAAGTATCACCAGATATAATCTTGATAATCAATGATTCAGTTGGATTAATTTCATGTATTTCATACTTATTAATAAATCTATCTAATAAATTAATGAACTCAGTGTTATCATTTAAGTTAAATATATCATCATTATTTGATAACTTAGATAGTTTGTTCATAAATATTTGATAGTTCTTTGGTAAGAACAACTTTTCTTTGTTGAACATCTCATTACTCATAATGTTTATATAAAGAGGTTCTAATCCAAAATTAACTATCTGTTTTATATCATAGTCATTTGAAACTATGATTGTAGATCTTCCTTCATTATTTGCTTTTTCAACTAAGAAAGAAATCCAGTCATCACCTTCGACATTTGGGGCTTCTAATATTTTAGAGATTGTTTTAATACTTTCCTTAAATTCCCCATAAGTTTGATAAACAAAACTCCAGTCAATATCGGTATCTTTTTTACGATTTGATTTATAATCACTCGTTATTTGTTTTCTCCAAGATTTTTCTTTAGAGTCAGAAACAAGGTAAACATTCACAAAAGGATACCATTTACGATAGTTTCTTATTGTATTTTCTAATGATTGGTGTAAAGCACCATACAGTAAATTATTTTTATGAAGTGTAAATACTAAACGACTTAAAATATAATTTCCATCCACGATTAAATCAACTAACATTTCATGTTATTATTTTTTATAATCTATATAGTATAAATATGTTATTATGTTTAATAAAAAAAATTTTTAAAACTAATAAACTTAATTAAATACTGATAATATAAAATAAAAAAATTATCAAAAAAATGACAAACAACACTAACACTAACAATTGGGCAAACCCAGCTAACTACTGGAACAATGCTACTTGGACTAACACTCCATTCAATGCTTGGACTAACACTCCATTCACTACAAATCCTTTCACAACTAATCCATTAACAACTGGAATTACTGCTATGGTAAACAACACACCTACAACTCCATTTGTAAATGCTTATGAAAATTCTGAAAGTTATGTATTAGAGGTTTCAGCACCTGGTTATACAAAAGAAGCTTTTGAAGTTTCTTACAATAACAATACTTTAACTGTTAGAGCTCAAGTTGAGAGAAATGAAAGAACTAACTATTCTTACAGAGAATTTAACTATGGTTCTTTTACAAGAGAGTTCCAATTGCCTAATAATGTTGATACAACTGAAACTAGAGCTAAGTATGATAATGGTATTTTAACTATTCTTTTACCAAAAACTACTTCTGACTCTAATTATAGAAGTGTAAAAGTTTCTTAATTGTTGTTAAGTAAAAATAAAAAAGAGAGTTAATTTTAACTCTCTTTTTTTGTTTATAAGATTAAACTAATTTGAATGTCTCTCCACATTGTTAAATATTCTTCTCTAATATGCTCTGGATATTCATAAACTTTTCCTTTAGTTTGCCAATCATACCAGTTTCGATTAACTTCTTTTTTAAGTTCATCATATATCTTTTTAAGTTCTTCGAACTTACCTTCTTCTTTAACCCATTCAACTAAATTACCAATATAGTTAAAACCAAACTTATTAAATCCTTCATTAAACTCACCTCTTATCCAAGTGTAAAGATAATGATGAATCACTTTTTCATGATATCTAAATATGCCTGATGGATTAGAAGAGTCTGGGTAAGCAAAGTAAAAATTCTTCTTTTCTTTTAATAATTTATCGACTAGTCTAATTACAATCTTTTTTATTCTAGCATCTAAGAAAACCCAAACTACATCATTTAGGTCTACATAACAAAGAGGTATCTTAATAATCTTTTTATAGTGAAGCATATCTCCACTAATTGACCAATTATCAGAATTATCTAATATAAAATTATTTAAGTCCATATTCTTGTTTAATTTTTATGAGAACTCTTCTTTGGAACTCTCTAGTATCTGGTCTATCACCTGGTCTACCCCAAGATCTATATTTTCTATTATGTGATTTATTTGGTGAGTATTTAACGCCATGTGTGTAATATCTTGTTCCTTTATAATAGTATCTTATTTCTTTAGATCCTATATAATCACCTAGAACTGGGTCATCTACCCAGTAACCATTAGCATCTTCATATAATCTATACCAGAAACTTCTGAGATTATACTTACGTATTCTCCATAAAATAACTCTTTCTCTGATATGTCTGCGCCAAGCACGATCCCTCATAAGGGCAAATATACGGAAAATTATTGTAAAAGTTTAATATGTGTTGATTTTATTTTATATATAAACCATGAATAGAAAGTTTAGAATTTTATCTCTGGACGGCGGTGGCTTAAGGGGATTAGCAGAATTAATTATCCTGAAGAAGATAGAAGATATTACTGGAAAAAGAATCTATGAGTTATTCGACTTAATAGTTGGAACATCAACCGGTGGTATAATCGCTTGTGGTTTAACTGCTCAAAAAAATGGTAGACCAGTATTAACAGTTGATAAACTTATTGATCTTTACAACTTAAATGGTGATGTAATATTTCCACAACAAAATAATTTCTTAACTAAATGGTTTTATGGTGTGAAATCTATTATAAGACCTAAATATAGTAAGAGTGGATTGGAATCTCAATTAAATGCTTATTTTGGAGATATTAGATTAGCGGAAACACTTAAACCTATTATTGTTACATCGTATGATATAACCAATAATGAAGTGATTATTTTTAAGAGTAGGAGATCGAATGAAGATGGGTATAATATTCCTCTAAAAGATATTTGTCGTGCTACGTCAGCAGCACCGGTTTATTTACCAGCATTTGAGTATAACTATTTAGGTGTTGATAGAGTTTTAGTTGATGGTGGTGTTTATATTAATAACCCAGCAATGGGAGCAATCGCAGATGCTTTAAGACACAAATATAACAATCAAGATATTAAAGTCGAAGATATTCAACTATTATCATTAGGAACTGGTATTCATTCAGAGAAATTAGGATATAAAAGAAAATGGTGGCATAAACCAATAAAAAGATGGGGTGCTTTTAAGTGGGCTGCTCCAATTTCAACTGTGATGTTACAAGCATCTTCAAAATGTGTTGAGTATGAATGTGTACAACTTCCATTAGATAAATTTTTAAGATTACAATTTATCATTGATGAAAAAGATAGACAAAATATGGATGACTCTAGAGAAGAAACAGTAAGATATATTATCAGTACGGTTAATGATCAGATTATCAATAAAAGATTAGACGAAATAAAAGATTTCTTTAAGTAATAAAAAACCCTCAATTATGAGGGTTTTTTTATTTCAATAATTCTGTTTTTCTTAAATCCGAGTTTTTACCAAACCAAACATCCAAAGATGTTTCTGATACATCATCAGATGTTATTAAAGTTAATTTAGGATCGTTAATAATATCTTTATACTCATCATCAACTAATGCTGCCAAACCTTTTTTATAACTAACATCCCAGTTCTTTAAGTTTTTTTTAGCTTCCCATTCATTATATTCACTTTGTGTATAAAAAAGAACTTTAGATGCTTTCTTATCTTTAGAAGTTGCTACAACAATCGGAGTTTCAATTTTGTAAACCATTCTTCTTTCAAACATCTCGGGCCAATACTTATAGAAAAAGTTAATTAACAATCCAGAGATAGAGTTACCATCAACATCAGCATCTGTATAAATTAAAACTCTACCATATCTTAGATTTTTAATATCGATTGGTTGTCCTAATTTTAATCCAATTGCTGCCATCAAGTTAACTGCCTCAGTATTCTGAACTAACTTTTGGTTTGATATTTCAGATACATTTATAAACTTACCTCTTAATGAGAAAGCTCCCATCATCTCAGGTGTTCTATATTTACGAAAAGCTCCTGATGCTGAGTCACCCTCGAAAAGTGCTAATGAACATTTCCAACGGTCTTTACCTTTAGCATCAATTAACTTATCTACTTTAATCTTAGATAATTTTTTATTTAATTCTCTTTGTAGTTTACTATCTTCAGCATTTTTCTTTTGTTGAATCCAATCTAAAATAGAGTTAACAATTTCTGACTTTAAGATAAGCTGAATTGTTTTAGTTGCTATTTCATAAGTAGTTCCAAAGTCTTTAACCTCTGTGATTAACTTCTCTTTTGTTTGAGATGAGAAAGAAGGATTAATAACTGTTGAGTTTAAGAAAAGTGTCATATGATTTTTCAATTCACTTGGCTTAACATCTACTTTGTGTTTTTTCATAAAGAATTCTCTCATCTGAGTGATGATCTGGTTCATTATGTAGTCAACGTGTGTACCACCATCATAAGTCTCGGTAGAATTGACGAAACTCACTTGTTGAAATCCATTTTCTGAAAGAGCAATACCAACTGACCAAGTTTTATCTTTCTTAAACTCGAAGAAGTAGTCTTCTACATATAGTTTAATGTAATCTTCAAATGAATTAAAGTTAAGAAGTTTATCATTGAAATAAATCTTAATATCTGTATTACAAGCGGCTAAATCATAAACTCTTTTCTCAATCATTTTGAAATGTGACTCATCAATACCTTCTAAACCAAATCTCGAGAAGTCTGTTACAAATGATATTTTAGTATGGTTTGTTTTTGATTTCTTGATGGTAGCTTCAGTTCTTTCTCTCATATTATTAGTAAATACTTGATTAAAGATGTTTTTACCATCACAAGTTGTTATTACAAACTTATGTGAGTAGATATTAGTTAAAGATGAACCAACACCATTTGTACCAGCCCAAGATCTTTCTTCACTATCATCGAAGTTGGAACCGGCTTTAAGATTTGAGAATATCATTTCTGGAATCCATTCACCGTGTTCTGCGTGTTTAACGACTGGAATTCCACCATTATCCCAAACAGATATTTCACCAGTCTCTACATTTACAGATACTTTAATTGTATTAAGTTTAGTTCCTTCTCGTTTACTTTCGTCAACAGAGTTAGTAACAATCTCATCAAATATTTTTAAGAAACCAGGATTGTAAGTTAGTTCTTTTTGAACCATCTTATCATCTTCAATAATCCATTTTGTTGTTGTATGTGGTTTGATAGATCCGATATACATACCAGGTCTGGTTAGACAATGCTCAATATCATCAAGCTTCCTGTATTTATCTTCTATTTTCTTAGCCATTTAAAATACTATTTTTTTTGTATATAGCATTTTTCTCTTTTTGTTTATTTATTGCTAAGTAACTCTTCTAGTGAGGATGATATTTCACACGGGATGAAAGCATTCTGGAGAGATTTAAGACTACCAACTCGTAGAGTGTGTATATATTCATCTTCATCTTCTTGAGCGAGTGTCCATTTTGATGAAGTTAGATTTTTCCAAATAAGTAATTTACCCTTAATAAGTGGCTTTTCCCACTCATCAGTTTCTCCGTTTAGAGTAAATCCTATGTTTTCTGGAAAGTTCATTTTAATTTTCTGATTATATTAACTAATCTTGATTTACCACTATCATCTATTTTATAATCCATTATGAACTGATTAAAATCTTTTATAACATTCTCAGGTAAACCATCTAAAGTTACATCTAAATTGTTTGATTGTGATAATTTTATAGGGAAAGTTATTTTAAGACCCCAAAACGTATCACTCATACCTTCTTCTTGTATTTCACAACCTATATTAGTTAAGTGTTTTATAACTTGATTAATAGCCTTATCAAGATCTTCTGTCATTTGAACAGATTCAAATTCATTGCTAGCATTAGCATATTGATAATTAACTTGTAATCTAACATCACTATACTCACCATTTCTAATTTTATTCAGATCTTTTTGAGCATCTTTTAAGTCTTTTTCGAGATCATCAAAGTCACCTATACTCATACCCATATAATCCCACCATTCTTTCTGGTGTATATCAAATCCAGTTATATTATTACCACCATGAAAAATATAAACTTCATAAATAGGAACAACATCGTGTCCTAATATATCATTTATTTCATTCATAACATCGTCAACATCATGCACAATTGAATTTTCTTTGATTATTAAATCCATAACCATATCACCGAATTTGAAGTGATCTTCGACAATTCCCTCTTTTATTAAGTTATATTTCTTTAAGTATTTCATATTTATTCTTCTTTTAGTGGTATTTGTGGATCAACATCATAATTATCATTAAGATATTTTTTCAACTCATTCTCAATATAATGATCTGGAACAGGTTTATCATCTGGCTCAGAATCCATTTTAAGAACTAATTTCTTTGAGAAATCTTCAATCACTTCTGGTTTAACAGCATCAATTAATCTATCTGTAACAACAAAAGCTCTTGAGAAACGATCTTTTAGACTTACCTCACCTTCTGGAAACTTCATATAATAGAAAACCATTGTTTTTAAGAAATCAACATATTTTGATTCTGAATTTAAATTATTAAAAAGTGGTTTAATCAATTTATTGAATGTTCTAGATGTTCCTAATATCACACCAACAACTGCTAAAATTGGATAGAATGGTGCTAAAAGAACAGGTAAACCTCTGGGAATAGCTTGTATTATTCCCTTTTTGATATCAGTTTTCATTTTAGCATTTTTAGCATCTTTAAAGATTGCTCTTAAAATACCAAATGTGAATTCTTCACCGTGTTCCATCATATAACGATGTAAGTCACCTTTTTTAGAAAGTACGATTTGAGTTTGAATCTCATCTTCATTGATCAATTTACTCATCTCATCTGGATCACCTCCATTCTTTAACTTCTCAAATTCTTTCCATAATTTCTTATTATCAAGTAAATAGTTAGAGTAACCTAAGTTTGTTAACTTATTGATTACTTGTAGTTTATTTAAGTCTTTTAACGATAAAACTAAATCTTGAATCCTTAACATATTCTCATCAGAATAAGATAACTTTCTTAATTCATCTCTTAGATATTCATCTTTCTTGAATAAGCTTTCATTAATAAACTCGTCATATTTTTTAACTCTCTTCATAATTGTATATATAAAAAAATGTAAACAAAAAATAATTTTCCAATATATAGTCATATGATAGAAAAAACAATTTCAGAATTTTTATCGGTTGAATACAAAGAATTTGCTATGTATTCTATTGAGGGTAGAGCTATTCCATCTGTTGTAGATGGCTTCAAACCTACTCATCGAAAGATAATACACGTTTGTAATCAGATATGGAAAACTGGTTCTGAGAAACCATTAAAGGTGTTTCAATTAGCTGGTAAAGTAGCTTCTGACGCTTTCTACCATCACGGTAATCAAAGTTTAGAGAATGCTATTGTTACAATGGCTCAAAAATTCAAAAACAACTCACCTCTATTAGACGAGGTTGGTCAATTTGGTTCATTAAGATCGCCACAAGCTGGTGCTCCTCGTTATATCGGTACTAAATTAAATAACAACTTCAAACTACTATACAAAGACTTTGAGTTACTAGAATATAAAGAAGAAGAAGGTGAAGTAATTGAACCTAAATACTTCTTGCCTATTATACCTACTATTTTGATTAACGGTTCTTCTGGTATCGCTGTAGGTTTCTCTATGAATATCTTAAATAGAGATGTTAAGTCTATTACAGATGCTTGTGTAAAAGTTATTGGTGATAAGAAAATCAGTGAGATAAAACCATCTCTTAATGAGTTTACTGGTGATTTTATTCAAGATACTGAAAATAGTAAAAGATGGATTATCAGAGGAAGATTTCAAAGAGTGAATACATCAACTGTTAGAATTACTGAGTTACCACCATCAATGACTTATGAAAAGTATGAAGAGATTTTAGATAAATTAGTTGATAATAAAGATATTGTTTCTTATGATGATAACTGTAAGGATAATATCGATTATACAATTAAGTTTACTAGAGTTGACTTAGAAAAATTAGATGATGAAAAGTTAATTAAGTTATTGAAATTAGAAGAAGCTTCTACTGAAATATTCTCAACACTTGATGAGTTTGGTAAACTAAAGATATTTGAAACATCATCAGATATTATTGAATACTTTGTTAATTTCCGTTTAACTTACTATCATAAGAGAAAAGCTTTCATGTTGAATAAAATACAACATGAATTAAAGATATTAAGTAATAGAGGTCGTTTTATTAAAGCTATTCTTGATGAGAAATTGAAAGTTAATGGTGTATCAAAAGCAATTATCATTGAAGGTATTGAAGAAATGGGATTGGATAAAATTGATGACTCATATGACTACTTATTGAGAATGCCAATCTATTCACTAACGAAAGAATTATTTGAGAAGTTGAAAGAAGACTTTACTGCTAAGAAATTAGATATTAAAAAGTTAGAAGAAACAGATCCAAAGGATATGTATTTAGATGATCTAAATGAATTGAAAAAGAAGTTTAAGTAATGTTGTCAGAGTTTAAGATAAGTAATCTAAGAATTGTATCTTATTCAGATACTTGGAACCATCATAAGATTGAAAGAAAGTGTAATATAATTTTTGAGTTGGATAACAGCTATTATTACTTAATTGAGAATATGGATAAATTAGTTGATGTTAGTAATATGCCAGATTATTTACAAACGGAATGGTTTAAATATAATAAAAACATTTTAACAGAGGGCTTTACTAAGTCAGAATTGGATAAACAGTTAGATGTTAGTCAGAAGATTTCAAGTGAAAAAACCAATGAAATTGTTTTAGAGTTAAAGTCGATTTTAAGAAGTTTTCAAATAGGTAAAATTATCTAATGATATAAAAATAATTCAGTTTCAATTTTAACCATTTCTTTAGAAATCGAATCTGGTGAATTATTACTAATAAAGCTACCTCTTTTTATTTTATCATTTTTTTCGTAAATTGGAGCTATCACTAATTCAGTAGCACTTTCAACATTTTGTACACTATAAGAAATCGAAATTGGGTTATTCCATTCTATAAGA
>SXGQ01088577.1_pt1 | contig 14453 bp, 13 predicted proteins | sample 3178371 | NCBI WGS metagenome assembly SXGQ01 (sample SAMN11356859, study PRJNA531348) | freshwater metagenome | isolation source: freshwater sample F1-20 | place: China: Fuxian Lake, Yuxi | collected 2017-12-25
ATTAAGTAATTATCTAACTTAAGGTTGGCTGCTTTCATTTTCCTGGAAACCACCTGTTCAGTATAATAAATCTAGGAAAGCAATGAAGCTAAGGTGATGGGCTAAGAACGACGATGGATGCGAGAGCCAGTATGAAGGTCATTGTACAGTTTTGCAGTCGTTATGCTTCAGGGCATAATAAGTCGAAGCCACACAAGCAAGGCCGCTATAAGGCCGCGAACCGGGACAATCTGCCGGGAATGATCTCCGATAGGCCGCTCGGCCCCAAGGTCACGGCGCTCCGTCGACTGCGCGGCTAAAAATTTATTACTCGCGCGCGGGCGCCTCTGGGTTACTATTATCCAGCTTACACTCGTTATATGACCCTTTTTCTCAAGCGCACCGTAGCTGGACAGATCGCGACGGAACTGCGGAATGGTATCCAAAGCCGCGTGTGGTCTCATTGGCTGCCAAGTGAACGAGCGCTCAGCACGATGCTGCAGGCAAGCCGTAATTCCGTGCGAGGGGCGCTGCTCCAGCTCAAGACTGAGGGGCTTATCGTGCCCGTGCGCGGTTTTAGTAATAAGATATGCTTCAAGTCACAGCGAAGGCCGTTGAGGATAGAAACGAAGATAATCAGCATCATCTTGCCGGAGGTGATAGGCAGTCTGCGACCTTCGATCGCCCTGTGGATTGATGAGCTCAAGGACCTGCTGGCCGAGTCAAAATATCGGCTTCGCGTATATGAGGGACAACAATATTATAGAAAATCCCCTAGTCGTTCGCTCAGGCGCCTGCTTGATCAAAGCCCCAGCGCAGCCTGGGTGCTGTTATTATCATCGGCCGCGATGCAGCATTGGTTCGAGAACTCTGGTGTGCCTTGCGTGGTGGCGGGTTCGCTGTTCCCCGGCGTTAACCTGCCATACTTTGATTTCGATCACCGCTCTGTCGGCCGGCATGCGGTCGGCGTGCTTCTCCGATCGGGACACCGACGGGTCGGCCTGCTTAGCCACCAATCTAACCACGCGGGGGAAATCCAGAGCCGCAGCGGCTTTATCGAGGGCGTTCAGGCCTATGCGAAGGACGGCGCATCAGCCATGATCCGCTGTCACAACAACAACGCGGAATCCGTGCGCCGGGCCCTTAATGGCATGCTCAATTGCCACGATCCGGTCACCGGAGTCGTGGTGTGCGGGTCATATGCCTACCTCGCCGCTTCCACTCAAATTTTATATCGCGGCCTGCGGATTCCCGCCGACGTTTCGTTGATTTCACGCGACGATGATCCCTTTCTTCAGTTTCTCGAGCCGCTGCCCTCGCGCTATTTCATCAAATCACACGCTTTTGCAAAGAACATCCACGCCATCATTCAGCACCTTGTATTGGGGGGCTCCTACAAGCAGCCCCAGAGGTCTATACTGCCGCAGTTCCTGCGCTGCGGGTCGATCGGCGCGCCGGCCAAGCGGTAGTTCGGTCTGGTGGTGCCTAGCATTCTAAAAAAGAACCACCAGCCTCTACTTGTCGAACTGGATTCCGACGGTAGGCTTTGTAAATGCATTCCTCCTGCGCAAAAAGCATGAAAGCCTTGGTGCTCCGTTCTCCTCAGAACCTTCAATTCATGAAGGTACCTCGGCCCGCTGCGGGTCCGGGCCAAGTGATCGTCAAAGTTCACGAATGTGGAATTTGCGGCAGCGACGTCCGCTACTTCTATGGCGAGAATCCGTGGGCTAAGCAGACGCTTGGGCGCGAAATTCCAAACCCGCCCAATATCATCTTCGGACACGAATTTGTTGGGACGGTTGTCGAAGCTCATGATGTGATCGACCAGAGCCTTATCGGCAAGCGTGTCGGCGTGAATACTTTTATCACCTGCGGTCGCTGCACTTACTGCCGACGGGGCCAAGAAAATTTGTGCGACCACACCACACACCTCGGCCACGGGCAGGGCTGGGGCCAGATGGATTTCTACCCAGGCGGCATGGCGGAGTTCTGTCCCGCTTTCGCAAACCAGTGCTACGAATTGCCGCCGCAGGTCACGGATCGCCAGGCTACTTTTTTTGATCCCTTGATTGCCTCTCTCCACGCAGTCGATGTCGGTCGCCCAGCTATTTTGGATAAGGTTGTCGTGTTAGGGGCCGGTCCGATTGGGTTACTGATCGCTCAGCTCGTGAAGATCTATGGCGCGTCCCAGATCTTTGTTACTGACCTTGCGGAAAAGAACATCCAGGTCGCGCGTGCAGTTGGCGTAGACCATGCGATCAATATTAGCGACCCCGGCCAGAACCTCCATGAGCTCGTAATGGCCGAGACCAACCGCGAGGGTGTTAACCTGATATTCAACACTATTGGCACGGAAGAGAGTATCGTTGATTCGCTGAAGTTGCTGCGCAAGGGAGGCACGCTTGTGTTGCTGGCGACTAAGGACAGCGAAATCCGCTTCCCTTCCCTGCTCCTCACGGGTGAACGCACGATCCGGACCTCCTGCAACGCCATGTACAGTGATTTTCCTCGCGTCATCGAGCTGGTGGCGAAGGGTATGGTGAAGGTCGACCCTTTGGTAACGCATAATTTTGCGCTGGTCGACGGTCTCAAGGCCTTCGAGGTAGCCTGTAACAAGGCCGGCAGCGGCGCAATCAAGGTTATCATCGAGTGTCAGAAGATCTAGGCCTTCTTCGATCTCATCATAGCTCAGCTATCTCTGTGCGCAGCACCTTCGGTAATAAGTCGCTGTGCCGTGAAAGTAGCTAGCGGCCCAAGATCGAGAAGAGCTTCGAAATCCCGTTCCTGATCAACAGGAATATTCGCCCCCACCATGCCTATGATGCAAAAGCTACCGAATGTCACTCAAGGCCAAAAGCTCTATGCCCGAGCAAGGGAACGCATCCCTGGCGCTACCCAATTGTTCAGCAAGCGCCAGGAACTTTATCTGCCGGGCAAATGGCCGACTTACTATTCCAGCGCTAAAGGCTGCCGAATCAAGGACCTCGATGGAAACGAATACCGCGACTTCACCATGTGCGGTATCGGTGCCTGCGTGCTCGGATATGCAGATCCTGATGTCGAGGAGGCGGTCACAGCGGCCCTGCGCTCAGGAAACATGACCACCCTCAATTGTCCGGAAGAGGTCGAACTTGCGGACTTGCTATGTGAACTACACCCATGGGCGGAAATGGTCCGCTATGCCCGCACCGGCGGCGAGATCATGAGCGTGGCCATCCGCATTGCGCGAGCGGCCACCGGCCGCAACGAAGTTGCCATCTGCGGTTACCACGGATGGAGTGATTGGTACCTCGCAGTCAACCTCGGCGGTGATGACGCACTCAAGGGGCACTTACTGCCCGGTCTTGATCCGCTCGGAGTTCCTCAAGGTCTGGCGGGAACTGCCCACTCATTCACCTATAATAATCTGTCAGAACTCGAAATTATCGTTCGCGACCGAGGCGAAAGGCTTGCCGCGATCGTACTGGAACCGGTTAGAAATGAAGGCCCCCTCCCGGGTTTCCTGGAAGGAGTCCGCGAACTTTCTACTCGATGCGGCGCGGTCATGCTCTTGGATGAAATTACTTCCGCTTGGCGAATGAATACCGGCGGAATGCATATGATTTACGGCATCGAGCCTGACATGGCTACTTACGCCAAGACTATCTCCAATGGGGTGCCGATGGCCGCCGTCATCGGACGTAAGAAGTTCATGAATGCCGCGCAGAAAACTTTCATCAGTAGCGCCTATTGGACGGAACGACTCGGCCCCGCCGCCGCACTCGCCACCCTCAAAAAACACCGCGCGCTCGACGCAGGCAAAATCCTCGCCGCCATCGGTGCTAAGGTCCAAGCTGGTTGGAAGAAGGCAGCGGCGGAGCATGGACTACTGATCCAGGTTCTCGGCCTAAGCGCCGCAAGTAATTTTGTTATTAAGCATGAGGAATCTTTAGCGCTGCAGACCCTGTTCACGCAGGAACTATTGCGCCGCGGCTTCCTGGCCAACGATCGTTTTTATGCCACACTTGGCCACACTGAAACAGATGTGGCCGAATATCTTAATGCGGTAAACGAAGCCTTCTCCATCATGGCCTTCGCCATCAAAAAAAGAAATATTGCTGATCTGCTCGAGTGCCCAGTTAAGATAGCGGGCTTCAAGAGTCTCAACTAAAGTTAGCATCTCTATATTGAGGAGGTAATGCGTGATAGTGCGTCCCAGTTCATAGTGTTTTCTTTCCGGATAAATCCAGATTAGCGCCAGAGTTCACTCGCGCTGGGAAACCGGCCGAGGTCCTTCTCGCTGATCTGCAGGTGCAATATCCGCTGCCAGCGGTGCGGGATAAACAGGTGTAGGTCGCCCTGATCCGTGAAGGCATCGACATAAGAGCAATTATAATTGCGCCAGTGATTTTCCAAGGTCTCGCCTAGAATATTCACGAGCACGAATCGGGGCTCGCCCCAAGTCAAGCCCCCGTCGGGCGAGGTCGAAAACCAGAGTTCCGAGCGGTCGGCCATCATCGCTTTGTTGTTGCTAGCAAGTGCGCTGGACTTTGAATGCGAGCGGTTGTGATGGAAGGCGATCAGCGTTTTTCCATCAGAGAGCATGAACAGCATGGGTGGCGCATCGGGGTGGACTAGGGGAGTGGGCTGGGGTTCGGTCCAGGTCAGGCCGTCGTCCTCGCTGCGACTGGCCCAGAGGTGCCCAGCGGGGGTGCGCATCATAAAGAGCACGCGACCGCCGCCGAGTGAAATGGGTCGGCCTTCGTCCATCCTGCCAAAGCCGGGGGCTTGCCACCCGTGGGGGCGCGAGCCGGGCAAAAGACTCCAGGTCATCCCGCGGTCGGTGGAGCGAAGTAGGTACAGGTGGGTCTGCAGGGGGTTTTTGCTCCAGTCCGCCTCATGAGTTCCAAGCAGCCAGGTGCCCTGGTCGGTTTCGGTCATGCGCATGACCGACATTCCTCGAAAAGTAGGGTCGTTGATGGGACGAATCAGTAACAGCTCCGACCAATTCCGGCCGTCGTCGTCTGAATGCCGATACCCAATAGGGGCATTTTCATTCTGCCCCTCCTTGACGGAAAAATTATCCCAGACCGGCTGCGTGCCGAAGGCATAAATCCGGGCGTCACCGGCTGGTATCAACGGAATGAAGCCGTGCTGATTATAGTCGATGTTGAATGCCTCTGCGGGGACCGACCAAGTTTTGCCGCGATCGTTGGATCGCATGGCGAGAAGCTTGTTTATTTTGGTCTTTTTACCGTTGTAGTGACCACCATCGGGAAACATCAGAAGGTAATCGCCCTTGGGCGTAACTGTGGCGCGGGTCTCGTAGAGGCCGCCATCACGGCTGCTGGCTTCGTAGATCACGCTACCTGACACCCAGGGGAAGGTGGCCAAGCCAAGCTCGGCGCGCACTTTCAAGGCGCCGGGCAACTGAATGGTAGGGATCGTCCGCGCATTGAGAAATATCTCCAACAGGATGGGGCCGCTGAGCTGATTATTTGAAGCCTGCAAGCCAGGTGCAATCAGTGCTGAGAGTCCAACCGCTAGGCGGATCATGAAAGGATAGTGGGTGTGGTTCATTATTATAATTCGGTTCCCAGATTTACACGGGTGGGTAATTTATTTTAGCGAGTCGCGGCCCTGGCTGAGCCACACCAGATTGAAGCGGGCGAGGACGAGCGCCTTTGTGCCGTTTGCCGTCTTGCTTCCCTGCTCGTAGAAGCAGAACATTGTGCCATCGGGTGCAGCTGTGATATCGCTATAGCCGGCGAGGCCCGGTTCAAGCACACGACTGACTGGCCAGGTGCGTCCTTCGTCATAGCTCAGGCGGATTGTGAGATTTTTGCGGATGAAGAAGCGCGAGCGGCTCTTCGGGTCTGGCTCAGTACCGTTGTCGCAATACGAATAGATCAGGCGGTTCCGGCTGGTCGCGGATGCAGAGGAGAGGCGGTCGAGACCGGCCATGCAGACGGGATCGACGAGGTCGTTGACGAATTCCGGCCGCGTCCATTGCGTGACGCCATCAGGACTGTAGGAAATGCCCCGGCGGTGCTGGAGTGATTCGCTGCGCATGCTGAACATGACTGCGCCGTCCGCGAGTTCGACCGCGACGGTCTCGTTCGGGTTGATCAGCGGGTCGTTTTCCTGCGCGACGATTTCACCGCCGTGCCAACTGCGGCCACCGTCATCGCTATAGATGGAACTCACCACGGAAGGCCGGTGACCGTGCTCGCCGCCGCCGGTCGAGAGCCAGACTGGGATCACGAGGCGCCCGGTACGGAGTTGGATGCCATGGTTAGGGCCGGTGCCCAAGACCTTGAACGGATAAAGCTTCCGCAGTTCGGCTAGGGCGGTCGTGATCTCCTCTGGCTGGCTCCATGTCACCCCTTCGTCGGAAGTGCGGCGCATGAAACAGCGCTCATAATTGATGCAGTATACGAACAGGATGTCACCGGACTTGCGCTCAATCACGAGGGTCTGATTGTTGAACGGAAATTGGTCTGGCGCGCCTAAGTTCCGGCCGACAGTTGCCGCATTAGCCTGGACCTTCAGTCCTGGGTGGACGCCCCGGTGAGCCAACTTCTGCGGCGCTTCCCATGTTTTACCGAGGTCGGGACTCCGGCGCAGAAATAAGTCAATGTCCGACCAGTCGCCAAGCGACGGATCCTTACGTGCGTCGCAGGTGACTAAAATCGTGCCCTTCGCCGTGATGGCGATGCCCGGGATGCGATAGCGGGCGTAACCATCGACACCGGACTCGAACAGGGTTGTTTGAGTCAATAAAGGCTGGGCGATAGCGGACGATTCAGGGGCTGCCGAGGTCATCGAGGCGGACAACAGCCCTGCGACTAGCAGTGCGAGGTGCGCACCAATTTTTTTGGGTTTGGTGGATATATTCATGAGAGTGGTGAAATTTAGTGGTTAATCACTGACCGATCATACGAAGCTTTGATCGCTTGGAACCAAGCAGCGGCAATTTTCTGCAAGCCCACCGCATTGGGATGAGCACCATCAAAAAGTACTTCGTCAGCGGACACGGCGCTGTTGAGATCAACAAGAGTGATTGGTTGGCCAGCCTTTTGGCGGGCCTTCGCAAAGCTGACCAGCGATTGATTGTAGGCTGCGACATTTTCGAAGCCGGCGCGCGGCGGCTTCTGGGGTGGGATTGTTCCGACAAACAGGTGGGCAGCGCTGTGTTCGCCGATTAGAGTGATCAGTTTGTTTCGGGCTGGAGCGTCGAAACCATTTGCTCCTGACACCAGCAAAATAATATCTGGTTGAAATTTCCCGATAACCTCAATCACACCATGGGCCACAATTTTGTTGGTACCGAGCGAGGTTAATACGTCCTGCGGTGTGGGCACCACTCCGCCTTCTATAATTTTTACGTTGCTGAATCCGGCCATTCCTTGGTGATCGGGATCGAATGCTGGATCAACGTGGCCATTATGACCGTATGCATCATAGTTGAGCTCGCCGACAAAATCGAAAGCTATTCCTGCTGCTCGTAATTGGTCCTGCAGCGGCTTGCGGTAACCGCCTCCATCTGGGTTAGGCAATCCCATGGGTTTACCATCAGCATACCGTTTGAGATAAGAACCGCGGGTCAAGCTATCGCCCAGCGGCAGGATACGCAGTATCTTGGTTGGCTCAACCCCATCGGCAAAAATCGGCACGCCGCCAGCGAGAATAAAAAAGAGAGCAAGCAGGGTTTTAGGAATCAGATTCATAGTTCCTCAGTTAGTTGTCCCTGGCTGGTCAGTATCAATGACGGCCGCTGGCAGATAAAATGTGAGCCAGAAACCGGGAATACAGCAGAGAACAGCAACCAGAAAGAGGCCTGGCCAGCCGATCATCTCCTGTACCAAGCCGCCGACTGAGTTGGGCAGAATCACGCCAAGCAGCATTACCGCGTTGCCGAAGGCCATGTGACTAGCGCGGTACTTGCCATGCGCCAGCGCCACCGTGACAGAAAAATAAAATGTAAAGCCAAGGCCGTAGCCCAGATGTTCAATGCAGTGCACCGTGGAAACTAAAGCGACTTGCGATAGGTGCAGGTTATGTTCTGCGAGGAGAAATTTGATGCCCGCTGGACTAGGAAAAAGTGCGAGTAAAAGATAGAGAATATTTGGTGCCAGCATCGCCAGCGTCAGCGGGATCATGGTCCGCCGGACACTAAACTTCTTGATGATTGCCATCGACAGCACGCCGCCAGCGATCATTGCTGCAAGGCTCGAGGCACTGACGAATGAAATTTGCTGCAGTGAAAGGCCAAGGCCACCCTTTGCGCTCGATTCGATAAAAAAACTTGAGACATCCGCATAACAAGATTTTCGCCGAGGCGCAGCGTCATGAGATAAGCCATCACGACCCAGAAACGAGGCGTCTCGCTGTAGCTGGCGAAAATTTTACCCCAAGGGACGGAACCGCCTTCTGGCCGGGCAGGTTGGTCTGCCACCGGTCGGGGTAAGGAAAAATTATTATAGAGTGTTAGCAGAAGCACGCCACCAGCGAGGATCCCGAGTGCTGCCGCCCAGCCTTGGTTAAGAGAATGAAAGCGGTCTGAGAAGAATCCGGCGCAGAATATCACGCCGCTCAGTAACGCAATGCTTCCGCGGGAAAACGCAGTCAGCAGCACGATGCCAGCCTGTCGCGCCGCGGGGGGCGCTGCGCACACAAAAAATCCGTCGCTCGCAAAATCTGAGATGCCGTAGACGAGCGCGCATAAACTGAAGAAAAAAATCAGTAGTCCAATCGGCAGGGGGGTTTGGCAGAGCACGAATGCCATCGCCGCCACACACGCCACATGGGAATAACCAGCAGCGAGCGCCCAATTGCGTTTTTTGCCGTAGGAATCTGCAACCGGGGCCCAGAGAAATTTTAACGATGTAGGCAGCGAAAGTAGTGATAGGTAGCCGATAACCGAGTTCTCTAGGCCGATGCTTTTGAAGAATGTTGCTGAGGTCAGCATAACGAATGCGTAGCAAAATCCGCGCACGAGCGCCAAGGTAGGCACGTAGCTCCAGACTGGCGCCGCACTTTCACCGCCGTATCGCTCGGGCGACAGGATGGGTGGTGGTGGCGGGATCTGAGCGGTGGATGATGACATGAGGATTATCGTCAGGTCGCAGGCCGAGTCACCATTGCGGCGCAAAGACTGCTCGTTCGGGGTTATGCATGAGAAGAAAATGGTCTGAACTTAACTCCAATCAGCCCGCGGGATGCGAGTGGGATCAACTAGACAATGGTAGACGGCGTCTTCACGGAAAGCATACTTGCGCTCTATCTCCGGAGTCAGCCGCACGCCGAGGCCAGGGGTATCGGTCAGAGCAATCTGCTCATCTGCAATCTGCCAGGGCTGCACGACAAGTGCATCGCGGAGCGGATAAAATTTGATCGGCCATTCGACGATTGTGCCGCCGCCAGCCATGGCGGCGTGGTAGTTGGCCATCATGCCTACGGGGCCGCCCCAGCAGTGGACATAAACATCGCAGCTACAACGATGGGCCGCTGAAAAAACATCAAGGGTCGGTCTAATACCGCCGATGACCGTCGCATCTGGTTGGGCGATATCGTAGCAGCCCTGCTCGATACGGTGACACATTTCTGTCGCGGTGGTGACAATTTCCCCGCCCGCGATTTGGGTGCCGGTCACCTGAGACCGAAGCGCCGTATAATTTTTAATTTCCTGCGGCCCAAGAGCCTCTTCGAGAAACACTGGCAGTTGGCCGCCTTGTCGCTGGATTTCGTCTAAAAAGCGGATGATGTCGCTGATTGATTGCGACGGGGTGGCGAGATTCTGAGTCATGTCTACGGCTACTGCGATGCCTCGCTCAAAGCCATGCCGCTGGCACCAAGTGGTCTTGTCTGCCTGGTGGTTACTAGCCCGAATTTTGATTAGATTAATACCAAGTTTGTGGATGCGGTCTAATTCACGTTCCATGGGCTCTGGACCGACGGCATCACCGCCGCTGGCATAGAGACGTAGATTAGGCCGGATCTTCGCTTCGCCCAGCATGCGCCATACGGGCAAGCCAAGTACTTGTGCGCGACAGTCCTGCAGCGCAATCTCGACGGCGCTGACGACATGCTGGGCCGCGCCCTGGAGACTCCAGTAGCCAGTGACGGTGCTCACTTCGCGGCAGAGTCGCGCGATGTCGTGTGGTGAGCCGCCCAGCAGCACGGGGGTGACGAGTTTGACAATCTCTTCGAAGACACGGGGCGCAAAGACAGCAAGGTAGCCTTCGCCGAGCCCTACCATGCCGTTGTCTAGGGTGATTTCTACGAGGCCAGTTGTCCGCCAACCACTCGGCAGGTGGAGAATGACCTCAAGATCGTCACGGGCATCTGCGTATGGCGCGCTGAGCAACACGGAGCGGACGGACATAATTTTAGGTGAGGACATTGCAAAGATGCAGCCAAAAATGACGATGTTGCGTGGAGATTAGCTCAATAACCCTTGGCGAGATTGATAATATTATCGAGAGGCTGGCCTTTTTGGAAACGGGCGAAATTTGCGAGGAATGTGCGAGTCTTATCTAACAGTTCATTCTGGTAGCCGCCGCCGGTATGCTGGAGCAAAATTGTGCGGTCGCAGGTCCATAGCGGATGGTCAGGAGGAAGTGGTTCCTGCCACGTGACGTCGAGGACTGCACCGCCGATCTTTTCTTGCTGCAGGCACTCAATAAGCGCTATTTCGTCTACCACTGCGCCGCGTCCGGTATTCACAAAAATGGCGCTCGGGCGCATCGAGCGGATGCGGCGACGGTCGACCAAGCCGCAAGTTTCCGATGTTTTCGGCAGGCAGCAGGCCACGATGTCAGCCGTACCGATGGCATGATCAAGTGCATCCGCGCTGCGCAGCTCCGCCCCTTCGGCGGTGCGGGCAAAACTTTGCACGCGGCAGTCGAAGGCTTCGAGAAATAGGCGAAGCTTACGCCCAATAGAGCCGTGGCCCAGGATCACCACCTGCTTGTCCCGCAGCAGTTGCATCTGCGGGCGAACTTCAAGGGACATCCAGCGGGCAGATGCCTGAGCTGGAACAAGTTTGTCTACACCGCGATATAGAGCGAGAAGCCCCGCGATTGCGGATTCGGCCGCTGGGCTGGCGAACAAGCCTTTGAGATTCGTGATAGTAAGCCCAGGCGGCACTTCACGCAGGTCTTGATAATATTCGAAGCCGATTGACTCCAGTTGCATCCAACGCAGCCTAGGCGCTTGCTACAGCCATGTGACGGGCACATTGCCGAAGCAGATGTTACACTGTTGAAAGGATGCGAGGTTTTCTGGCGAAATTACAGGATGCCGAGCAAAGGTGATGCTGCCTATCGGCAAGGTGGATTTCAGTAATTGGTGCGCGGGCTCATCTAGGTGCGCACAAATGAAAATCGCAGAAGTTGGCATTGACGTTTGGCTTTTGTAATAAGCGGTGGGATTTACCTCTTTTTATAAAAGAAAGATATGCAGTGAATAGGTGTTATCAGTATGCGCTGGTATTTAAATTAGACCACAAGCATTGCCCCGGAAATGAGCAGGCCGATACAATCCGATTGATCGCAAGAAGGGGCGCCGTGCGGAAAGTAGTGATTAATAATCTTTTGATGAGAAAGAATATTGCTCAGGGGCGGTCACGCGCACTATCCTACGAGATCTGAAGCAAAGCTGGAAAGCTGCGACTGTCGGGGCGGGCCGCTCGCCGCGCGGAGCGGAACGCAAGCGATAAAAAGAAGCACAGCCAACCGCGCCATGTGTCCGGGTTCAAGCGGCTAGCGGTTTGTCTGAGTTGAGAAATAGAAGCCGAGGAAGCGATCACAGAGTTCGCAGCGACATACCCATCCGCGGTTGAACCTCCTCAGTGCTCTCGAATTGGATCGCTGTACACTCTGTGAAAAAAGCGGCGATGAATGACTGCGTAACCAGCATCCCAACTGTTCAATCGGGACTCTCGGAGAAGTGAACGGTGGAACTTATCATCCTTACTGTAGAAAATGGGCGATCGGCACCTAGGCACTTGCCCAAGTAGTAGGCTAAGCGCGATGCAGAGTTGATGGTCTAAAAAACATACCTTTGTTTACCGATTGTCGCCCCCGTTTTGGGCCAAGCACTGTCAAGTTAGCGGTAATTCCATTGATCCCACAACCTCTGTCACGATGCCATCCGCCCGAACCATTCCCTTAGGCCTGTTTAGCGTGCTCGTCGTCGGATGCATCTTGCCGCTCGCCACGGCTGAAGCGCCTTCCTTAGTCATCGACCGATATTTTCACAGCTATCTCAATAGACCGAAGTTTAAAGGCCCGCAGGAGGCGACGCTCTACGACGCTAGAGCCGGCCAACTGGGCTGTGTCTACTGGGACCGCTCGGAGCGCTTGATCAAGCGAAAGCTCTCTTCTGATGCGGGGCATACCTGGAGCGAGGCGGAGTCGATGCTCGATCTCCAAGGGAAGCCGCTCCTGAATGCCGCTACCCACATCACGATCTTGCACTTAAAGTCCGGTCGATACGGGATGGTCCATGCAGCTTCTAATGTGCCGGCCGCCCGCCTCGGCCGGGATGGAGGATCGGTGTTTCGCACCAGTGGCGATGGGCTGAGGTGGTCTGAGCCGCTGGTGGTCGAGCGACGTTTTGGTATCGTCTGCAGTGGTCATGGCATTGTTCTTTCCAGCGGCCGTATTGTTCTCCCGATGTTCAAGTGGCTCAGTCCCGATCCCACCGGCGCATCCGAGCAACCCAACGCACCGGCTTCACTTTCCTATAGCTACGCCTACGTCTCGGACGACGAGGGGCAGACCTGGACTGAAAGCCTCAGCGAGTTGTTTGTGAATAGCCAGCGCGCCGCTTACGATCTTGAGGAACCGACGGCCGTGGAATTAAAAGACGGCCGGCTCCTGATGCACCTACGCAGCCAGCTGGGTCGGATCTATCGTTCTTATTCCCGCGACGGCGGTATCTCTTGGACTAGACCCGAGGGTCTGTCCATCGCGGCGAGCTACACGCCTTCTATCGTACGCCGTATTCCCAAGACAGGCGACCTAGTCATGATCTGGAATCAAATTCAGCGTATGGAAGTCGTAAATGGGCTCCATCGTCATCGGCTCTCCATTGCCATCTCGCGTGATGAGGGCCATACATGGACGAATTTCAAGAATCTCGAATCACTCGACGATCAAACAGTAATCGTGCCGCCGCCCGCCGACCGCATTGAGGTGATCGAGCAGTGGGAAGACTATGGTTATTATCAACCTTCGGCCGGGCGGAAACGTTACACTCGCGCGCCCGGCGTGCTTCGCATCTGTTATCCGGATATAGCCTTTGTCGGGGACCAGGCCGTCGTCGTATATGATTACGGTGAAGGTGTGCTGGGGCCTGGGGTAGTGGGTACTAAATTGCGCACCTTTCCTATCGCTTGGCTTTATAACTGAGGCAAAAATCAGCATCTTTATCCATTCGCCACAAATTCTAATAAAAAATGAAAATCAACTCAGATGTCCTGCGGGGAAAAAATGCCTTGGTCACCGGGGTCAATGGCGGCCTTGGCCTTGCTATCGCGCAGGAACTCGCGGCGCAGGGGTGCAACATCATTGTGACCAGCCGCAACGCGGCACAACTTACCCAGAATGCTATGGAACTGAGAAAATCGCAGGTCCGGATCGAGGCGATCCCTTGCGATCTGTCCGACAGGCAGGCGGTGGCGACCTTGGTGACTCAGGCCCAACAGCTTTTTCCCCAGATCGATATCCTGATCAACTGCGCAGGAATATTCCCGGTGGGTCCGGTCGCAGATGCCACGATGGATGACTTTGAGCTCTGCTTCGCCGTTAATGTCCGCGCACCCTTTCAACTCTCGAAGGCGCTCCTCCCGCAAATGAAGGCAAAATCATGGGGCCGTATCGTGAATATCGGCTCCAGCTCGGCCTTCAATGGCTTCAAGGATACCGCCATTTACTGTGCATCCAAGCACGCGCTCCTTGGCTTCTCCCGGTCCCTGTACCAAGAGGTGCGTCCTCAGGGGGTCCGTGTCATTTCGCTCAACCCCGGTTCTATTCGTACAGAAATGGGCAAGAAGGTCCGCGGGCAGATATTCGAGACGTTTCTCGATCCGGTTGAAGTTGCGCAATACGTCATTTTCGCGATTTCATTCAATGCTGCATTGGTCAGTGAGGAGATCCGGCTGAACCGCGTGGTGACTCAATAAAGAGTGCGAAAGACGGGCAGCGCTTAGCTTATTTCGACGACTAAACGGAGCCTAAGTCTTAGGCTCAGATCTCAATTTAGAGCACGCGCTGATTTCTGGCGACACGGGAATTATTTCTGGGGAATAGCGCCTGTATTACTTGGTTGGATGGGAGATTTACTGCTACTGATAGGAAACTGGATTGGCATGGGGGAGGGGTTTATGCCTGCGCATCTAGTGCGTATTCCATTTGTGTGACAGCCCTAAACCTAAGTAGCCATTTCAAATAGGCGACTTCTTCCGTCTTTACAGGCACAAAGCCAAC
>SXGQ01385873.1_pt1 | contig 14451 bp, 8 predicted proteins | sample 3178371 | NCBI WGS metagenome assembly SXGQ01 (sample SAMN11356859, study PRJNA531348) | freshwater metagenome | isolation source: freshwater sample F1-20 | place: China: Fuxian Lake, Yuxi | collected 2017-12-25
AACGGCACCACTGGCGCCAATGAAGACGGTTTTCATCTCCGCCACGTGAACGTGGCGCGCGACCTCGCCATCACCCGCTTCGGCGACTTCCGCCGGGTGCGGCCGGGGGAGCCTGACCCGCGTTCCGGCCAGCCACTCCAGGTCCGTCGTGGCATCGAGGTCGGCCATATCTTCAAACTGGGTACAAAATACTCCGAAAAGTTCGGCGCCGTCTTCACCGACGACCAGAAGCAGTCGCATCCGATGGTGATGGGCTGCTATGGGATTGGGATCAGCCGCACCCTGCAGGCCGTAATCGAACAGAGCCACGACGCGGACGGCATCCGCTGGCCCTGGAACTGCGCGCCCTTCCAAGTGCTCGTCTGCGTGTTGGACCCACAGCTGCCCGAGGCCATGGAGCTGGCGACCCGCCTGGGCGCCGCCGCGGAGACGGCCGGGGCAGACGTGCTCATTGACGACCGCGCCGAGCGACCGGGCGTTAAGTTCAAGGACGCCGACCTGATCGGCATCCCGCTGCGCCTCACCATCGGCGGCAAGGGCCTCAAGGAAGGGGTGATCGAGCTAAAGTGGCGCCACGTTAAGGACGTCGTCAAGGTGCCGCTCGCCGAGGCGGAGGCCCGCGTCGCGGCCGCGGTGGTCGAGGCGCGGGCGGCGGCCTAAGCGTCGTCCGCCCGAGATGATCGTCGGCGTCCACCCGCTCGCGGGATTCGACAAGGTCCTCCACTACCGCGTTCCCCCAGCGCTCGCCGGCGCAGTGGAGGTGGGGTCGCTGGTGCGGATGCCGATTCTGGGTGGCGTACGGCTTGGGCTTGTGGGGGAAGTTGGTCCGCCCACGAATTTCCCGGTCGAGCGTCTGAAGGCGCTTGCCGATGTGGTCTATCCATTCCCGGCCCTCACACCCGAGTTGCTGCAGCTCGCGCGCTGGATGGCGCGCTACTATGCCTGCGGCGTCGACGCGATTATTGAGACGATGATCCCGGTTGCCGTACGCCGGGGTGCGGCGGTTAAGCAGGAGCGGCTCCTCGCTGTCACGCGGGCCTTGTCGGAAACAGATCTCGAACGCCTTACGGCTCGCGCGCCGCAGCAGGCGCGGCTCTACCGGTTCCTCGTGGAGCAGGTTCGGCCGCAGCCGAAGGGACTCGTCCTGCGCCGGCTGGGCATCGGGCCCTCCTCCGTGACCGGACTCCTGCGCGCCGGGGTCCTACGGGAGGAGTCGCGCCGCGTCGAGCGGGTGGCCTATGCGGATGGCCATGCGGGCGGGGAACTAGTGGCCGCCCAGCCGCACGCCCTTAACCCGGAGCAGCAAGCGGCAGTCGACCAACTGACGAAGGACTTGGGCGCGGATACTTTCAGCGTGTCGCTCCTGCTCGGCGTCACGGGCTCGGGCAAGACGGAGGTCTACCTGAGGGCAATCGACGAGGCGCTGCGGGCGGGGGGTGGGGTGGTGTTCCTCGTACCTGAGGTCGCACTCACTCCGCAGACCGTGGCGAGGCTGCGCTCCCGGCTGGAGGCGATCGCTGGCGGGGAGCGGTGCGTGGTCTGGCATAGCCACCTTAGCGAGGGGGAGCGCCTCGATGGATGGCTCGCGCTGGCCACCGGGGAGGCGCGAGTGGTGGTCGGGGCGCGCTCGGCGGTCTTCGCCCCGGTACGGAACCTGCGGCTCGTCGTCGTCGACGAGGAGCACGAGCCGGCTTATAAGCAGGACGAAACGCCGCGTTACCACGGACGCGATGTCGCAGTGATGCGGGCGAAGCTGGCCGGCGCGCTCTGCTTGCTCGGCTCCGCGACTCCCTCGCTCGAGAGCTTCACCAACGTGGAGGCGGGCAAGTACCGGCTACTGCAGCTGACCCAGCGGGTGGATGCCCGCCAGTTGCCTTACATTGACGTCGTGGACTTGCGGATCGAGGCAGCGAAGCAGCGGAGTCTGCCCGCGCTCTCCGGCAAGCTGGTGCGCGCGATCCACGCGCGGCTGGAACGCCGCGAGCAAACCATTCTCTTCATCAATCGCCGCGGCTACTCGTCGTCGCTACTCTGCCGCCAGTGCGGTCACGTTGAGGGGTGTCCGCACTGCAGTATTGCGATGACCTTCCACCGCACGGATGACACCCTTCGCTGTCATCTTTGCGGCCATCAGCGCCCCGCGCCGGCCGCCTGCACCCAGTGCCGGGCGCCCGACATTCGCTGGCGCGGGCTCGGCACGCAGCGCGTCGAGGAGGCCGTGCGGCGGGTGGCCCCCGGGGCGCGGGTGGAACGGATGGATACCGACACAATGGTACGGAAGAACCGTTTCCGTGAGGTGCTGGCTGAGTTCCGGGCCGGGCGCATCGACATCCTGATCGGCACGCAGATGATCGGGAAGGGGCTGGATTTCCCCAACGTCACCTTGGTCGGGCTGGTGGACGCCGACATCTCGATGCACGTGCCGGACTTTCGGGCCAACGAGCGGACGTTTCAGCTCCTGGTGCAGGTGGCCGGGCGCGCGGGACGTGGCGACCGGGCAGGGGAGGTGATCGTACAGACCTTCACGCCGCAATCCGAGGCGATCCAATTCTCGCGCCGCGCGGATTACGCGGGGTTCGCGGCCGTCGAGCTAAAGCTGCGTCGCGACTTCCGCTACCCCCCGTACCGTCACTTAATCCAGCACCTCTTCCGGGGGCCGAACTCCGACAAGCTCCGGTTTTACGCGGAGCAATGGACGCGCCTCGTCGAGAAGGAGCTGGGTGACCGCGTGGAGCTCCGGGGCCCGTCCGCGGCCCCGATTGAGAAGATCAAGGACGAGTACCGCTGGCAGCTCTGGTATTTTACCGCTGCGGTGTCGCGGGTGGTCCCCGAGCTCGAGCGACTCCGCGCCGCCTTCGCATGGGCGGACGACATTACGCAGGTGCTCGACGTCGATCCCGTCAGCCTCGGTTAAACGGCCGGAGTTCCGAGTCCGGTGTTGTGTCCCGGGCGCGGGCCGGGCATCTCCCCGGCGGCGCCCAGTCGGCGCCTTTTCCCTTCCGCCTTCGATGAAGATCTATTTCCTGGGCATCTGCGGCACCGCGATGGGCAACGCCGCGCTGTTGGCCCGCGCCGCCGGACATGAGGTGTCGGGCGTGGACACTGGGGTCTACCCGCCAATGAGCACCGTGCTCGCCGAAGCGGATATCACCGTCCACCCCGGCTACGACCCGATCCGATTGGAGCGCCTAGCCCCCGACCTCGTGGTGGTGGGGAACGCGATGTCGCGCGGCAACTCCGAGGTGGAGTGGCTACTGGAGACCCGCGCGCTTCCGTTTACCTCCCTCCCGGCGCTCCTCCACGACACCGTGCTCCGTCACCGCCGGAACATCGTGGTCTGCGGCACCCACGGCAAAACTACCACTACCGCCCTCTGCGCGTACTTGCTCCAGGCGGCGGGCGCCGATCCCGGATTCCTCATCGGCGGCGTGCCACAGGATCCGCCCTGCGGCGCCCAGCTCGGACGGCCCGCGGCCCCGTTCGTCATCGAAGGGGACGAGTATGACAGCGCCTTTTTCGATAAGCGCAGCAAGTTCATCCATTACGCGCCTCACGTAGCCGTGTTGAACAACCTGGAGTTCGACCACGCCGATATTTTTCGCGACCTGGCCGATGTTCAGCGGTCGTTTACGCATCTCATGCGCATCGTCCCGCGCAACGGCTGGATCGTGCTCAACGGGGATGATCCCAACCTCGCCGCTCTCGGCCCGACGCCGTGGACGCGTCAGGTGCGGGTCGGCCGCGGGGCAGATAACGACGTGGTGCTCTCGGACTTCGCGGAGACGCCGTCTGGGGCCTCGTTCCGCCTTTCATGGCTTGGTCGACCATGGGCCCGGGTGGCTTGGGGCTTGAGCGGGGAATTCAACGCCCGCAACGCCGCGATGGCCGCGACGGCCGCCGCGCTCGTGCTGCGGCCGGAGGATCCCGCGGGCCTAGACCTCGGCGCGCTCGCCGCCTTCCGGGGGGTTCGTCGCCGGCAGGAAATCCGTCTCGCCGTGGCGGGCCTCACGGTGATCGAGGACTTCGGCCATCATCCGACGGCCCTCGCCGCAACGCTGGATTCTCTGCGCGCCCGCCACCCGAGCGCCCGCCTCACGGCGGTGTTCGAGGCCCGGAGTAACACCGCCCGGACAAAGCGGATGCAGGACGCCTTCACGGATGCGTTGGCGCGAGCCGACGCTGCGTTCATCGGCCCGGTCAGCCGGGCCGATCGGGTGCCGCCCGCCGAACGTTTCGCCCCCGAGGAGGTCGTCGCTGCCCTCAGCTCGCGCGGCCGGGCTGCGGTGACTGCGCCGACCAACGCGGACCTCCTCTCGCGGCTGACGGAAGCGGTTCCTCCGGGGCGGGCGCGGCCGGAGGTCGTCGTCTTCTTTACGAACGGCAGCTTCGACGGGATCATTGACGGCTTTGTCGCTGCGGCCCGCCGCGCTGGGTGAATGGGGAGTTGCCGCTTGCGTCGCCGGGGACGATAGCCGTCCTTTTGGGCTCATCCGTCCTATGACGTCCCGTCTCCTCCCCGGCTGTGCCACCCTGCTCCGCCGTTGGTCGGCGCTCCCCCTGCTCGCCATCCTGCTCTTTCCGCTGCCGTTGCGGTGTGCCGTCGCGCCGGAGGAAAGAGATCCGATGTTGGCCCGGGTCTTCCCTTCGATCGTCCGGATTGAGGCCATCCGGCTCCGGCCGACCGACGGACGCCTCACCAAGGAGTGGTCGGGCGGTAGCGGGGTGGTAATCTCGGCGGAAGGGCACGTGCTCACTAACTGCCACGTCACCGAGGACGGCGACTTTTTCCGTGGTTACCTGCACGACGGATCCCAGCTTGAGGCGGTGCTGGTGGGGCAGGACCCTCTGACCGACCTGGCGGTCATCCGCTTGAATCTCGCGCAGCGAGCCGCGGGGACGCCGTCGCTGCCGGTGGCGCGGTTTGGGGATTCCGAGGCGCTGCGCGTCGGGGAAGAGGTCTTCGCCCTCGGCAGTCCCGGCTTTCTCGCTCAGTCCGTAACGCAGGGCGTGGTGTCCAATCCCTCGCTCGTCCTGCCCGAGCAGACCGTGGGCAAGATGATGTTACGGGGGGAAGATGTGGGGCAGTTTGTGCGGTGGGTGCTGCATGACGCGCGGATCTTTGGGGGCAACAGCGGGGGTCCTTTGGTGAACACTCGCGGCGAGGTCGTGGGCATTAACGAGATTGGGGTGGTCGGACTCAGCGGGGCGATCCCCAGCAACCTAGCGCGGGAGGTGGCCCGGCAATTGATGACGACGGGCAAGGTGGTGCGCGGCTGGAGCGGCCTGACCGTGCAGCGCCGATTGGAGGCCTCGGGCAAGGGGACGGGCGTAGTGGTGGGCGATGTCGCCGAGGGTTCGCCAGCCGCCGCCGCCGGGTTCCAGCCGGGAGACCTGATTCTGGCCTGCGACGGCCAGGCGATCGAGGGCGCCGAGGAGAAGGCGGTGGCCCATTTTCACCGGCTGGAGGCCAGTCAGATGCCCGGTGATGAGCTCGAAATCCGCCTGGTCCGAAACGGTACGGAAGCGACGCGGCGCGTGCACCTCGTGGCCCGCGAGGCGGCACGGGCCGATGACGTGGAGTTCCGGACCTGGGGCGCGGTGATGCGCGACCTCACCCAGCGCATCTCGCGCCTCGAGCGGCTACCGGACACCCGCGGCGTCTGGCTGGAGAATGTGCGTCCGGCCGGCCCCGCCGGGCAGGCGGAGCCCGTGCTGCGGCGCGGGGACGTTTTGATCGCGGTTGAAGGGCGCCCTATAGAAGGCGAAGCGGAGCTGCGGCGGCTGACCGATGACTTGCTGCGCGACGCCCCTAAGGGCGTGCGAACCGTACTGGCGGAGGTCCGGCGGGACGGCGCGCGGCTGAGCTCGGTGGTGGAGCTCCGGACGGCGAGTGAGCGTAATTTCCCGCCGCAGGCCCGGAAGGCGTGGCTGGGCGTCTCTTCCCAGCCGTTGACCCCCAAGCTCTCGGCCCGTCTCGGCATCAAAGCAGAGGGGGGCGCGCGGCTTACGCGCGTTTACCCGGGTACGCAGGCGGAGACTGGCGGCCTTCAGGTCGGCGATGTTCTGCTCGCCCTCGACGGCACGCCGGTCGCGGCCCGCCGCCCGGAGGACACTGACGTGCTGGCCCGCCAGATCCGGCAATATCGGGCTGGAACCGCGGTAAAGGTTTCCCTGTGGCGAGAGGGCGCTCCGCGCGAGCTCTCGCTCGTGTTGGAGGAGCAGCCGGTCCCGGCAGCTGAGATGGCCTGGTGGGAGGACGTGCAGCTCGAATTTTCCGCGCGCGAACTCGCGTTTGACGACCGTATCCGCCTTCAGCTCACCCCTGCTCAGACTGGGGCACTGGTCGAGAGCGCGATCCCCGCGGGTTGGGCGGCCTTGGCCGGGCTGCGCGCCGATGACCTGATCGAGGCAGCCGATAGCCGGACCGTGACCTCCCTGGCGGAACTTCGGGCCTCGCGGGCCTTCGCCGTGGACGCCAAGCGGGAGTGGTGGGTACTGCGCGTGCGTCGCCGCGGTCAGACCCTGCTCGTCGAGATCAGTCTCAAACCGGCCCTTTCTCCCCGATGAATCTTCCTACTCGAGCCTCCCTGCTGCTTGTTGCCGCCCTATTGGCCCCGGTTCCCGCCTCCGCGGCCCCTGGGGTGGCTGCCGAGCTGGTGCGGCGCTACGCGGACGCCATCGTGGGCGTCGAGCTTGTTGTGACCGTGAAAGTGAAGATGGGCGACCGTGAGATGCCGCCGCGCGAGCAACGGATCGAGGTCAACGGCACCGTGGTGACGCCGGAGGGCCTGACGGTGACCAGCCTCGCGGGGGTCGATCCGCAGGTGCAGTTCGACGCGATGCGCGCCGCGGGCATGGGCTCGCGGGGCGCGGAGCTGGTAGGCGCTGATTTCAAGGAGGTGAAGCTGCGGCTCGCGGATGGCCAGGAGTTGCCCGCTCGATTTGTCCTAAAGGACGCGGACCTCGACCTTGCGTTTATGGCGCCGGAGGAACCGGCCGCCGGGCGCAAGTTCCCCCACGTCGTATTGGGTGAGGCGGTGAAGGGTGAACTGCTCGGGACCTTCTATTACGTCGCCCGCGCCTCCAAGGCGCTGCAACGCGTGCCGCTCGTGCGTTCGAGCGAGGTGATGGGCGTGGTCGAGAAACCGCGACGCCTCTATCTGCTTTCGGAGCAGGCGGCGGGCAGCCCGATGTTTGACGGGAGCGGACGGCTGCTGGGCATTTCGCTGCAGCACTTCGCCAATGGTCGGCCTACGGGAACCGTGGTGCTGCCGGCGGGGGACATCGCGGACATCGCGCGGCAGGCCTCCGCGGCGATGACGCCGCGCTGAGCTCAGCGGAGCCGAAGTAGTTCGGCGGTCGCCGGTACGTCCTTGATGATCTGCGCCGGCTCCGGTCCGACCCCGAGGTAACGCAGATTGGGCAACCGGTCGTCTTTCGGCCGTGGGCCGCCCGCGTAGGCGGTGTCGACGATCGCGCCCAGCATCGCCGCGACGTACCGGCGCGCAGCGGCGGGGAGGTCGGCGAAGCGGCGCAACCGCGAGAGGTCGCCGGACCAGCCTTCGTGCCGCGAGTAGACCGGTCGCAGCGTGCGGCGGACCGCCTCGTTGCGGGGCACGTGTGCGTGCCGGCGGCCCTGCGCGTCCTCGTAGGCGGTGCAAATCAGGAGGTCGCCGCGCCAAGCTCCCTCGTGGCTCAGCGCGTCAGACTTGTTGATCATCAGATCGTGGAAGCCGCCGTAGCGCAGGGCGTCGCCTTTTTCTACGGCATCGAACCAGCCGACCATCCGCTGTCGGCCGGTGCTGGTGCCGAACTCCAGCTGCTTCAGCTTCTCGGCGAGTGGGTGCCCGTCCTCCATCCGGGTGAGAAACGTGTGCGTACCGACCTTGGTGTCGTAAGCCTTGGCGACCCCGAAGGTGTGAACGTGCTGGACCGGGATTCCGGCGCTCTCGAAAAGTTCGGGTGTGTAGGTGTGCGACGCGGTGACGTTGGGCGAGAAGCCGTGCCGCTTGTCGAGCCAGTAGGCCTGGCCGAATTCCCCGATCACCGTGCGTCCGGCGGCCAGTTCCCCGAGAATCAGCTCGCGTACCTCGGTGATGTTGCCCGCGAGCGCGTGGCCGGCGGACCAGTACGCCTCCGTGAGGGCCGCGAGGTCGAGGGTGAAGGGCTCCGCGCCCCGGAAGTGGGTGAAGTCAAACTCGGCCTCGGGGAAAACCCCGAGCGCAATGCCCTCGGCATTGGCGCGGCGTTCGGCACCGCTTAAGGTCTCGAAGAATCCTGCCCAAGCGGCCACCGGCACCCGACAGACGTGCTGAATCGTACGGCAGGCGCGGTCCGCGCGCTGGGCGAGCTTGCGCGCGAAGGTTTCCCGGTCTCCGAGGAACTCGCTGAAGGTGATCTGCTGCTGCCCAACCTCATCTAGGTAGGCCGGGGTGATGCCGCGGCCGGTCGATCCTCGCGCCTCCTCGTGCAGTACCTCGACGCGGTAGTGTTCCCAAGCTAGGTCGAGCAAGCGGTGCGTGAGGTCCGAGACCAGCGCGCGCTCGTCGATCCGCAGGCGGGAAAGGATCGCGTGGCCCTTGCGCTCGAGGGGGCGGGTCTCCCACCAGAGCTTGCGTGGGTCGGCCACAACTCCGGACCCGACGCAGAGGTGGGCCGCGTCGCGCACGACGACTCCCGCAGGCAGGAGGTTCAGCTTGATCCCGCCCGCAGTATGGCCGGAGTTGGCCCCGCCGTTGACCTTGAGCACGACAGAGACCGGATGAGAGGTGCCGCGGAGCTCGTCGGCGATTTCGGGGATGAGCCGGCCTTTGCCCTCGTCACCGAAGGAGATGCCCACGTCGGCGATGAGGCGGCTGGAAAAGAGAGGCAGGGACATGGTTGCGGTACGCGCAACCGGGCCCGGGGGACCCTGTTGCCGGGAAGGGAAAACGCGAGCACCCCGGGGAGCGCAAACAGAAAAGCCCCGGAGCCGTGCGCGCCGGCGTCACCGCGCCGGCGTCAGCGGGGCGAGCAGGGTGATCGCCGCCTCGTTCCGGAACTCGCGCGCGATGTCGAGCGCGGTCACGCCCAGCTTGGAGACAATCTTCGGGTCGACCCCGGCGGTGAGGAAGAGCTGCACCATCTCTGCGCTGCCGCTGGCCGCCGCTTCGTGCAGCGGCGTGCCACCCCGCTCGCTGAGCGAACCAGGGCGGGCGCCGCCCTTGAGCAGCGCACGGGCGAGCGCCACGCGGTCCTTCGCCGCGGCGTGGTGCAGGGGTGTCCAGCCGAGCTTGTCGAGCTCGTCGGGCTGCGCGCGTCGGGCGAGAAGCGCCTCGACCAGGGCAAGGTTGCCCCGCTCGACCGCGAGGTGCAGTGGCGTCCGCTTACTCCGGTCCGGGGCGTCGACGCGGGCGCCTGCCGCGAGCAGGAAGAGGGCGATTTCGTTGCGGTTGCGCAGGATCGCCTGGTGCAGTGGGGCGAGAGCCGCCTCCGGGCTACCCTGCACCGCAGCAGGCGTCAGCTTCACGTGGAGCCGGACATCCTCAAGATCCCCGCGCGCGATCGCTTCGTCGATCGTCGCGTGCTTGGGCGCCGGATCAAGGGACGAGGCCGCGCCCGCGGGCGGGACGGCGACGCCAGCGGTCCAAAGGAGGGCGTTGAGGACGAGAGTGCGGAAGTTCATGTCCCACCAATTACGGTGAAAGTGGCCGCCGGTGAACCCAAATGTGCGGGCTCCGGCGCCGGTGAACACCCAGGCGAGGGTCTGGGGCTCGCCTCGCGCCAGCGCTGCGCGGACCGCCGGGTTGCCGGAGCGCGGTCCGTCCTGCCCGAGGGTGGCCGGTGGCGGCCGGGCCTGAAGGACGGGAATGACGCCCGGCTGAAAACGCAGGTGGTAGTACCATTCGTCCTCCACGGAAAACGGTCGGACACCGCGGGTGACCTCGTGGGCGGCGAGTTGCACCTCCGCGAGCCGCCAGACCGGGTTCACCGACCAGTCGACCTCGAAACGGCCGCCGACGACGGCGAGCAGCGTGTCCGCCAGCTCACCCGGGGAAGGTTCCAGCGCGAAATGAAGCACCGCGAGCCCGCGTCCCGCGGCGGTGTGGCGCCGCAGCGCGTCCGCATGGTCCCGGGCGACGTGGCGCTCCAGGCCGTCGGAAAACAGCACGAGAGACGCCGCCCCGGCAAGCCGGGCGGGATCCGGCCAGCCTTGGACGACGGCGGTGCGGAGCGGCAGACCCGACGCGGCGAGCGCGTCGGCCAGGAGCCTTGAGCCGGTGGGGAAGCGGTGCTCGCCGGGGCCGTGGCTGGGTTCCCCGGCGACGAACAGCACTAGGGGCGTGGCCGTAGGCTCCGCGGCGCAGGCGGTGGCCGCGAACGCGGCGAACAGCAGCGCGCGGAGCATCGGACGGCAGCCGCGGCTTAGCGGAAGGCCTTGCGCAGGAAGGCGAGGCCCTTGACGGCGATGTCGTTGCGGCGCGGCTCGATCCGGCGCCAGATCGCGGCGGCCCGAGCGATGACCTTCACGTCCGTCGTGAACGACTCGATCACCACATCGCCCTTGTAGCGCACAGCCTTCAGGGCCTTCACGATGGTCGGCCAAGCGGTGTGGTCGCCGCCTGGGGTGCCGCGGTCGCTGCCGCACGCATGGAAATGACCAAGTAGCTTTCCGGCCTTCCGGATCGCCGCCGCTTGGTCCTTTTCCTCAATATTCATATGGAACGTATCGAGGTGAAGCTTCACCGCGGGAGATTTGATCGCGCGGACCAAGCGTAAGCCCTGGTCGCAGGTGTTCAGGAAATCGGTCTCGAACCGATTGAGCGGCTCGATGCAGATTGTGACGCCTTTCGCGCGGGCGTAAGCGGCCAATTTCTTTAGATTCTTCACCACCAGAGCCCATTCCTTTTTCTGCTGCGCGGGCTCGACCGCGTCGGCTTTGCCGACAACCGAATAGACGGGCCCGATGAGCGAGGGGCAGCCGAGAACCACGGCCTGATCGATCAACGCCTTGCAGTAGATCATGGCGGTGGCCTGCTCCTTGGGGGTCCCGCGGAAGTCGCGGCCGGGGCCCATGCACGCGCACACGCTGCCGATGGCAATCCCGGCCTGGTCGGCCGCCGCGCGGACCTTCGCCGGGTCGATGTGCGAGGGGTCCTCGATCGGGATCTCGACGGTATCGAAGCCCCAGCGCCGGAACTGGCGGAACAGGGCGGTGCTCTCGGTGGTGAAGGGCGACGTGAACAGGAACGAGTTGATGCCGAAGCGCATGACGGGATGTGGGTGGTGGGGGAAGAGCTGGTTTCGAGTCGGGGAGGGAGAAGAGGCTGGCAGTGGCCCAGCCCGCAGGGCAAGCGCGCGCCAGCGGGGCTCAGGCGAGAAGTCCGGTGACGACCTTGGCCGGCTCGACGCCGGTCAGGCGCATATCGAGCCCTTGGGCCCGGTAGGTGAACCGCAGATGGTCGATGCCAAGGCAGTGCAGGAGGGTCGCGTTCAGGTCGTTGAGGTGCACCGGGTCGCGGGTGATGTTGTACGAGAAATCGTCGGTTTCCCCGTACACCACGCCGCCCTTGATGCCGCCGCCGGCCAGCCAGACGGTGAAGCAGCGGGGATGGTGGTCGCGGCCGTAGTTGGTGCGGGTGAGCGCGCCCTGGCTGTACACGGTGCGGCCGAACTCCCCGGCCCAGATTACCAGCGTGTCTTGGAGCAGTCCGCGCTGCTTGAGGTCCGCGATCAGTCCGTAGCAGGCCTGGTCGGTGTCCCGGCACTGGATGCGCAGGTGTTCGGGCAGGGTGCCGTGCTGGTCCCAGCCGCGGTGGTTGATCTGCACCACCCGCACGTCGCGCTCAACGAGGCGGCGCGCGAGCAGGCAGCTGGCCGCGAAGGAGCCCGGCTCCTTCACCTCGGGTCCGTAGAGCGCGAGCGTCGCGGGGGACTCGTCGCGGATGTCGGTCAGCTCCGGGACGCTGGTCTGCATCCGGAAGGCCATCTCGTACTGGGCGATGCGGGTGAGCGTCTCCGGGTCGCCGTAGCGCTCGTGGTTCAGCTGGTTGAAGCCGCCGAGGGCGTCGAGCATCGCGCGGCGGGTGGCGGCGTCGACGCCGTTGGGATTCTCGAGGAAGAGGACGGGATCGCCCTGGGCGCGGAGGGCGACGCCGTGGTGACGGGTGGGCAAGAACCCGCTGCTCCACATCCGGGTGAAAAGCGCCTGCGCGGCGACCTTCGGGGAGAACTTCGGCGTGAGCACCACGAAGGCGGGCAGGTCGTTATTCTCGCTTCCGAGCCCGTAGCTGAGCCAGGCCCCAAGGCTGGCGCGGCCGGGGATCTCGCTGCCGGTCATCAGGAACGTGCAGGCGGGATCGTGATTGATCGCGTTGGTGTGCACGCTACGCACGATCGCTAGGTCGTCGACGACGCGCGCGGTCCAGGGCAGCAGCTCGCTCACCCAGGCACCACTCTGGCCGTGGCGGTCGAATTTGAACAGCGAGGGGGCCACCGGGAAGCGGGTCTGCCCGCTCGTCATCGTGGTGATGCGCTGCCCTTGCCGGATGGAGTCGGGCAGGTCCTGATCGAAGCGCTCCTGCAGCTGCGGCTTGTAGTCGAACGTGTCGAGCTGCGATGGCCCGCCGTTCATATGCAGGTAAATAATGCGCTTCGCGCGCGGCGCGAAATGGGGCAGGCCGGGGAGCGGCGGGTGGACGCGGGCGTCGAGGGGGTTGCCGGGCCTGGGCGCGGCGCCGAGCCGGCCGGCGAGCTGGGCGAGGGCGAGGCCTCCGAGGGAGAGGCCGGCCCCGGAGAAGAACTGCCGGCGGGTAAGCTGGCGCAGGTAGTCGTGGCAGGGGTTCATCGGCTCAGTTGCGGTTGATGACCTCGTCGAGGTTGAGCAGGAGGTTGGCGACCATCGTCCACGCGGCGAACTCGCCGGGCTCGAGGCTGGCGGCAGGCGTCGACTCGCCGTTGCGGAGCACCTCGCGGGCGGCCTCCGGGTGGCGCGCGTAGTGCTCCCGATGCCGCGCGAGGTTCCGGGCGAGCAGGGCGGCCTCCGCCGGGGTGGGGAAGCGGGCGGTCGCCTGCCGGAAGGCCTCCGCCAGTCGTTCCGGCTCCGGCCGTGCGGGCAGCAGCAGGCGCTCGGCGAAGGCGCGGGCGGCCTCGAATTGCTGCACGTCATTCATCAGCGCGAGGGCCTGCAGCGGCGTATTGGAGCGCGCGCGGGCAACGCAGAAGGTCTCGCGCGCGGGCGCATCGAAGGTGCTCATCGCCGGCGCCGGGGCGGTGCGCTTCCAGAAGGTGTAGAGGCTCCGCCGGTAAAGGGCGGGACCGGTGTCCTGCACGTAGACCTTGGTGTTGCTGCCGCCGAAGGCGACGGGCTCCCAGATGTTGACCGGCTGGTACGGCCGCACCGGCGCCCCGCCGATCTCGGGCCGCAGCAGGCCGCCGAGGGCCAGCGCCTGGTCGCGCAACACCTCGGCGTCGAGCCGCAAGCGCGGCCCGCGGCCGAGCAGACGGTTCTCCGGGTCCGCCTCCAGCAGCGCGGCCGGGACGCGCGCGTCCTGCCGGTAAGTGCGGGAAGTGACCAGCAGGCGGACGAATCGCTTCACGTCCCACCCGCCGGCTTGGAACTCCGCCGCGAGCCAGTCGAGCAGCTCCGGATGCGTGGGCGGTTCGCCCTGCAGGCCGAAATCGGCCGGAGTGCGCACGAGCCCGGCGCCGAAGAGCTGCCCCCAGAACCGGTTGACGGTCACGCGGGAGGTGAGGGGATTGCGCGCGTCCACGAGCCAGCGGGCGAGGTCGAGCCGGTCGGGTCGCGCCCCCCGCGGTTGGAGCGGCGGGAGGAACGACGGGGTGGCCGGCTCCACCTTCTCGCCCGGCTGGTCGTACTGGCCCCGCTTCAGCACGTGGGCCGGCCGGGGTTCGGCGAGTTCGCGGGAGATCGGGGAAAGCGGGAAACGCTGCTCGTAGGCCACCTGCTCCGCCATCACCCGGCGCGCGGCGTGCGCCTCGGGTTCCAGCTCCCCGCGCAGCGGCCCGTAGATGAAGTCGCGGTGGAAGCGATCGATCCGCGCCTTCTCCTCGCCCACCTGCTGCGTGCCAGAGAGGCCGACTAGGAAGTTGATGTCGTGGCGCAGCATCAGGGTCGAGAAGCCGCGGGCGCCGGTCCGCAGGCTGTTCACCCACGCTTCCTTGGAGATCAGCGGGTCCTGCGCCGCGTTGGGGCTGGTCAGGACGGCGCCTGCGCGGTCCCACCACGCGGAACCGCCCCGCTGCGCGATGCGGATCCCGGTGTAGGCCTTCCCCTCGCGCACCTCGGAATCGCAGGCGGAAAGCTCCAGGCGGGTGTACTGGCCGGACGGGGGCAGGGGGCCGGCGTGCAGCGCGTCGCGCGCGATCTCCGGTCCGAACGCCTGCAGGTCGCCCCAGATCATCCGGCGGGCGCCCTCCTCGGCGAGGAACTCCACGCTCACGGCGCGCGGG
>SXGQ01494991.1_pt1 | contig 14449 bp, 9 predicted proteins | sample 3178371 | NCBI WGS metagenome assembly SXGQ01 (sample SAMN11356859, study PRJNA531348) | freshwater metagenome | isolation source: freshwater sample F1-20 | place: China: Fuxian Lake, Yuxi | collected 2017-12-25
AATCAAAATGAAATTTTGATTGAGAAAAGCGACGAAGCCTTGCGTTAAAAAAATAGCCTAAACGGCTATTTTTAGCGAAGAACGGGATCATGAGCGAAGCGAAGCAATCCCTGGGGCGAATCGTCTTCGAAATCAAAATGAAATTTTGATTGAGAAAAGCGACGAAGCCTTGCGTTAAAAAAATAGCCTAACTCAACATAAAATTAAAAACTCATCGCGGATACGGCGATTTATTCGCCGTGAAGCGATTCATTCGAAAGCTAAATTTGCAAAGCAAATTTAATGCGTAGCATTTGATTTATAAAAAAAATTCTATAAATTGTGCTTAAATTTTAAATCATCATTAATTAAAACCTGAATTTATGACCAAAAATAAAATTAAAAAAACTAATAAAAATATAGCCAATAATACTGGCTTTGAAATCAAGTCCAGTGCTCCTCGAAGTCAAATCGAAATTTATCAAAATAAAGATAATAAAACTGAAATCGAAGTGCAATTTGATAATGAAACTTTTTGGATGAATCAAAAGCAAATTGCCGAAGTTTTTGGAACGAAAATTCCTGCTATCAACAAACATATTAATAATATCATTAATGAAGGTGAATTAAAGCCCGAAGCAACTATTTCCATTTTGGAAATAGTTCAAAAAGAAGGAAAAAGAGAGGTTACTAGAAAAGTAGATTTTTATAATCTTGATATGATTATTTCGGTGGGTTATCGAGTTAATTCTTCGAAAGCAACTCAGTTTCGAATTTGGGCAACTGAAAGGCTGAAAAATTATTTGGTAAAAGGCTTTGCGGTGAATGAAAAACGCGTTAAGGAATATCAAGAAAATTTGATTGAACTACAAAAAACCATTAAATTAATTCAAAATTCGGTTGAATTAAAAGAGCTCTCCACCTTAGAAAGTAAAGGCTTTTTAAGTATCATCACCAATTATACTCAAAGTTTTATTTTATTAAATCGGTTTGATTCTGATTCGCTAAATTTGCAAAAATTAGATAAAAATATCACTTATGAAATTACTTATGAAGAGGCTTGTGAAGCGATTACCGAACTTAAAAAACAATTGATAAAAAAGAAGGAAGCGAGCGAGCTTTTTGGCAATCAAAAAGATCAAAGTTTTGCGGGAATTTTAGGAAATATTACGCAAAGTTTTGGCGGTGAATATCTTTACAAAAGCATTGAAGAGCAGGCTTCGCATCTACTTTATTTCGTGATAAAAAATCATCCATTTTCTGACGGCAATAAAAGAATCGGAGCATTTTTATTTATCTGGTTTCTTGCTAAAAATAAACATTCTTTAAAAAAATCTGGCGAATTAAAAATTAATGATAATGGGCTTGTGGCATTGGCGTTGCTGGTCGCGCAAAGCAATCCAAAAGAAAAAGAATTGATGATAAAATTAATTATCAACTTAATTAACGAGCAATAATTTAAAAAATGAAAAAAGATTTAACTTATTCGCAAGAATTTAACGCTTTGTTGCTTCAAATTAAGCAAGCCAAGCAACAAGCCTTTGCTCAAGTCAATAATATTTTGATTGAACTTTATTGGCAAATTGGCAAAACCATCAGCCATAAGGTTCAAAGTACGGCTTGGGGTAAAAGTGTGGTGAGTGAACTAGCAAAATATATCATTAAAAATGACCCAACCATCAAGGGTTTTAGCGACAAAAATCTGTGGCGCATGAAGCAATTTTATGAAACTTATCAAGATGATGAAAAACTCTCAGCACTGGCGAGAGAATTACCTTGGAGCCATAATTTAGCTGTCTTTTCTCGTTGTAAAACTAAAGATGAGCGTGCTTTTTATTTAAATCTTGCCGTGAAGGAGAGATACAGTTTTCGTGATTTAGATCGACAAATCGACTCATCTTTATATGAGCGAACAAAATTTTCATCGCCAATTCTCTCAACAGTGTTGAGAGAATTACATCCGGCCCTAGAAAATGTTTTTAAAAATAATTATGTCTTAGAGTTTCTTGGCTTGCCAGAAGATCACAATGAAAGTGATTTACAAAAAGCTCTCATTCAAAATATGAAATCTTTAATGAAAAAAGAATAAAAAAAGTAGGTCTTTGTTTTAAAAATTTTACTCCAATCTTTTAAAGGACAATGAAAAACAGAATAATCCAATAAAGCTTCTTCAAAATATAATAAATAACTTTACGCCATTAGATTCGTTGAAACTTTAGAAATTGAAAATAATATAAAGATAATAAAAATTTTTAAACAATGATTATTCTCTCTTTTCTTGATGAATGAAATAACTCTTTACCATGCCAAATATTTTACTCACGAACTTACAAAGAGATGTTCTTCTGATAGCTTAGAAAAGCTTTCCGCAACTCTTTCAAATGCGCAAGTTGATCTTAATCCTCATCAAATTGAAGCCGCTTTATTTGCTTTTAAATCACCATTATCAAAGGGGGCAATTTTGGCGGATGAAGTTGGTCTAGGAAAAACAATTGAAGCTGGTTTGGTTCTATCTCAAAAATGGGCACAACATCAAAGAAAAATTCTTTTGATAACTCCTTCAAGCCTTAGAAAACAATGGAGTTTGGAGCTTCAAGAAAAATTCTTTTTGCCATCAATAATTTTAGAAGCTAAATCTTTTAATGAAATAATAAAACAAGGAAATTTAAATCCTTTTAACCAAGAAAATGCGGTGATTATTTGTTCTTATCATTTTGCTAAAGCTAAATCACCTTACATTAAAAAAAACGGTTTTGATTTGGTGGTAATTGACGAAGCTCACCGTTTGCGTAATGTTTACAAAACCAGCAGTAAAATTGCCCGCGAAATAAAAGACGCCATTCAAGAATATCCAAAATTATTACTCACCGCAACACCGCTACAAAATTCTTTGCTAGAATTATATGGGCTTGTCAGCATTATCGACGATCATGTTTTTGGTGATTTAAACAGTTTTAAAGTAAACTATTCCAAAAATCCTTTTGCAGAAATTGATGAAACTGAGCCAAAGCAAGATATGTTTATTGATTTGCGAAACAGATTAAAATCAGTTTGCAAACGCACTTTGCGCCGTCAAGTTTTGGAATATATAAATTACCGCGATCGCAAGCCAATTACCCAAAATTATTCACCAAGTCCGTTAGAGTTAGAGCTTTATGAACTAATGTCAGAATATTTACAAAGAAAAATTCTTTATGCATTGCCTTTTAGCCAGCGTCAATTGATTACTTTAATTTTGCGCAAACTTCTTGCTTCATCTTCTTTTGCGATTGCCAGCACGCTTAAAGGTTTGGCTTCAAAATTAGATGAGCTGGAAAAAAATATTATAAAAAAACACCAATCCTCAAGTCCTGATTTTGCTGAATTATTTCAAGAAAATTACGATAGTTTTGAGCAAACCAAAGATGAATGGATTGACGATGAAGAAAGCGAGCAAGAAAACAAAAAAGAAAAAACTCGCCAAGAATTTACTCTGCATGATATCCCTTTAATTAAAGCAGAAAAAGAAGATTTAAAAAAATTCGCTAAATTGGCTGATTCAATTTTTACCAACTCAAAAGGCGAATCGCTTTTAATTGCCTTAAGAGAAGGCTTTAAAATGACAGAGGAACTAGGTGCGCAAAAAAAAGCAGTTATTTTCACCGAATCAAGAATTACTCAAAATTATCTTTTAGAGCTTCTTAGTGAAAAAGGTTACGGCGAAAAAATTCTGTTTTTCAACGGCTCAAATAATGATGCCAAGTCAAAAGAAATTTACTCTAATTGGCTCAATAAAAATAAAGATAGCGACAAAATAACCAATTCCAAAACTGCAGATTTACGCGCCGCTTTAGTTGATTATTTTAAATCAGATGCCGAAATAATGATTGCTACCGAAGCAGCGGCAGAGGGTATAAACCTGCAATTTTGCTCTCTGGTTATTAATTATGATTTGCCATGGAATCCACAAAGAATTGAACAAAGAATTGGTCGATGTCATCGTTATGGTCAAAAACATGATGTGGTTGTGGTGAATTTTGTGAATTTAAAAAACGCCGCCGACAAAAGAGTTTATGAACTCCTCGACCAAAAATTTAAATTATTCAAAGGCGTTTTTGGTGCCAGCGACGAAGTTTTGGGTGCAATTGAATCTGGCGTTGATTTTGAAAAAAGAATTGCCGGAATTTATCAATCTTGTAGAACTGAAGAAGAAATAAACCGCGCCTTCGATGATTTACAAAAAGAAATGGAGCAATCAATTGAAGATGGAATGAAGAACGCTAAAGAAAAATTGTTAGAAAATTTTGATGTTGATGTTTGCGAAAAGCTGAAAATAAGCCACAAAGAAAGTCAAAACTATTTAAAAATTTATGAAAAATGGTTGTGGAATATTTCTCGTTATTTCTTGGGAGACACCGCCGAATATAACGAAAACGAACATTCTTTCATTTTAAAAACCAATCCATTTCCAAGTCATAATATTGAAAATGGTCCTTACAAAATTGGCAAACATGTTGAGGGTGCCCACATATATCGCCCCAATCATCCTTTGGCAGAATTGATTTTAGCTGAAATTAAATCACAAAATTTGCCCGAAGTTGAATTGATTTTTGATTATTCCAGCCAAAAAACAATTATCTCGCCAATCAAGCAATTGGTTGGTGAAGCGGGCTTTTTGCAAGTGTCACAATTAACCATTGAATCTTTTGAAATTGAGGATCACATTTTAGCCACCGCCATCACTAAAAATGGCGAAATTATTGATGAAGAAATTGTCAAAAAACTTTTTTCGCTAAATGCTAAAATTAGCGAAACTCATTTAAAAATTGAAAATCAAAAATTGCTTCAAGAAGAACAAAATAAAATCAGTAAAATTTCTGAAAATATTTTGCTTAAAAATAATCAATTTTTTGATGAAGAAGTTGAAAAGCTTGATGCTTGGGCACAAGACATGAAAAAAAGTTTAGAAATTGATCTAAAGCGTCTAGATATTGAAATTAAAAGCAAAAAAACTTACGCTAAAAAAGTTTTAATCTTGCCAGAAAAAGTAAGGCTTCAGCGCGAAATAAAAGAGCTAGAAAAAAAGCGCAACGAAACCCGCCAAAAACTTTATCAATCTCAAGATAAAGTTGACGAACAAAAAGAAGAATTACTCACCAAAACTGAAGCTAGATTAAAACAGCAAAGCAATTTAAAAACTTTATTCACCGTCAAATTTAAAATAATTTAAAAAAACCAAAAACATGAAAGATAACAAACAAAAATTAGAACTCACTTGGATTGGCAAACATAATCCTGAATATAACATTGCCAATATTGAACCGCGCATTTTGCAAGAAAACCCTGAACTTTCAAACTGCAAAAATGACGCAAACACCGAAAATAAAATTATTCACGGCGACAATCTTTTGGCGTTAAAAGCACTTTTGCCTGAATATGAAGGCAAAGTTAAATGTATTTATATTGATCCGCCATACAACACTGGCAACGCTTTTGAGCATTATGACGACGCGGTGGAACATTCAACTTGGCTAAGTTTGATGAAGCCAAGATTAGAATTGTTGCGTCTGCTTTTGAGTGAGGATGGAGTTATTTTTGTTCAATTGGACGACAACGAAATTCACTACTGCAAATGCTTGTGCGATGAAGTATTTGGAAGGAATAATTTTGTTACCTCTGTAGTTTGGAAGCGTCGAGCATCTCAAGCAAATTTGGCAAAATATTTCGCCCCAATTCATGACCATATTTTGGTATATTCGAAACAAAAAACTAACTTAACCCTTAATAAAATTTCGCTCAAAGAAGAGTATGTTGCATCTACTTATAAAAATCCTGATAACGATCCACGTGGACCTTGGAGAACTAAGCCTTTATTGCAAGGAAAAAGGTCTAGTAATCAAAAATGGGAATTAACTTTACCCGATGGCAGAAAGATGACTGATTCATGGCGCTGCTCAAAAGAAACCTACGATAAATATTTAGCCGATAATAGAATATACATCCCCAAAGATGGGGTTCCCAATATAAAAATATTTTTATGCGAAAGCCAAGGACAAGTCCCTAATACTTTTTGGGAAGGTTATGGAACTAATGAAGAAGCTGGGTTAGAAATTGAAAAACTTTTTGGAAGTAAAAAAGACTTTGAGACGCCAAAGCCAGAAAAGCTTATTTTAAATTTCCTACAAATTGCCTCAAACGAAAACGACCTCGTTCTCGATTCCTTCCTCGGCTCTGGCACCACTGCTGCAGTTGCTCATAAAATGAACCGCCGATATATTGGCATTGAAATGGGCGATCACGCTTACACGCATTGCAAAACGCGCCTCGACAAAGTAATTGCAGGCGAACAAGGTGGCATTTCAAAAGCGGTTAATTGGCAAGGTGGCGGCGCTTATAAATTCTACGAATTAGCCCCAAGTTTTATTGCCAAAGACGAATTTGGAAATTTGGTGATTGACGCTTTTTATAACGATTCCAAGTTAATTCAGGCAATGTGCAAATTGATGAATTTTAGCTATCAACCAAGTCAAGAACAATATTGGAAACACGGAATTTCCAGCGGCAAAAATTATCTTTTTGTCACCACGCAAATTTTAACTTGCGCTTTGGTTGCGCAAATTGCCAGCCATTTAGGTGAAAATGAATCTTTGATTATTTGCGCCAAAAATTTTGAAAGTGGAGCGGGCAAAATTGACTCGCGAATTGCGGTTAAAAAAATTCCGCAAAGCGTTTTAAAATCATGTAATTTTGGCAAAAAAGAATATCTGCTTCCAATCAAAGAAAATAAGGCTTTGGAAGAATTATCTCAAAATGAAATTGAAGAAGAAAATGACTAATAATTTAAACGCCGATTTTGCTTTAAAATATATTAACAGCGCCATGAATTTGCGCAAACCACAGTTAAAAAGTTTAGAACTTTTTGCTAATTATTTGAAATCGCAAATTGGACAAAAAATGCTTTCGCGCCTTAAGAATCAAGGCTCACAAGATAATCAAAAATTGGTGCAAGAAATTTTAGCCGAAAGCATAAATTATTTTAGTCAAATTTCTGAAACAAAAAACTTTGCCGAATTTGAAAGAAAATTTCCCGCCTTCACTTTTGCGTTGGCAACGGGAGTTGGTAAAACCCGCTTGATGGGCGCCTTTGTGGCTTATTTATATTTGGTTTATGGCATTCAACATTTTTTGATTGTGGCACCAAATTTAACAATTTATCGCAAACTTTTTACCGATTTTAGTAAAGCCAATCATCCAAAATATGTTTTTCGCGGTATTCAAGAAATAAACTCCACTACGACAAGAATTATCACCACCAGTAATTATGAAAATGAAAGTGGCAAACAGCTTTTTGGCAATCAGCTTGAAATTAATATTTTTAACATTCAGCAATTTGCTCAAAAAGATAGAACGCAACAGCGCGGAATTCACGGTTTTAAAGAAAATATTGGCGAGTCTTATTTTGATTATCTCAAAAACCAAACTGACTTAGTTGTTATGCTTGATGAAGCTCATCATTATCACGCCGATGCGGCGTTGGAATCTCTTGATGTTCTTGATCCGCTTTTTGCTTTGGAAATGACTGCAACTCCTTATTTAGGAAGCAAAAAAAGTGGCAAAGAAGTTGTTCAAATTGTTATGAAAAATGTTTTATATTCTTATAATTTGGGTGATGCGATTAGAGGAAAATTGGTCAAAAATCCGTGGATTGGAACCGAAGCCGATCTTGATTTTTCAAAGTTTGATTTTGATTCAATTGAGGGTGATGCAAGAAAGTTGCAATTGGCGGCTTTTTTTCACCAAAGAGCCAAAATTGCGCTTCAAGAATATGCTTTGGAAAATAATGTAAAAATTATTAAACCAGTTTTGCTGGTTGTTGCCAAAGATACTAATCACGCCAGCGAGTTAAAAAATTTGATTGATAGCGACAATTTTCGTGGTGGCGAATTTAAAGGCAAAGTTCTTGAAATTCACACTAAAGTTAAAAGCGAAGAGGCGGAAGAAAATATCGAACAATTAATTTCGCTGGAAGATGAAGGTAATTTGATGGAAGTGGTGATTCATGTGAACATGTTAAAAGAAGGTTGGGATGTTGCCAATGTTTATACCATTGCACCTTTGCGCCAATCGGCGGCGGCAATTTTAACCGAGCAAACAATTGGTCGAGGTTTGCGTTTGCCTTACGGCGAAAGAACCGGAAATGAATTGGTTGATAAATTGGTGATTGTTGCTCACGAGCAATATTCAAAAATTCTTGAAATGGCAAAAGATTCTGTGCTTATTCAAGGGCAAATTGAGCAAATTAATCCGCAAGAAATTGGTGAGAAAAAGGTTTTAATTCAGTCTTTGCCAATTGTTGTAAAAGAAGTGGCGGATGAAATTGAGAAAAGCCCAGCGATAATGACTTTAATTGAAATTGAAGTTAAAAAAGAAGTTTTAAAAAATCCGCAAAACGCAAATCTTAGCGAAGAAAAACAACAAGAAATTATTGCTAAAAAAACTGAAGATAAAGTTTTGGATTGGGCGCGAAAAATTATTTCGCACGATCAGCAAACTGTAAAAAATTTGCCGTTATTTGATTTTGAAAGCGAGGCAAAAATTGAGATTAATAAAATTGCCACTGATTTTTACGAAAAACCCAAAACCCATTATATTCAAATTCCGCGCCTTGATTTAAGACCAAGCTTTGGTGAATTGGTTATTCACGATTTTAATTTGGATGAATCAAGAATGCGTCATTATCAAAATTACCGAAATATTATTGAAGAGCAACTGCAAAATGATTTAGAAAAAAATTTGCTTAATGAAGAAATTTTTGCTCAAAAAGATAAGCAAGTGACAAAAATTAATAGCTTTGGAAGTCTTTCAAGTCAAGCCCCGCAAAACACTATTATTGCAGCGCTTTGTGGTTTTGATGTTATTGATTATGACGATAAAAACCAAAAACCGTTACTTTTAAAATTAGCCAATCAGGCAGTTAATCATTATCGCAAAAAAGCAGAAGATGAAAACAATTTGGCTTCAATTGTTGAAAGTAATATTTACACAATTGCCGAAGATATTTATAAACAAATTTCGGAAAAATTAGAATTTAAATCACCTTCATATTTGGCATCAGAAATTGGCAAGCCAAATACAATTTTAGATCAGCATAATATTACCACAATTGCTGAAAATTGCGTTTCTTTGCAATCTCAATTGGATAGTTTTAGCGCTAAATTTATTTACGAAAATTTTAAAAAAGCTTGTCATGAAAAATATCGCTTCGATTCTTCTGATGAAGTTAGATTTGCTTATCTTTTAGAAAATGATGATGCGGTTAAATGTTGGATGCGACCAGCCCATAAGCAGTTTGATGGCTTATTTTATAAAAAAGAACCAGAAAATATTTTCTCTAATTACGAACCTGATTTTGTAGTTGAGTTAGAGAATGAAATTATTTTGGTGGAAGTGAAGCCAGAAAATGAAATGCATGATTTAAATGTTTTGGCAAAAAAACAAACGGCAGAAAAATTTTGTGAATTAATAAGTGAAAATATTGGCAAATTTGGAATTACAAAACCTTGGCGTTACATTATTGTTCCAACCAATAGAATTAAAATTAACTTTACGATAGCTTCTTTGTTGAGTTAGTTTTTTGCGATCGAATTTTATGATTTTCTTGGTGATATTTTGATTTTGCTTTCGGTAGCGTTAGAGATAAAAAAATAAAAAATTTAATTTAAAATCAAGAAATCGTATTTTTTGAAAAATTATTTTTGGAAGTTTTTATTTTGGTTCTAGAGCTTTGATAATCAAAGCTTTTCTGACCCCCTCTCCGCATCGCCAACAAGTTGGCTCTGCGACTCTCCCGCAAGGGGAGAGTGATTGCACCGAAATCGTTTCGAGTATTTTCGTAAAGTGTAGGTTTTTTAAGGAGTTTTAACTCAATCCACAAATTCAACCCAAACAACTCAAGCAAACTTTCTCGATAATCGAATTGGTTAAAATTCTTTTTGCTTGGGGGATGAATAAATTGGCGGAAGGCGAGCCATTTGAACTCAAGCCAAAACCTTCAACACCCGAGCTCCCCGAATCAAAGTTTTTTAAGTTAATTCCGTGAGGACTCAAGCCCTCCAAGCCCGCCCCATCAAAACCCAAGCCTTCGAATTTCAACTCGTGAGAACTCGAGCCCTCCAAACCCATCTCCAAAAAACCATTTTCAATCAAAAAATTTAATTTTTTGAAATCGAAAATTTGGGAAAAGTTTTTGTTCAAATGTTTTTTGAAAACCGCCTCCGAGATGCCTCCTTCTATGCGTAAACCCATCATGATAATTTCTTCGATCAAAGCGTTTTCGTCAATATCTTCAATTTTTTGAATGCCATTTTTTTGTTTGCGATTTTGCTCGATCCAAGCTTTGGGTTCGGCGATCATTTGCACCGCTTGACGCAATTTTTTATTTTTAAAATATGCTCGCGAGTGAGCTCCGGCGCCGATTCCGATATAATCAGCGCTATGCCAATAAGCTAAATTATGAAGAGATTCAAAATTTTTTAAACTATAATTTGAAATTTCGTAATGGCGAAAACCCTTGCCAATCATGGTTTCGTTGGTGATTTCATAAAATTGTGCCGATAAATTTTCGTCGGGCATAATAAATTCTTTGCGTTGAAATTGGCTAAAAAATTTGGTGCCTTTTTCAATCGTTAATTGATATAAAGAAAGGTGAGGGGTGTTGAAACTCAAGGCTTTATCGAGTTCTTCTTGCCAAGATTTTAGAGTTTGATTTGGTCGCGCGTAAATCAAATCGAAAGAAAAATTTGCAAAATATTTTTGCGCTAATTTGATGGCATTTTCGGCTTCATTAACCGAATGTTCGCGTCCTAAAAATTTTAAATCATTAGCGTTCAAGGCTTGAATCCCTAGGGACAAACGATTGACACCAATTTTTTTTAAATCAGCAAATTTTTGCGCTTCGACCGAAGTTGGATTGGCCTCTAAACTGATTTCGCAATTTTCTAAAATCGTAAATTTTTCGGCGATTTTTGCTAAAATTTTTTCGACCAAAGAGATTGGCATTAAAGACGGCGTCCCGCCCCCAAAAAAAATTGTTTTAACATTTTTTTCGACAATATTTTCGCTAAAAAAATTTATTTCATGGCTATAACTTTCAAACATTTCATGGTAATCAATATCGCTTCGAACATGCGAATTGAAGTCGCAGTAAGGGCATTTCGACAGGCAATAAGGGTAATGAATATAAATTGAAAGCATAATTTTAATGATTTTGAAATAAATTGCCTTGAAGAAAATATGGATTAATTGTAAATTTAAAAGAAAATTATTTTTTATGGAAACAAATTCACCTTATTATTTACAAATTGCCATTGTGGTTTTTCGCGAAGTTTTGGAAATCGCCTTAATCCTCGGTATTCTTATTTCGGCGACCAAAGAAGTTGAGAATCGCACTAAGTGGATTGTGGCGGGACTTGGCTTGGGAGTTGGTGCCTCGTTGTTATTGGCATTTTTCACCGACCGCATTTCCTCTACGCTTGACGGCATGGGGCAAGAATTTTTCAATGGTTTAATTTTACTTTCGGCGTCTTTCATGATTGGCTGGACGGTGTTGTGGATGCAAAAGCACGCCAAATCTTTGTCGGGCGAATTAAAACGCCTCGGTAATTCGGTGAAGGAAGGCAAAAAACCGCTTTACGCTTTGATGATTGTGGTGTTGCTTTCGGTGATTCGCGAAGGTGCGGAAATTGTCCTTTTCTCTTATAGTTATTTCGTTTCGGGAGTTGAAATTTTTCAAATTATTGTCGGCTTGGTAACGGGATTATTTTGCGGAAGCTTACTCGGTTTAGCGCTTTATTTTGGCTTGCTCAAAGCCTTCGGCAAATATTTTTTCATGGTAAGTAGTTGGCTTTTAATTTTTTTCGCATCGGCAACGGCGACAACGGGCATAAGGTTTTGGTCAGATGCACAAATCGTTGATCCACTCATCGATCCAATCTTCGACGCTTCGCAAATTTTATCACAAAATAGTATTTTCGGCAAATTTTTACATTTAATTTTCGGCTATATCGACAAACCTTCATTAACGCAATTAATCACCTATTTTGTAGTGCTCATCGGGCTTGCAGTTGGTTTAAAAATCGCTAAAAAAATCTAGTTAAAATGAATATTCTTCACGAAATTTATCAACATAAAATTATCGAAGTTCGCAATCGCAAAAAAATTATTTCGGTGCAAGAAATATGTGCTAAAACCAAGTGCAACAAACCTCCCAAAGATTTTTATCAAGCTTTAAAAAATCGTAATGATAAAAATGAATTAGGTTTAATTTGCGAAATAAAACGCGGGTCGCCTTCAGCGGGAATCATCGTCGACAATTTGGATGTTAAAAAAATCGCTCAAAATTACGAAAAAAACGGCGCCACTTGCATTTCAGTTTTAACCGATGAAAAATATTTTTATAGTCATGATAATTTTTTGATCGAAGCTAGAGAATCATGCTCTTTGCCACTGTTAAGAAAAGATTTTATGGTCGATTCTTATCAAATTTATGAAGCCAAAATGCTGGGGGCGGATTGCATTTTATTAATCGTCGCCATGCTTGATGATGAAAAATTGCGAGAGCTTGAGCAAGTAGCGATAGATAGCGGTTTGTCGGTGTTGATCGAAGTTCATAATCTTGAAGAATTGGAGCGCGCTCTCAAACTTAAATCGAAACTTATCGGCGTTAATAATCGTGATTTAAAAACTTTGAAAATCGATTTGAACACTACTTTGGAATTACAAAAATTCGTGCCAAAAGATTATGTTTTGGTGTGCGAAAGCGGAATTAAATCTCAGCAAGAAATTGATAATTTTAGAAAAGCGGGGGTCAATTGTTTCCTCATCGGCGAATATTTCATGAGAAATAATGCTTCTTAATTAAATTTGCTTCACAAATTTAATTCGTAGCATTTGATTAATAAAAAAATTTCTATAATTTGGGATCAAATTTTAAATCACCAACCGAAATCATCATTAATTAAAACCTAAATTTATGACCAAAAATAATCAAAACAAGCCACAAATTTCAATCTTCCAGCCACTTGGAAATAATGCAAAAATTCGCGTTAGAATAGAGGATGAAAATGTTTGGCTTACTCAAAAATTGATTGCGGAACTTTTTGAAGTTTCAATTACCACTGTTAATGAGCATCTTGCTAATATATTCGAAGAGCAAGAGTTGGAAGAAGTTTCAACTATTCGGAATTTCCGAATAGTTCAAAAAGAAGGGAATCGCGAAATTGAGAGAAATTCCAAGCATTATAATCTTAATGCAATTTTAGCGGTTGGTTATCGTGTTCGTTCCAATCGTGGTGTTCAATTTCGAAAATGGGCAACTGAAAGATTAAGAGAATATCTCATCAAAGGCTTTACAATGGATGATGAAAGGCTCAAAGAAACAGATGGAAGGGCTCGTTATTTTGAAGAATTATTGCAACGAATTCGTGATATTCGCTCAAGCGAGAGAAGGTTTTATCAAAAAGTTACCGATATTTACGCTACCAGCATTGATTATAAAATCGATGCTGAATTAACTCAAAAATTTTTTGCCACAGTTCAGAATAAAATGCATTTTGCGGTTTGCGGTAAAACGGCTGCCGAAATAATTGCTGAAAGGGCTGATGCCACAAAACCTTTTATGGGATTAAATGTATTTAAGGGAGACTATATAATCGAAAGCGATATCGTTGTTGCAAAGAATTACTTAAATGAAAATGAGTTAATGCAACTAAATTTAATTGTTTCTCTTTACATTGATTTTGCAGAGCTTCAAGCCAGTTCGGGTAGGTTGATGAAAATGCAGGATTGGATAAAAAAACTCGATGAATTTCTTACGATTTCAGAAAAAAAACTTTTACATAATTCGAGCAAGGTGAGTGCTTTTGAGGCGGAAAATAAAGCTGTTTTTGAATTTGAAAAATATCGCAAAGAAAGAGATAAAAAATTTGAGAGTGACTTTGACCGCGAATTCAAAAGGCTTTTGGATAATAAACAATTAAAAAATGAGAATAAGAAATGATTGTGATTAACATAAATTCAGATTAAAAAAAGAGGAATTTGGTAGAAAAACTTTTGATGAATTTTTTTGTGGCTAAACGTTTCATCTTTTTCTTCGAAAAAGATTCACGACTGGGACCGCGTCGCATTCGCTCCTTGTCCCGTTATTCGCTAAAAATAGCCGTTTAGGCTATTTTTTAAACGCGAATAACCTTACGCAAATTTAGCTTTCAGTTGAATCGCTTCGGGCGAAATAAATTCGCCCATTCGCGATGAGAATAAATGGTACCTGGTACCTTTTTTTTGCCCCTGGGATCGCGTCGCCTTTGGCTAATTCGTTTTTAGATTTTCCTTGTTGATAAACGTTTCATCTTTTTCTTCGAAAAAGATTCACGACGGGGATTGCGTCACTTCGTTCCTGATCCCGTTCTTCGCTAAAAATAGCCGTTTAGGCTAT
>SXGQ01670018.1_pt1 | contig 14447 bp, 18 predicted proteins | sample 3178371 | NCBI WGS metagenome assembly SXGQ01 (sample SAMN11356859, study PRJNA531348) | freshwater metagenome | isolation source: freshwater sample F1-20 | place: China: Fuxian Lake, Yuxi | collected 2017-12-25
GCTCACCCAGCACGACGCTTAGGCCGATGAACAACGCTTCTTTTAGGCTTTTGCCGTCTTTCAGAGCGCGGTTACCGGCGCGAACAGCCTTACCCTGACCGGCACCCCACACGCGGAAGTTACGGGGTTTCTTGCCCTGCTCTCGGTAGACGTAGGTGGCAAGGGCGTACTTCACCAACTTGCGGAGCTTGAAACGGTCGCGCTTCGCGTTGTCGAACCGACGCTTATTGCGCTTCGCCTGTCGCTCCATGCGGCGTTCTTGCCGTTCTTCCTTGCCCCCGTAGTCGCCTGCGTCATAGCGGGCCAAAGCCAGCCGGTCGAGCGCGAGGTCCAGCGGGCTTCCCGTGTAGATTCCCATTCGTCCGTAGTCGTACATGGTTCCTTCTCGTTTGATTTGAGTGCAGGGTGATTCGGGGGCGGGGTCGCTGTCTTACTTCTTCTTGCCCTTCGTCGGGGCTTTGCGGAAGCCAAAGTAAAGTACGGTAGCGATGCCCCCCGAAAGGGCGATCCACGGAATGTAGGGCTTTACCTGATCCCGAAAGGGTACTTCTACCTTTGCTTTCTTGTCCTTCTTGCCCTTCCCTTCGGTCGTATTTCCGTATTCCGAAAGGTACTCGTCAATCGCGCCCAAGTTTACGTTGACACTTTGCTCGTTCATCCGGGCGATCTTGTGCATGAGGTAGCCGGAGGCAGCGTGCAGCCGATCTTGCGCCGTACTGATCTTGTATTGCGTCCAGGCCGGCAGGTTGTCGTCCGGGTGAAGGGCGGCCCGCAGAGCCGTAGCGTCCTGCGCGATCTCGGCCAACTGACGTTGAGCCATTTCGCCCTCGCGGGGCATTACATAGTCGAGGTTGTACGCAAGTCGGTTCATTTGATTACCTGCTTCCGGTATTGACGGTACGCAAACAGACTCACCAGCAAGATCGAGATCGCGGCGGTCCCGATAGTGTATACGGTCTGCCGGCGGACGTACAGGGCTTCGGCGGCCCGCGCTGCACGTTTCTTCTGCCGGCGGGCTGCCTCTTGTGCCTGTACGCTTGCTTGCGCCGCGTAAACTTGCGCTTGCGCCGCCGCTTCTCGGGCGGTTGCTTGCGTCTGTTGGGCGGTGTCCCGGGCGTACTGCACAGCATCAGAAACGGTATGTCCGATAGATTCGATGTGAATGTGCGGGGGTAGGGTTTCGTACTTTGTCTTTGCCCCGAGTTGCTTCGCAGCCGCCATAACCGTTTGGATCTGCGTACTCGTCAGAGTCTCGCTTCGCAAGTCCAACGCATCCCCGCGCATGTGCCGCGAGAGGTAGCGCCCCTGACTGACGTATTTCCGCAGGACATTTGCCATATCCGTAACGGTGTTCGGTACAGCCATAAGCGCCCGGATAATGTCGTGATTACCCTTGGCGTAGAGTTTGTAGAGGTCGTCCCCCAGGTTCCGCTTTGTCGCCAGGGCCGAAGCCTGACTTTCGGGAGTCCGGGTGGCTGATGTGACGTAAATCGGAATGTTACTCGGTACTTCCGCGCGCAGCCTGCGTAGGAAGTTTACTTGGCTCTCGTTTAGTGAGAGCGAAGTAGAACCAGTAACACCGGAAGGCAAAGAAGGCACAGGGGTATCCTCACGGACCAGCGTATCACACGCTGCCGGATTTGCCAACTTCTGTAAGCCGTCGAGTGATTTCGTACCACCGATAATCTCGCTCTTTCCGATTGCGAGACTTCACGGTGATCTCTACGATGCGCTGCCCTCCCTTTGCCCGTTGGGTATGGGTACACACGCCAATCAGTCCGACAAGGGCGGCCTGGATGCGTTCGGGGGCCGTCGAGCCGGCGTCAAACACAAGCCCGATCCGTCCGTTACCGGCGTCCTGTCGTATGGGCGCAGCCCATGTTTCGTAGTCGGGGAGGGTCCACGCGGGGTTGCGGTAAACTTGTAGACTTCCGCTCTCGCTACACCGGAGCGTCAATCCATAAGATCGTACCCATTCCGCGTCTTTCTGCAAGCCCGCGTAGACGCGCCGTAGTCCTTGCTCCGAAGGGAAGTGACCCGCACAGGAGGGGAGGGTGGTTACTCCGGCCCGTACACACGCAGAAACCAAATCCCGAAGTGGAGCATCCACGGTGCTCGGAGTTGGGTGCTTGGCTGCCCGTGCGTTATCTCCCTTCACGCCGTAGAACCAGCGGGGATCTCGGTGGAGTCGTTGGGGCTCCCACCAGCGGTACTCGTCAAACGCATCGGGTTTGACGAGTGTTACGGTGGGAGTTCGGTTCACAGGGGCACGCCCACGACAGCCTGCACGCCCGTATTTGTACCAAGCGGAATGGTCCGAAAGGAGGTACGGGCGAATAGATCAGGATCTTCCTGGCGGAATCGCAGCGTGTTCGGCTTCGCGTCCACGCCGAGCCTCTGGAATCCATGCTCCCGTAGCCATTCCCGGGCTTCCGTCAACTTCCAGCGAGTACGATCAAATAGAACCGTCTGAACCCGGCTCCCCTTACGGTCGGGGGCTGTCCAAGGGTTATTGCGGCGGGTCTTGACGGTATTCCGTTGGCTGGCGACTTTCTTCTGACCCTGAATCCACCGCTTCACGCTGGCAATATCCGGGGTGTACGCCCACATGAGCAGCCCGAAGTGTCGTCGGGTCGGCTCACCGGAAGCGAGGAACAACGGCTCTCCCCGCTTCCGAATCTGCTGCATGTGTCGGTGTACGAAGTCATGCCGGCGTTGAGCCCAGGTTTGATTGGCGGTCGCCTGCCGCTTCTCCATGCCGGCTTTGCTGCCTTTCACCGCACGGTACGCCTGCATAAACCCCTCTCGGGTTGCAGTAGACGGCACTTCGCCCCGGGCCACCTTGGAGGCTCCGACACGCGCCGCCCCCGCTACTGTTTGTTCCACAAACGGTAGCGGGAGCCAGGGATAGTAGTCCGAGTTTCGACGCATGGCGGACCCCAAGGTTCAGCCTTACTTCACTTTTTGCGCTTCCGGTAGTGCTTCATCGCCGTAGTACCAACGAGCAAGGCCACGCTTGTACCCAAAAGGACGTTGCGCGTAGTGCCCTTGATCTCTCGCTTCATACCGAGGGCGATGCCGACCGGAATCACCGGAATCAATGCGCCGACGAAAGCACCGACTGTCGCCTTGGTCCCTTGCCGGGAAGCGCCGAGAGCATCGGCCAGAGCGTTGCCGAGCACCGCACCCAGGATAACGCCGTAGCCGGCCACGCCCGTCCGCTTCTCGATCTCACCGTCGAGAGAGACACCTGCGAGCGCCATAGAGAGTAGCAAGCCGTTGTCGATTAGGCCGTACTCCAAGTTCTCGCGGAAATCTTCATCGTCTGTGTAGGCAGAGAAGAAGCCGGTTTCGCTTTCGTCCTCGTCCTCGTACTCGTCGGACGATCCGTAATGTCCTGCTGTCTCGCCCCCATTCGGGACGAAGGTAAGGCCGGCAGCGGCAGCGGCAGCGGCGGCAGCTTCCTGCGCCGGAGTAGCGAGCGTGTGCGGCGCACCCTGGATCATCTGCTGCGAAAACTGCTGCTGTACCTGCTGCGCGTAGCCCGGAGCCGCGTTCGGGTCACTCGGGCTGTCGGGGGGAAGGTCGAAGGTCAAGCCGTAGTTGGAATCAAGCGGATCGTTCACGGGTACTCTCCGGGCACAGGGTTACCCGGAGAGTGTAACACGCGGGGAATCGGTTGGCGAGCCCAACCGATCTACTTCATTCACTCAATCTTTGCGAGCAATCGTGCGGTACGGTTGTTCGCAATCATTCCGATCAGCACCGCGATAGCCGAGTCCAGCGTGTCGAAAGGCCCGGCGTTGGGGACGTACTTTCCTTCCTGCGTCATGTGCCCGATCGTCCAGTCCTTATGCTTGGTATCGGTGGCAATCCCGAGTTCTTCCCGAATATCGTAAACGCCCACCATGATCGAGTCTTGAACGCTTTTTGTGAGCGGTACGTCGAGGAAAATGTCAATCCAGGCAGTCCGAAGCCGGTTTTCGATGTGCTTTACAGTCCCCTCTTGGTTCATTGTGACTCCCTTTTATTTTTCTTGCGCTGCTTGCTTGACAGCCGACACAGTACCGGCTATCCTGTCATTGATCCCGGGCGTGGGATACCCGGGGTTGCGGAGCAAATACACGAATCGTTCGCTTCGCTGGTTCGGTTAGTCGTCGTTGGTGGTTGTAAGTGGGTGGGGGGTCGTCCGAAAGGGCGGCCCCCCTAAACTTTTTCCCTACTTACCCTTTGACTTCTTCTTCGTCGGACCCCAATCCGCATTGACTTTCTCCGGGTGCGGGCGGACGAGCCCCAGGCCCCGAAAGATTGCGTACCGCAGCAGTTGTCCGAGATTCGATTGTTCGTAGGTGTTCTTCGCGTCTACGAGCACTTTCAGTTCGTCGTCAGTGAGAGCGACGCTGACGTAGTTGTTTCGTACCAAGTGAGTTGCGCGGGGACGGCCCATGAGTTGATGCTTGGGCGTCTGGATCGTCGCGTCCTTCGGTACAATAGATTCGACGTTCAGTTCCTTCGCCTCTCGGTTTGTCGGCGTTTCCTCTGCCTCTTTTGCCTTCGGGGCCGGATCGCCTGCACCCGGAGCCCAGCCGGTACGATTGAGGATTGACATAGGTTGCTCCCTTGTTTTGGCCCGTTGACTACTCTTGGGGGTCAGTTTTCCAACCCGGGGTCGGATTTCTGCCCGGGGGTCGGCCGGTTGACAACCGACCCCGCTAACCCCAGGCAAAAATAAAAGTAACACCCTCTTGCCCGCTTGTCAAGTGGTGGCTAATGTCGTGTACCTACTCCGGGTAGGAGTAAGGGATAGATTCAGCGTTCAAGGGGCGATTATCTTATGCCGATCTCCAAGCCTGGGGCAAAGCGCCGGTACAACCTCGATTTCAGCGAGGACGAGTCCCGCGATGATGGGTTCGACGCCGGTGGGGACGACGAAAGCGAGTCCCCCCGCCGACCGCGTGCAACCCGTATGACAGAACTGCCGCCCCCGCCCGAAATCAGCGGGGCCAGCGGGTACTCCGAGATTGACGGACAACAGGCCAGCACCCTGCAAGGGCGCTCGTCCTCTCCGCGATTGTTCGTACAGAACAGCGGGCATCCGACAGTCACACAGTTGAAGGTCTACAAGATGGATAACGGTGTACCCGTGTCCCTTGGGGCGATCGACGCCGAAGCAACCGAGGATGATTTCGTCAAGGCTTTTGCTCAGTCGATGCCGCAGCCCGGAGAGGGTCGCATCCAGTTTCGCTTCCGGCCGATTGACGAAGAAAATCGAGAGTTGGGTTTGGAATCGTCGTTCTGGATCGGGGATGAACATATCTCTATCCAACGTCTGCGCGCCCGTCAAGCCGCCTCCCTCGCTTCGGCGCAAACTCCGGTATCGTCTGCGTTCCAGATTCCGCAGATCAATCAGTCGGGCAGTATCCCCCCGGAGATTCTCAATATCTTCGCCCGCATGATGGACCGTTCCCAGGTGCTTGCTGTGGACGAGCGGGAGCGCGCCCAGCAATACATGAATCAAGTGAACTCCGAGCGGTTGGGGCTCGCGCAAAGCACGACGACTTCGCTTCAAGCGTTTGCAGAGCGCGTTATGTCGGCCGAGGCCGAGCGTGCCGCTGCCGCCATTCGCATTGAGTCCGAGCGTAACAAGCAAGCCAGCGATAGTATGTCGGCGTTCTTCGCTACGCAGTTGGAAATGCAGCGCGAAATGCAGCGCCAGCAGGCCGAGCGCGACGAGCGTGAACGCGCCCGTGAAACGGAACGCCATATCCGAGAGCGGGAAGATGCAGAGCGCAAAGCCGCAGAGGCAAAGGCGGAAGCCAACCTTCGCGCAGCCGAGGCCGTAGCAGACGCAGAGCGTCGGGCAGAGCGGGAGCGTGTAGACGCAGAACGCAAGGCCGCAGAAGCCAAGGCAGAAGCCGACCGTAAGGCCGCAGAAGCCAAGGCGGACGCCGAACGTCGGGCCGAGGAAGCGCGTAGCCTGTCCCTTTCCTTCGTTGAGCGGGAGCAAATGGCTTTCGCGCAGCGTATGAAGGAGCAGGAACAGCGTATGAAAGAGCAAGAGTTGAAGTGGGAGCGCGAAAAGCAGGAGCGTGAGGAACGCTGGCGGCGCGAGGACGAGCGCCGGGAGCGTTTGGAGAAAGAGGAACGGGATTCCCGCGAGCGCCGCGAGAAGCAGGAGCGCGAAGAAAAGGAGCGTCGGGACCGTATCGAGAAGGACGAACGCGAACTCCGAGAGAAAACCCTACTGGCAACCCTGCAACGCGAAAAGGAAGAACTGGATCGCCGCGAGAAGGAGCGTCAACTGGAAGCCGATCGCCGTGAGAAGGAGCGGCAGGCCAACGCAGAGCGCCAGGAGAAAGAGCGCCAGCGCGAACATGAAATGCGAATGAAGATGCTGGAAGTAGAGGCCCAGCAGAAGCGCGAGCATGACGAGCGTATGGCTCAACTACAACAAATGCAGTTGAGCGCCGCTATGCAGAACGCAAGCATGAATAACGCCCTCAACTTTGAGGGGTTGATCGGTAAGGTGACGAGTCTGCTTCAATCTTTTGGAGTGGAGCCGAAAGACGTAATCCAGCGTATCATCAACCCGCCCATTCCCCCGACCGACAACACCGCAGCATGGGCGGACTTGGCCGGTCGAATCATGGGTACGGTGGGTGAAGTCGCCAAGGCGAAGATGATCGCGGACGCAACGCGCGAACGCAAGATGATCACCGCCCGTCCGGCCCCGGTAGTGGGGATGCCCGGTCAACGTCCGATGATCGGCGCGCAGTTGCCGCAGCAGCCCGCGCCGCAAGCCCGACAGCCCCAGCCCGTCCCGGCGCAGGCCCAGGCGCAGCGTCCCCAGGCTCAACCCGCCCAGGCACAGCCCGCCCCGGCTCAACCCGCACAGGCACAGCAGCCCGCCGCTAACCCGGCTCCCGGTTTGGCCCTTCCCCAGCAGAAGGCCGCCCGTACCGCGCTTCGGGAACTGGTTGCTAAGTTGTCGAAGCAGGCCGAAGATAAGTGGCAAGGCAGCATCACGCTCGCCATGACCTCCGAACCGGCCATTTATCACTACGTCCAAGCCGTTACTGTGGTGAAGGCGCTGGAAGAAGCGGGCGCAAACGAGGATCTATCCGATCGCATCATTGACGCCCTCATAGATAGCCCCCTCGTACCTGACGATCTCAACTACGGCGTTGATTTTGAGGACGACGAGGCCGAGAGCAACCAGGGAGAGGGGTGATCTATGCGATTTGAGTTTGATGGTTCTCCCGAAGAACTGCGCGTTCTCGTAGAACTTTTGGTGAAAGAGGGTTGGTCGCAACGAGAAGAACAGGGACGGAAGGAGCAACTTCCGGCTGACGAAGGGGTGTACCGTCCCGTTCGACCCACAAACATTACAACCACGACCGTAGACCCGCACAACGAGGCGTGGAAAAACGTACCCGGAGAAGTGTGGCCGGCACCCGAAGCAGATTTGCCAACGAGCGACCCGAAGCCGGATGCTCCGGCGCTTCGCCTGCCCCCGCAGACCTCACCCCACCCGGAGCATGTTCGGATTGGGTGTGACGTTTGGTACGGCCTTTTGTCTCAATGGCTAATCAACTTTGACGTAGAGGGGGATCAACCCGATCGCGCGAAGATCCTCATGGATACCTTCTGCGACAGCAGTATCGAAATGCTGGCGTTCCTCCGTTACTGCGGTGGACTCACCCGACTCGTCCTGACGTTGCAGCCCGATCTTCCGAAGAAGCGGGTACGTCATTTGGCAGAAAACATCGCCCAGGTGTCGAGCGCACTTGGCTTGCCGGGAGTCTCCGATTCGTTGGAGTATTCCCGCGAATATACTCGCATGGGAAAGGGAGAGTGATATGACTACGCAGGTTGTGTGCGCCATTTCGGGCCTTGCGCCCACCGAGGAAGATACCGATATTCTCTCGGAGATTGACCCCGACGATCGGAAAGAACTTCCGTTGGGTTGGGTTGCGATTACCATTGAGTACCGCGCTGTAAACGAGGAATACCAAAAGATTGCCTTGGCAAAGTCTGCCCTTGTCTCGCAGATCCTTTCGGGGATTCCCGAGGATCAACGGGAGGACGCCGAGGATATGGTCGAGATCCAGATCGACGCGCAGTTTGCGGCTTTGGAGGCGCAGAAGAAGAACGCCCCCACGATCCTCGACAAGAAAACGCTGTACCTTGCTCCGGCCGATCGCTCGACGGAACTTCGCGCAGAAATCAAGAAGTTGTTTGGTATCCTCGGCATCACGGTTCCTGATCCCGTGGATGATCTGGCGGAAAGTCTGAACTCCGACATTGACGGTTCTTCGGACACTACACAGATTGCAGAGATTCAATCGGAATCCGAGGAACCTCGTCGCCGCCGTCGCCGCCGGTCTTAGGCCCATCAGCGGCCGGAGCCCTTGACGGATCGGCCCGATTGTGTCATACTTAGGTTATGCGTACCTTCCAGCCGTCCGTTTACTCCTTTGCCGGGGACTTCGGGACCACCATCCCGCCGGTCCCCGGCACCGCTATTTCTCCGGTTCCTGACGAGGTAAAACCGAAGAAGGGTAAGAAGAAGAAGCGTCGGCCTCTGTGGGTACTTCCGACCATCGTAGGATCGAGCATCCTCGTTGTCGGGGGGCTCGCCACCTTCCTTCTCTACCGCAGTAAGAAAAAGAAGGCGTCGGCGGCTGTACCTGCCCCGGCGACGGTGTGACGATGGACCTAACCACGCCGAGCGGCCCGCCGCCCAATCGCATCGGAGAGTTTGCAGCACTTCCGGTAGATTTGGACAAAGGCCCCAAGGTACATCACCTGCCCGCGTGGAAGAACCGTGACGACCCGACGCGGGTAGCGGCTCTCCGCAAGATTGCGATGCAGGGTGGTCGAGATCCGCGTATCGCTACCATCGCTGTCGAGGTTATCCGGGGATCTGGCGTACAACCCCGCGACTACCAAAAGCAGGCCGCCGCCCTGCTTTCTTGGGTGCAATCCCAAATCTATTACGTCAATGAGCCCGGAGAACGTCTGCAAGACCCCGTATACACGCTTCGCGTGCGTTACGGCGATTGTGACGATATGGCGATTTTGCTGGCGTCGTTCTACGAATCTATGCGATTGCCGTGGCGTTTCGTCCTCTCTGGACGACAGGGCAAAAAGACGATTCGGTGGATCGAGGGTACTCCGAAGAAACAAGCCAAGTGGTCCCACATTTACGTCATTGTGGGCTGGCCCCCTTACACTCCGAAGAAGTGGAAGTACGCCGAGCCTACCCTACGCGGAGTCCCCCTGGGTTGGGACGTTGTAGGTTCCTACGAAGCCAACGGTAAGGTTGTGCTGCCGGAGTTGGCCGGTCCCGATATGGGCGATGCGGCCGACGATTCCGGTTCCCGCGCCCCCCTCATGGTGCGAGTACGTGACGCAACTCCTGATTTCGTTGAGCACGTAAAGAAAGAAGTCAAGTCCAAACTGCACCCCCGGAACTTGGTCCCGGTTGTGCTCGTCGGTTTGGCTGTCGGTTTGATCACAGAAGCAGTACGGCGCGGCGTCGGTCGCGTCGTCAAGAAGTCACGTAAGCGTTGACAAGTCACAAAGGGAGATACACACATGGGCGCAGCGGGAGTTGAGATCCCCGAGTGGATCAATGAGAGTACCGTCGAAAATGCCTATCGCCGCGCTTTGCAATCGCAAGCGAACCGGCGTCAAGCCTTTGCCGACAAGGGCTGGCGGGCCGCCTGTGCCCGCGACAGCCGCCTGCTCAAAGCCTTGGAAGGCGGCGCAGAAGTCCTGCAACGCATCCAAGAGCGGCAGCAGGGGCGGACCATGCGTGACCCCAACGCTCCGTACTCGCAACGTGTGGATCTAACGGAGTTTTCTCTTTGGCGAGAAGCGTACCGCCTCTGTGATGCGGGTTCGCCGACTCGACATTTTGAGTGGATCTATGGGGCGGCAGCAGAACTGGCAGGCTTGTAGGTTGCCGATTCTTGTCCGCTCCGGTATACTACCCTGGCGTACTCGGAGAACAGCATGGTCCGGTTTCAAGATTTCTCGGGCATCGTAGATGAAGCTCTTGGCAACGGGGGCGACTACGGTGAGATCGCCACGAAGTCTCGTATTCGTCGTGTCAAGGGCTACATCATCAAGTGGGAAGCCAAGTTGAAGTCTGCTCGTACAGACTTCCAAAAGCGCCGCGCCGAGCGGAAACTGTCTTTCTACAAGCGCCAACTTCGCCAGATCGAAGAAAAGATTGGGCGTAAGTACGATCGCCGTGAGCGCAAGGGCAAAGATCCCCGCCGTTCGACGGAAACGAAGGCGGGGATGCTTGGGCTTGACACCAAGACCGGCAAGAAAAAGAAGAAGTCCAGTACCACTTCTTCGGTCGATACAGTCGAAGAAGCCAACGAGGAAGCCAAGAAGTCCGGGGCTCTCCTTTACAGCCTCGTTCTTCGTACCTATCCGATTTTCGTTCAGAATCGCCGGAAGGGCTTTGGCTCCGAAGTCGCGTTGCTGGGTGCTGTGAATCAAGCGGTATCCGAGCCCTCGCTTCGCGCTCCCGTTATGGCGCACTTCAAGAAGTACCTGTCGGTTTACGACAAGTCCGCCGTTGCGTCTGCGGGTGCTGCCGCTGCTCCGGCGCTTACGGGCGACCGGACCCGCGCTGCTCTCGCCCGCAACCGTATCCGTCAGATGCAGCGCCGCGCTGCCGAGTCTCGCGCTCGCGCTCAGGCGATTCAGCAGCAGCAGGCCCTACTGGCCCGCCAGATGCAGCAGAATCAGGCCGCCCAAGCCGCCGCTGCGTCTGCGGCAGAGCGTCAGCGGTTGGCTGCGATGTACCAGCAAATGCTCGCAGCACAGCAGGCACAGCAGGTACAATACCAGCAATCTATGGCGATGTACCAGCAGCAGGCACAGCAGATCCAGCAGGCCGAAGCGCAGGAGCGTTCGGGTGCCTTCCAGGCGTTCCCGTATTCCTCCGAGATTCAGCCCGCTTCGCTGCCCGGTCCCGAGTTTGAGTCCGCCGAAGATACGTCGTTTGATCCGTCCGAAGCCTCCGAAGGGGCCGAGGATATGGAGACTATGGACGAAGGCGACGAGGGCGACGAGGGCGATGAGACTCCGTTTTACAAGAAGCCGTTGTTCCTTGTCGTTGCCGTGATCGGCGGTTTCGTCGGGTACAACCAATACAAGAAGTCCAAGAAGAAGGGCGGTGGCTCGACCACCTAATCCAATAGAGTAGGGGAGAGGTCATGTTTGGTGTTTCTCCGGCCGTTATCGGTATGTTACAGAAGATGGGAGAGTTTCTTCAATCGTCCGTTGTCCGGGCAACCCAGGAAGCGGCGAAGGGAGTACGACCCAATCCCGATGAACTCGCTGAATGGCTCAACTCCCAGGCAGATTTCTCTGCTTGGGAGCCCGAAATGAAGAAGCGCCGCTTGGCGGACCCCGAAACTCGGAAAGCCGCAGCCCGGTTCATCGCCGGGATCGCCTGCAATCTCGTCAGTCCGTAAGGACGGAGCCAAAAATGAGTGCCGAGCCGCAGTTTGCTGATACCTCCGATCCCCGTGTATACGGGTACGACTACGAAAACGGATTGACTCCGAACTTTGCCTTTGACGGTCAGTGGGCCGGAACCGATGCGGTTCCGTCCTCCGACAGTGGCGAAGTTGTCCGTATGTCGGAGATTTACCAAATCCAAAATCAGGAGCGGCAGGCACAGCAGGCGCAGGCGCAGCACTCCCAGGCTGTCGCGGCGATGGAGCATCAGCAGCGGTTGTACCAACAATCGCTGCAAGCCCAGCCCGTGTATGCACCGCCGGCTACGCACAACTTTTACGAGCCTGTGCCTACCCGTCCGTTGTACCCGGAACAGGGTGCGGTTTTTCAACCGATGGTGCAGTCCCCGTCCACAGCGGCGTTTGCCGGGGCTCACGCTCACGCGCAGCCCCGTCATTCGGCGGATCTAAGCGGTTTGATGCTTCGGCCCCAGCCGCCCGCTGTGCCGGCTCCGCACGCGGTTCCGCCTTACCCCTGGAAAGCGCACGGTCAGCCCGGATCTTTCGACGGTCCCGGGGGCACCAGCCCTATGTCTCGCGGCGGCCCGAACGTGGGCGCGTTTGCCGCCGCTCCGAGCGTTCCCCGCGACTATACCGGAGCCGCCTATCCTATGGCTGCTCCCGGTACATACGTTCCCCGTGACGGGATGCCCCCGTTTGCCGGCTACGCTGGACTCGATCTATCGGGTTTGGATCAAGCCCTTGCAGGGTACGGAAACGACGAGTCCTGGCTGGATCGTCAACGGGCCAAGTCCGAGCAACGTAAAGCGGCCCGAGCAGAGCGGAAGGCAGAGGCCGCTCTAATCAACTACGAGAAGCCCGAGCGCGGCCAGTACCGTGACGTAACTGGAAAAGACGGGCAATACAAGTACCGTCAGTTCCAAGACGGTATTATCCGCATTATGGAGGGTTCGCCTGCCCGCCAGGGGCAACTGCTCGCGGAGGGTGATGCCTCGACGGCGAAGGCGTGGCGCGCGATCACGAACGAGATTGGTACTTGGGATCAATACGTTTCTGGGCGGCGCGACTCTCGTATCAAGGCGGCGGGTTCGATCCTTGAAACTGCCGGCAAGGCTGTGAGTACGATTGCGGGTGGACAAAAGAAGAAGAAGCGCCGGAAGAAGAAGGGTCGTCGGGCCGCCGGGGCCGCTGCTCCCGCTCCGATGGACGACTTCACAGAAGAACCGGAGGAATCCGGCCTTCCTTCCTGGGTACTTCCGGTCGGCATCGGTGTAGCGGTCTTGGGTGTGATCTTCCTGGCGACCCAGGGCAAGAAAGAGAAGGGCAAAGGGTGACTTTCCTACCAAGCCCGTACAGTTTCCAGCGCGGTTGGGGTGAAGTGGACCTCGACCGTCTGGAAGCCGTATTGGATCTAACGGAAAAGTCGGTACGCATTGGCACCGAATCTGCCGTTGCGATCCGTGGAGCCCGCGCAGCAAAGAAGCGCCTCAAACGAGCCAAAGCCGGGGGTCAGCGTAAGAAGCAAAAACCCGAAGCGCCGCCGCCGCCGGTCGTTGCCCCGCCGCCCGCTCCCGAAGGTCCGCCGTCCTGGCTTGTGCCGGTATTGCTTGGATCTATTCTACTCGGCGGTGGCGGGTACGCATACTACCAAAGCAAGAAACGCCACAGCCCGAAGCGGTGACTTCATGTTTCAGCCCTCTCGCCATTCTTACGGATCTATTGCGTACTACCCGTATGGGTCTACGCCGATCCAAGAAGCCGCGTCAGAAGTGATGCCGCAGGGCGTAGCGCCCGGCCGTGCTCCGGTCCCGATGCCCGAACAAGAAGAAGGCTACGATACCGAAGCCCTTGTCGCAGAGTACGCTCCGCTCGTAAAGACGGGACTGGAACAGGTATTGGACCCGACCCAACAGGTCGAGGTATTGCGGGCTCGCGTCAAGAATACCAAGAAAGCGATGAACGCTTTGCCGTCCATCCTACAAGGTCCGCTTCGTGCTCGACTCCGCGTACTTCAAGCAAAGTTGAAGGCGGCCGAGCGCCGCGTTGCTTTGCAGCGTGAGCAGGAGAGCGCCCGGCGCACTTGGCGTACTTTGGGCCAAGTAGCGGTAGTCTCCGGCGTAGTGGTCGCAATCGCCGTTACAGCCCGCATCCTCCGGTAATCCAATGGAATACGCTCCCTTTCAGCCCTCCGCGTATTCTGAGGATCTATCGGGTCCGCGCCCCGGAGACTCTACGGCGGGCATGGACGCCACGCGCGGCACTTTGTCCGCAGCGGGGGCTGGTTTGACGGGCGTAAAGGCGGCGACGGTTATCGCAGGGACGGCCACGGTGCCGGTTGCGGGTTGGATTGTAGGCGGTGTGCTCGCAGCCGCCGCCGGAACGGTTGCACTTGTTCAGGGGATCAAAAAGCGCAGGCTCAATAAGGCCGCCGCGATCAAGTGGGCTCGCAAGTTGAAGTTGCCCGATCCCGAAGAAGTACCGGGGTTTGTGCTCAAACTTTCCCGAAAGGACCGGAAGTGGAGAGATAAGGTCCGCGCCCGGTACGCAAAGCGGTTGGAGAAGAACCGCAAGCGGCAAGAGAAGTGGAACAAGCGGCCGGGCGGACGCCGGGTTTTGCAGGTACTCTCCCTGGGCATCATGCGTGGCCCCGAACGGTTGCAGAAGCAGGAAGAAAAGCTCAAAACCCGAATCGAACTGATTGACGCCCTCAATCAGACATACTCTGACAAAAAGCAGAAGCGCCGCAAGGCGAGTCAGGAGCGGGACCGGGCACCCATGAGCGCCGTAGAGATTGAGCAGACTCCCGAACCGGAAGCCACCCCCGAGCCCGTCTGGAAACGCGATGTGGCCGGAGCCCCCGCGTGGGCGTGGGGGCTGGTCGGTGTAGCCACAGTGGCCGGTTTCATCTGGACACAGAAGAACAAGAACAAGAACAAGAAC
>SXGQ01542488.1_pt1 | contig 14434 bp, 12 predicted proteins | sample 3178371 | NCBI WGS metagenome assembly SXGQ01 (sample SAMN11356859, study PRJNA531348) | freshwater metagenome | isolation source: freshwater sample F1-20 | place: China: Fuxian Lake, Yuxi | collected 2017-12-25
GCATCGGGCCGCACCGCCACATAGCCGGTATCAATGCCCCACTGGGCCGCGCGCTCGGGCGAGGTGATCCAGCGCATGAACTTGAGCGCAGCCTGCTGCTGGGCCGGGGTGCTTTTCTTAAAGATGTAGAAGTTGCCGCCACCGGTGGGCGAGCCCAGTCGCTTGTTGGCGGGCCGCATGGCCACCCCGAAATCAAACTTGGCGTTGTTGCGCACGGTGGTGAGATTGCCGGTGGTGGTCCACATCATGGCGGTCTTGCGCTCGAAAAAATCGCGCGGCGTGGTGCCCCACTCGATCACACCGGGTGCCATCACGCGGTGCTTGCGGGACAAATCGACCCAGTACTGCAGCGCCTCGATGACGGCGGGCTTGTCGAAGTAGGTTTCGGTGCCGGCTTCGTTCATGAGCTCGATACCGTTCTGGGTGGTGAATCCCTGGAAGAGCCAGTACGGGAATCCGGACGAGGGCACCTGTACGCCCCATTGCGTGGCGTTACCCTGAGCGTCGCGCTTGGTGAGCTTTTGCGCGAAGTCGGTCATCTCCGCCCAGTTGCGCGGTGCGCGCTCGGGGTCGAGTCCGGCCTCCTTGAAGAGCGACTTGTTCCAGTACAGAACGATCGTTGAGCGCTGGAACGGTACTCCCCAGACCTTGCCGCCGGTCTGGCTGTTGTACATGAACGCCGGATAGAAGCTCTTCAGCCAGGCCTGATCTTCAGGCGTACGGGCCAGATCGCTGACCGGAAGAATCGCGTCCTCATCAATCAGGGTGAACATATCGGTGGAGAGCAGGACCGACGCGACCGGCGGTTGGCCGCTCTTGTGTGCGGTCAGCGCCTTCACAATCGACTCCTGATAAGTGCCCGAGTAGATCGGAGTCACTTTGATGCCAGGATTTTCCTTCATGAAGTCGGCTGCGTAGCCGTCGATCAGCTTGGTGATCGGGCCGCCGACCGCAACCGGGTAATAGAAAGAAATTTCCGTGGTCTGGGCCCATGCGCTGCCCACACAGAGCGCGGCGGCTGCAGCGACCGTAGCACGTTTCAGGGGATGGGTGAGGGTCATCTTCTGTCTCCAGTTTGTGGAAGGGTCAAGCGGTGAGGGCGCGCGCGGCGATATCGCTGCGGCGCGCCCCGGTGATCGCGTTAAAGCTGTGCTGCGCCTCGGGTGCCCAGGTGAGGCGCAAGGCTTCGCCAGGCCTCGGTGTGAGCCGCCCAGGCTGCCGGATAACGATCGCACCCTTGCCGGCGCGGCAGGCAATCACGGTATCGGCGCCCAGGTATTCCACGGCTTCGACCTGCGCACTCACCTCGCCCGAGTCGGTAATTCGAATATGTTCGGGGCGAATGCCGGCGAGCAGGTCGGCGGCGGGTTGGTGGGTGATCAACGGACCGGCCGTGCCAGCGATTCGGCAGCCATCGCCCGCGATGTCGAGGGGCAGAAGATTCATGGGCGGCGTGCCGATGAAACTCGCGGTGAATGCGGTTGCCGGATGCTCGTAAAGTTCGGCAGGCGTCGCGTTCTGCTCGATGTGGCCGGCTCGCATCAGGATCACCTGATCGGCCATGCTCATCGCCTCCACCTGGTCGTGCGTGACATAGAGCATGGTGATACCGAGCGACTGCTGCAGGGCTCGAAGCTCGCGGCGCATCTCGTGGCGCAGACGGGCATCGAGATTGGATAGCGGCTCATCCATCAGGCACACCGGCGCTTCAGCGATGATGGCGCGGCCGAGGGCAACCCGCTGCTGCTGTCCACCGGAGAGTTGCGAGGGCTTGCGGGCGAGCAGTTCGCCCAGCCCCAGAAGCTTGGCTACCCGATCCAGGCGACGGGTGCGTTCGTCGGCCGCCACCTTTCGGACCTTGAGCCCGAACAGGATATTTTCGGCGACGCTCAGGTGCGGGAATAGCGCGTAGGACTGGAACACCATGGCGAGCCTGCGCGCGGCGGGAGGTTCGTGGGTCACATCGCGTCCGCCAATTCTGATCCGCCCCTCGCTGACCTGCTCCAACCCCGCCACGAGGCGCAGGGTCGTTGACTTGCCACACCCGGAGGGGCCGAGCAGTACGGCAAAGCTTCCCGCCGCCACCTCAAATGAAACCCCGCTGACGGCAACGGTATCGTCCCATCGTTTGCTCACAAGGTCGAGTTCAATCGTGCTCATCAGGCCGGGAGAGGTGAGATCGGAAGTCGCGGAGCATAGCGCGGGATCGCGGGCGGGTAAACGATCTTGGCGGCGCCTGGATGAACGGCCGTTTTCACCAACTGCGCCTGCGGTATTGGTTTAAACCTTTTAGAATATGGAACCATCGTGACAGCGGGATGACGTTTTCGGCGCAAGCGTCTCGCCCCGGTCAGAGCGGGCGCTCGCGCAGGGTGAGCGCCAACCTATTGGAGACTGACCCATGCTTCTTCTCGGAACCCGTGAATTTGCCCAGTCGGCGCGCAAACAGGGCCAACTTCATAACGGCATGCGGTACTGGCGGAATGACTTCTTCAAGTCATCCGACGATGATGTCTGCACGCCGCAGTGCTACCTGGTTGAACAGTTCCCCGATTCGGTCAATCCCACGCATTTTCATGTTCAGAATCAGTTTCAACTGTTCACGCGCGGCGAAGGTACGATCGGCCGCAGCCCCAAACCGCTGCAGGCGTTTACTGTCCACTATGCGGGTGCCTACACCGGTTATGGCCCCATCGTGGCGGGCCCCGAAGGTGTTGACTACATCACCATGCGTGCGTTTCGCGACCCTGGCGCCAAATTTGTTCCGCAGCAGCGCGAATTGATGCGGGTGGGGCCCAAGCGGCACTGGGCGTCCGAGGCGCTCATGCCCATGGAGGCGGGCGCGCTCGCAGCGCTTCAAGCGCCCCGGGTAGAGGTGGTTCATGGCCCCGACCAGGATGGGCTGGCCGTTGACCAGATCCGGCTACCGGCCGGGGCGGCCACCGAGGTCCGGATTGCTCCGGCTGCGGTCGCGATGTTCATTGTCGTGATTCAGGGCATGGTTGAGCGCAACGGCCAGCGGCTGGGGCACCTCGAAAACCTGTTCGTGTCAGCCAGCGATGCGCCGTGCCTCATCACCACAACGGAAGCGCCGGCAGAGGTTCTGGTGCTGCACATGCCGGCGCCCGACCCCGCTTATGCCTGATCCCGGTGATGCCTGAATCGGGTCAGGTCTGACCCGATCCGCACCCGACCCAAACCCGGCCGCTCAGGTAGGTGCTGGTAGTTCCGCCGTTGCCGGACGGTGTTTCAGCTCCTTGGCCAGCCCGCGCGCAGTTCGCGGCGCAGGATCTTGCCCATGGAATTGCGGGGCAGCGCGGCCACCAGCCGGATCTCCTTCGGTACCTTGTATGCGGACAGTCGTTCGCGGCAGAGCCGCGCGAGGTCGTCAGCCTCTGGGTTCATGTTTGGCCGTAGCACCACCCATGCGGTCACCTGTTCGCCCCAATAGGGATGGGGAAGGCCCGCGGCTGCGCACTCGGCAACCGCCGGGTGAGAGAGAAGAACCTCCTCGACCTCGCGGGGATAGACGTTTTCGCCCCCGCTGATGATCATGTCGTTCTTGCGGTCCACCAGATACACATAGCCTTCTTCATCGATTCGGGCCAGGTCGCCAGTCACGAACCAGTCGCCCCGCATCGATTTCTCGGTGGCCTCCGGGAGATTCAGATATCCCGAAAACAGATAAGGCGAGGCCACCGCCAGTTCGCCGACCTCACCGGCCGCCACATCCAGTCCGTCGTCATCGAGTACCCGCAGATGGGTGGCGGGAAGCGGCTGGCCGACGCAGGCGATTTTGCGCAATTGATCGGCCGGTCGCAGCGCGCAGGCAATGTTGGTCTCGGTGGTGCCGTAGCGCTCGAACAGCCGGCCCTCGCCGAAATGCGCAATGATCTCGGCTTTCATTGATTGTGCGAGCGGCGCGGTGCCGGAGATCACGGCCTTGAGCGAGCTCACGTCATAGCGACGCGCGCGTTCGCCCGCGGCAAAGAGGGCAGCAAAGTGCGTGGGCACCATGTAGGCGCTGGTGGCCTGCGTGTGTTCGATGGCTGCGAGCAGGGCCTCGATGTCGAACTTCGGCATGATCACCACCGAGCCGCCGAAGAACACCGGTGCGAGCGACATCAGAAAGCCCGCACCATGGAACATGGGCGTAGTGGCCACCGCGCGGTCGTCGGGACCGTAGCAGCCGTGCTCTGCGGCCATTGCATAGCAGGCGAGTACCCGGCCGCGGTGCGCAAGCATCACCCCCTTGGGTCGGCCGGTGGCGCCCGAGGTGTAGGGCACAGAGAAGATGTCGTGTTCGGTGATGCCGGCATCCAGACGCGAGGAGCGCGCCTGCTTGATCAGTGCCTCGTAGTCGCGTTCCATCACGATGATGCGCTCGACTCCGGGTGGCACTGACGCTCGCGCCTGCTCGGCGAGCGCCTCGTCGACGAACAGGATGCGCGCGCGCGAGTCTTCGCAGATGAAACGCAGCTCAGGCCCCGGTGCCGCCGGCCCGACGGTCGCGCAGGCCACCCCGGCTGACGACAGGCCGGCGACCAGTTCGAGATACTCGAGCCGATTGCGGCACTGAATCGCAGCATGGTCGCCACGGCCAAGACCCAGACCGGCGGCGAGCTGCGAGACGCGGTCGATGCGCTCGACCAGCTGCCGGTAGGAGAGGCGGCGCGTACCTTCGGTGATGGCGATTTTTTCCGGGGTGCGAAACGCAGCCGAGCGAATGCCATCGGCAATCAGGATGGAACGTGAACCGCCGTGGCGAATGCTGTCAGACATGGATTGGAACGAGGGTGTTCAGCGTGACAGCTACTATGACAGCCTTCGAATAGCCGGGCTGAATCTCATGTCGTCGATTGAAACTCTAGCTGCCGCGCTGCGCGCCATGCTGGGCGCCGAGCATGTCGTGACGGACGCGCCCGAGCTGGAGGCGGCTGTGGCTGACCTGTTCCCGTTCCCACGCCCTGCGCCAGCGGCACTGGTGGTTCGGCCCGGGTCCACGACGGAGGTGTCCGAGATCGTCCGCCAGGCCTGCCTTGCCGGACTCCCGGTGGTGGCGCGGGGGGCTGGGTTGTCTTACACCCGGGGGCTGGCGGCGCCCTCGGCGGCGGTGGTGGTCGATTCGTCACGGCTCGACCGGATCGAGATTCACGCCGAGGATATGTTTGCGGTGGTGGGTAGCGGGGTGAGCTGGCAACGGCTGGCCGAGGCACTCGCCCCGCACGGCCTTCGCTCGCAGGTGCCAGGCCCGATCTCGGGGGCGGTCACCACCGTGGGTGGGGCGATTTCGCAATACGTGCCGGGCAGCATGGATGGCGTGCTCGGGGTGAGGGTGGTACTGGCGGACGGAACGGTCGCCGTCACCGGGAGCGGTGCCCGTGCCGGCGCCCTGCCATTTCACCGGCATGCGGGCCCCGATCTCACGGGTCTCTTCATCGGTGACTGCGGCGTGTTCGGCGTCAAGACCGAGGTGGTGCTTCGCCTGGTACGCGAGCAGCCCGCAGCGTTCGCGTCGTTTGCTTATGCCGACCCGCAGGTCATGGTGGCCGACATCATCGAGCTGCGCGCGGCCGGTCTGGTGACCCGAGCGCTCGTGCTGGATCAGGGGCGAGGCGAGGATGCCGGCCGGCTCGAGGCGGGCGAGGCGCTACGCACCGCCGGAGCGGTGGCGGCGAGCGCCGGGTCGGCGCTGGGGGCGATTCGCGAGATGGCGTCGATGGTGAAGGGCCGATTTGAACTGGCAGCGGCCAAGTGGTCGCTGCACCTCACGGCCGAGGCGCCCACGGCGCAGCTGGCCGAGCAACTGATGGCGCTTGCGCGTGAGCGCTGCAGTCGCTCCGCACGCGAGATCGAGCCCACGGTCCCTACTGCGCTTCGCGCGCGGCCCTATTCGATCCGGGGCTTTGTCGGCGTGGAAGGCGAGCGCTGGATTCCGGTACACGGCATGTTGGCGCCGTCCAGAGCGCAGGCCGCACTTGCTGACCTGGAAGCTTTGTTTTCGCGGCATCGTGCCGCCATGCAGGCGGTCGGCATTCGCCAGTCGTATCTGATATCAGCCGCCGGTCCTTATCTTACGATCGAGCCGATGTTTTTCTGGCCCGATGAGCTCGATCCCATTCACCTGAAGCATCTGTCGGCCCGCAACCGTGAGCGCTTTGCAGGGCGCCCCCGAAACGACGCGGCGCGCGAGCTGGTGGGCAGGCTACGCGCCGAGGCGCGAGAGTGCTTCGAGCGTCATGATGCAGCGCATGCCCAGGCGGGGCGCTTTTACCGCCACGCCGAGCGGCTCGATGCGGGGTCGGCGGCGCTGCTGACGCGGCTGCGCGATGCGCTCGACCCCGATCGGCGTATGAACCCGGGCGTATTGGGATTGGGTTGAGTGTGTTGCGGCGAATCCACTCACTGCGCCTTGATGTTGGCTTGCTGAATCACCTTGCCCCACTTCTCGGCTTCCGAGGCGATGAAGGTCTTGAAGGTTTCCGGCGGGCCGCCCACCACGTCGCTACCAAAACCGATCAGGCGCTCGCGCATTTCCGGGGTGCGGATGATCTGGTCGATTTCGGTATTGAGTTTGGCGATGATGTCGCGCGGGACGCCCGACTGCGCAGCAAACCCGAACCAGCCGGTAGCCTCGTAGCCGGTGACGCCGAGCTCGTGCAGGGTCGGGAACTGTGGCGCAGCCGCTGACCGCTGCGAGTTGGTGAGACCGATCATGCGTACCTTGCCCGCCTTCTCGTTGGGGATGACGGTGGACAGGCTGTCAAACATCAGATTGATCTGCCCGCCCACCAGATCTACCACCGCATGGCCCGTACCCTTGTAGGGAATGTGAACCATCTTGACGCCGGTCATCATCGAGAACAGTTCGGCAAACAGATGGGTGGCCGTGCCCTGGCCGGTCGAGCCGTAGGTGAGCTTGTCTGGATTGGCGCGGGCGTAGGCGAGAAATTCATTCAGGTTGTTCACCGGAACCGACGGATGGACCACCAGCGCGTTTGAAATTTTTGCCACCAGGATGATGGGCGCAATATCGCGGTCGACGTCGTAGGGCACCCTGGCGACCAGAAACCGATTGAGCGACAGGCTGTTTGAGCCCAGTAGCAGCGTGTAGCCATCGGCCGGCGACTTGACCACGAAATCAACGCCAATGATGGTACTGCCGCCGGGCCTGTTTTCGACCAGTACGGGCTGGCCCCAGCGCTCGGTGAGCTTGGTGCCAACGGCTCGCGCGATCATGTCGGTAGGGCCGCCCGGCGGAAAGGGGACGATGACCCGGATCGGGCGGTTGGGATAGTCGGAAGCCTGGGCCAGCGCGGGCGCGCTTGCGCTGGCCGTGAGGGCGAGCAGTGCGGCGCAAAGCAGGCGGCGGACAGTCGGTGTGGGGATCATGCGGTCTCCGGGGGTGAAAAGTGAAGAGGGCTCAGAAAGCGCGGCCGCGCCGCACTGCCGAGACGAAGGTCATGGGGTGTAGCCGCTGCGGCGGAAGCATTGCAGGCCGCTCCGGTCCCGGGTCCTGGGGCAGACCGTAGCGGGCCTGAATATCGCAGAATCCGGCCCGGGCGAGTTCGTCGCGCCAGTCGAATTCAAGCAGCGTGTGGGCATAAGGCTCGTTATTGCGCGCCGCATAGCCGCTCAGCAGCCAGCGACCAACGGTGCCGCCGATGGCCTCGAACATGTCATAGGCGACCAGCAGCCCACCCGGACGCAGCACCCTTGAAGCTTCCCGGATGGTCTGGCGGATCACTTCGGGCGGCAGTTCATGCCAGAGCCAGTGCGAGGCCACCACATCGAGGCTTGCGTCGGGAAAGCTGAGATCATCGGCGCTGCACTGAACCAGTGTGACGGGCGTGTGTTCTTCGACGGTGCGCAGCGCGCCCAGCTGCAGACTTCCGGCGCAGACATCGCAGCCATAGACCTCGGCCTGCGGCAATGCGCGCTTGATGGCACGTGTGGACCGCCCGGCGGTGCAGCCCTGGTCCAGGATCGCATGAGCCTCGAGTCCGAGCTCGTTCAGGCGCTCGGCGATTCGCGCTGCGTAAAAATCAACGAGGGCGTCGGGATCGGAAAGCGCAAACGAAAGACCGGTGGTGTACCAGGCGAGCGCGTAGGCATTGACCGGCTCGCGCCACAGCCCACCGGGTTGCTGATGCGTCTCGGTGTCGGCGATGTAGGCGGGAACCTCAAGATCGGGATCGAGCTCCAGATGTACAAGCCCGCTTGCCTCAGCGAGAAGGGGCGCCAGCTGATCTTTCTGCCGCGCGACTTCGGTGGAAAAGCCCCATCGCCCCGACCATTTCATCTGCTGAGTACGGCGCTCCAGGAAGGCATAGAGACGATAGGTGGGGCTTGACTGCATACGCTGTTCGAGCGCTGCCACGGTGGGTGCCGGTGCTTCATCCGCTTCGCGGACGACCTCACGATAGAGCGGGCCACCCCAGTGGCGCTTCAGTCCGGACAGATAACTCTGCCACGCGTCGACCTCGAACGAGGTCTGCCAGGCGCGTGACGCGGGACGGGAGCCGGGATGGGGGGCATTCATCGGGTTAACGGCTGAACATCGCCGCGCTCACGTCGGGCGACTCATCAGGCGAGGTGAAGGCGTGCAGCAGGGCGCGGCCGAATTCGGCCTCTTCGGTGGCGAACCAGGTGGCCATCGCCGCGCTCTGGCCGGCTTTCTCGAGCGCGCCATCGTCGAGAAGCTTACGTTCGCCGAGGGCCAGACGCATGCGCTGGAGCTCGGACTTGAGCACATAGACTTCGCCCGCGAGCGACAGGATGACGCTCATCAATCGGGCGCTGTCCATCGGGTCACCGGGCGCAAGACCGGCGAGCCCGGCAAAACGGGGCGCATCCTGCGGGGCGGCGGCAGGTGGGAGCGAGTCAGCGCTCGTCGCTGGGGTGGCGCCTGATGCGGGGGACTGATCGAGGTTCATACCGGCGTCCTCGTTGATGGTGTGGCAGGTTAGAGCGAGCGGCGCGTTTGTGCATCGCGCGTTCCGAAGATTGAAAGGCTGCGGGGTTGACGATTAGTCCGCGGCGTCCCGGAGTCTCTGTATGGCGGCGACGAAGGCCTCGCGGTGTACCGAGCGTTCCGTGTGCCGGCCCGCCGATACGCGCCGCTGCCCCGCCACCCAAACCTCGGCAAAGGGCGGCGCCTCGCAGGCAAAGATGGCCGCGTCGATGAGCTCATGCGGTGCCACGCCCAGCAGGCCGCCCGCTTCCGCGTCGAGCACCAGACAGTCGGCCCGGGCACCCGCTTTGAGACCCCAGGCCTGATCGCGAAAGCCGGCGGCAGCGGCGCCTGCGCCGAGCGCGCGACGAAAAAGCGCTGCGCCGGTGGAGGTCATCCCCCCACCGGGATCGGCGGCAATGTTGCGACGCTCGAGCGCAAGCCGCTGTCCATACTCCAGCAGCCGGAGCTCCTGGGGCCAGTTGCGCTGCACATGGCTATCGGAGCCGATTGACATGGGAACGCCACGCGAGCGCCATGCTTCGAAATCGAAGCGACCATCGCCGAGGTCGGCCTCGGTGCTCGGGCACACCACCACGCCGGCGCCCGTGGCCGCAATCGCGTCGATCTCAGACGGGTCGGCGTGCGTGGCATGCACCAGATGCCATCGGGCATCAAGTGGTGCATGGGCCGCGAGCCAGGCCATCGGCCGCTGCCCGGTGGCTGCGAGGCAGTCGCGGACCTCGGCCTGCTGCTCGGCGACATGGATGTGAATCGGACCCGTGTCATCGGCGCAGGCGCTGGCCAGATGACGGATAGCTTCTGGCGATGCCGCACGTAAAGAATGAATCGCCACCCCTGCCGACACGTTAGGCAGCTGCCAGCTTCGAACCGCATCGCGGATCGCGAGCACATCGCGCACGGTGGTCCGAAAGCGCCGCTGACGCTCAGCCAGTGCGGGTTCGCTGAAACCCGCGCGCTCATAGAGCACCGGCAGCAGGGTGAGTCCGATGCCGGCGTCGGCGGCTGCCTCACTTAAGGCTCGGCTCATGATGAAGGGGTCAGCGTGAGGACGTCCGTCCCGGTCGTGATGGAGGTAGTGAAACTCGCAGACCTGCGAGTAGCCGCCCTCCAGAAGCTCGGTATAGAGCAGCGCGGCGATCGTACGGAGCTGCTCGGGGTTGATGCGAAGTGCGAGCGAATACATCTGCTCACGCCAGGACCAGAAGTCGTCCTGGGTCGCCTCGCGCCGGTGCGTGAGGCCCGCAAAGCCGCGCTGAAAGGCGTGGCTATGCGCATTGACGAGGCCTGGGAGGGTCGGGCCGGGGAGCCTGTAGTCGGCCTTCGACGGATCCACGCCCGCCGTGATCGCAGCCCATTCGCCCAGTGAATCGATTTCGAGCCGCACGCCCGCCTGCCATCTTTCGTCGATCCAGGCGGTCGGCGCCCAAAGCGGCCTCGGGCGAGACCGGGCGGGCGTGGCGTCCTGATCGGTCTTCAACGCGGTCTCCAGTCGCGAAGCGTCCGGATCAGCGACTCGAGTAGGGGCGTGACGGCTGCTGCGCGCGCCGAGTGCCAGTCATACGGTGGGTCTTCGAGCATGTAAGCGCGCCAGCTCATTTCGAGTTGCACAGCGTGCACGCTGGAGTCGGGGCGGCCATAGGTGCGCGTGATGTGACCACCCTTGAAACGGCCATCGATCACCCAGCTGTAGCGAGATTGCCGGGCGAACACCGTCTCGACCGCACCTCGCAGCGAAGGCGCGCAACTCGCGCCCGAAGCCGTACCGATGTTCATGTCGGGGAGCTGCCCGGGGAAAAGCCATGGCAGCTCGCCCTTGATGCTGTGTGCGTCGAACAGTACCGCGTACCCATGTTCGCCTCGCAGCCGCTCGAGCTCGGTGGCGAGCGCCTGGTGATAAGGCTGCCACCAGGATGTGACGCGCTCGCCGATCTCGGCAGAGTCAGGCTCGCAGCCGCTCCGATAGAGCGGCTCGCCGGTGAAAAATCGCGTGGGGCAGAGCTCGGTGTTGTTCTGGCCCGGATACATGGGCTGATTGTCGCTTGGCCGGTTGAGATCGACCACGTAGCGGCTGGTGGACGGAATCAGAAGGCTCGCGCCCAGTTCGCGTGCGAAGCCGTAGAGACGATCCAGGTTCCAGTCGGTATCTTCGACCTCGAGTGCGCGCGGCACGAGGCGATGGCGAAACTGCTCGGGAATCAACTGACCCACGTGCGGGAAGCTGATCAGAAGCGGTGAGCGGCCGCGATGTAACTCAAAGCTCACGGGTGCGGCGGCCGGGGGACGTTGGTCGGTCATCAGCGGATCACCGGATAAGGGGTGACTGGGTAGTGCGGGGCGCGGGGCGAGCTGCGCCCGCAAAAACGCTTCCCGCGCAAGGCGCGTGTCCAAAGCGATAGGCAATTTCGCGGGGATGTTCGGCATGCCAGATGGCGAGGTCGGCGCGCAGTCCTGCGATCAGGCGGCCGCGGTCAGCGAGGCCCAGCGCCCGGGCGGCGTTTACCGTGACCCCACGCCAGGCTTCTTCGGGCGTGAGCCGGAAGAGCGTGCAGACCATGTTGAGCATCAGCGGCAGTGACAGCGCAGGCGATGATCCGGGGTTGTGGTCGGTGGCAATGGCGATGGGAACGCCCGCTTTTCGCAGCGCCTCGATTGGCGGCAGGCGGGTTTCCCGAATGAAGTAGTAGGCGCCCGGCAGCAGAACAGCCACCGTGCCGGCTGCCCGCATGGCGGCGACCCCCTCATCGGACAGGTGTTCGAGATGGTCGCAGCTGAGCGCACCGTATTCGGCGGCGAGCCGGGCGCCTTCCTGGTTGCTCAGCTGCTCGGCATGGAGCTTGACCGGCAGACCGAGGGCGCGGGCACGGTCAAACACGCGCCGCGTTTGATCGGGTGTAAAGCCGATGGTGTCGCAGAACACATCGACCGCATCGACCAGCCCGCTTTGCTGCTGCGTGGCCAGCCATGAACAGACCTCGTCGATGTAGTCGTCGGGGCGGCCGGTGAATTCGTCGGGGAGGGCATGAGCGCCAAGTGAAGTGGTGCGCACCGACAAAGGAAGCTCGACGCCCAGGCGTCGGGCTACGGCAAGGCAACGCGCCTCATGGACCTGGTCAAGCCCGTAGCCTGATTTGATTTCGATGGTGGTGACGCCCTCGGCCATCAGCACGCGGGCGCGCTGGGCGGCAAGCTGAAACAGGGCCTCGTCGCTTGCCGCTCGCGTGGCGCGCACGGTGGAGCGGATGCCGCCGCCGGCACGGGCAATCTGTTCGTACGTGGCGCCAGTGAGGCGGAGCTCGAATTCAGCCGCGCGGTCACCGCCGTAGACCAGGTGCGTGTGCGGGTCGATCAGACCGGGCGTGATCAAGGCCCCGCCCAGGTCGATCTCCAGGCTCGGGACGGTTGTTGCCGGCAGATCCGCCTCGCGCCCCAGCCAAGCTATACGATCGCCCTCAGCGACGAGCGCGCCGCGGTCAATCAGCCCCCACCCGGATTCCTCCGCGAAGGTGGCAAGCCGCGCGCCTCGCCAGAGGGTTCGTGCAGGGTTTCGCGACGGGGTCATGACTCAGTCTCCGGACAAAGCAGCGCGAGCCAGAAGGCCTGGCCTCCGGCGATCAGCCGCCAGGGCCGGAGGGACTGCTGCCCACTGACGCCCGCCGATGCGCTCCAGCAGAGCGTGCCGGCATTAAGCCTTTGCGGCGGATTGGAATCGTCGAACTGGACGTCTGCCGCCTGGAAGACGAACAGGCCGCGCCACTTCGCGTCCGTGGCAAAAATCGACCCCGGGGGCGCTGCAAGCAGGGTGACCCGGCCATCAGCTCGGCGTCCCATCAGGTTGAGATCACGGGTGGGGCCTTGAAGGAGCCGGCAACCGACGGGCTCCTCGCCTGCGAAGGCCATCGCGGGATCGCCAATTCGCTGGCGGCGCGGGCCACCGGGGAGGTCTAGTTCAACGCCTTCGCCCTCCAGGACGGTAAACCATCTGTCAATGCCCGGAAAGCTCGAGAAGGGGCCTTCCTGCGTGATGTCAGCCACGCTGACCCTGACGCTCCAGGCGTGGTTGCCCAGAGCCGGGTCGCCCGGTGGGGGCCAGGCGAGGAGTTCGCGCGTGACCCCGCCACCGTTTTTCCAGGGCAGGGCCGGGCATTGGGCGAGCTCGACCCGATGAACCCGCGGCGGCGAGGCGGCATCGATCACGGGTTGAACTCCCCCGAGAGCTGATAGCGCGCGCCCGGATGAACCAGTCGGGCGAGCGTGATCACCGCATCGCGGGTGAACGTGCGCCGAACCATGATGAGACAGGGATCGGCGCGACGGATACCAAGCAGTCGTGCCTCGAGCGCCGTGGGGAGTGATGACTCGATGGTGTACTGCGCCCGCCAGAGCGCCGTGTGACGAAACAGATAGCGGGTGGGGGTTAGGCGTGAAAAATCGGCCTCGAGATATCCGGGTGCGCAGGCTGGGTTCACGAAGCGGTCTTCGCACTGTAGCGGCTGGTCGTTTTCAAAGTGGATGATGCGCGTGTGAAAAACCCGATCACCCACGGCAAGGCCAAGCTGCGCAGCGAGTTCGACGCCAGCGTTTTCGGCTGCCTGATGCTCGACCCAGGCGCGATGGCGGTGTCCCCGTGCTTCGATTTCTTCCTGCAGGTCGCGGATGGTGAGCGTACTCGACACCCGGTGCAGGGGGGCTGCGAATGATCCTACGCCCTGCACGCGTTCGATCAGGCCTTCAGCCTGCAGTTCTTTCAGCGCCCGGCCCACCGTCATTCGGCTGACCCCGAACCGCTCGACCAGCTCCGCTTCAGAGGGCATCCGGCTCCCTGGTGGCCAGCGCTCGTCGGCGAGGCCTTCTTTGAGATGGCGCTTGATGCGGGCGAACGGGGCCTCGGCGGCGGGAATGGGCGTGGAGAGTCGCATCATTGCAATTTACTTGCCCAGACCTGTCTAGACAAGTAGAGTGAGCAGGGTCAGTCCCGAAATCTGAGGCTCTCCATGAATGACATCGTCCATCCCCAGGCTCTGGCGGCGGCTGCGCCAGCATCATCTCCTGCGGGTCCGCGTCCGGTCCGTTCGCCGCGTGGCACGCAACTCAGCTGTGCCAACTGGCTGATCGAGGCGGCGTACCGCATGATCCAGACCAACCTGGATCCGGAGGTGGCCGAAAACCCCGATGCGCTGGTGGTGTACGGCGGCATCGGCAAGGCGGCCCGCAACTGGGAGAGTTTCGAGGCCATCCTCGCGGCGCTTCGCAGACTGAAGGCCGATGAATCGCTTCTTATTCAGAGCGGTAAGCCGGTGGGTGTTTTTCGCACCATAGAAGACGCCCCCCGTGTGCTGATCGCCAATTCGAACCTGGTTCCACGCTGGTCCACCTGGGAGCATTTCCACGAGCTCGACCGACAGGGGCTCATGATGTACGGGCAAATGACCGCTGGATCCTGGATTTACATCGGTAGCC
>SXGQ01617509.1_pt1 | contig 14430 bp, 9 predicted proteins | sample 3178371 | NCBI WGS metagenome assembly SXGQ01 (sample SAMN11356859, study PRJNA531348) | freshwater metagenome | isolation source: freshwater sample F1-20 | place: China: Fuxian Lake, Yuxi | collected 2017-12-25
CTCCTTGAGGCGGCCGGTGATGCTGATGTAGCCGTCCTCGTCCATCACCCCCTGGTCACCGGTGCGGAACCAGCCCAGACTAAAGCCTTCGGCATTGGCTTTCTCGTTGTTCTCATAACCAGCGGTCACGTTGTCGCCTCGGATGACGATTTCGCCGGTTTGGCCACGCGGCAAGATCTCACCCTCGAGCATGATGGCCACCTCGGGCCCGGCAGCCACACCTACCGTGCCGGGCTTGCGCAGGGCCGGCGGCAGGGGGTTGCTGGTCATCTGGTGGCACGCTTCGGTCATGCCGTAGCTCTCGATCAAGGGGGCGCCAAAGGCTTCTTCGAGCTCGCGAATGACCTGCGGGGGAATCGACGATGAAGAGGAACGCAGGAACCTCAACGGATAGCGAGCAATTACTTCGGTATTGCCCTTGGCCCGCTGAAGGATGGCCTGGTGCATGGTGGGCACGGCGGTGTACCAGGTGGGGCGCGCCTCGTCCATCCAAGCGAAGAACTTCAAGGCATTGAAGCCCGGGGTGCAAAACACCTCAGAGCCGGCGGAGATGGGCGCCAACACCCCTGCGATCAAGCCGTGGATGTGGAACAGCGGCATGATGTTCAGGCCGCGATCGGCAGGCGTGAACTGCAAGGTGGTGCGGATGTTGCGCGCTGAAGCTGCCAGGTTGCCCACGCTCAAGGGCACGATCTTGGGGCGCGAAGTGGTGCCCGAGGTGTGCAGCACCATGCCCACATCGGAGGCCAGGCTCCAGCCGGCCTGGGCCGCAGGCGCTGCCGGCGCTGCAACGCCAGAGCCCGTGGCTGCGGCCTGCAGGCTGAACTCACCGGCCGCAGCACCTTCGGACACCTCAAGCTCGATGACCCTCACACCCAGGCGAACGGCCATCTCCACAGCGGGGCTTGTGCTGCCCTGCTCAACAATCAAAAGCTTGGCGTTCAAATCGCTCAGATAAAACTCGAACTCTTCAGCTCGGTAGGCCGGGTTAAGCGGGGCGCTGGTGGTGCCCGCGGCACAAGCCAAGTAGCAAGTGGCCATCTCGGGGCCATTGGGCAACACGATGGCCACCCGGTCGTTGCGGCCGGCGCCTAGTTCATTGAGCTGGCCGATGGTGCGCTGCACCAGGGCCCGCAAGCCAGCATGGGTGAGCTTGGCCCTGCCCGGCGCAGCAATGGCCGACGCATCGTCGGGTCCGGCTTGCAGCAGTGACTGAAATGGGCGGAGGGCAGCGGTCATGGACGGCCTCAAAGGCAGATTTGGAAATCGGGCTGGACCGACTTCGTCCAAGACAACTGCCAGTGTCCAGCGGCACCGCCGCCATGTCAAGGCGGCGATGCCGCAGTTCGTTCGGGCAGCTCTGCATGTCAATGTCGAACGCGCGCTTGGAGCACCCGCGCCCAGCTGATACGGTTTGGCCGCACCTGAACCGTTCGGCCATCGCACTGCCTGCAGGTCGAGCACCAGGGCTCAACCTACAGCACCGACAACGAGGGTGATTTGGCCAGACCCGCGCGTGCTGGCTATAGCGGTCGCGCGCGGTCGGGCTTGCTGTAATCGCACACGCCGCTGGGGAAGACCTGGCGCAGTTGTGCCACTTCAGCGGTGGTGGGTACCCAGGGCGCGAAGGTGCCATCGGCAAGCGCCGTGTCCACACTCTTGAGGGCGCAGGCGTAGATGCCGCCCTCCAGCGGCGCCCCAGCCACGATGCGCGAGGTGCTGTAGAGCGGGAACTGGCGGGTGCAGGCGCCTGCCGAGAGATTGTTGAGGATGCCGTCCCAGACGCTGTCGCCCGTGTTCAGGATCTGGCCTTGCAGGCCAAAGCAGCTGTCCACGGCACGCGCTGGCTTGTTCTGCGCGATCGTGCGGCCCGGATTGGCGCGAATGTTTGTGATCCACTGGTCCATCACATCCAGAGCCTCTAAAGACTGGCTGAACTTGGCCACGCCAGGCGTGGTGTCTGTGAACCAGATCACCAGGTTATCGCTGTGTCCCATGCGCTGGCTGACGCGCTTGCGTACCGCGAAGCTTTGGTGCGAGTTGTGCATGTCGAGCTCGCGCTCCATGTATTGCCGGTGGTCGATAGCGGGCACGTTCAGCTGGCCCAGGAACACGTGGCCGCTGCTGTAGGCTGCGCGCATGGCATCCAGCGATCCCTGCGTGCGCGGCGCTGGCGTGGTCGCGTTGGGCGCCAGGCGCATGTTGCGTCGGCTCCAGGGGTCGAAGGTGGCCGGGCTCAGGCTGCCGATGAATGGGAAGCCCTCCTGCACCATATCGCTGGGATGCTTCCAGCCACCGATGTACCAATTTAGGTGCATAAACTCAGCCGCAGTGATGCGGCTGGCCTTCAGCGACTGCAAGCCGTACATCACGCCCACGTTGTCCCAGGTCGGGCGGGCAGCACCGTTGGCTTCGACACCGTAGACATTGCGCAGGTCGTCGTAGTGCGTCCAGCGGACCTTGGCAAGATCGCTCTGCGGCTCGTAGAACTGTTGGTTGGGCGCCTGGCCGAACAGCGGATTCATCGCCAGCGGGGTCAAGCCACGCCAGGCGGGCAAACACTCGGTGCTGCCCACGGCTGTGCTAAAGCCCAGCTGTGTCTTGGCTGCCGCCAGCGGGTCGTTGACGCGGCCATTGGGGCCGCCTGGCGTGTTCTCTTCGGCATTCATGCCGACCAGCCAGGTGCGGTTCTTCGTTGTGCGCCACTTTGCATTGGCGCGGTCGGTGACGTCCATGTAGTGCTCGAGCAGTTCGCAGTCACCTACGTGGATGGTTTGGGTCACCATGTCGGGGTAGCTTTGCACCGGCAGCAGCGCGTCCAGCACGCCGGGGTGGTTCTGCGCAATGATGTACTGCGCAATCGCGCCACCCGATCCTCCCAGACCCACGGTGTAGCTGGGTACGCCGTAGCGCTCGATGAAACGCTCCTTGACCATCATCGCCGTTTCGCCGCTGAGGTTCAGGTTGTAGTGTGTGCCGGTGTTGTTGCCGCTGCTGTGGGCGATGGCGTAGCCGCGCGCGAAGACCTCGGCGTTCATCGAGCCGCCATGCACCGTGCCCTGGCTGTAGCCAATGGCCACGCCACCCTGGAACCAGTACAGCAACTTGCCGTTCCACAGGCTTGTGTTGTTCTGCGTCGAGTTGTCGGCCGAAGGCGCCGGCGCGAGCATGGCGATGCTGTAGAGGAAGCGGTTGATTGATCCGATCTCGCGGCGCACGATGAAATCTACCGTGCGGCCGCCAGCCAAGGTCACCGTGGCCATGTCGGCCGGGCGGGTGTTGCTCGTCGGCCAGGCCACCAAAGCACCGGCGGTGTTGCGGTAGAAGTAGCTGACAAAGGTGTCGATGGAACAGTTGCGGCTGAAGCCGATGTTCTGCCCTTGTGCGTTCGTCACTCGATAGCCTGGTGCAGTGGGGCTGTCCACCAGGGGCTGGCGGGCCACGGCGCCCTGAATCGTGGTGCAGACGAAGGGCGTCTGCTGCGGCCCACTGAACATCGGCCCGGTGACCGGGTGGTTGATCAATTCCAGGATCTTGCTGGCGCCGCTGGGGGCGTGGCGCGCCTCCAGCGTGTTCTTGCCGTTGATCAGGCCGCTGACCACGCCCTCACGCGTGTCGCCTTGTGTGCTGAGCGTCGGGTTGACCTTGCTGCCATTCAGCAAGAGTTCGACGTCGCCCAGGCGGCTGACGTCAGCGGTGATGCGAATGCGTGCATCACCCCCCGAGACAAACTGCGGCTGGCTTGACACGACCGCCAGGCCCAACGTGACGCTTTCACTGTTATTTTTGCCGCTGCCGCCGCATGCGGCCAGCAGCGCGGCTGAGAGCACCCTGAGGGCCACGACCCGTAAACTCATTGCCTGTTTCCTTGTACGTTGCTTACTCGTAAAAGGTACGCAAGCCCGCGCAGCGTTGCCAGGGGGTTAGCCCTAGGATCGCGCTTTTAAAGAATCATGGTGGTTCTTCGAGTCAGGTGACCAGCGGGCGGGCGCGGGCGCCTGGGCCCTGTTGCGCCACTTCGATCAGGGCGCCACACAGGGCTTGAGCAGCCCTCCAGGCGTCTTCGTGTGAGTTGTAGGCCGGCGCAAAACCAAAGCGCAGGATGTCGGGCTGCCCGGGGCGGGGGCTGGCGCGAAAGTCCCCGATCACCCCACGCTCGATCAAGGCGCGCGTGAGCGGGTAGCCCTCGGGGGACTGCGGGCCGCAGGCCCAGCTGACCTGAGAGCCCCGGTATTCGTCCTGCCGTGGCGTGACCAAGCGCAGCCCGTGCGCCTGCGCGGCCGCACGGCTGGCGTGGATGAAGGTGCGGGTCAGGGTGAGGGATTTGGCCCGCAGCGCCACCATGCCGCCCAAGGGGTCGGCAGCACGCAAGGTGTTCACCCCAGCCTGAAGGGCGGTCAAGCTGAGGATGGGCGGCGTGCCGCAGGCATAGCGGGCAATGCCCTGTGCAGGCCGGTAGCACGCATCGAACTCGAAGGGCTGGGCATGGCCCAGCCATCCACGCAGGGGCTGCTCCACGGCGTTCACGTGTGCGGGATTCACCCACACGAAGGCTGGTGCGCCCGGGCCGCCGTTTAGGTACTTGTACCCGCAGCCCACGGCGAAATCGGCTTCGGCCGTGGCCGCCTTGAGGTCCACCTCCACGGCTCCCGCGCTGTGCGCCAAATCCCACACGGTAAGCACGCCCGCGGCACGGGCGGCACGGTTGACAGCGGCCATGTCGTGCATTGCACCGCTGCGGTAGTCGACATGGGTCAGCAACAACACCCCAACCTCGGGGTCAGACAAGGCAGACAAGACCGAAGAGGACGGGTGCCCATCGGGTGCAGGCGGCTCCTGGGCCACTGGGCCCGGGGCCACCTCACGCAGGGTCCAGCCCCAGGCCTCGCACACGCCCTGAGCGATGTAGCGGTCGGTGGGAAAGTTGTCGGCCTCGGCCAACAACACTCGGCGCGCCTGCCCGCCGCCCGAGCGGCGCTGCTGCGTCAAGCCGATGGCGGCCCACAACACCTTGTGCAGGTTGACTGACGTGCTGTCGGCCACGGTCAGCTCGCCCGCACCCGCGCCCACCAGTGGGGCTATCGCATCGCCCACCTCTTGCGCGCGGTGAATCCAACCCGCATCGTTCCAGCTGCGGACCAGGCCCTGGCCCCATTCTTGTTGCAGCGTGTGCCGCACGGCAGCCGAAGCTGCCAAGGGCAAGGCGCCCAAAGAGTTGCCGTCAAGATAAACCACACCCGCTGGCAGTTCAAACTGCGCGCGCAGCGAGCCTAGAGGGTCCACCGCATCAAGCGCGCGACAAGACGCCTCAGACGGCTCAGCCGGGGCTTGCTCCACGGGTTGAATGCTCATGGGCGCCATGAGGGGCTCAAAACTTCCATTCCAGGCGCATGCCCCACACCGCATAGGTGCGCGCCAGAGTCTCTTGGCGCTGCACGCTGCCGTCTTCAAGCTCTGAGGTGTTGCGCGTCATGAAGTCCCCGGGCTGCGCGTTGGTCACCGAAAAGCGCAACCCCGTCAGGGGCGACAGGCGCCACAAGGCATAGGCGTCCACCACACGCTTGCGCCCAAACTCTGAGAACTGGCCGTCAATCTGACGCACTGCGTAGGCCGGGGTCAGGTTCAAGTTGGCGCCCCAGGTCCAGGGCACCATGCGCGAGGCCCAGTCCCAGCCCAGGTTGGCCGTCCAGTTGGGCTGCTGGTCCAGGCGATTGTTCGGCCCTTGCACCTGGTCCACCCGGGACCAAAACCGGCTGGCGTTGCAGCGCACCGTCAAGGGCCAGTTGGGCAGGCCCACATCAGGCAAGCGAAAGCGCGCCTCCAACTCAATGCCCGCCGTTTGCGCCGCGCCGATGTTGCGCGGGCTGCTGACCCAACGCGGAACCGGGCTCCACACCACGGGCTGCAAGGTGCGCACATTGCGGATAAGGTCGTCGATGTGCCGAGCAAACACATTGGCACTCACCACACCGCCCCCAGGCAAGAAGCGCTCAAACGCCAGGTCTGCGCCGCGGGCGATTTCAGGCTTGAGCAAGGGGTTGCCGGAACGGTCGGGGCTGGTCGGCTGGTTGGGGCCGTCAACAGGGTACAGACCCGAAAGCACTGGCCGCCCGATCAACTGGGCCGTAGACGGCGTGCGATAGCTGCGGGTCAGCGACAGGCGCAGCTGGTCGCGCGAGCCGGGGGCCAAGCGCCACACAAAGTGCGCCAAGGGGGTGGCCACGCTGCTGGTGTTGTCTACCTTCAAAAGGGCCGACTCGCTCAGGGTATTGATGCCTTCCCATCGTAAGCCCGCGTTGATGCCCCAGACCTTTCCAATTTCCCACTCGTCCTGCACGAAAACCGCCACGCGCCGGGTGGCGGCCTGCACATCGTCACCAAAATCGGCCAGCCGCGACACGCCGTTGTCCAACAGGGTGCGCGCGTCCAAGCGCCGGTTGAGCTGCAGCTCCCAGCCGGCCACCAAAGAGTGGTCTTGGTTACCGTTGCGCACGATCAACTGCGAATAGCGGCCGCCCAAGTTGAGCGATTGGTCCTCGATGCGGGATCGGTCTTGGCGCACGCGCAGCAAGCCGCCATCCGCACTGCGCTGCACAGCCTCCGATTCGCGTGCACTCAGGTTCAGCGAAGCACCGCCCCGCCACAGCAGCCTTGCGCCGCCGTCCAGCACCCGCATCCAACTGCCAGCCAGGCGGGCTTGCTCAGCGTGGCTGCTGGACTGGGAGTCAGCCTGCGCATAGGGCGCGGGCATCAGGCCCAGGCTTTGCTCCAAATCGGACCGACCACGGCCTTGCGCTCGGCTAAGGTTGACGAAGGGCTGAATCTCCCAGCGGTCACGCCCCAGCTGCCAGCGCCAACGCCCGCTGAGCAAGGCCGCAGCGTTGTCCGATTGCGATCGGTTGTGGATCTGTTGGGCCAGGACCGGCGCCCCATCGGGCTTGAAACCGGTGATGGTGCCGGTGCTTTCGTCTTGCTGGCGGCGGCCCGAAACCGTACCCGTGAGCGTGTAGTCCATGGGCCCTTGGCGGTCGCCGCGTGTCCATGTGAGGTTACCTTGGGGCCGATCCTCCTCCATTGCAAAGAAGGCCCGCAGCGCGTTTTGGCGCGGCTTGAATTCCTCGCGCAGCACGATGTTGATGGTGCCTGCAATGGCGCGCGCGCCAAACTCGGCCACCGGGGCGCGCAGGATCTCGATGCGCTCGATTTGGTCAGGCTCTATGGCGTCCACCGAAAAGCCTGGCGGCATGCGCTCACCATCCACCAGGATCTGGGTGTAGCCGCCGCCCAGGCCACGCATGCGTGGGTCGCCACCGCGCCCGGGCCGCCCCCCCACCGTCACCCCCGGCAGGCGCTTGAGAATTTCGCCCACGGTGGCGTCACCCATGCGCTCGATTTCATCTCGGCCATAGATGATGCGAGAAGCTGTCGAGCGACGGCGCGTCTCGTTGAGGTCTTGGCTGCCTTGGATCTGAACGCGCTGCGCCGCCGCGGGCGCGTTTGTCAGGCCCGGTGCAGGGCTGGGAGGCGGGGAGGGCGAGGGGCCCACAGGAGGTGGCTCGGCCAAGGAGGCCGCGCCGGGCCGGCTTGGTGGCGGCACGGGCACCGGCGGCTCGGCGGGCGCTGCAGCCTGGGCAAGGGCGACCCCAGCCATGCCCAGCAGGGCCGCTGCGCCCACCCCGCGGACGCTACAGCCCCACCGCTTGTGAGCACCTGTGGCCCTGTAGGGGTCCGCGAGGGGTTGACGCTCGGCCAATCTAAGCCTCAGCATGGGACACTTGCTCATCTGGATGCGAAGGATACGCCTGATGCCCTGGGGATATGCGCTCTTGCCCGCCCTGTTCACCCTCACGCCCACCCTGGGGCTGTGGTGGGGCCAACCCGGGCTCACCGGCCTGATGGGCTTTGTGGTGTTGCCCCTTTTTGAGTGGGTGTGGGGGCGGCATGCCACGGTACAGCCACATTGGGGCCTGCAAGCGCCACGCCTGATCATGGCCCTGGTGCTGCTGCAGCCAGCGGTGCTGCTGGGGTGGGCCAGCAACACCAGCGTGCCCCTGTGGCAAATCGCCATCTTGGGAACGGCGTGTGGCACCGTGGCCGGCGGGGTGGGCATTGTGTTGGCGCACGAAATGGGGCACCGCCGCTCACCCCTGGACCGCGGCTTGGCGCGCGCCCTGCTGTGCCTGGTGGGCTGGGGCCACTACCTGATCGAGCACAACCGAGGGCACCACCGCCACGCGGCGCTTTGGCACGACCCGGCTACGGCGCGCCGCGAAGAATCCCTGTGGGGCTTTCTTCCCCGCTACTGGGTGGGCGTTTGGCGCGCTGCGGTGGCCTTGGGACGTGAGCAACGGGGGCGGCTCAACGAGGCCTGGGCCCTGGCGGCAGTGACCGCCGCGCTGTGGGGCGCTGCCTTGGCCCTGGCCGGTACCGCCGGGCTGGTATTTTGTTTGGCGCAAGCGGCCGTGGCACAGCTGTTAGTGGCCAGCGTGGACTATGTAGAGCACTGGGGGCTGCAGCGCCGCGTGGGCAGCGACGGCCGGCCCGAGCGCCTGACAGCCCAACACATCTGGGATTGCCGCAACGCGGTATCGGACCTGATGCTGTTCAACCTGCCGCGCCACGCGCACCACCACACCGAACCCTGGCACGTTGCCGACGATCTGCAGCACACCGATGCGGCACCACAGATGCCCACAGGCTATGCGGGCATGGTGCTGCTGACCCTGGTGCCGCCACTGTTCAAGCGGGTGATGGAGCCGCGCTTGGCCACCACCTTGCGCTCGCCCACTGCCGCCCACACGGCGGTGTAAGGCCCAAGCGCTGGCCACCGGCCTCAGACGGTTCGCCCACCGTCCACGGGAAACTCTACCCCCGTGATGAAGGCCGATTCGTCGCTGGCCAAAAACACCGCGGCACGCGCCACATCGCCTGGCTCGCTCATGCGGCCCAAGGGAATGGTGGCAATGAACTTGGCGCGGTTTTCTGGCGTGTTGGGTACGCCCATGAACGACTCAAGCAAGGCCGTGTGGCCAATGACCGGTGCGATGCAGTTCACCCGAATCTTCATTGGTGCCAACTCCACCGCCATGGACTTGCTCAACAGATTAACCGCGCCCTTGGACCCGTTGTACCAAGTCAGCCCAGGACGCGGCCGGATGCCAGCGGTGGAGCCGATGTTCAGAATCACGCCGCCGCCTTGGTCCCGCATCAGCGGCACCACCGCTTGCGTCATGTGAAAGATGCTCTTCACATTGATGTCGTAAACGCGGTCGAAGTCTGCCTCGCTGACCTGCAGCAGCGGCTGATTGCGGTGGGTCCAGCCTGCGTTGTTGACCACGATGTCCAAACGCCCATAGGCCTGCACCGCCTGCGCCACGGCCGCATCTACATCCAGGCGCTGGGTCACATCACATCGCAGCGCATAGGCCTGGGCCCCGATGGCTGAAGCTACTGCGCGCGCGCCGCCTTCGTTGATGTCGGCGATGACGACGCGGGCCCCTTCGGCCGCAAACAAGCGGGCCATTTCGGCGCCAAAGCCACTGGCTGCGCCGGTAATCAAGGCAGTCTTGGCAGCAAGTCGGTTCATCAACGGGGTCTCCCGGGCCTATGGCCCATTGGTGGGTGAAAAGTGGGGAAACATGGGGAAAAACGGGGAATAGGCAAGCCTGCCGCGCCGACGGTGCCGATGCGCCGAGGTGCTCAGTTGCCGGCCGTCGCGGCCGTGGCTGCCGCAAACTCTTCGCGCAAGGCCGCCCCGTGCTCATTGAGCCGGGGCACCGGGCGGTACTGCGCGGCGTCCCAGTCCGTCACCCAGGGCAGCGCGGGCACCTCCAAGGCGCGCGCACCCACGGCCATGCGGCGGGTGCGCAATTGCGGGTGCTCAATGAGGTCGTGCACGCTGTTGACGCTGCCAAACGCGGTTTGCGCGGCCGTCAGGCGGTCAATCACCGCAGCGCTGGACAAGCCCCCGAAAACTTCCCCCACCCGCCCGTCGACCCAGGTACGGTTGTTCATGCGGGCCTTGTTGTCGCAACTGCGGGGGTCGTGCACCATCGACTCGTCGCGCATCACCTCGCGGCAGAACTCGGCCCACTCGCGCTCGTTCTGGATGGAAATCAGGATGTCGCGCCCATCGGCACAGCTGAAGGCCCCATAAGGCGCAATGGTCGGGTGCTTCAAGCCCACACGCTCAGGCGCCTTGCCGCCATAGCGCGCCTGCAAATAGGGCACGCTCATGAGCTCAGCAGCCGAATCAAACAGCGAGACTTTGACCCCACCGCCGTGCCCGGTTTTACCGCGCATGATCAGCGCGTGCTGCACACCGATGAGTGCATTGAGCCCGGCATTGATGTCGCAGATCGACACACCAATGCGCCCCCAATCACCTGGCGCCCCGTTGATGGACACCAGTCCACTTTCGGCCTGCACCAACAGGTCATAGGCCTTCATCTTGGTCAGCTTGCCCGCATCGCCATAACCGCTGATGTCGCAGGTGATGAGTTGGCGGTGTCGCTGGCGCAGTTCGTCTGATCCAATGCCCAGGCGCTGCGTGGCCCCCGGTGCCAGGTTCTGAATGAATACATCGGCCTGCGCGAGCATGCGGTGCAGCACCGCCATGTCTTGCTCCTGCTTGAGGTCCAGCGTGATGGACTCCTTGCCGCGGTTGATCCACACAAAATAGGACGATTCGCCGTGGGCTGCGGTGTCGTACCCGCGTGCAAAGTCACCCTCGGGCCGCTCTACCTTGATCACGCGCGCGCCAGCATCGGCCAAACGGCTGCTGCAGTAGGGCGCGGCGACGGCCTGCTCCAAGGCCACCACCAAAACTCCGTCCAATGGCCCAAGGGGATGCGCTTGCCCCATCACTGGCTCCTTGTCTTCAACATGGATTCAATTGTGGGAATGGCCCACCGCGCAAAGGAATTGCTTTTGCGCGAAACCTATCTTGCGTCGTGGTCAAGTCACCCGTTGCGGCAGTCTTAACGCAGCATTGCCGCCATTGGAATAGTCAGGTCTTGTGCTTGTGGTCACAGTTGCTCCTGCACAATCGGCGCAGGAGACCTGCGCAGAACGGGTCGCGCATTCGGGTTAACCCATACCGTTGGTTCACATTAGGAGATGAGCATGAGAAGCACCGCACGATTACTGAGCACCGCGCTGGCCATAGCCGGCACGGCCTTTGCCATGGCCGGCACGGCCGCTGCGCAAGACAAAACAATCAAGATTTACGGCTTCGGCGCCAAGAGCGGCGTCGTGGGCATATTCGGCCAGCAAAGTGAGGCCGCTATGCAAGCCGCTGCGGCCATGATCAACCGGGCCGGCGGTGTCACGCTGGGCGACGGCAGCAAGGCCCGCCTGGTCATCGAATACCTGGACGACCGCTGCACGCCAGAAGAAGGCATCAACGCCTTGCGTCGCATCGCCGCACAGCAAGACTCATTCGTCGCCATTGGCCCGAGCTGCTCGAATGTGGCCGAGCCGGTATTCGGCATCCTGCAAAAGAAGGCCGGTGATGCCTCTGACTCCGGCATCCAGTTTCCAATCTACACCGATGTGGCGGCCAAGGGCGGCCTAGCCGCGATCTCCGAGTGGTCGTTCCGCAATGTGCCCAGCGAGACGAACATGTACAAGGCCGTGTTTGAGTGGGTCAAGGCCACGCGCCCGGACCTCAAGAGCTTCTACGGCGGCGTGGAAAAAGACTTCGCCCACAGCAACGCCACCTTCAATGTGATCAAGACGCATGCCGGCAACAATGGTCTGGAAGTCAAGGGCCAGGCCGAATGGCTGCTCAACGACACCAATTTCTCTAATCAGGTGCGTGAAATGAAGCGCGCCGGCGCGGATGTGGTGGCCATCTCGGCCCACCCCTTTACCACCTGCGGCGTGCTCAAAGAAATGGCCCGCCAAAACGTCAAGCCCAAGTTGCTGATTGGCCTGACCTCATCTTCCAGCATGGAGACCCTCCAAGGCTGCGGTACACAGGCTGAGGGCCTGATCATCCCTACCAGCTTTGCGCCGGTGACCAAGGAAGCGCGTGATGCGGCTGCGGCCGTTCAGGCCATCAACAACAAATACAATATGGACCTGCACAGCGCGGCAGCGTTCGAGAACGTCTTTACACTCAAGGACATCATCGAGCAGCAAAAGATCATGGGCCGCTCCGATACCATTCAGGCCGACCGCCAGAAGATGCGCCAGGCGCTGGCCACCATGCGGGAGACCACCGGCTTGTTGGGCAAGGTGGGCCGCACTACCGACCGCGAGGCTATCAAGCCGTTCCTGTTCGTGCAGGCCAAGGGCAACAACTGGACGGTGGCGCACACGCCAGCTCAGTAATCCAAGGCTCGCCTGCTGGGGCGCTAGAAGGCTCAGGCCTTCAGCGCCCCACTGGCCAGCAACTGAATTGCGACTCCACCGGCGGGTTGCCCGTGCAGCAGCACCCGCAACAATCCCAGCACAGGTACAGCGATGGACCTCCTTGACCTGCTAGACCTCTCGCAGTCGGTGATCGACGGCGTGTTGTTCGGCACCACCTATTCGCTCATCGGCATCGGCTTCACGCTCATCTTCGGCGTGATGCACAAGATCAACCTGTCTTACGCCGCTGCTTCCATCGGCGCGGCCTACCTCTCGCTGATAGTGGTGACGGCACTGCCCACCCCCTTGGTCTATGCCAGCGCCGCGGTCATGGGTGGCGTGCTGGGCTGGCTTGTGTATCTGATCTGCTTTCGCTTCATTCCCATCAACAATCCCCTGGCCACGCTCATGTCCACGGTGGGCATGCTGCTGGCCATCGAAGAACTGATCTCGCACCTGACCTACGGCATGCCCCAGAACTATCCGGCGCTGTTTGCCAGCTCAAACTTCGAGGTTGGGCAGTTCTTCCTGCGCGGCGACCTGATCTTTGTCTTCGCGCTGGGCTGCTTGGCAATGGTGGCCCTGATGCAGTTGCTCAAGCGCACTCGGCTGGGCTTGGCCACCCGCGCGGTGGCCCAGCAGCCTGTGGCAGCGCAGCTGTGCGGCATGAGCGTGAACACCACCAATGCCAGCACCTTTGTAATTGCAGGCCTGCTTGGCGGCACTGCGGGCGCAATGGCCGGTGCGGCCATCGGCGTGCTGTCGCCGCTGATGACGCTACCCCTGACCGTCAAGGGGCTGGTGGTAACGGTCATTGGCGGCCTGGGCAGCATCCCGGGGGCCATCATGGCCGGCCTTATCGTGGGCGGGGCAGAAAACCTATTTCAGTTCCTGCGCGGCGTCAGTGAGCGCGATATCTACGTGATGTTGCTGCTGTTTGTGTTCTTGGTCTTCCGGCCCGGGGGCCTGTTTGCCGCGCCCGGCGGGCGCGACTGAAGCACAGCCAGGAGATCGACGAATGGACTTCTATCTCGGCCTGGCTCAGGTCATCGGCATTCACACCCTGCTGGGCCTGTCGGCTTGGTGTGTGCTGCACACCGGACAGGTGAGCATTGCACAAGGGGCTTTTTTCGCCATCGGCGCTTATGTAGCAGGCATGCTCACGTCCATGTGGGGTGTTCCCTTGGCACTGGCCTTGGCTGCAGGCTCGGTCATCGCGGGCTTGGTGGCCGTGGCGGTGGGCTTTCCTGCGCTGCGCGTCAAGGGTTTGATGCTGGTGGTGGCCACCACCGCGTTTGCGGAAATCGTGCGCCTGTTCTTCTTCAACCTGAAGTGGCGAGTGGAAACAGCCAACGGGCCGGCCGGGCCCGACGGCAGCCTGGGCTTTGGTGGCATCCGCTACTTTCCCTCCAACGGCTGGACCACCTGGGATGTGAACGTGTTGATCTGGGCCTTGGTGGCTGGGGTCATGCTGCTGTTGTGGTGGCTAGACCGCTGCCGCATCGGCACCATCTGGCGCGCCGTGGGCGAGGACGAGCTGGCCGCGCAGAGTGCGGGCATCAACCTGACAGCAGCCAAGGTCTCGGCCTTTGGCATCGGGGGGGCCATCGCCGGCTTGGGTGGTGGCGTGTTTGCCCACTACGCCACCCACATCGAACACAACAACTTCACCATCCTGTTGGCCACCTTCGCCGTGGCCTACCCGATCCTTGGCGGGCTCAAGAGCCTGGCCGGCACCCTGCTGGCCGTCATCCTCATTCAGGGCGTGATGCTAGAAGGTCTGCGCTTCATCGGCGAATGGCGCAGCCTGCTGTTCGGGGTGCTGATTGTGGTGGTGATGTTGGTGCGCCCTGACGGCATGCTCAACCGCTCCTTGGGCGTGGACAGGCTGTTCAACCGCAAGGCGCCCAAAGGCTCGTCCCCGTCCACCCCTGGGGCAAACAACAAAGGCAACGGAGCCGCCCACCATGCTTGAACTGCGCAACCTCAGCCGCCACTTCGGCGGCGTCAAGGCGGTCGACACGCTGGACCTGACGGTGCGCCAAGGCGAAATCCTGGGGCTCATCGGCCCCA
>SXGQ01797777.1_pt1 | contig 14429 bp, 15 predicted proteins | sample 3178371 | NCBI WGS metagenome assembly SXGQ01 (sample SAMN11356859, study PRJNA531348) | freshwater metagenome | isolation source: freshwater sample F1-20 | place: China: Fuxian Lake, Yuxi | collected 2017-12-25
CCAAGGCCGGTCCACTCGGAATTTCTATGTGCAATAATCAAAGAATCATCTGCCATAGCATAAAGCATTCGCTTTAAAACCGCAGTGGAATCATTGTTCAATGTCATGTATATCTCCTGTTTACTCTCTTACAAAGATACGACTGTTGAACTGAAGGATTGCCATAGTTTTAGCATATGATTGATAAATCAAAAATCCTATATAAATTTGAAAAAACCAGGTGAATTATGTCTAAAAGATTATCCATACTTTTTTGCTTCGGCTTGCTGATTTATTCACTGATGAATGCCGATTTGGCAGGTATAATCAGTTTTGGCGCTCCGCCTTCCTCAACAGGAGCTCCGGGTGAAATAACATGCGCGGAATCCGGTTGCCATGATGATGGACCAAAGCCGATGAAAAATTCAAGCCATAGTTTGTTGATTAGTTCAAGATCCAATGTGCTTCAACCGGGTGATACAGCCCAAATTACGATTCGGGTCGCAGAATCGAATATTCGACGCTTTGGCTTTCAATTGACTGCACTTGATGCGCATGGAAAATCAGCTGGAACATTTCTGATTACGGATACTGACAAAACACAACTATTGCAAAATCATATAGCTTTCGCCGATAGGGAATATGTGACTTATACTAAAAACGGTACACTTTCATTGAATACTGGGAAACATGAGTGGAAATTCGAGTGGGTTGTGCCCCAAAAACACATCGGCCCCATTTCATTTTATTTGGCTACTGTTTCTGCAAATGATGACAATAGAGATAAAGGAGATAAAGTATATCTCATGGATACGACTATACAAGTACAACAAACCACAGGCATTGTAGAAGAACAATTGGTGAAGTGCAAGCAATTCGGCGGAACATTCATTGTAAATAATCCAGGATTTCGTACTGCTTTAAATATATTCTCAATTGATGGATCTAAGATTGAATCACACATTGCAGAAAATGGAGAATCAGTGATTGATATTCATCATTTATCCAAAGGGCTGTATATGCTACAGTCTGAAACTATTTTTCATCCATTTATACGTTGACCAATATGCTTGCATCAATACGAGTACTATCAGCAGTGTTTTTTCTTGTGATTGCAATAACAATTGCAATTTCAAATGAGAAATATCCTGAATTTCCATTGAAATCAACTGCTGCTCATGAGAGTTCAACAGGAGCTCCCGGTGAATTGACCTGTGCTCAATCCGGTTGCCATGAAACAAGCGAAATTCAACGAGACGATACCACGAATGCATTACTGTTTTCCGATGCTGATTCAACATATGGCGATTCGATGGAGGGAATTACATTAAGAGTTCGTAGAAAGGATTGCAAAAAATTCGGATTTCAGATTGTGTGCCTTGATACCCTCATGAAAAATGTTGGAAGTTGGGTGCTTCTAAATAAAGAAAGAGTGCAAATGCAATTAGCTGATTTTTCCGTTCCCGGAGCTACTGGAAGAAAATATTTAACGCATACGTATAAAGGAACCATACCGCAAAGTACGGGAGAAATATTCTGGGAATTTTCATGGCTTCCTCCATTGAATGGCTATAAAGGAGCAGTTACTTTTTATGTGATGACGAATTGCACAAATAATGACAATACCAATTCAGGTGATGCATTGTATGCATCAAAACATACACTAAGACATCAATCTTCTGCTACATCTTTAACAGAAGAAATAAAGCACCAAATTATTTCTTTCCAGACCACCCAAGGAACATGGTCGCTTCCATTACCAATTAATGAACGCATGAAATCCCTTGAAATATGTGATCTATCCGGAAAACATCTTTCTTGTACATGGGAGTCGAAAGGTCAATCAGAGATTGAGATCACACTAGAAAATCAACGATATCATGGGCTGGTAATGATTAAGATGTCCATGGAGTCGGGTCTAATGCTTAAAAAAGCAGTGTTTTTCCATGACTAATTGACTCTCCTGTAAGGAATTCCATAGTTTTGTGTCTTACTCTATGACGGGTTCTATTCCCGTATGAGTTCCATAGAAATGTTTGGCACAATGGCGGATTCTGAAGTACATACTATCAAAGAAGTTAGCTTGATCTTGGATGAAGAGCAGCATGTCTTGCGTTATTGGGAGCGCGAATTTGATTTTCTTCATCCAAAGAAGAATGAATTAGGAAACAGGATATATGATCAGAGTGATCTTGCTATCCTTAAAGAGCTTAAACGATTGATTAGAACAGAAAGAAAAACAATTCAGGAAGCGAGAATAGCTTTCCACGAAGCGAATCCATCTGGATTGGTTGAAACTCCTGATCTCAGTGATATAGGTAATGTTTCAAAGGATGAAATTGCGTCTTTACAGCAAGAATTACGTGATATCATCACTAAGCTACGTTCATGAAAGAACAATGTACTTAACACTTATTTATTTTGGGATGAACACATGAAGCAATTTATGCTGAACTATGTCATGATTCCTTTTGCTATGACATTGGCAATGTCAATCAACATGCAAGCACAACAAAGAACCTATGACATGAAAACCATTGGTATGCACGATGATGAAGTGTTGGGAGTATTCGTAAATGGGGACAATACTCGTTTTGCCACATCGAGCTTGGATGAAAGTATTAAACTCTGGTCTATACCAGAAGGGAAAGAATTATTGACAATCAAAGGCCACCTTGGTCATGTAAATAATATTTCTTTTTCCGGGGATGATAAATTCATAGCAAGTGCAAGCACTGATAGAACAGTCAGAGTATGGGATGTACAAACCGGTGCTCAGCAATATATTTTAACCGGACATACGGCTGAGGTTATTGGGGTATATTTCAGTCCCAAAAATGATTACATAGCTAGCACGAGTTTTGACAGAACTGTCAAATTATGGGATACAAAACTAAGAACTGAAGTTAAAACTCTGCGCGGTCATACTGATAAAACAAATGATGTAGCATATAGTTATGATGGAAAATATATTGCTTCATGCAGCGATGATAAAACCATCAAAATTTGGAGCACTGATCTGAATACAAAGGAAGAATTAATGACTTTAACAGGTCATGACACGCAAGTGTTGACAGTGTTATATAGTTTTGATTCAAAAAGACTTGCATCAGCAGATGAAAAAGGTGTGGTTAAAATCTGGGAAATGCCTTCAGGCAATCTACTTCGTACTATCAATGCTCATAATGAAATTGTTCAAAGTGTTTCATGGGCTGAAGACAATAAAACAATCGTGACCGGAAGCCTGGACAAGTATGTAAAACTATGGAATAGTGACACAGGGGAAAATCTCATGTCGATGGATGTTGGATCAGATATTTGGGGTGTGGATCTCACGAGTAGTGGAGATCACATTTTGATTGGTTGTGCTGATGGCTCTGTGAAAATGCTTTCCGAAACAAAAGCTGCCATCAAAGGAAAAGAAAAGCCCAAAGCCAAAGGAGGAAAAAAATGAGATATATCAAGTATATATTGAACATGATTGTGTTATTGGTGATAGCTCATTTTACTTGTCAAGCTCAACAAGTAATGAGTGTTACCGGCACTGTGATAGATCAAACCACAAGAAATCCTGTAAGTATTCTTGTTTCATTTTATGATCGCAACAATAAGAAAATCGGATCTTCCAAAAGCAATTCTGTAACAGGTTATTATCTTGTAACAGGCTTGAAACAAGGTGAAACATATAAAGTGCAACTTGAGTCCTCAGAATTTTTTAAAGATGAATATGAAATCACTTTACCTGTTTCAAAAAAATACGCGGATGTTTCAAGAGACTTTACTGTAAAACCCTTGGTTAAAGGAGCGAAGATTTTGCTCGAAGTACCACCATTCGAATTGAAAAAATCCAAATTGCGTGTTGGAGCCGAAGATTATTTGGCAGACATAAAGAAAATGCTTGTCCTCAATCCTGGTGTTTCAGTTGAGATTCAAACATACCCTGATGCTGAAGGTGATCCTGCGGTTAATGAAGCATTTACAATGGAGAGAGCGCAAGCTATCAAAAAATATCTCATAGACAATGGTGTAAGAGAGCAAAAGCTTACAGTTAAAGCATCCGGCCAAACAGATTCTGTTAATCCTCCTCCTAGATATAAGACTGCAAAAGGGAAGAGGTATATTGGCCCCATTTATATCATGATTACCAAGGTTTGATTCAGTATACCAAGCAAACAACCTTTTTTATATCTTGCAGGGCATTCATGTGAATGCCCTTATTATTTTGTTTGAAGATGTTTACACCAAAAGATAGACGTGAATTCCTCAAAATCCTCATTGGAGGGACAGGTGCTGCGTATTTGGCAATACAAGGTTGTGGAAAAGATGCATCTACTGAAATCAAGAACATAGTAGGCCCACATCAGCAAGCACGTTTAAAACGGCAAAGACACGCCATTGCACATGCATATTTGCGTGATAAATCTTTTGATGCAAATAAACTTAATCGTACCTCATTGCAAACTGATATTGTGATTATTGGAGCAGGTGCATCTGGATTGGCAGCAGGTCTTACACTTCAAGATGCAGGGTATTCCGTATTGATTCTTGAAAATGAACATCAGATTGGTGGGGCAGGCATAAAAGGATCAATGCATGGAATAGCTTACCCATACGGGTCAGTCTATTTTGTTGAAGAGACAGAAGAAATATTATCCATTTGCAAAAGAGCAGGAATAGAATCTATGCCAGCTCCTCAGGATGCTGTATTATTCAAAGGGGCACTCATTGAGAATTTCTGGTCTGATTCTTCTATTGATACACTTCCAATTTCATCTCTGGAAAAAAATGGCTGTAAACGATTCAGAGATCTCTTATTACATGAGAGTTTCATCCCTTCGTATCCATTATCCAAACAGTTGAGCCTACAAGAGGCCCAATTGGATGGGCAAACATCTCGATCTTTTCTGAAACAATATCAATCGCCATTTCTAGAAACCATGCTCGATATTTATTCGAAGTCTTCCATGGGTGCTTCAATAGATGAAACTAATGCATTTTGTTTGCTCAATTTCTTTTCATCTGAACTAGGAAGTGAGTTCGGCAAGAAGAGGTATACATTTCCTGGTGGAATGAATGCATTATATATGGGCATTGCTTCATTGATCAAACCTGATTTCATAAAAACAAACCATTTGGCATTTTCAGTAAAGAATACAAAAGATGGAGTGGAAGTTCAAAGTGTAAATGATGAATTGTCAATAGTGACGGTAAAAGCTAAGAAAGTAATAATGGCCGGTCCAAAGCATATTGCCCCTTTCATGATCCAAGATTTACCGGATGATCAAAAAACTGCCATGTTATCTATGAAATACCCACCTTATGCCACAATTCATATGTCGATGAAAGAGGAGATCTTCCCAGGATCGATCATGGATGTTTGGACTCCCGAAGCAAATGGTTTCTGCACTGATATTATATGTTCAAATGCAATGCAAAATGTAAAGTTATCAGAACAAGCATATGTCTATTCAATATTTGGAGCTATGCCGCAAGAACAACGTTCCCTTTTACTGGATGATGCAGAACTTTCATCTTATGCATTACATATTATACAAAAGACAATGAACTATCTAAATAAACCATTTGATATTCTTGACAATGCGGAAGTTTATGCTTGGGGTCATGCATTGGCAATACCATATCCCGGTTCACATAATGGGCCTGCGCAAACAGCCTCGCGACCATATGGAAATGTTTTTTTTGGTTCTTCAGACAATGATGCCGCCTCAAGTGTAGAAAATGCTCTAGCAAATGGATTTACCACGGCTAAGGAGATTATTGCATCACTTTCTTAATAAATGGGGAGATATGAAAACAAGGTCATTATGGGGAAAGGAAGATATCATCGGTTTATCATTATACCATTCTATTCATGGACCGAGATTAAGGGCAATTATTTCAACATATGATTCACTCGATACTTTTTGTAGAATTGGATTGTCGAAACCATTGTTCCATGATTCAATTTCTGATATCATTGCGGAGATACGTGATATCGGTCACAGACATATAGCATCTCATGAAGAACAAGGAATAATAATCAGCACCTTTGATTCAAAAGAGTATCCGCAAAACCTTTTGCATATAGAATATCCACCATCATTGTTGTATATAAAAGGGAAACTCAATGAAGAGATAGCAATTGGTATTGTAGGTACAAGATCGCCTACGCCCTATGGACAAAGGGCCGCAGATTATTTTGCAGAAATCTTGTCACACAATAGAGTGTGTATAGTCAGTGGTTTAGCTCCCGGAATAGATACCATTGTTCACAAATCAGTGATAAAAAATAATGGTCTTACATATGCGGTGATTGCTTCAGGACATCAGCAAATAAGCCCTAGAAATACAAGGGATTTATCAGAAGAAATCATTGAATCAGGAGGGGCCATTATATCTGAATATTCCATGAATGTGAAAGCAAAACCACCATTTTTCCCCCGTAGAAATAGGATTATAAGTGGCTTGAGTACTTCGGTACTCATCGTTGAAAGTGGAAAAAAGGGTGGATCAATGATTACGGCACAATTTGCATTTGATCAGAATAGGGATGTTTTTGTGATTCCTGGAAGTATCTTTTCGCCTATGTCAGAGGGTAATCATCATCTATTATTGAAAGATAAAGGTATGATAGCAACCAATCCTAATGAATTGCTTTTACACGCAAAGAGAGAGCCTAAAAAGCAGACTGACATACATGAATGTAATGTTGAAGAACATGCTATATTGCAATATCTTGGTAGCGAACCAAAACACATTGATGAGATTGTTGCCTATGTAATGATTTCTCGTTCTAAGATAATGTCATCATTATTGACTTTGCAATGTCGCTCAATCATAAAACAACTGCCTGGTATGAACTTTATCCGATTAAGAAATGAATTCACACTCTCAAAGAAAACATGATCATGTCTCCATATGCTTGCAACCTGACATCGAGCATAAAGTAAGCAGTGGATTTGATGCATATACATTCATGCATAATGCTTTGCCTGAATTGAATTATGATGAAATTGATTTATCTATTCAACTCTTTGGTAGAACATTTAACTTACCTTTATTTATTTCAGGTATGACTGGTGGCTATAAGGGTGCAATGGATATTAATGCTGCATTGGCTGAAGTTTGTTGTGAGTTATCAATACCTCTGGTTCTGGGATCGCAACGCTCGATGTTGCAAGATCAATATTCGGCTTCAACATTCACCGTAGCTCGTGAAAAAGGATCAGATATTTGTATTTCAGCAAATATTGGAGCGACCGAGATTGCACAATCTTCAAATCATGATGGAATAATACGCATCATAGACACTATCAATGCTGATTGGATTACCATACATGCAAATCCATTGCAAGAACTTTTTCAGCCTGAAGGAAATACTGATTTTCGAGGCGTACTCAAAGGTATAGAGGACTGTAGAAAGAGAATTCAGATTCCAATGATTGTAAAAGAAGTTGGATCTGGAATATCACTTGATCTTACGAAGCGATTGCATGATATAGGCATAGATGGAATTGATGTGGCAGGAAAGGGGGGGACAAGTTGGTCGGCTGTTGAAATGAAAAGAAATGAAAATGAGAACTCTGATTATTTCAAAGAATGGGGCATGGAAACTTCAGATTGCCTGATATCTTTGAGGGAATTCTGTGAAAATAATAATATGACTCTTTTGTCATCAGGCGGAATTCGTAATGCACATGATATTGCAATGTCTGTTGCAATGGGAGCTAAATCTGTGGGGATGGCAAGGCCGATCTTAATTGCATATCATGAAGGGGGGATTCAGCAAGTTAAAATGCTGATTGAACGATTCATGAAAGATGTTCAAAGAATAATGTTCCTAACAGGCAGCAAGAATTGCAAAGATCTTTCAATAGTTCAATACACCAAGAATCAACGAAATTGATCTTCGCTGATTCCTTTATTCACTACAATGGAAGTATATGATATCTGCGCACTTCCTTTTGTGTTCTTCTTCGTATTCGTAGGTTTTTTTTCAGCAAGTAAATCGCCGGTCATTGATTTAGGAAGAGAAAAAGCTGGTACATCAAAGGACATGTAAATTGATGAAGGTAAAGCAAAACGAAGATGCTCGTTTTTATATGCCATATCCATGATAATAGTACCGCCTTTTGTAACCGCAGACATCTTTGCGATAATCTCTTTTTTGGGATCTAACCAAACAGTTGCAACAATGATTTGCCCTGTATCAGCAATTGGTATGATTTTTTTTACTTTGTAACTAATCCCTTTGATCATCTCATCCGGTAAATCTACACTCGTAAAAGGGGACTCCAGTAGGGCAGCAAAAGGTAATCCTGCACCTTGTTTTGGCAGCATGGAGAATCCATCTGACTTAATTTTCAATCTTCCAGGGGACTTGTAGAGGATTCTTGCCTGTGATGGTTTAGCTTTCAGAAACTCCACATTTAATGTGATTGTCGCTTCAGCAGTGAAATCTTTAATTCCCCTTACTTTGTCTCTGACTTTATTCAATAGAGGGTCAGATGCAAGTATCTGAGTGTAACTAACAACAAAGAGGATGAAAATGATAAGTGAGTTCATGTAATTCGTTTAATATTGTGATAATCTGTGTAACAGATATTTTGCAAGTATTGTTCCCTATGATATTTCAACATAATCCATATCCTTGCCGAATGTTTCTTCCAATGGAATGACAGATAGTATCGCGATGAGGGTGCAAGCTACTCCAACGCAAAGAGCTGAATATTTCATGCCTATTACAGGTGTAAGTGAAGCAAATGCCACTGATATCAGATTTAATGAACCGCGAGCAATATTTGGGACAGTAGTTGCAACAGTGGCTCGAAGATTGGTTCCAAATTGTTCAGCCGCTATGGTGACGAAAATTGCCCAGAAGCCAACAGAAATACCCAACACAAAAATCCACCAATACAATGCAGCCGAACTGGTAAAGGGGAACAACAAATAGGCAATGCTGCAGAAAGCATTGAATGCTAAAAATTGAAACATTACTTTTCTTCTGCTTTTGTACACCTGGCTAAGCCATCCAGTCAGGAAATCGCCTATAGCCAAACCCGCATAGCAGAATGCAATAGCATCACCACCTGAAATCGAATCCTGAATGCCATGTGCTTTTGCAAACTCAGGAGCAAGCGTCACCAAAATTCCCACGACAAACCACGTTGGCATGCCAATCAAAATGCAAAGCAAGAAGCGTCTTAGTAGGTGTGGAGTGGACAATAATTGAAGCAGACTCCCTTTTTTATGTTCAGAGCTCTTGACATTTGAGAACATTTCGGATTCAACAACTTTGATTCTGAGAAGCAGTAATAATAGTCCCATAATGCCACCAACGATATAAGCAGTTCGCCAATCCAATTTTGCGACCATATTTGCAAGCAGAGCACCAGTTACCCCAATTCCTGCAACTATCATTGTACCATATCCTCTTTGATCCTTTGGTAAAACTTCTGAGACTAGAGTGATTCCCACGCCTAATTCTCCGGCCAATCCAATACCAGCGATAAATCTGAGAATAGCATACTGCTCCACATTGGTTACAAATGCATTTAAGGTATTTGCCAGGGAATAGAGAAGTATGGATCCAAACAATGTTGAAATACGCCCTTTTTTGTCTCCCAATACTCCCCATAATACACCCCCTATAAGCGTACCGGCCATTTGCATATTAAGAAGAAAAAGTCCCTGCTTTGTGATGTCTTCTGGCAAAAGACCAAGTGAAGCCAAACTTGGTATTCGAACAACACTAAACAAAATCAAGTCATAAATATCGACGAAATATCCCAAAGCAGCTACAATGACGGCTGCATTGAATGCTGCATTACGAAGACCTTTTATATGTGACATCGCATTCTCTCTTTGTTAATGTCTGCCACTGAAATATGTGGCATCAATGAATTCTTCATTGTATTCTCTACGCTCCTTTAAAGACGAATCATGAGAATCCAATACTTCTTGTTCCAATAACCAATTGTTTCCTGTGAGTAAACGAATTGTTTCATTCGCTTTATTAATTTCACGATCAAAGTGCATTACTTGTTGATTCAGTGTTTCACCATGTTGTTGAATCCAAGATTCATCTCGAAGTCCAAGTTCATAACAAAATGGGATCTGTTTTTTAAGTATGTCAATCGAATGCTGCTCTTTTGATATCAATTCTTCTATCTTTTTTAATTCATTTTGCAAATCATCGTAATTCAATGATTCATCTTGAATAGAATGAAGATGTGTATCTGTGCAGATCAATGTATGCAGAGCATGCAGTCCGTGTAAATCCTTTGATTCATATGCTTGCTGCACAGACAACCAGTACATCTGAGTCAGTTCGGGTTGTGCGCCGGAATCTGGATGGAGTTTCTTTGCTAATTCTTTATATAATTTAGAAAGAGAGGCATGATCGGATTTCACATGGATCTGTTTGGACTTCTTTGCTTCTTGCTCGAATAAATTCTTCATGCGTGCTTTAATTGCAGCAAATTCTTTATCTACAACTTTATGAATCAGAGCGATCAATTCAGGTGTCAGCTTTTCACCTCTTTGATGTTTTATCATCAATAGCTCTGCTCTTCTCTGCAATTCACTATGCAACAATGCCTTTTTCTGAATATCTATCTCAAGATGTTTAAAGTGTCTGTCATACATGTCATGAAGAATTTGCTTATCTACTTCATTCATGCGATAATGAAGATGTACCAATGACTCTAAATTATGCTTTGCTTCTGCAATTGCTTTCCTTATAGCAATGATATCCTGATGAAGCTCAATATGTGAGTGATTGTAGCTCATTTTGGTTGATAAGAATTAAAAGCCAAAGCAATGTGGTCTGAATTCAAAAAGTCCTCTTTATCCTTTGAAATAATACAAATATGATGCATTCGTGCATTCCTTGCATACATCTCTGATACACCGAAATATTGTCTTCCGTCAGCAGAGAATGAAAAGAATGTTCGTTCACCATTGAGTATGGTTGACTTATATTTCTTTGTGCATTGTTGCGCTGCTGTCTTTTTTGCATTCAAAGAATATAAGAACATATTCATGCCTGACTCAAAAAGTTTAGAGGTTTTTCTCTTGTTGAACACTTCTTCATCATACTTTGCTATGCTTATGATCATCGAAAGAGTATCGTGATCGAGTATGTAGGCATCTTGAATAGCATTGCCATAAATGGTTGACAGTGTATCCCTACCTGAGTATCGTAATTGCTGAAAAGGGGAAGATAATTCAATCAAGAATGTTGAATCCTTTCCGATGAATGTCTGAGATGTTGGTTTAATTCTTTGTTTCTTGACAGGCATTACATCGGAATCATTGCTGCAAGAAGCGACAATGAGAGCACAGAACAAAGTAATGAAATATTTCATGGTGTACTATTTCTTCTGTACTGGACAAATAATCCAAATGCAATCGCAATGATTGTTAGTCCAAACCCTGCATAAGAAATGGTAGATCCGGTTTCATATGCACGTGAACTATATGTAAGAACAATTGAATGTTTCCCCTTGGGTACTTCAATTCCTCGCAAAGACCAGTTTATCCGATGAATATCGATGTCTTTTCCATCAATTGATGCTTTCCATGCCGGATACCAAATTTCACTCAAACATAATATACCATTCATTGAAGTTTCCACTTCATAACTTTGCTGATTCGGTCCATATTCTAGTATCTTGATGGTATGCTTAACAGAATCAGGATGTGTGCCTGATAATGCTATAGTTGGCTCTTTCTCCATATATGCAATATTCTTCAAATTCGACCCGGCATTCATGATTGCATTTTTCAATGTAGTATCATCTATTATGACTTTAGCTGAGAATACCATTCTGGCATGACCATATGCACTTTCTCTCTTTTTGAAAAAAAGAGAGCCTGAGGTTGAATCAAGAGAGATAGCATATCGAATATTAAGAATATCAAATCTGTCTTCCTCTGATGCAAGGGGTGGAACTCTCCTTGATAGGAGAATAGGATTATATCCTTCATAAAGCATAATCCCTGAATTCATTCCTCCATTTCTTTGAAATGCCATCCCATATTGATTCCGCATTGAAACGCGGAATATATTTTTTGGAAATGTTGATGACAATTGATTTCTGAGTTCGTCCGTAATGATATAAGATGACTGAGGATTTTCTTTAGATCCATGAAAATCTTTGAATTGTAGTGTAAGATCCAAAAACATGAGGCCGCAAAGGGCAATCCCGCTGATGAACGGATTCAAGGATTCTTTTCCACGCAGAATCATTATAAATGAGCCAATGAATGCTATAATCATGATATATCCAGCTTGTTTTCCTGCAAATGCACTCAATGGATCATTTACGGATGCTAATGACTGAATGATGCCGAATACAATCAATGCTAGAATGATGAATGGAACAGTCATGATAATAAACATTCTCTTCTTCTTATTTTCATCAGAAAATATCCGAGGTAATTGATCAAATGTCAAACCTGCTAAAAGAGGAAATCCAAATGATGCATAGAACATCATTCTGCCCGGATTTCTGAATTGTCCGAAAATTGGAATATTTGAAAGCAGTACATGCAAAAAACCATTATTTCCTATACCATATAGGAAAGCAAATATCCAAAGGTATTGACATGTGAGAATCAATGGAGTTTTTGGTAATACCAAAATTGATATAAGTCCAAGTATCAAGGCCAAGATTCCAAAGTAAAATGCTGTATCCCAATACCAATGTGTTTGTACGGGCTCATTTGAGGTATTGAGCATGGTAAATTGTCCATCTGCATCTTTTGGACCTGGATTACCAACTATTTTCCCATGCAATGAGGGATTGAAAGCATGTAACAATTGCGAAAGTTGCATTGAGCCATCGGTTGTTTTTTCATATGTGATATCATTTCTTTCTGAATAAGCGGCAAGTTCCTGGCCAGGCAAATACTGAATAGCAGCAAGAGTAGCAGCAATAATAACGGGCAAGGCAAGAAATCCTGCATACCTGATGGCTGTTTTGCCATGTAATTGCTTGTGAAGAAGTCCTTGCACAAATCCAATCAAACCAATCACAGCAATAAACAGCAGCATATAAGTAGATGTCTGAGCATGCCCTGCAAGAATGGCTATTCCAAGAATCAGTCCTGCATACAACAAGTTCAATATCCTAGCTTGTTGTAATCCTTGCAATACATGATGAATGATCAACGGAAACAAGGCAAGATGATAAATAATCATTGGATGATTTGTCCTCACTGCCAATGCTCCACTGAAGGCATAAGAAATGCCTGCGATCAAAGCACCCCATTGGCTTGCACCAAGTCCGCGCATCAGATATACCATGCTTAGTTGAGCGATCACAAAATGCATTATGATGACATACTCAATAATTTTGGTATGAAGCAATCCTGTGGCATTATCAATGAAGTATGGAAAAATCCAATGTGCCGGATAAAAATACTGAGCTTGAAAATCTGCAAGAAAAGGCATGCCATTAAACATGTAGGGATTCCAAAAAGGAGTAATACCCTGCGCATTCAACTTTGCACCATAACTAGCCATTGGATATACATATTGGGATATATCGTCCCAAAAGAATGATGTACCAAACAATATGTCTGAAAAAAAGATAAGAGTAGTCAGAATTGAAATTCCGACAATCAATGGCCAAGAATATTGGCTTTTGGAAGAGGTAGATTTGGACATTCGTGATAAATGCTATGAATGGTCAATAATTAGGGTGCAAAATACCCCTTGCGGACTCTTTTTCCAAAGTCTTATGCTTTGCCATGATGAGGCAAGAGATTATTTTTGAACAACTTTTGGAGAATACCATGAATTTCGAACAATTAATCAATGATGACCTAAAAGAGGCAATGAAATCAGGAGATAAACTCAAATTGGAGACACTTCGAAGTTTGCGTGCCTCCGTAATTGAATTCAATAAAAATGGAACAGGTAAGGAATTGGCGGAAGAAGATGCTCAAAAGATTCTTTTGCAAGCCTCCAAAAAGAGAAAAGATGCCATTGAGATGTACAAACAAGCAGGCAGACAAGATTTATTGGAAAAAGAAGAAGCGGAATTGGCAATTATTGCATCATATTTGCCTCAGCAATTGACAGAGGATCAAGTTATTGATGTATTGAAGGGGCTGATTGCAAACATTGGAGCTGAAGGGCCTAAAGACATGGGAAAGGTCATGGGCTTAGCTATGAAAGAGTTACGCGGTAAAGCAGATGGTACGCTGGTTCAGCAATGCTTGAAATCATTGCTTCAGGCCTGATGTGAGAAAGCAATTTCTACCGGTGAAAACTTGTTTGACATGTAATAGGGAATTTACATGGAGAAAAAAATGGGAGAAGGTCTGGGAGGATGTTAAATATTGTTCAGAACGATGCAGAAATGAACAAAAACGAAAAAAGCCCTAAAAGGGCTTTGTGGGCGAAGAGGGATTTGAACCCCCGACATCCTGCTTGTAAG
>SXGQ01073008.1_pt1 | contig 14428 bp, 13 predicted proteins | sample 3178371 | NCBI WGS metagenome assembly SXGQ01 (sample SAMN11356859, study PRJNA531348) | freshwater metagenome | isolation source: freshwater sample F1-20 | place: China: Fuxian Lake, Yuxi | collected 2017-12-25
GAAGCGAAGAAGGCAGCTGAGGCTGCTGCCAAGGCTGCTCGTCGTGAGCAGATTCTTGTCGAGAAAGAGAAGATTGTCGCTGAGGCTGAATCTCTCGCGCTATCTGAGAATTGGAAGGTCACAGGCGATCGTTTAAAGGCTCTCCTTGATGAATGGAAAGCCGCACCTCGCTTGGACAAGAAGAGTGATGCTGAATTTTGGAAGAGAGTCTCTGCATCAAGAAACAAGTTTGATAAACGCCGTCGTACACACTTTGCACAGTTAGAAGCTACAGCCGGAAAAGTTGCCGAAGCGAAAGCAGCGATTGTTGCTGAGGCTGAAAAGCTGGCCACTTCAACCGAGTGGCTTCCGACAGCTCGTCGCTTTAAAGATCTCATGGATCAATGGAAGGCGGCAGGCCGAGGCAAGAAGAGTGAAGACACCAAGCTATGGAATCGTTTCAAGGCAGCTCAAGATCAATTTTTTGCTGCAAAGAACGCTGACCTAGAAAAACGTGAAGTCTCTATGGTTGCAAATCTCGCCAAACGCGAAGAACTCATTGTCCAGATTGAAGCTCTGGTGCCCTTTACTGATCTTAAGGCGACCAAGAACGCATTCCGCGAACTGATGCGCACATGGGACAAAATTGGGATTACACACAGAGATAAGCGCGCGGCGTTCGATGCGCGTATTGCAAAGGTTGAAGAGGCAATCAAATCTGCAGATGTAGATTTGGCTCGCAAAACCGATCCAGGTGCAAAGGCACGTGCAGCTGAAGTGGTTGCACAATTGACTGAGTCAATCGAGAGTTACACCAAGGCAGCTGCCAAAGCGGAAGCTGCTGGCAATGCGAAGAAAGCTCAAGAAGCACGCGAATCAGCGGTAGCCCGTCAGGCCTGGCTTGTAGAAGCCGAGAAGCACTTGGCAGAATTTAACTAAGTCAAGACAGAGTTAGGTTCGATAGACGTCGTAAACTCCTTCGATTCCTCGCACTGCCGCAAGAACTGAATCCAAATGCTTGGCGTCCGCCATTTCAAAGGTAAATCGAGAGATAGCAACTCGGTCTTTTGATGTATTAACTGCAGCGCTCAAGATATTCACATGTTGCTCAGAAAGCGTCCGTGTGACATCTGCAAGTAAGCGAGCTCTATCCAACGCTTCCACCTGAATATTGACCAGAAAGATACTCGCGGCCCCCGGCAACCACTTCACTCCAACAACTCTCTCCCTCTGGTTTTTCTGTAGGTCAGATGCGTTAATGCAATCCTCACGGTGAACAGATATTCCTGATCCTTTTGTAATGAAACCCATGATTGAATCTCCAGGCACTGGAGTACAGCAGCGCGCAAGCTTTACTAATACGTCATCTACACCTTCGACTTCAATAGCACTGGAAGTTCGCCGTGTGGTTTGAACACCTGTTGGAATATTCTCTAACGTTGCTTCAGGATGTGAATCCTCTGCACCTAAGCTCGCAACTAATTTCTCGATGATGGAAGCTGCTGAAACATGGCCATCCCCAACTGCGCTATAGAGCGCATCAATATCTGCGTAATGCATTTCATGGGCGAGTTCCAGAAGTGAATGACCTGCAAATATCTTCTGCAGAGGTAGACCTGCTTTGCGCATCTGACGGGCAATAGATTCACGTCCTGCATCAATTGCTTCTTCGCGACGCTCCTTGCTAAACCAAGCTTTTATCTTTGATCGTGCACGTGGGCTCTTAACGAAATTAAGCCAATCACGGCTCGGTCCTGCGTTCTCTCCCTTGTTGGTAACAATCTCAACTACATCGCCATTATTGAGTTTTGACTCAAGTGGGACCAGCCGCCCATTTACCTTTGCACCAGCACACCGAAGACCTACATCTGTATGAACAGAAAAGGCAAAGTCCACTGGAGTTGAACCTCCAGGAAGTGCGACCACTGAACCCTTAGGCGTAAATACAAAAACCTCAGGGCTGCCTAAATCAAAGCGAAGTGCTTCGAGAAACTCTGAAGGATCTTCAGTCTCTTTCTGCCATTCGTGCAATTGGCGAAGCCATAGCATCTCAGGAGAATTACCCTCAGGATCAGCCCCTTGTTTGTACTTCCAATGCGCTGCAATACCAAACTCAGCACGTGAGTGCATTTCATAAGTTCTAATCTGAATCTCAATCGCTTTGCCATTTGGACCTATCACCGTTGTGTGAAGAGATTGATAGAGATTAAATTTTGGCATAGCGATGTAATCTTTAAATCTACCTGGCACTGGACTCCAGCGCGCATGAATTGAACCTAGAACCGCATAGCAATCTCGAACATCATTGACCAATACTCGAATTCCAACAAGGTCATAGATTTCATTGAACTCACGACCGCGAACAACCATCTTCTGATACACACTAAAGAAATGCTTCTTTCTTCCAGTAACGGTCGCGTTAATCGAATCACGAGCCAGGTCACCCTGAACCGCTTCAATCACTTCGGATGTAAGAGCATCGCGTGAAGGCGATCTCTCTGCCACCAGCCGAGATATCTCCTCAAATTTCTTTGGTTCAAGTACGGCGAAAGAGAGATCCTCTAGTTCCCATTTAATGGCATTCATTCCGAGGCGATGAGCGAGCGGGGCATAGATATCTAGCGTCTCCCTTGCCTTGCGTTGTGCAGATTCCGAAGAGACATAGCTCCAAGTACGGGCATTGTGGAGGCGGTCTGCCAGTTTGATGACCAGAACCCGAATATCTCGCGACATCGCAATAACCATCTTGCGCACAGTCTCGGCTTCGGCTGTTGGTCCGTAGGTTAATTTGTCTAACTTCGTAACACCATCAACCAAGTTGGCAATCTCATCACCAAAATCTGCGCGAAGCTGCGTTAATGAGTAAGGAGTATCTTCGACAGTATCGTGAAGAAGAGATGCAATGAGCGTGATCTCGTTAAGACCTAATTCAGCGAGAATCTGAGTCACAGCAACAGGGTGCGTGATGTAATCCTCACCCGATTTTCGCGTCTGCCCGGTGTGCGCTGTCCGTGCAACCTCGAAGGCACGGTTGATATCTGCGATATCAGCGTTTGGATGATGCTCACTGAGAGCGTCGATTACCGGCGCAATCAAGGGCTGAGTCTCCATATAACTAAAAGGTTATTTGCGACCTTTGCGCTTTGCCTGGGTGCGGCGACTGATCTTTGTTGCAGAACCTGTATTTGTCTCTGCAGCACCTGCGCGGGAGGCGACGCGCTTAGCTAGGGCCTGCATAGCTGGCTCTTTCTCGCGAAGCTGAGCCAAAAATGGAGGAGCGATAAAGATTGATGAGTAGGTACCCACAGCAAGACCGATAAAGAGCGCAAGAGACAAATCCTTAAGAGTTCCTGCACCGAGCAACCCAGCGCCTACAAAGAGAATTGATCCCACTGGAATAAGCGCAATTATCGATGTATTGAGTGAGCGAACAATAGTCTGATTAACCGCCAAGTTAGCGGCTTGAGAATAAGTGACCTTTGAATTGGCAACAACGGATTTTGTATTTTCTCGGACTTTATCGAAGACAACCACGGTGTCATAGAGCGAATAACCCAAGATGGTTAAGAATCCGATAATCGTTGCTGGTGTAACGTCAAAGCCAACCAATGCATAAATTCCCACAGTAATGAATACGTCATGAACAACCGCGAGAATGGCAGCTGCCGCCATCTTCGGCTCAAAGACCATCGCAAGAAAGAGCATAATCACAAGGAGAAACGCGATCAGACCATAAATCGCCTTCTTAGTAATTTCTTTACCCCATGAAGGACCAACTAACTGAGTATCAATAGATTCTTCAGTCACACCGAATTTCTGGGTTAGCGCCGCTTCAATTGCACGAGACTGTGCAGCATCAACAGCACCGGTCTGAACACGAACCTTAGAATCACCAATCTTCTGAACGATGATTTCACCAGGGAGGCCCACTGCTTCGACTGCTTCACGTGCTTCTTGCACCGTCGCAGATGCCTGATTTACGGTAAATGAGGCTCCACCTTTGAATTCAATTCCAAGATGTAAACCTTGCACACCGAGTGCGAAAATTGAAGCGACGATGAAGAGAGCCGAGAAGCTGTACCAACGTTTGCGGTTTTCTACGATATTGAACGAAGTTTCTCCTGAATAGAGACGGCCGCCAAGACCCGATAATTTCGCCATGTGCTTATGCCTCCAAAGGTGATTCAGTTTGAGAAATCTTTGCGTTCTTCTCTTTCATTCCCACACTCTTAGGCGATAGACCAGAAAGTGGGTGACCTGAAGCGAAGAATTTCCAACGCGAGAGGACTGTCACGATTGGTTTGGTAAAGAGGAAAACTATGAGAAGGTCGATAATGGTCGTTAGACCTAGCGTGAAGGCAAAACCTCTCACGCCACCGACGGCGAAGAAGTAAAGCAAGAATGCGGCGATTAGTGACACGAGATCGGCCACGATAATCGTACGACGTGCTCTGCTCCATCCGGTTTCAACTGCGGTACGAAGAGTTTTACCCTCGCGGAGTTCATCTCGAATACGTTCGAAGTAGACAATAAATGAGTCTGCAGTAACACCGATTGCAACAATCGAACCAGCGATTCCCGCCAAGGTGAGAGTGAAACCAATTGATTTACCGAGAACGAGGAAGAGAAGGTAGAGCATCGCCGCTGCGATACCAAGGGAACCAACAATCGCGATTCCAAGACCTCGGTAATAAGCGACGGAGAAAATTAAGACCAATCCCATTCCGAGCGCGCCAGCTAGAAGTCCGGCTCGTAGCTGATCTTCGCCGAGCGTTGGAGATACTTGCTGAACCTCACCGCGATCAAATGCCAACGGCAGTGATCCATACTTCAGAACATTTGCGAGATCTTGAGCTTCAACTTGTGAGAATGAACCAGTGATCTGGGCTTCACCTGATGGAATCGCCTCGCGAATAGATGGAGCAGAGACAACAAGTCCATCAAGAACAATCGCCACCTGATTCTGCGGTGAAGGTAGAGATGTGACTCGAGCAGTTTGAGCTCCAAATGCTCGAGTGCCCTCGCCATCAAATGTCAGAGATACAAACCAGGCGCTTGCGCCCTGCTGATCAATGCCTGCGGAAGCCTTCGATACTTGTTGGCCCAAAACTTCGGCCGGTCCCAAAATGTATTTAGCAGAACCAGTGCGAGCACACGCGACGATAGTGTCATTTGGAGAATCTGCACCTGTTCCTTGGAGGTTTGCAGGATTGGTGCAATCAAGGGCAGCAAAACGAGCGTTGATCTCTGCAGAGACTCCTTCAGTAGGAGTTGCTTCTCCTCCACCGATTCCTGCAAGCGCAGAAGACTCAGCGAGAACCTGACGGAAACGAAGTTCCGCAGTCTGACCCACCAAATCGACAACACGTCGACCTGATTCACCAGGCACGGAGATGACAATTTGTCGGTTTGTGCCACTTCCTTGCGCGGTTACTTCAGATTCTGCAACGCCGAGGGAGTTCACGCGTTGACGAATAATCGAAACAGCCTGGTCGATTGCCTCTGACGTCACTTTGTTGTCGGCATTAGAAGCGCGAGGTTGCAGCGTAACGCTTGTACCTCCACGCAGATCTAGGCCAAGTCGAACGGAGTCTGCTCCTTGGATAAGCGCTGTTCCGAGAAGTCCCACAAGGATTACCGCCAACAAAGTGAGCGCGCGTAGTGGTCTACCGGAAGTCTTCACAGGAGTCTTCACAGGTGTTTGAGGTGTGGACATAAGGCGAGAGTCTAGGCGTTACGTAGTGGGTGTGTCGAAAAGAGTGGCCAGCCCAGGAGGTGGTGTGCGTCCCACATGTGAGAAACCGGCCGCTGTGGCTACTCTCCCCCGCGGAGTGCGAGCCATAAATCCATTTCTGACTAAGAAAGGTTCAGCGACAGATTCAACTGTCTCGACTTCTTCACCTACTGCAATAGCCAAGGTGGATAGGCCGACTGGGCCACCATTAAAGCGTTCAATCAGGGCAAGGAGAACGGAGCGATCAAGTCGATCTAACCCTTGTTCATCGACCTCATACATTTCAAGAGCAGCTTTGGCATCGCTATGGCTGAGCGAATTAGACCCGTTGACCTGCGCATAATCGCGCACACGTCGCAGGAGTCGATTGGCGATACGTGGCGTACCTCGAGAGCGACTTGCTATCTCTGCAATTGCTTTCTTATCAATAGTCAGTCCCAAAAGAGCTGCTCTGCGCGAGAGAACTTCTTCCAATTCGCTTTCTTCATAAAAATCTAAATGTGCTGTGAACCCAAAACGATCTCGTAGCGGTGACGGCAGAAGCCCTGCACGAGTAGTTGCTCCGACTAAGGTAAAACGAGGTAACTGCAGTGGGATCGCTGTAGCCCCCGGACCTTTACCGACTACTACATCGACTCGGAAATCTTCCATTGCCAAATAAAGAAGTTCCTCGGCAGGTCTTGGCAAACGATGAATTTCATCAAGAAAGAAAATTTCACCTTCTACGAGTGAAGATAAAATAGCGGCCAAGTCCCCGGCATGAGTGATGGCCGGTCCGCTTGTTATTCGAATCGGTGCTTGCATCTCGGAGGCAAGAATCATGGCGAGCGTTGTTTTTCCTAGCCCCGGTGGTCCCGAAAGTAAAATGTGATCAGCGGCTGAATTACGTTTACGAGCCGCGCTCAGGAGTACATCTATCTGCTGGCGAACACGGTGTTGACCTATGAAATCACCGAGAGTCCGTGGTCGCAGCGCATGCTCTGCCGATAATTCATCAGGTTGCTCGTTCGGATCAACCATTCGGTCTGCACTCACTTAGCCGCGCCTTCCACTTTGCAACGCTTTTTTGAGAAGTTCAGAGAGCTCAACCTCTGTTGGTTCAACTCCAGTTTCACCGTATTCAGCGATAACAGAGTTGATTGCCGAATCTGAATCTTTAGCAGTGAAACCAAGAGAGACAAGGGCTGCCGTTAGTTGCTCGCGCCATACCGGTTGATGATGTGAACTCTTATGCCCGCTACCAAAGTCAGAGATCTTTCCTTTGAGTTCCAGAATGAGTCGCTGGGCTCCTTTTCGCCCAATACCGGGAACTTTTTCAATGGCAGAGATATCTTCTTGTGCAATTGCTACCGCAAGCGTCTGAGGCGAATGGCTTCCCATAATTGCTAGCGCCACTTTCGGACCTATCCCGGTAACCGTTTGTACTAATTCAAATGTGGAACGGCTTTCCTCATCAAGAAATCCAAAGAGGGTGAGAGCATCTTCGCGGACTATGAGCGTTGTAAAGAGTTGAACTGGAACTCCAATATTGAGTTGTGAACTAGTCTGGGTAGTGACAGAAACAGCAAGACCAACTCCACTAACTTCGACGATAACTTTATCGGTGGCAATAGAACGGACCACACCGCTGATAAGTGAAATCATCTCTTTACCAATTTCGAGATACGAGCTTTCTCTGCTTTTAGCGCCTCTTCAATTTTTCCATTTCCGCCTCCACGCCACAGATGACAGATTGCGAGAGCAAGTGCATCCGTACTATCAACGGGCTTTGGGATGACTTCGAGATTGAGTAACCGCTTCACCATTTGCGCGACCTGAGCCTTATTTGCGCGACCTGAGCCAGTCACCGCCGCCTTCACTTCAGAGGGTGTATGCATCATGACTGGAATATTGCGACGTGCTGCAACTAATAGAGCAATTCCTGCAGCTTGTGCAGTTCCCATAACTGTTCTGACATTGTGTTGCGAAAAAACTCGTTCGATGGCAATGACATCTGGCTGGTGCACTGAAATCCACTCTTCCAGCTCAACCTCTAATTGCAGCAGGCGGCGCTCTAAAGGCAGATCACTTGAGGTCAGAATTACTCCAACCCCAATCAGAGATATCGGCTTTCCAACACTGCCTTCAATCACGCCGATTCCGCAACGCGTAAGCCCTGGGTCTACCCCAAGGACTCGCTTATGTGGATGGCTCATAATTTCCAAGCCTAGGACTAACGACCCGTTCAGTTAGGAAAGGCTCGCCATAACTTCATCAGAGACATCAAAATTCGAATATACGTTCTGTACGTCGTCGAGCTCTTCAATGGCATCGATAAGTTCAAAGACCTTCTGAGCACCTTCTGCATCAAGAGGAATCTGCATAGATGGTAAAAAGGATGAGTCCGCGGATTCGTAATCAATACCAGCCTTCTGCAGAGCAGTTCTTGCCGCTACTAGATCACTTGCTTCACAGACGACCTCAAAAGATTCACCAAGATCATTCACTTCTTCAACACCAGCATCTAGCGCGGCTTCCAGAATTGAATCCTCTGTGGCTCCGGCAGCCTTGTTGACGATGATAACGCCCTTGCGATTAAAGAGGTAAGAGACTGAACCAGGGTCAGCCATAGAACCACCATTACGTGTGACTGCAACACGGACTTCAGAAGCCGCACGATTACGGTTATCAGATAAACATTCAATCATGATTGCTACTCCGTTTGGTCCGTAGCCTTCGTACATAATCGTTTGCCAATCTGCTCCACCAGATTCAAGTCCCGCACCGCGCTTGACCGCTCTCTCGATATTGTCGGCCGGCATGGAATTTTTCTTTGCCTTAGCAATTGCATCAAATAGGGTTGGATTACCATCAACCTCAGGCCCACCATTACGCGCTGCTACTTCTATCGCCTTAATTAACTTTGCAAAGTTTTTGGCGCGACGGCTATCAATGACAGCCTTCTTATGCTTTGTCGTTGCCCATTTGGAATGGCCTGACATCAACCCACCTCGTACGTTCTCTAGCGCCTTACGCGAACTTTATCTGCCTTTGCAGATCTCTTCAAAAAAGTACTCATGCACAGCCATGTCAGAAGTCAATTCAGGGTGGAAGCTGGTCGCGAGTAGATTGCCTTGACGAACAGCCACCGCATGCCCTGCTGCCTCTGATAACACCTGCACCCCTTCGCCAACTTCCTCAACCCAAGGGGCCCGAATGAAGACCGCATGAAGTGAATGTCCGTTAAATTTTAGATCAGATTCAAAAGAGTCCACTTGGCGACCGAAGGCATTCCGTCGCACGGTCATGTTTATTCCGCCAAAAGTTTTCTGTCCTTCTTTACCGTCAACTATGCGATCTGCCAACAGAATCATTCCAGCGCAAGATCCATATACAGGAAGGCCTTTTGCGATTTTGGTCCTTATAGGCGCGTATAGATCAAAGAGTTCAGATAGTTGAATAATCGTGGTTGATTCGCCACCAGGGAGGATTAAGGCATCAATCTTTTCCAAATCTTCGGCAGTGCGAATTTCTACTGCACTATGACCACAAGCGTTCGTCGCCGCGATATGTTCGCGAAAATCACCTTGTAAAGCCAGTACGCCAACAATCATTCGAAGTGGGTTTACCAACCACGTTCAGCGAGGCGATGAGGGACCGGAATATCAGAGACGTTAATTCCCACCATGGCCTCGCCCAGTCCACGTGATGCATCCGCTAATACCTTGGCATCCTGATAGAAAGTAGTTGCCTTGACGCAAGCTGCGGCTCGTTGCGCCGGGTTGCCGGATTTAAAGATTCCAGAACCGATAAAGACACCGTCTGCACCCATCTGCATCATCAAAGCCGCATCAGCGGGAGTTGCTATTCCGCCTGCTGTAAAGAGAACGACTGGAAGTTTTCCAGTTTCGGCAACCTCCTTCACAAGCGCGTAAGGCGCCTGCAATTCTTTTGCTGCAACATAGAGTTCGTCTTCGCGCATTGAAGTAAGACGTCGTATTTCCCCACCAATGGTGCGCATATGAGTCATTGCATTAGATACATCGCCTGTGCCAGCCTCGCCTTTAGAGCGAATCATGGCTGCGCCTTCGTTAATTCGACGTAGCGCTTCACCAAGATTTGTAGCACCACAGACGAAAGGAATCTTGAAATTCCATTTATCAATGTGGTTGGTGTAATCCGCAGGAGTTAAGACTTCGGACTCGTCGATGTAATCAACTCCAAGGCTTTCAATAATCTGTGCTTCAACGAAGTGGCCGATGCGAACCTTTGCCATGACTGGAATCGATACTGCTGCTTGAATTTTCTGAATCATGTCGGGATCAGACATACGAGCCACGCCACCTTGTGCGCGAATATCGGCAGGTACGCGCTCTAGAGCCATCACAGCACACGCTCCAGCATCTTCGGCAATCTTGGCTTGTTCAACGTTAACGACATCCATGATGACGCCGCCCTTGAGCATCTCAGCCATTCCGCGCTTCACGCGCGCTGTGCCTGTAGCTTCGCTTCCAGTGTTCTGTGACATTCAATGAACTCCTTACAAAGACGTGAAATGGTCTATTCCACGTAGAGGGTGAGTCTACTTTGTCTGTCTCTATGGTGCATCCGCAAGATTTGCGGTGAAAGTAGGCGCTTTATCGGTCAGGGCAATCCATATGGCACCGGATGCGAATGGAATTTCATCCCCTGCAATGGTGGTCCAGCGAGTACCTGAAGATTCAGATGGGCGACTCCAATTTCCTTCAATGTACTTTCCGTCTCTCAAGATATAACCCCTACCAGAACCAACGGTCGCCGAGAATGGCGTCACTCCGCCTACTTTGTCTTTGTAAATCGAATCAGTAATGGATACCAGTTGTATAACGAATGTATCCGCCGTCAAACGCTGACCTGTCGATGAGAGATTGAGATCTCCGCTGTGCGAAAGTTCCCAGACCTCTCTTTCGGCCGACCAGAAGACCTCATAGTTACTTGCTGGCCATGAAATCTTTGCCGAACTTATTGCTGTTCCCAAATTGGTCCCATCTGAAAAGCTCCACCCAGCGCTTTTTGATTGGGCAAATTCATAACCTTTTTCTTGCGCATACTCCATAAATAGATCAGCGCGAAGAACCATCGCATACGGTTGAACACGCTGAGGATCAGTTGTGTAAATAGTTGAAGACATCCTCTGCGCACCCAAATCAAAGAGATTGGCAGATTCAATTTCTGGACGTAACTTCTGCTGAGCACCACTGTAGGCAAAACCTACTTTTCCAAACTGTGAGAGCAGTTCAATATCTGAAATTCTGGCGGACCGAACGGGACCAATCTCTTTTGGAATATAGGATGAAAAAACTGCTGCTAGGCGAGTAAGCCCGCCTTCGACTTGTTCAATGTAAACGATGTCAGCATGCTCAATTCCAATCTGAGGATGCGCCAGTTTTGTATCATCAATTTTCACAACCAAAATTGGTCCATCTGGTCCAATTCTTCCACTCAGGGAATTGCGCACTTCTTCCTCGAAAACAGAGGAGATGAATTTTTTTGAATTTGGCGCAAGAAAGGCGAACGCAATGACTGCAACAGATGCCACAGCAACAATTAGAGTTAGGGATTTCTTAAAGAACATCGTCTTCAAACTCATAGACAATCGGTTCTGGTGCGTTACCAGCTAACCGAAAGAGGCGGATGATTGGTTTAGAGCGCACCATAGTTGTCCGGTTGACGGCATCAATATGAATTGCAATAGCCATCTTTATCTTGGCATTGAGTTCTCGCAGCTCCTGAACTAGAGCCTTCTCGTTCGCACCAGAGATTTCCTCTGTACTTTCCAACAGAATCCCTAGCGCTGCGCTGAGGCCCGATTCCGCTTGAGATCGATCCTTGATGCTCGCATCACGCGCTTGATGGGCTGCAAAAGTTAGAAGAAGTGATGCTGCCGGATCTGAGATTTCAGAGCGAGCAATCTCAATTGCAATGGCTGCTCGACGCTGTAGTAGACCATCCAAATTTGCCCAACTAGTTTCAACTCGATGGTGCAATCGATCAAGACGCGTCGCCGAATATGAGAGATACCAGGCAAAGAAGGCGACTACAAGGAGAAGAAAAAGATATTTACTCATTTGTATCTCTTCCAAGGAACTTGTTCCAAGAGCGATTTTCCGATGCCAGCGTCACTTTTCTTCCTCCTGCCATCGCCATTTCGTAGACATCAAATATTTTTTCTGCGACCACATCCCAGTCAAAACTTTGTGCATACTCCTTGCCGTGCTTGGCTTTATTCAGACGCTCTTCGGGATGAGAGAGAAGATCGATTATTTTGATGGCCAAATCCTGACTGTTCTCTGATGTAAAGGTCGTTCCATATTTGCCATGACCTAAAAGGGAATCAAAAGCTGGGATATCACTTGCGATTACACTGGCTCCACTTGCAAGCGCTTCCGCCAGAATAATTCCAAAGGATTCACCACCTGTATTGGGAGCGATATATAGCCCAACCGAGGTGAGGAAATTCGCTTTCTCTTTCTCGCTAATGCGACCCAAGAAATGAATGCGATCTCTCAGGTTGGGTTCAATCACCTCAAGAGTCTCATCTGAGTTACCTGGGCCAGCAACAAATACTTGGACGTCAGGAAAAGCGCTCACTACGCGAGGCAGCGCATCTAGAAGAATTGAAAGACCCTTGCGAGGTTCTTGAAATCGTCCGATAAATCCCAAAGTGTTCCCAGACCAACGTGGTTCAAGAACTCCATCGCGATATCGATCGGCATAGATTCCATTTGGAACAACGATGGCATCAGTCTCCAGGTGTTCTCTCAGCGTCTCGCGGGCAGCCTCACTCACTGCAATGCGTGCGGTCAATTTCTCAATAACGGGTTCTAAGAAAGGTACAACGGCGAATGAAACCTTCTGTCGCTTCGCTGCGGCATGGAAAGTTCCTACCATCGGACCTTCTGCAGCCCAACATGCTAAAAGTGAGATCGATGGGATTGCTGGTTCATGGAGATGAAGAACGTCGAAGTTGCCTTGGGAAATCCACTGTCGCACGCGCGCAAATGCGATGGGACCAAAAAGCACACGTGCTACAGCTCCGTTATATGGAATTGCTATTGGTCGACCAGCGCTCACCACATAATCAGGCAAGTTTTCGTCAGAGAGCGCGGGAGCCAAAACAGAGACGCTGTGTCCTGCAGAAATTAAATATTGCGCGAGATCTCCCACATGACTCTGAACTCCTCCTGGTGTATCCCAACCATAGGGGCAGACAATGCCGATTCTCTTCTTCGAAATCGGCATCATGAAGCACTTCTTTCCACGAAATCTCCATCTGTCCAAATTCTTTGCAACATGTGCCAATCCTCTGGATGTTCGGTAATTCCTAATTCAAAGAGCTCTGCACATCTCTGTACAGCCTTCGTAATTCTCTCATCATCACTGCCGACACCTGGCACGGGCACATCATGGAAATCAATATGGATTCCGTGAGGCGTATAAGAAACATGAGCGACTATCAGTGGGATACCAGTCTTAACTGAGAGAAGTGCAGGCCCCGCTGGCATTCGAGCTGGTGCGCCGAAAAAGGTCACATCGATTCCTGATTGCGACAGATCTCTATCGGCGACTAGTGCTATGAGTCTCTTCTCACGCGCACGTTTTATGAGCGTTGCAAATGATCGGTTATCGAGAGCAAGAACTTCAAATCCCATTCTCGTTCGATGTTCTAAGAAACGCTGAAAGAGCGCTTCTGGCTTTAGCCGCTCAGCAACGGTGACTAGCGGTATTCCGAGCGCACAGAAATATGCACCCGCTAAATCCCAGTTACCAGAGTGTGGCAGAGCGACTACTACACCTTCCCCATCCTTTATTCGATCTATGAGCAAATTACTGTTGGATACTGTGACTGAATTGAGAATTCGCTCTTTGCTCCAGCTCTGAATTCTGAATGTATCGCACCAGTAGCGCATATATGAACGCATGGCTGCCTGAGTGAGATTACCTAGCTCTCCTGGGTTTAACTTTGGTTGCGTGCGAGCTAAATTGCTTCGTAAGCGATTTACGCTTTTTCCATTGCGTCGGTAGACGAAGTACGCGATTACATTGAAAAGTTTGTATGCGCTCTCTTCAGGTAGCGTTCTCACAATCCACCATCCCGTGAAATAGGTGGCAGCAGTCATGCGACCCATCATCTTGAGGCGAGCCCTCGTCGTACAACGATTATCCGCTGAAAAACTGTAATCACTCCAAGAATAGCCAAGAGCCAGAGCCCAACAGCGAGAATGTAGGGAACTCCGAGCCCATGAAATCCCACTGCTGTAAGAATGATGATTAGTCTTTCGGTTCGCTCTGCAATTCCAACGGAGCATTCAATTCCGAAGCTTTCAGCTTTTGCCCGTATATAGGGTGTAAGAAAGCCCGTTACAAGCGTTGCTAATCCAAGATAAGAAAGAGGGTCATCGGCAGCAATTAACGGAACAATGACTGCAATTGTGATTGCCGAATCAGTAACGCGATCAATGGTCGAATCCAGAAAGCCGCCCCAAAGACTTGCGCCTTTCTGCGAGATTCGCGCCATCGCTCCATCAAAGAGGTCGCTAAGAGCGAAGAAGACGATAAAGATAGTTCCCCAAAAGAATTCTTCTCTTGGGTAGAACCAGGCAGCTGAACCAATTACTCCGACAGCTCCAAGAAGTGTGATGGCATTTGGCGTCACGCCTATAGATACAGCAACTCGAGCCACTGGATTGATTAATC
>SXGQ01119524.1_pt1 | contig 14428 bp, 14 predicted proteins | sample 3178371 | NCBI WGS metagenome assembly SXGQ01 (sample SAMN11356859, study PRJNA531348) | freshwater metagenome | isolation source: freshwater sample F1-20 | place: China: Fuxian Lake, Yuxi | collected 2017-12-25
GCTCTCGCGCTCAGACCGCATGGCCAAATACAACCAACTGCTGCGCATCGAAGAAGATCTGGGCGATATTGCCAGCTACCCGGGCCGCTCGGCCTTCTACAACCTGCGCTGAACCCGCTAGACTTCGAGCACATGAGCAAACGCGTCATCACCGGCATCTTGCTGAGCCTGCTGCTGATTCTGCAGGCTCAACTGTGGTTCGGGCGCGGCAGCCTGCCCAACGTGCGACAGATGCAGGGCAAGCTCGAAGAACTAGGCGTGCTAAACAGGGCTGCGCAAGTTCAAAACGACCGACTCGCAGCCGAGGTGCGAGACCTTAAAGAGGGTCTGGGGATGGTCGAAGAAAAAGCCCGCAGTGAATTGGGCATGGTCAAGCCCAATGAAATCTTCATCCAGTACAGCAACAAGTAAGCAGGCCCGTGGACCGGTCGAACGCGTCTTCGCGCTTAAGGGCCACCACTTTGGTGGCCGTGGTCAGCCACGACCGCTTGCGCGCGCAAGCCTTCGAGACAGCCTTGCGCCTGACCATATCGGGCATTGACCAGGCCAACCCCGAGCAACTGCAATTTGTACATGGCGATCAAGCTCAGACGGCCGATGCTGCGGCCCTGACCCTGCTGCTCACCTGGGAAGACGCCGACCCCGACGCCGGGGCTTCAAGCCTGAGCGCGCTACAGGCCCACCAGACACTGCGCCGGGCGCTGCAAACCCGAGGGGTCACTTTTTCCGTGTTGCGCGGTGATCCACAACACCAGTTGCAACAAGCCCTGGCCGCCTTGTCTCGGTTTCAAACCGCGCTCAAGCCACCCGGGGCCCAGACCCTGCGCCCCCCTGGCTGGCAGGCGAGCTGCCAAAACTGCGACGACCCCGACTGCGAGCATCGCCTGCTGAGCGACTTGCTGGCCCGTCGCTAGCCATTGCCTGCAATTCGCAGCTATTGCAGGCCACTGGAAGCCGGCGGCTGATCGGTCTGGCCGGTGAACAAATGCGCAGCATCGACCGCATCAAAACGGTACTGCACGCCGCAAAAGTCGCAGCCGACTTCCACCTGCCCCTGTTCGGACAAAATCGACCGGACCTCGTCGTGCCCCAGGCTTCGCAGCATGGAGGCGACGCGCTGGCGCGAACACTTGCAGGCAAAGCTCGGCCGCAAAGGCGCGTACCGCGTCATGGGCTCCTCCCAAAACAGACGGTGCAAGATCTCATCGGCGCTCAGCCCGAGCAATTCCTGCGGCTGCAAGGTGGCCGCGAGCAATGCAATGCGCTGATAGTCTTCGTTTCGCCCGATCTGGTCTTCGTTGGCGTCGCGGTCCATCTGACCGGCCAAATTGCCCTGCCCCATCACAGGCAAGCGCTGGATCAGCAAGCCGGCTGCCAACTCGCGATTGGCCGCCAGGACCAGACGCGTGTCGAGCTGCTCGCTTTGCAGCATATAGTGCTCCAGCACTTCGCTGATGTTCTCGAGCTTTTCCTGTTTGTCGCCGAACAGCGGCACCACGCCCTGATAAGGCTGCTGGCCCGGCAGGCGCTCTTGCGGGTCGAGTGTGATCGCGCAGCGTCCCTGGTTGTTCACATTGACCATCTGGCTCAAGGTGGCACCAGTGGCCACACCCGCGCCGCCCAGCGGGCCCAAGGTGGCGGTCGCACGCAGGCTCAGATCCGACTGCACCTCAACCACCGCCAGCTTGAGCGGGCCATCGCCAGAAATTTGCAGCACCAATGCGCCGTTGAACTTGATGTTGCCCTGCATCAGGGCCCCAGCGGCGGCCATTTGGCCAAGTAAATTTTCAACCTCTTGTGGATAGCCACCTGCAGCCTGGCGGCGGGCCAAAATGTCCTGCCAGGTATCGGTCAGACGCACCAGCATACCGCGCACCGGCATGCCGTCAAAAATGAATTTATGGAGTTCCGACATGGGAGCCGATCTTGCATGAGAAACAAAGGCCGGGCGCAGCGCAGCGTCTGGCCAGCGAAACGGGCCTGAGCTCAAGCGATCTGCTTCAGGCCTGCCTTGAATTGTCTGGCGTTGTCCACATAGGCGAGCACGTTGCGCCGAATCCCGGCAATTTGCTCAGGCGTGAGGTGGCGTACCACCTTGGCGGGACTGCCCAAAATCATGGAACCATCTGGAAATTCCTTGCCCTCGGTCACCAAGGAGCCGGCCCCAACCAGGCAATTTTTACCGATGCGCGCGCCATTGAGAATGATTGAACCGATGCCAATCAAACTCCCGTCACCGATGGTGCAGCCATGCAACATGGCCTGATGTCCCACGGTCACGTACTGACCCACCGTCATGGGCATCCCGATGTCAGAGTGCAGCACGCTGGCGTCCTGAATGTTGCTGCCCTGCCCGATGAGTATGGGCTCGTTGTCGCCGCGCAGCACTGCGCCGAACCAAACGCTGCTGTCTTGCTCCAGCACCACCCGACCCATGACCTGGGCGCTGGGCGCAACCCAGGCGCTGTCGTGGATCTGGGGGATGAGATCGCCAATCTGATACACCGCCATGGACGCCTTCTCCGCAGGAAAATCATCGATTGTAGAAGTCTGGCGGTATCGCGACCGCCCCGGGGTGGCAACAGGCTCTGGCAAACCCTGATTGCCGTGGCGTGCAGTTCGGCTAGTGTGGAGTTTTGACGCCCGGAATCTGCCATGAAAACCACCCGTAGACACACCCTTAAAGCCAGCGCCGCACTGCTGGCCATGCCCGCTCTGGTCAGCCCCTGGGCCCGCGCTCAGGACCGCTACCCCTCACGCAACATCAGCCTGATCTGCCCCTGGCCAGCCGGAGGCAGCTCGGATGCGGCGGTCAGGTCCATCGGCGAAGCCCTGGGGCGGGCCTTGGGCGGGGCCACCGTGACCATCGACAACAAGCCTGGCGCAGGCGGCACGCTTGGAGCCAGCGCCATGCTCAATGCCAAGCCCGACGGCTATACCCTGACTCAACTGCCGCTGGGCATCTACCGCCTGCCGCATATGCAAAAAATGCCGTTTCATCCGGTCAACGACCTGACGCATATCGCCTGCCTGACCGGCTACACATTCGGCATTGCCTGCACCAACGACGCGCCCTTCAAGAACATCACTGAGATGGTGGCCTGGGCCAAGGCCAATCCTGGAAAGCTCAGCTACGGGCACACCGGGGTGGGCACCACGCCGCACCTGGCCTTTGAGGAGTTCGCCGACAAGGCGGGATTTAAGACCAATCACATTCCCTACAAGGGTTCGGCGGAAATCCTGCAAGCGATCCTGGGTGGCCAGATTCCCGTCATGAGCGGCACCACCGAATTTGTGCCGCATGTGCAGTCGGGACGGCTGCGCTTTCTGGCCACCCTCGGCCGCCAGCGCACCAAGGCCTTTGCGGATGTCCCCACGGTCAAGGAAAGCGGCTGGGACACCATCACAGAATCGCCTTTTGGCATCGGCGGACCCAAAGGCATGGACCCGGCTCTGGTCAAACTGCTGGAGACGGCCCTGGCCAAAGTCAATCAGGACCCCAAGGTGCTGGAGGTGTATGACCGCTACTTTCAACCGGTGATCTGGATGGACAGTGCCGAATACAGCCGCTATGCGGCACGCACCTTCGCTCAGGAGCGTGCCACCATCGAGCGACTGGGGCTCCTGCCCAAGGGCTGAGCGGCACACAAGCCACCCCGTCACTGAACGCGCGTGCCGGAGCCGCGCTGCCTTTATCATCACCGGATGAGCTGTCTACGCAGTCACGCGCTGGCCTTGATCGTCTTGCGCGATGCCGATGAAAAAGCCAATGCGCTAAGCCGTTGGCCCGAAGACCTGGCCCTGGACACCCGGGCCCGTTGGGCCGAGCCCGAGGGTCTGCCGGGCCGCAGCAACAAGCCCAGGCTGCTGCCGCCGCGCGACGTCCCGCAACGGGCGGTGGGCACCGCGCAGGGTCGGGCCGGCCTGATCCATGCCCTGGCCCACATCGAATGCAACGCCATGGATCTGGCGCTCGATGCAATCTGGCGATTTCCCGACCTGCCCGAGACCTACTACCGCGACTGGCTCAAAGTGGCGCGTGAGGAAGCCCTGCACTTTTCGCTGCTGCACCAACATCTGCAGTCCATGGGCTACCGCTACGGAGACTTTGACGCCCACGAGGGGCTGTGGGACATGGCCAGACGCACCCAAGATAACCTGATGGCCCGACTGGCCGTGGTGCCGCGCATTCTTGAAGCACGCGGACTCGACGCCTCACCCGCTGTGCGGCACAAGCTGCAATCGGCCGGCGACCGAAAAGGAGCCCAGATCATCGACCTGATCTTGCGCGACGAGATCGGCCATGTGGCCATTGGCAATCACTGGTTCGGCTGGTTGTGCGCCAGGCATGGCCTGTCGCCCAGCGAGCAGGGCCGCTTGCTTGCGCGCCAATATGGCGCCCCCGAACCGCGTGGCCCCTTCAACCTGGAGGCGCGCCGGGCCGCAGGCTTTGCGCCCGAGGAGCTGGCTGAGCTGGGTTTGTGAAACCACGGCGGCACAGCCTCCTGCGCACGCTGTGTAGGACCCGGCCTGGTTCAGCGCGCTGCCGCCGCCTCAAAACAGTGACGGCGCGCGTGCACACCTGACAACCCGCTTGCCGCCGCGCTTTGCAGATGGCCCATGCGGCCGTTAATCTGCCTTCATGAGCCTTGCGGCCAAGGTGCGAACGCCCGCGCAGCCCATGGACTTGCCTGGCTTGAATCTTGGAAAGCGTGGCCAAAGAGGCAATCGATCGGCTTGAACTTTGAGAAGGGCCAACCCATGCTCTTGCGTCCATCGCTGCTGCAATCCACTCCTTCTGGCCCCATCCCTTCCCAATTGCGGGTGGAACTGCCCTCAGGAATTTCGCTTGGGGCGGCAGATGCCCCGGTAATCACGCTGTTGCACATCCAGCACGAGCCTGTTCAACGCCATGGCACAGGCCGGCCTGGAGATGGTGGACACAAAAAACACGCGACCGCACCATACCCGCACCCTGTGGGCCTGGTCCGATGCACTAGAGAGCCAACTCGCGGCGGCGCTGCAGGCAATCAAGTTACCCATTCGCGCGCAATCACCTCTACCGCTGAGCGGGCGGTCCCTAGACCCTCGGGTCTTTAGCTGCCGCGCGGGTGGTGGGATGCATGCAAGGCCTTGAGCCTCTCACGCGCCACATGGGTGTAAATGGTCGTGGTGGAGATGTCAGCATGGCCGAGCAGCATTTGTACCGCCCTGAGGTCGGCGCCATGGTTGAGCAAATGCGTTGCAAACGCATGGCGCAGAGTGTGCGGTGACAGCGGCACCGCAATGGCTGTCTGCTTCGCATACTTCTTGATGATCATCCAGAACATCACCCGACTCATGCCCTGACCACGCGCGGTCACGAACAAATCTTCAGTCTGCTGGCCCGTCAAAATCGCCGCGCGGGCCCAGTCCATATAAGTTTGCAGATGTTCGCGGGCCACAGCACCAAAGGGCACCAGGCGCTCCTTGCCGCCCTTGCCGAGAACTCGCAGCACGCCCTCGTTGAAGCCCACATGAAAGGTCTTGAGCCGCACCAATTCGCTCACGCGCAAACCGCTGGCATAAAGCAACTCGATCATGGCCTTGTCACGCAGTCCCAAGGGCGTGTTCAAGTCTGGGGCGCCGAGCAATTGAACGACCTGAACCTCACTCAAGCTCTTGGGAAAGCGCTGGGGCTGACGTGCCGCCTGCAAGCGCAGCGTTGGGTCGACCGTGATCTGTCTCTCACGCAGCGCCCATCGGAAAAAACGCTTGAACACTGTCAGCCGCCGGTTGGCAGAACTCGCCCGCGTGCTCGCATGCCGAACGGCAAAATAATCGTTGAGATCCGTTTCTGTGCTGGCGCCCAGGGTCTTTCCCCGGCCCGCCAGCCATTGGGCATAGTGGCTCAGGTCACGCCGGTAGGCGGCCAGCGTGTTGGCAGCCAGGCCATCCTCAAGCCACAGTGCATCAATGAAGGCGTCAACCAAGGGGTCAATCGAGTCGCAGCTTGGCGCCTTCGACCACTTTCTTGTAGACCTCAAATTCGGCTTTGATCTGTGCATCAAACTGCTCGGGGGTATTGCCGATGACGATCGATCCCGTGTCCTCGATGCGCTTGCGCGTGGCCCCATCTTCGAGCGCCTTCTTGACGCCTGCATGGACTTTTTCGACCACGTCCTTGGGCAAGCCCTTGGGACCCAGAATGCCGTAATAGGCCATGCGATTGACCGGCTCGAGCCCGACGTCCTTGAAGGTCGGGATGTTAGGCAGCACAGACAGCCTTTGCGGCGCAGCCACCACGATGGGCACCAACCGGCCCTGCTGGATAAAAGGCAAGGCAGAAGGCAGGTTGTCAAAAATAATCTGCACCTGGCCGGCCACGGTGTCATTGAGCGCCGGTCCCGCACCACGGTAAGGGATGTGGGTGATGAAGGTGCCGGTCAGACTTTTAAACAGTTCGGTCTGCAGGTGCCCAATGCCCCCGGTGCCCGAGGAAGAATACGAATACTTGCCGGGGTTTTTCTTGATCTCGGCCAGAAAACTCTTGTAGTCCTTGGCCGGGAAGCTCGGATGCACTGCAATGACGTTGGGCGTAGCGGCAATGTTGATGATGGGTGTGAAGTCCGTCAGCACGTTGTAGGGCATCTTGGGGTTGATGGCCGGATTGGCCGCCGTGGTCGAGACCGTTGCCATGCCCAGAGAGTAGCCATCAGGCACGGCCTTGGCCGTCTCGTTGGCACCCACCACGCCGCCGCCACCCGCCCGGTTTTCAACCACCACGTTTTGACCCAGGGCCTTGCCCAGGGGCTCGGCAATCACCCGCGCCACGATGTCCGTGGTGCCCCCCGGTGCAAACGGAACCTGCAGTTTGATGGCCTTGCTCGGGTAGGCCTGGGCCAGGGCAGCGCCACTGACCATGGCCAATGACAACAAAGGCAAGGCGGAAACGATAAAACGGCGAGCAATCATGTCGAAAATCCTCTCTGAGCACACAGCCCGGATGTCATAGAAACAGACGGTATGTTAATGGACGGCGACCTGCCCGGCATCGGGTGAACCCGCAGGGCAAGCGGTTATTCTCGGGCGGTGAATTACTTCGAACTCCTGCTGCCCGACTTTTTGCTGATCGCCTGCGGCTTTTTGGTCTGCCGCTACACCGCGCTCGATCGTGCGTTGTGGGAACAGATCGATCGCCTGGTCTACTTTCTGCTCTTCCCGGTCTTGCTGTTTTACTCGATCGTCAGAAGTCCGCTCGATCTGCAGGCCGCCTCCGGCCTTATGGCCGGCGGCCTGCTTCTGGCAGCCACTGGCATCGGCTTGAGCTACGCCCTGCCCCATCTGCCGTTGATCGGCCGACGCATCGACCGCCGAGCGCACGCCGCGGGCGCTCAGATCGGCTTTCGCTTCAACTCGTTCGTCGGGCTGGCGCTGGCCGAGCGTCTGGCAGGCGCTCAAGGCCTGTTGCTGATCGCTGTGCTCATTGGCACCTGCGTGCCCCTGTTCAATACCGCAGCAGTCTGGCCCATGGCCCGCCACTCGCAGCGCCACTTGGGGCGCGAATTGCTGACCAACCCGCTGATCCTGGCCACAGCCTGCGGCCTTGTGCTCAACCTGCTGGGCTTTCGGATACCCGCATGGCTAGAGCCGGGGGTCGGGCGCATCGGTGCGGCGTCCCTGGCTCTGGGCCTGATGGCCGCCGGTGCCGGCATGCAGCTTTCATCACTGGCGCGCGCCAAACTGCTGGGTGTGTGCCTGATTGCCATCAAACACCTGCTGCTGCCGCTGGCCGCATGGGGCCTGACGAGATTGCTCGGGCTCGAGCCCACACAGGCCCTGGTGCTCATGGCCTTTGCCGGCCTGCCCACCGCCTCGAGCGCCTACGTGCTGGCTGCCCGCATGGGCTATGACAGCCCCATGGTCGCCGCTCTGGTCACCGTCTCCACCCTGATGGGGCTGCTCAGCCTTCCGCTGGCCATGGCACTGGCAGGGCGCTGACCGAGGCTGAAGGATCAAGTGAGCGTAGACGAAAACTGCTTGAGTTCAGGGCTCCGAGGCCGGGCAGCCCAAACACTTCCAGGCCATCTTGTCGATGTCGTCAGACTTCGAGGCCTCGGCAATGATGTCATTGACGAGCGTTATCAGCTTGTTCTTTTACCGGTCACCGCGCCAGGGCCCAGCGCACATGCTCGCGCACCAAGTCGCTGGGATGGTCCAGACGCTGCCCAAGCGCACTACGGATCTGGTCAGCATGGGCCGGATTGCCTGCCAAAGCGTTGCCCAAAGCGACCGCCAGGTTGCGCAGCCAGCGCTCATGACCGATCCGCCGAATTGCGCTGCCCTCGGTGCGGCGCAAAAATTCCTCCTCGCTCCAGGACCAGAGTGTCAGCAGGTCTGGGGCCGTGAGATCCGGTCGGGGGTCAAAGTCGGCCAAGGTGCTGCGCTGCGCGTACTTGTTCCAGGGACATACCAGTTGGCAGTCATCGCAACCATAAATGCGGTTGCCGATCATGGGCCGTAGGGGCTCGGGGATCGCTGAGGCATGCTCGATCGTGAGGTAGGAAATACAGCGCCTCGCATCGAGCCGATAGGGCGCCACAATGGCCTGGGTGGGGCACACATCCAGGCAGGCGCTGCATGTGCCGCAGTGGGTCGCGATCGGCTCGGTCGCTGGCAAGGCCATGTCCACGAAGATCTCGCCCAAAAAGAACATGGAGCCGGCATCCCGGTTGAGCAGCAGCGTGTGCTTGCCACGCCAGCCCAGTCCACTGCGCGCGGCCAGTTCTACCTCCAAGACCGGCGCCGAATCCGTGAAGGCGCGGTGGCCCAGACCCTGCACCTGCCCAGCAATGCGGGCAGACAGGCTGCTCAGGCGCGAGCGCAGCACCCGGTGATAGTCACGGCCTCGGGCATAGACCGAGACCACCGCCTGACCCGATTGATCGATTCTGCTGAGCTCGCGTGCGGCCCAGTCCGCCTCAGTGTGGGCCGGCAGATAGTCCATGCGGGCTGTGATCACACTGACAGTGCCCGGCAACAGTTCGGCCGGTCGGGCCCGCTTCATGCCGTGGCGGGCCATGTAGTCCATCTCGCCATGAAAGCCAGCGGCCAGCCACGCAGCCAGCCCGGGCTCTGCCGAGGACAGATCGACCCCAGCCACACCGATTTGCGAGAATCCGAGCTCACGGGCCCATTCCCGAATCGAAGACACGAGCTGATGATCGTCCCTGAGCGTCCGGCCTTTCATCCGGCCATTGTAGAAAGCACGGTCTGGCACAGTCAGGCCGATACCCAAGCCTTTGCCGGCCGGCTGGCCCGCGCCCTGCTCGCCCTGCCCCATCCGGGTGATGCACTGATCGAATTGCACGGCGATCTGGGCGCTGGCAAGACCACGCTGGCGCGCCATGTCTTGCAGGCACTGGGCGTGGGCGGGCGCATCAAAAGTCCCACCTACACCGTGCTTGAAACCTACCAGGTGCCGATCGGCCAGAGCCAGCTGTCCTTGTCCCATCTGGATTTCTACCGCTTCAACGATCCGCAGGAATGGGAAGAGGCGGGTTTGCGTGACCTGTTCGCCGCTCCGGGCCTCAAGCTGGTGGAGTGGCCAGAGCGCGCCGCAGGCCTGCTGCCGCCGGCAGACCTGCGGATCTTCATCCGCAGCACACCCCGGGCCATCCAAGACGATGCGCCCCGGCAGGTCCGGCTTGAAGCCTGGGGACCGACCGGAGCGGCCCTCGCGGCTGCAGTCGCATGAGGCCCGAGAAACGGCGACGCCTGCTGCTGCAGGGCGGCGCGCTGCTGATGCTGCTGGGCAGCAGCCTGGCACGCAGCGCTCGCATAATGGCAGTGCGCTTGTGGCCGGCCAGGGATTACAGCCGCGTGACGATCGAGTCGGACGAGCCGCTGCGCGCCCGCCACACCCAGAGCGACCATCCACCGCAGGTGCGGGTGGACATCGAGGGGCTTCAATTGCAGCCGGTACTGCGCCTATGGGAGGGCAAGGTCGCCGCCGATGACCCCAACATCGCCGACGTCCGGATCACCCAGGCAGCCACGGGGCAGGTTCAAATGCTCATCGATCTGCGCCAAGCCACCACGGCGCAGGTCTTTCAGCTCAGACCGGTTGGCAACTATCAGCACAGGCTGGTGCTCGACCTTTATCCGGCCAAAGCGGTCGATCCGCTTGAAAGCCTGATTGCCGACCTGCGCCAGCGCGGGCATCGCGCAGCGACCGATCCAACCCCTCCTGCAGACCCGCTCGGTGATTTCATCGCCCAGCGCAGCCAGCGAGCCAGCCCCCCAGCACAAGAGACGGGGCGAGCGAGCGGCGCGACCGACCGCTTGCTCATCGTCGCCATCGACCCTGGCCACGGCGGGGAGGACCCGGGAGCCATCGGACCGGGTGGGACCCGGGAAAAAGACGTGGTGCTTCAAGTGGCCATGCTGCTGCGCGATCGCATCAACGCACGGCCCACGATGCGGGCCTACATGACACGGGAGGGCGACTACTTCGTCCCGCTGCATGTGCGGGTGCAAAAGGCCCGGCGGGTACAGGCGGATCTGTTTATCAGCATCCATGCCGATGCATTTTTCACGCCCAGGCCGCAGGGCGCCAGCGTCTTTGTGCTCAGCGAACGCGGCGCAACCAGCAGTGCAGCGCGCTGGCTGGCCGACAAAGAAAATGCGGCCGATGGCGTGGGCGGGGTCAACATCAGGGTGCACGATCCCAGTGTGCGCCAGGCCCTGCTTGACATGAGCACCACGGCCCAGATCAACGACAGCCTGCAAGTGGGCAGCGCCATGCTCGGTGAACTCGCGCGCGTGGGCAAGCTGCACAAGCCGCGGGTCGAGCAAGCTGGCTTTGCCGTGCTCAAAGCCCCCGACATTCCCAGCGTGCTGGTGGAGACGGCCTTCATCAGCAACCCGGACGAAGAAATCAAGCTGCGCGACGTCGAGTACCAAAACCAGCTGTCCGAGGCCCTGATGCGCGGGATCGAGCGCTACTTTGCCAAAAATCCGCCCCTGGCGCGCAATCGGACGCTTTGAGGCCAGCCCCAGCAGACGATCATGCCGCCTGACTGCGCCGAGCCCGCCACGCGCCAAACAGGGCGATCAGGCCGGGCACGATGATCAACGCCCAAATGATCTTGCTGAGATTTTGCTGCACCCAAACCAGATTGCCAAACAGGTAGCCAGCGCCGGTCAGACCCACCACCCACAGCACAGCACCGGCCACGTTGTAGGCCGTAAATCGCACCCGATTCATCTCGGCCACGCCCGCAACAAACGGCGCAAACGTGCGTACGAATGGCATGAAGCGGGCTATGACGATGGTGATGCCGCCGTAGCGCTCATAAAACAGGTGCGCCTGATTGAAAGCGCTGCGGTTGAACAGGCGCGAATCGGGCCAGGCAAACACCCGAGGCCCGACCCAGCGGCCCACCGCATAGTTGCACTGATCGCCCAAAATCGCAGCCACCAGCAACAGCGCCATCGCCAGCGGCAAACTGAGCAGCTGCACCCCGCACAGCGCCCCCACAATAAACAGCAGGGAGTCTCCCGGCAAAAAGGGCATCACCACCACACCGGTCTCGACAAAAACAATGGCAAACAACAGCGCGTAGACCCAGGTGCCGTAGTCCCGCGTGAACGCCTCCAGGTAGCGGTCGACATGCAAGATGAAGTCGATCAGAAAAGTTACCAGTTCCATGGCGCCGATTCTGGCATGGCCAAAAGCCCCATCGCCGCCAGAACCCGGCTCCAACAACAGATGACCCAGCACCCCCCCGCTCCTACAATGATCACCGTGAATGCCGTCGCCCCCCCATCCCGCCGCCCGATCCAGGAACTGCCCGACGAGCTGATCAGCCAGATCGCCGCTGGCGAGGTGGTTGAGCGGCCCGCCTCGGTGGTGCGCGAACTGCTGGACAACGCCTTGGACGCCGGCGCGACTGAGGTCGTGGTGCGCCTGTCGGCTGCCGGTGTTCGGCTCATCCGAGTTGAAGACAACGGCCAGGGCATTGCCGCACAAGAACTGCCCGTGGCGCTCAAGCGCCACGCCACCAGCAAAATCGGATCACTGCAGGACCTCGAATCGGTCGCCACCATGGGTTTTCGGGGCGAGGCACTGGCTGCGATCGCGGCCATTTCGGACATGAGCGTGCTCTCTCGCACGGCCGACGCCGAACACGCCTGGCAGCTCGACGGCCGAACCGGCGAGCTCAAACCGGCGGCACGCTCGGTCGGCACCACGGTGGAGGTGCGTGAACTGTTTTTTGCTACACCCGCCCGGCGAAAATTTCTCAAGGCCGATGCCACAGAGTTGGCACACTGCCTGGAGTCGGTGCGCCGCCATGCGCTGGCTCGACCGGACGTTGGATTTTCAATCTGGCACGAGGGCAAGCTCATTGAGCAGTGGCGGCCCACGCAAGAAGGTGCCGGTGCACTGGTCCAACGCCTGAGCGACGTACTGGGCAGCGATTTCGCCGCGCAGTCGCTGCCAGTTCAATACAGCCACGAAAGCGCCGGCCGAACCGTGCGGGTTTGGGGTCGCGTGGGCCTGCCCGATCTGGCCCGTTCGCGCGCCGATCAGCAATTTGCCTACGTCAACGGCCGCTATGTCCGTGACAAGGTGATTGCTCACGCGGCGCGCAGCGGCTTTGAAGACGTGCTGCACGGTCACAAGCAGCCGGTGTATGCGCTGTATGTAGAGATCGACCCGACCCGGGTGGACGTCAACGTTCACCCAACCAAGATCGAGGTGCGCTTTCGGGACAGCCGCGAGGTCCACCAGGCGGTGCTCCATGCGGTGGAAAACGCACTGGCCGCGCCACGGGCCGCTCAGGCAAGGGCCGGGCAGACCAGCGATCCGGCGCAGGCCGACCCAGCCTGGGCCGCAGCGCCGGACGCGCTGGGATCGGGCATGCCCAAGCTAGGCCTTTGGCAGCAAGGCGGACTGCACTTGCCACAGCGCCCCGACGCGAGTGGCAATGACTTTTCAGCACTGTGGCCCATGCCTGTGGCCCCTGCCCCGGCAACCGCTTTCGGTGACCCAAAAGGACAGCCGGCTCCCGTCAACACCGTGCTGGCCGGTGAAGCGCGCACCGATTGGGGCGGTCGGGCGCTGGGTGTGCAGGGTACGGGCGCAGCATGGCCCGAGGGCGACTGGCCTCTGGGGCGGGCCATTGCCCAATTGCATGGGGTCTACATCCTGGCTGAAAACAGTCAGGGCCTGATCCTGGTGGACATGCACGCGGCGCACGAACGCATCGTCTACGAAAGGCTCAAGGAGCAGCTTGACCACGCGCGCATTGCCAGTCAACCCCTGCTCATTGCTGCCAGTTTCGCCGCCACAGCGCAGGAAATCGCGACGACCCAAAGTGCCCAGGACACGCTGGCAGCGCTGGGCATGGAGATCACCGCGCTGTCTCCCAAAACGCTGGCAGTTCGGGCCGTGCCGACGCATCTGGCCCACGGCGATGCGGTTGAGCTCGCACGCAGCCTGTTGGCGGAATTGGCCCAGCACGAAGGCAGCAGGGTGCTCACCCAGGCGCGAAACGAATTGCTGGCCACCATGGCTTGCCACGGCGCGGTTCGGGCCAACCGGCGCCTGAGCCTGGAAGAGATGAATGCGCTGCTGCGCCAAATGGAGCAAACCGAACGCTCAGACCAGTGCAATCACGGCCGGCCCACATGGCGCCTGCTGACCCTGCGCGAGCTCGACGGGCTGTTTCTGCGCGGCCGCTGATGCCCGCCCTTGAGCGGTGGCACCGGCGTTCAGCCAGGAACGCGCTCAGGCCACCCAGTAGGCAAGGGCGCTCAAAATCGCACTGAGCGCAGCCACCGAGGTGAGCAAGGCACGCAGCGGCAGCCAAGCCGCCAGACCCAGACCGCGGTAAACCAAGCGATCGACCAAGAAACAAGCGATCAAGCTGGCCGCCAGCACAATCTGGCCCCAGGGACTGTCCAGCAAAACGGCCAGCCAGCCCAACAAGCTTGGGGCCACACCCCAGACCAGGCGCGCCGCCGACACGGCGTCCGAGCGCATGGTCAGCCCCCAATGAATGCCCCCCAGGAAACTCACAATCACCGCGCCGTAAGTCAACAGGCCGCTTGCGGCGAGCATGCGCCAGCCCGGTGGGCTGAGCCACTGCAGGGCAGCGGCCAGCACGAAGGGAATCAGGCCCGCCACGCCCAAGGCCCAGGCCAAGGCGCCAGGCTGCGAGCCCAAGGCTGCAAATGGGACTGGCTCGGCGCCGTGAACTTGAGCGAGCTGAGGGTGGTGGCCAGACATGGTTTTCTCCGATTGCTGCAGTGTAAGAGAGCTCTGCGCGCGCAGGGCCGCTCGCACGCTCGAGAGCAGTCGTGCCATGCCCACACAGGCGCCGGCACACCCCGAGTCTGCTACGCTGATGCCCGCAAGTGCGCAAGGTGTTTGGCCTTGCCC
>SXGQ01404781.1_pt1 | contig 14428 bp, 10 predicted proteins | sample 3178371 | NCBI WGS metagenome assembly SXGQ01 (sample SAMN11356859, study PRJNA531348) | freshwater metagenome | isolation source: freshwater sample F1-20 | place: China: Fuxian Lake, Yuxi | collected 2017-12-25
CGTCTGCTAGTGAGAATAACTCAAGAGCGCGGGTTACTAGGACAGCATTACCGTACTCGTTAAGAGTAATGGTTACTGATGTCGGAGTTGTTAGAGCAACTGCATCTGGGTCAGTTGTCTCTGTTAGTGTTGAAGTTTTTGTATCCAAATCAACATAGCGCTGTAGCACTACGGTTGAACCTGGGATTGCTTGACGGGCAGGACGCTTATCTGCGACAGAACGAAGTAGTGGTTCTGAACGGAGAGCGAACTCGAGAAGACGGTCATACGCCTTCTGTACGAGACCTGCGCCACCAACGGAGCCACCGAGAGATGTACTCGCGGTAGATGTAAATTGGTTTGACATTAGTTTTTAGTCTCCTATGACTATGAACGATTGATTATTCTTGCGAACGCAAAAGACCTAGAATCTCGTCTGCTGATTGCGCATTACTAAGACGCATTTCAAAATCTTCTGCTTTGTCGGGAGTAACTGCACCTTGGAGAAGAGAATCTTGATGACGCAATGCAGCAATATCTTTTCTTGAATTTTCCTCTGCAGGCTTATACCCAAAGATATCTCCGTTATCATCGAGCCAGTTTGAAACTGTCTCCTCGTTAACTTCATCTAAATCTTTGAGAACAAGACGTGCAGCCTTGGTAGGTACACCCTTTTTCTCCAGGACTTTTTGAACGATTTGCTCACGCTGCGCCTTGGTAAATCCTTCAAGTTGCTCAGTGAGTTCCTTAATTCGCTTTTCGTCTGCTCGTTTGGCTTTTCTTAGTTTCTTAACTAAGTCATTGCCATCGACAGGCTCTAAGCCGTCAAGGTCATCGTCTTCTTCATCCCAGTAATTGTTGCTCATAGCAACCTCCACCCTTCTATCGTTGTTAGTTCGCAGACCTCAGTTTCCATTCGGGGAAATGGGCTGGCTTCTGCTACCAGTCTTATACGCCTGACAGTGCTGGTTGGTCTGTCAAGGATTCTAGAATCTTCCTCCAGTTTGCTGGGTTAAGGAACTTCTTCCAATCCCAGTTTGTCCAGAGAATGCAGCAACTTCACGTTGTGTTAAACGTTGACGTCTGCGTTGTGCTTCTGCAAGTGAATTAAATACTTCTTGCTCTGCTTCTGCTAATCCGTAAGCCTGTTCTGCGCCACCATAAATCTGGCTAAGTTTTTCGGCTGTTGGAAGAATGTCTGCAATTGTTGAGTAACCACGTCGGGCTTCAGCCTGAGTGATTCCTTGTGCTGCGAGAGCCTCAGCGGTTCCTACTCCTGCTTCAATTCCTTGTAGTCGTGCTGCGGTACCAATCTCTGCTGCAGCAACTTGACGTTCAATCTTTTGGAACTGTTGTTCTGGGTCAAGAACATAGGCAACAAGGTCATTCTGACCAATTCCATAATAATCGCGTAGAGTCTTAGCAATCTGTGGGTCGGCATTTTGAACTCTCTGGACTGCTGTTACTACACGGTTAGAAAGTTCTGCAGGGGATACATCGTTAGATATAAATTGTTGAACATAAGCATCATTATCAAATTGTCTTAAGCCATAAGCCCTGAGAACCTGACGGTATCCATCTTCAAGATTAAGATACTCTGCAGGCGTGAGAACTGTAAGTCCTTTTTTAAGACGTTCATCATTAGCGCGGAAGCGCATTTGATACTCAGGTGTCTCTTGTAATTGTAAAGTAATTGTAGCCTCTGTTGCTCCATCTTGAGCAAGTTCAAGAATCTTGTTAGCAAGACTTGATAGGCCATATTTAGCAAACCTATCTTGCATAGCCTTGATTGCAGACTGCCTATTGATATCAAAGACTGGGGTTGTTGTAGTTGCAGTAGTGGTTAGTGTAGTTGTTGTAGGCGTAGTTGTCGTTGCGGTTGTTGTAGGTCTTGTTGTTACCGCTGTCGTAGATGGAGTAGTAGTAGACGGTATTGTGGTGGATGGAGTTGTGGTAGAAGGCGTCGTTGTAGAAGGGGTTGTTGTCGACGGAGTTGTAGTGGAAGGAGTAGTAGTGGACGGAGTAGTAGTGGACGGTGTCGTTGTTGATGGTGTAGTTGTAGTTGCTCCAGTAAAGCCACTTGAAGTAAATGTCTTACCGCCCAAGGTATAGCCCGTTATATTTCCATCTTTATCATAGGTTGGCATTGGCTGTTGTTCAAGAGTATTTGAACCAACTGCAGATGCTCCAGATTGTTGAGTGTCTCCACTAAAAACTCTTGAGCCATACTTTGCCATATTTTCTGGGGTTATCGGAGCGCGATACTGTCGCCATTCACCACTTGTGGCTCCACCAACCCAAGACCAATAAACAATATACCCTTTGTCTATTTTTCCTTCTGGTCTCATATTGGGATTATAAAGAGGATTAGTTGCAGCCCGTTTAGTTACTTCAGCCGCTTCGTCTGCTAATCTGTTTGCCTCAAGAATATCTGCACGAGTAGCATTTACTGGCAATCCATTTTCATACTTAATGCCATTTCTTTCACCAGTAAATTTAGTACCGTTTAAAAGTAAAGGTCTAGTTTTTGTACCATCTCCTGAAAAATTTTGAGGAGTTTGTACATTTGCAGCAGATGTTGCGGTGGCTGTAGTTGTAGTTAAGTTAACTGTAGTAGCAGGCTTAGTTACATCAAATGGCATTGTCTGCGAAGTTGCAGGCTTTGTCGTATCAAAAGGTAAATTAACAGAATCAGGTTTAGCAGTTGTGGTAGTAGTAGTTCCTGGTAGAGTTACTATTTCAGGCTTACTAGTAACGGGAGTTGTTGCTACTGTATTGATGGCTTGTTTAAGTTCTAAATCTTTTTGTGCATCGGTTTTAAAAGTAGAAGAAATAGATGATGCAATGTTGTTTACTACATTTGGAGATACTGTAACGCCCGCATCAGATGCTTTGACCTGTGGGTTTGCTACAACTTCATCTGCGGTAATCTTTTCAAGTTTAGATAAAATTGTTGGGTTTACACGAGGAGCGACTACGGGTGCTACTGCTTCAACTACTTGGTTGACTACAGTCTGTACCGCTTCTGTACTTGGCGCTGTGCCTTTTGGGGCATCTACTACTGCAGGTGAATTTACTGCAGCGACAGTTGCAATACCAGCAATCGAAGCAAGTTCTTTTTCAAATGATGCAGCATCAAAAGAACTTGACCAGTCTGCTAATTGTTGCAGATTAAAATCGAAAAACATTAAATCAGTCCCCAATCTCTTAAGGGTCTTAGAGTAAGTGAATCAAGTGAAGCAATAGCGTTGTCGGTATACTCCCAACCTGGAAGTTTCTTTGCCTCTTTTTCTACCAGCCATTGTGGCGGTCTTTCGATTTGTTGCAGGAATTTTTTTGCTTCAGGGCTGTCAAGGGTAACTGGGCGTTCTAATACACTAGATAAAGTTTGTGTAATATATGAACCTTGAACTTCCATTGACTGACCATTAAGAATTCCTGGTGCAAATGCAGGGTATGCACTAGCAGAAAGATTTCTAATTGCGTTTTGAATATCTTCTTCGGTAGTTTTTTCTTCAAATAAGTCACGGCTAATCTGGTCCCAAGCCTGGTCATTATAAAGACCTGCTACGCCATAGGAGCGAGCATATGACTTAAGTGTTGCTACGTTACCAAGGATATCCCCACCAATTTTAGCAACTTTACCTGTAGCCATAATGGCTGCATCAATTTGATTATTATCAAAGGCATTCTCAAACGCAGTAGTTAGTGTTGCTTTAAGTGTTGCATCATCTATTCTGATACCAGCCTGGACAAGGCGACGGCGTTGCGTTTCAATAAACTTACTAAGTTCATTATCCCAAACAGGTTTTTGCTCTGCCTTAAGTTTGAAACGAGCCTTGATTGTAGGGCTGTAGTTCTTGTAATAATTTGTCTGGTATAACTTTTCTAAAGCCTCACCAGTTTTTTCTGCTTTAAATAGTTCAAATACTTCTTTAAGTTCAGGGAACATAGAAAGTAATGCTTCGCTAATTCCATAGGCAGCAGCAGTCTCTACCCCAGTGCCTGCAACAACAGTTACTTTAGTTGTATTTAATCCTGTTGTATCGCCGTCTATGGCTCCGCCTCCATCAATCAAAACATTAGGAAATGCCATTATGCACCTGGCGCATTCTGTGTAAGCCACTGTGAGAAGTTAATTTTAACCATACGGTCAGCATCTTCAGCAAGCCCTGGAATCTGCATAGCAGCCTCTTCAACTACCTCTTGAACTCCAGCGGTTGTAGCACCAGGTTTAACAGTAGTAATTGTTGTACCTTTCTTACCAGCCTTAGATATTGTTACGGAAGCCTTTTCAGAGTATTCTTTAACTGCATTAAATAGTATTGAACGTTCTTCTTGTGTCAAAGACTCAAATGTTCTTCCAAATTTTTTAGTCAAACCGTCATTAATCCAGTCACGAATTTGAGGTGCGCCATATTGTGTGATTGTTTTGCTTGTGCTAGGTTCAGGCGCTTTTCCAACACCCTTACTCTTTGCGTACCATTCAAGATACTCTTCGGGGGTAATCTTTACTTGACCATTAGAGTTCTTATACCATTCAGAGGCACCATTGACAGCCATTGCCCATAGGTTAGGCGAGGTAAGGTCTGTTGTATCGTCATATCCTAAAGCCCTTGCCTTGGCTACGAAAGCCTTACGCTCTGCATCTGTCCAGGTATATGCCATAGCAATAGCATCGGCAAGAGTCTTGGTAGTATCTGTGGTTACAGTAATTTCTTTTTTACCAGCACGACCTGATGGGACTGTCATCTTTTTTGTTTCTTTACCGAAATAGACATCACCTTTAGCACTAGAAACGGAACCACTTCCGCCAGTCTTAAGTTTGATTAAAGAATTACTTTCTCTATATCGTGCCATTAAAAGCCTTTCGTAAGGTCATCTTTTTCAAGAACTCGGTAATAGATTCTCTCAAAAGTAATATCTTCATCTAATAGTCCACCAGTAAACTCATCCCAAATTTCTTTTAAGTCAGCATTTGATTGGGCATCAATAGACTTAGATGTTCTGGTTGCTAATAGTTCTCTAACATATCTGCGTCCCTCTAGATAATCTTTAAAGGTTTGCATATCTTGACGTCCAGAAAGACGAGGGTCCGATACCCATTTGCTTGCTTGACGTAAGAACTTATTAACTGATTGAATATCAATCTCACCATAAGCCTTACCCCAGCCTGGGTATTCTTCTGTTAAGTTGTTGATAAACTCAGCCTTACTGAGAGCCAAGTCTTCGGCGCCTCTGGATGTAAGACTCTTGAGTCCTCTGTTAATACGCTCTGCTTCAAGGATTGCCATACCTTTACGGTATTCACGCCATCCGAGATTAGCCTGAGTCTCATCAAATGCTTCATATGGGTCTTTGCGCCCTCTGTATCTGATGGTTGAGCCAGGTGCTACTGGGTCTTCAAACTGATTACCATAAACTGTAGGTGAGAACTCACCAGCATTAGCATCTCCTACAAGGAACCAACCATATTCTGGATTCTCTGCAATTAAATCAGATAGTTGCTCTGAACGTTCATAGGCACTTAACGTTGCAGCAATACCAGTATTGTTCTTTGAAAGGCTGGTAGTAAAGTAAAAGTAATCCTCACCGTATTTGTCATAAAAAATATCGGCTGCATTATCAGGGTCTTGCTCACGCAATTCCTGATACTTATCGATATAGAACTGATAAGGGCTGCGAGTGTTGGTAGCAAAAGGTAACAAAAGTCTGCTTGCAACTTCAAGTGCCAATACCTTTAGAGTTTTGTCGTTAACTTCTTTCTTTGTTGGACGTGTATCACGAAGACCTTGGTCATATTTGGCATTCTCTTCAGCCATAATAAGGACCGTCATACGCTGACGTACAGGGTCATCTTCGTCCATATAAGCAAAAGCCTTGCGTGCTGCTGCTGATTGAACTATCAAATCTTTAACAGTTCTATCCTGAGCACCATAAGGTAGGACTTCTTCAATAAATTTAGTTTTTTCAAGGCTAGGATATTTTGATACTAGGCTTGAAAGAGCAAACTGTGCGAACCATCCCGCACCTGGATTCCACCAAGCACCACCCTGGAAGATTAGGTTTAATGATGGTTTAGGAATCTGAATAGGTCTATCTGTGATTCCCATACGCTTCATCCACTCGGCGGGTACGTTGATGTACTTAATTCCATCACGTTCTTCAACCATACCCATACGGTCAGGTGATTCGTATGTCATCTGCAAAGCGCGAAGCGCTGCTGGATTATCTAGACCAATACGTAGCCATTTCTCCATAACATCTGAGAATGCGCCAAAGAATGGGAAAATATATTTCAAGGTATATGCAGCATCTGTCTTTTCTGCTACATCATAAACAGTTCTACGCATCTCAGACCGTGCCCATTGACGAGCCTTATTCTCAAGACTGCGTAAGTAACGTGGGTCGATTGTATCGCCTTTTGTGGTCTCAATAGCCTGCTCAACCAAAGCGCCTAAACGACGACGATATAGATTGACATACAAAGGTGAGCGAACAAGGCGAGACTCAGGTACTTCGCCAGCCCATTTATAGAACTTGTTTGCTACTTCAGATGATAGACGGCTAACTATATTGCCACCTAAAACCTCAGAGACTTGAGCACCGTTGACTGAAGGGTAAGCATCAGCAACATCACCAAGAAATCGTGTAATGTCGTCTGAATTAAGATTGCGCTTAAGCGCTACAGCCATAAAGTCAGAGTTACCTCTGAATAAGTGACGGACATTTTCAGCATTTTCTTCTGCTAATTCACGAGCAGTCTTGCCGATACGGGTAAATGGACGTAAGATGCGTCGACCTTCATCTGTGGTTTGTAGCCACATTTCGACTTCATCAATGCTTTTGCCTTCGAGGAACTTGACACCAATTTTGGAGCCACGAACTTGACGGTTAACTACACGTAAGTAAGCCTCAGCCCAGTTAGGGTCTGTGCCATTGACGCGAACGAAGTCGCCAGTCAACTGAATTGAGTTAGTAATTGAGTCTTTAACTTGACTTAGGCTGGTATCTACTACCTGTCCTGCTGAAGAAATAAACTTATCGTTATAATAAGCAGCCTGTGCTGGGGTCAAACCCTTAGCATCTTGTAACTTAAGACCGAAAAGTTCAATCTCGCCTACACCGAACTCTTGCTTAATAGGGGCTTTGCCCTCAAGTATATTATCAATCTCAAAAATTTGTGCATCAAGTTGGGTTGTATCATCTACTAACTCACGAGCGGCTAGTAACTTATTACGTTCAACTTGTAATGCAGTCTTTTGAGCAAAATCAATAGTATCTACAGCAGCATTTTTACTACCAACTCGATTAAGAAGGTTAGCCATCTTATTCATTGAACCCTTACTTAGGGTTTCAAGCATTGTCCAAGCGCCAAGAACGCTGAATACACGAAGGTTGCCCTCTGTTAAGTTACGAACTGGGTAACCTAGGCGGGCTAGAACTTGGAACTTAAGCAACTGGTCTAGGGCATCAGCCAAATCTCCAACACCAAGTTTGGCTTGCATAGCCTTACTGTAAGCATTATAGATTTTAGGAGCGCCAGTTGTAGCATCTTTTAAACGTTCTGCAGAGTTTGCTCTTCTAAGAACCTTATACATTGTGTCAATGTCAAGAGTAGGCATTTGTTTAGCCAATTGAGTTTCATTGATAGGCATAGCAGCAAATACGTTAGCCACACCATCTTCATCGATAACAGCCTTAACACCTACTGGAAGACCAGTCTTAGGGTCAATAGCGCCAGTATATAAACGCTCTTTAATTAAGTTAGTAGACTTTTGTCGACGATTAGCAAACAGAGTGTAGGCCCTAGCAACCTCATTATCAGTGTATCCAAATTGACGAGCGACTACACTAAATAGTTCTCGTTCAATCTCAGCGTGAGCAAATGCTCTTTCATCAGCATCGACGGCATTTGTGTACTTTGCAAAAAGTTCATTACGGCGTTGGACTGTAAAGGATGCAGACTTATTAAAGAATGCTTCTGTCTTTTTCAACTTCTTGTTGAGTGTAGCAAGTTCATCTTCATCTGTAGTCGCAGCAATTTTAGCCTTGAGGCTATCGACTTCAGCCTGATAAATCTTACGCTGACGGTCACCTAAACCAACTACGCGGCTCAACTGATTATCGATAGTTTGTACGCTTTGATTATCAGTGTAGTCAATCCAGCCACGAGGGCGCTTATAAAAGAATCCCGTATGGAATCTAACCATTGTTCCAGAGTTAGAACGGAAATCAATAAAGTTTTGACTATTGACAAACTGACGACGTAAACCACTAGCAGCATCTATGAATGGAACTTTCTTAGGGTCCATAGTTGCAACAACGGCAAGTTGCTTATGAATCTTAGAAATATCTTCTTCATACTCTTTGATAAGTTCTAGATGTTTCTGATATTCAGCACCATCGTTCATATAGTTGAACGCCATCTGACCATCTTCGGCTGGCTTGCCAGTCAAGAATTTCATCTGTGGAACTTCACTGCGAAGATTTGCTACCTGTGCTGCAAGAAGGTCACTCTGGTTAACAAGTTGTACGAAAGCATCTTCGTCGCCCAAAGCCATATGAATGAGATTAGTCTTAGCAGCGTGACGCGCCGTTTTATCTTCAATCTTATTGGCTGTAGCCAAAAGGTTAGCCATAATTCCTGGGTTAGAGGATTCACGGATAGCCTTGACACGGAAAAGATTTTGTTCGTCAAGACCATCAGTGCGCTCAAGAAAGTCACTGAACGTAGCACGTAGGCGCTCTTGGCGCTTAGTTAAACCCTCTGCTGTTTCAGCAGTAATCTTGGCAAATTCATCGGCGCTCTTGAAAGCATACTTGCCAATCTTGTATGCTTGATAAGCCTTACCAACAACAATAAATGGGTCTAAGACAAATCGTGAGATTACATCGCCAGTCCAAGAACCAACACGGCCTAAGGTCTGTTCTTCAAAAGCCTTCTTGCGTTCGGCAGAATTATAAATATCAAAGTTGTTTGCGCCGAATAATAGATTCTCTTTAATAAAAGAATCGCCTAATGTTCCAGTCACTTGGTCAAATAAAGAGATAGAGTTCTGGGCTAACGTATTAAGCATCATCTGCCCAGGAGAAATGTTTCTAGCAGCATCCCACGACTCGCGGATACGCTCTACATTGAACTCGCCCTTCCATAACGGATTGTTATCTTCCGCTACACCAAGACCAAATACAACTGCTTGTGATGCTAAGTTATAACCTTTTTCAAGTGTTTCTGCTGTCTTGGCCCAGAAACCTTTTTCTTGTTGATTAGTAGGTAACTTAGGTTTAATAAATGCATTGTAATATTCTTCTTTAAATGTACGAGTTGTTGGATTAAATTGTTCTAAAAAGTCTATTCGTTGTCCACGCGAAACAGCATTGCCAATGTCAACTGGAAGTGCATAAGAAGAAACCTGTGATGGTTTTTGATAATACTTATTAAAGGCACCCATAACATCGAATGCAGATGGGTTCTTAGATTTTTGTAGTTCAGCGTATGCTTTTTGGGCTGCTTCTCTTTCGCTCACAGTAGGCTAGTCCTCAACACTCTCACGTAATTACGGAATGCCTGTGAGGAGTTGGGACTAAGCGCTGCGTTTTCGAGCGCTGGAAGATAACTCATTAACCTTTGACGGTCAATATCTGTATCTTCGTTTTTTGGAAGCGTAAGTGCTTCTGGTCCTGCTCCTGGTCCCACAGGTATACCCGTTGTTACTGGCTCATTAGGATTCATTGTAGGAGCCGTTAACGGGGTCACTGGCGGAAGGTTGCGCATTTGTGGTGCTGCTGCTGTAGGTGATGGCGCTTTAGCCATAGGTGCACCTTGTTGCTGTGCCATCATCTCTTGTCCTTGACCATATGTGCCACCAGAATAATACTTTGCACCCTGGCGACCAGATTGTCCATTACCACCAGTAGCCGACACATTGGCAGGATTGTTCTGTGGCGCTGTTGGTCGCATTCCACCTCTAGCCATTATTTCTCCTCTGGTGTATATGAATATTCTTCAGCGCTAAGTAACATTCCTTTGGCAAGCCAAGGATTCATATTATCGCTGACATCTGTCATTAAATATCTAGTGCCCTGATAATCAGACCACTCACTTACTAAAACCCATCCTGTACAAATTTGACTATCTGAGTCTTCTAATTCTTCGGCAAGTACTCTCATTGCTTTATCAATTGCTTCAGTAAATTTATTCATTTGTATTGCACTTCTTGGTAGAAAGGAGCCGCTGAATAAGCGCTAACTTTAGATGCTATTTCCATAGCAAACTCTGGCTTTGCTCCCGCATATAGCGCACCAAGAGCAAATGGTCCGCCTGAACCAATTGCATAAAAATTATCATCTGACTTCATTACTGATAAGTCTTCATCAATATCAAAAATTTCTCCGCCACAGGCGATAAGAAACTGGAATCTCATTCCATCTTTTTTATCTTCTTCAAAGTTATAGCCATTATCAGTTAAACATTTACGAAGAGATGGCATAGCCTTGGTAATCATAAAACGATAAACGTCTTTTTTATCTTTTGCTGTAAATGTTGGTGGAATCCAAATGTTCTGGGCTATATCGCACGGAGCGACTTCTCCTGCTCCTGCAATTAGTAACGCACCACGTGATGCTATTTTTTTCATTACCCTATGAGCATAAATTCGACCACTGTCATCAGTCACACGAGAATCTGCGAAGATAAGACTATGGTCAGAATATTCAATTCCGATAATCGTTGTCACGTGTCCCCTCCTAGATTATCGTCGTCGAATAGTTCTTACGCTTGCTGTTGGTTCTCCGCCACCAGTAAGACCTGATAGCAAACTCATAATGTCTGGTGCTCCGCCTTGTTGTTCTCCAGGGCTAAGAGCGCCTCCTACTGGACCACCTAAGGGAGCAGGGGACGGTTGCTCAACCATTTGTTCGGCAGCGCCAGCAGGAGGAACTTGTTCTGCAGGTGCGAAGACTTCCTCAATCGCATCCTCAAGTGCCTGTCCCTTCTGGCGAGACTTGATGACTGCAGCAATTTTCTGTACAACTTCTGCTGCGTTACCACCTTCTGCTGCCATTGCTGGGATTGCCTGTGTATAAGCAGTCAATGAACCAAGCAGCGCGGTACGCATATTTTCAATTTCAATTTTCTCAAGTTCTTGCGTTACATTGACGGTGAAGGGAAGTTCACGCATCGCTAAATCTTTAGAGATGAGTCCACCGCCAAGTGCCTGTAACATAAAGATTAGACCTTGCGCTGGATTTAAACCAGCAAGCATTCCATAGCGAACATCTGCAGAGTAGTCACCCTTAATATCCTTACGAGGATTATAGGTAATTTCATATGGGCTACCTGAGTCAACGCCACGAATAGTCTTTTCTTTAGGGAAAAGTTTTTCGTCTACTTCAAAACAAACTTGAATTACATCACGAAGTGCGCTAGCAAAGATTGCTTGAGCGGATTTTACTTGGGTATCGAATGCACCCATAAGCGCTTGAACGCCTTGTCCTGTGACGATAGATGCATCAATGTTACCTGTACGTCCTTCAGGGTAACGAGCACCGACACGCATTTCTTGATTGAGTAATGTCTGTTCAGTAAATGCACCTGCTGGAATCGGAAGTTCTACACGACGAACGCTACCTGGATTATTAGTACGGATAACCGCATCTCCACCAAGTTGTAGTTCCTGTACATCTGTTGGAAGTACGATAGGAGCCTGCACCGACTTCTCTGCTGCTTCCATCGCAAGTAATGCGAACCTGTTGCGTAGCAACTGAATACCAATGATGTCATCGAACTGACCACGCATTTCACCATCAACAGATGGCTTACGTGCAACAATAATCATCATCTTACCTAGAGGATTAGATGCTCGAGATAGAACTAGATTCTCTTTGTTTGGTAAGTAAACAATGGATTGGTCTTTATCGTAATAACGAATCATCTCAACCTGTTGAGTTAAATCTTGCTCGTAACGAAATTTACCAAGAAGTTCATACTCAAATTCAGGGAACAAGGAGACAAGTTCGCCCAATGTCATCATATATCTTTTTGCAAAAGCAACGCATCGTCCAGAGCGGTCAAACTCAGGGTAAGCACCTATTGGGTTTTCTAGGCGAATACGTGGCAGTTTTGCTTCCTCGTCCAGTTCAACTACGAATGGGAGGAATCCATATGTGAGGTACCAGTCCGCTCCTTGGTACATTTGTACGCCCAAATCTGAATGAGCAAAATAGTTAGAGGCAATGCGAGTACGCGTATCAGCAAACTTACGAGCCCTATCAGAAACTGAATTCGCTGCGGAGCAGTTGACTGCTGGTAGTGGCGCCATAACCTCTGAAAGGTCTCGCGCAACAATATCAACAAAATTTGCAACGACATTAGCATCTACTCCGTCTGGAAAGAAATCAGGATAGACAGAAGCAATCTGACCTTTGCGGACAGCAAGAACGTCTAGGTTGCGAGCATCACGTTCAGTAGCGCGGTAGCGCAACGAACCAACTCGTGCTGCAATCTGTTCAATTGAAAGTGCCATTTACTTCCTATCCGTATATACCTTGCCATTGTTCTGCAACGGCATCATCTAAATTAATTGACATTCGTCTTTGTGTTTGTGCTCTGGTTGCCCAACGATTCTGCACCCAGCGTTGTTGTTGAGTTCCGCTTTGCATCATTTCTCTAATACGGATGACAGCAAACCAAAGAGCCATCACGCAGTCGCTAGGATTGCGAGTATCAGGCTTCCAAGTAATTAGTTGTTGAACTAATGCCTTAAGACCTTCGCTACCTTCATTGCTTGGTAGTTCTATTAAATTGTTATCCTGGAATCTTCCATCTCGTAAAGAGCCGAACAAACTTGCCATAGAAGCCACACCAAAGTTAGTATCCCACTTGTTCTTACCAGTGAAGTGAGAGTTGAGTTGGCAGCCGTACATTGACAGCCAGTTTCGCAAGTCGTCATCAAGAGCGTAGGCTTTCTGGTGTGCGTTGATTTCAATTCGTAATTCTTGTGGCTTATAGCGTTGTACCCAATCTTCGATGAGGGTACGAATCTTCATTGGTGTTGGGTCTGTCATATTGACACAATCAAGGATATAAATCGTAGAATCAATCTTGTTGTATGTTGCAATCACTGCTGCGGTATTACCAGTCATAGCAGGGTCAAGACCTATAACGGTATAGCCCTCGATTTGTCGTGGATGGCCTGCAGCACCAGGCTTAAGCGGTCCACGCTTTCGCATACCATTGACGCATCCTGCAACTGCTGCTGGGGCAAATATTGCATCTTCTGTGACATCTTCTTGCTGATAGACCATAGCCCATACAGAGGGAGCAACTTCGCTTCTTCTTGTGAAGAGAGCGCCTCCATCCCACTTGGGGTAAAGTCCTTGTTCATCAGGCTCATCATTCTCGCCTTCAGGGCGGTCTGTCTTAGCCCATAACGTTTTCCAGTTAGTAGGCTTCTCATCAAACTCGAGGACCGCTGGCATAGCCATATACGTGAATGGTGATTTGCCACCAGTCCAGTTAGAGCCGTCCCTTATCTGTTTGTATAAATCGACGGGAGCAACACGGGTTCCCACAATGAGGAGTTTCCCGTGCCGTCCCAAACGCGTGATAACTTCTTTTTGAAGCCATTCAATTTGCTTCTCCCACTCGTGGGCATTGGAGTTCATCACGACATCATCGAGGATAATCAGGTCAGCGCGAGCACCATAAATCTGTGAACCAAAGCCTAGGGCTTGCACCGTAGGGTCTTTCTCGCCAGAGTCTCGACCTGTACCAAGATAAATCATATCGGCGGACCACGTAGGCGAGTCCGCTTTATAGCCACCATTTGGTCCAAAGGCTGTCTGGAGTTTAATCCAGGAGGGGTGGCTTAGCCTTGTCTTAATTGCTGAGAGAAACTTACGAGCCATACCCTGAGTCTTAGAGACCAAGATAATTCTAATATTAGGTTCAGTGGCAATTCGGTAGGTGACGTAGTTGATGGTCAGTACCGTGGACTTAGCGTGCTCAGGAGGTACGTTAATCAAAACTCGGTTATGAGCGCCTTGTTCAAAAGTCATCGCTGGATGGAGCCACCTAGGCTCTTTGCCTTCAATAAGGTCAATCCAGTTAAGTTGATGGGGAAAGAGTTGAGTATCTAGGAACTCGGTTGAGAAGTCTTCAAAAGAAATCTCTTTTAAGTTCCTTAGGTCGGTACGAACACCTTTGCCCTCTAGGCGGGCCTTGTCGGCTCTAGCCTTGAAGTCAGCATCTCCCATCGTCCATTGGCGGAAGGTAACCTCATTGCGGTTAACCGACTCCATAGCAGCCTTAATGGTGCTACCTTGGCTCAGTTGAAGGAGCACCCGCTCCATAGCCTCGCCCTTTGGGATATCGACTTTCCCAGGTCTACGTCCCATTAAACCCTCCGTTAAAAACTGACTATAAACCACCACCTATAAACGGTCA
>SXGQ01279512.1_pt1 | contig 14423 bp, 10 predicted proteins | sample 3178371 | NCBI WGS metagenome assembly SXGQ01 (sample SAMN11356859, study PRJNA531348) | freshwater metagenome | isolation source: freshwater sample F1-20 | place: China: Fuxian Lake, Yuxi | collected 2017-12-25
AAGTATGTAGGGCTTTAGATCCTGTTTTTCGATTTCAGCATCAATCATTTTCGCCAAATTCCCCAATTCGGGACGGATTTGTCCCATGAGTACATCATTGATGTTAATTTGAGCGAAAGTCACTCTACATGGGTCAATAGGGGTGAATTCCGTGAAGCTTGTAGATGATTTTATGCGATAATTGGATGTTAACTCCACATCGCTTTTCAGTTTAATCTTTGCTTTTCTTAGGGTTTCGTTGCCCCACCCACAACTGAAGGGAATGGGTGGATTGATGCAATTATCAAATACACAACCGGCACAATATTCACCGGAAAACCCATAGGCGACGTCGAGACCCAAAAAAACAGTTTTTCCTTTGCCCGTCAACTGAAGGGGTTCGCGCTTTAATTTGTATTCATACCGCAAGCCGGAACAAGGTTTGTCAAATCCTTTGAACTCTTTGTCAAAAGATTGATCCGCCATCTTAATGAAGGGCTTTAATTCTACTCGAATGGGTATGTTGATGGTGGAGGCCACAGATGGCATTGGCTTCACTGCAACAACTTGATTGGCCGTAGTGGGCACCTCCGGCTGAATGGTTCCACAAGCAGAAAACAGCCAAAGCACAAAAATGCAAATGGCGCTGAGTGACTTACTAAACTTTATGGGTGACATATAACAATGCTGCGTGTAATGGATTCTTTTTCAGTGTGCAATTTTAGCGCATAGAATCCTGAAGCAAAAGTCTTTGTATTGATTTGATGATGGGAATTTGTGGATGATTCTTGATGAACCACACGCCCGTTGGCATCCACCAATTCCACATGAATTTTACCCTGGTGATTCAAGGATTGGATCGCTAAGAAATCATTGGATGGATTCGGATAAATTTCCCATTGATGATGGAATCCCGTTGTACTTGCAGCTTCTTCCACAAAAAGGACATATTGCAGCGTATCATTCGCCAAAACACCGTCTTTCGGCTGTGCCAAGAAACAGGTCATTAAATAGGCCCCAGCCTCCGAAAACTTAATTGCTTTTGTGCTATTTGCCCAGGCGGTATCGCCAGCATTCAGCGAGCCTGCAGAAAGTGTATCCAAAAACAGAATATTCCCTGATGACGGTTGTGTTATTCTGTAAATGATACGGTTTTCAGGGTTGGGCTTTCTTTGTCCGATATTGCTGTATTGAATGCGAGGGTATCGAATGGAGTCGTTTTTCACCAGCCTTGATGATTTGTCCGGTTGGGTTGCTTTGATTAGTTTGAGATCTTGATGTAATTCGATGTTCAACGGCTTCCAAATGGAGTCGTTAAAGATGTTTTGATCTTCAAAAGAACTTGTGTAAACCAACAAGTTCGCAACGCCCGTTTGTTTGAATCTATGTTGAAGATTGAATCGCAGCAGCCCGGCTTGTTTCCCAGCGAGTTGCGACACCTGCGACACAAAGGCTGTCCGTGTTCCATTCTCGAAAATTGATACATTGACCAATACTTTTCGAATGCTATCGGCCCCTTGATTCTCAAACGAAACGTCCACCCATTGTAGTGTGTCCGCCAAATCATAAGTGGTGCTATCGTTGAACGTGCTAACACTTGTTGGATAGGCATCTCTGCCCACCACCGCACTGAATGTTTGCACGAGGGTGTCGTTACTTCGGTCTATGTCAGAGCCCAAATTGGCATAACAGCGAATCGTAAACTCACCCACATTCATGGGCCTCAGTGTTGCAGCGAATATCACGGTATCTGTTTTGCCCGTATCAAGGGTAATATTTTTGATGTCGTAATAAATGCGGTTCCCTTTGTAGAAAACTTCACAAACGGCGGGACCTGTATTTTTCAAATAACCCAGGTTTTGAATCACGAATTTTGGTGCTATACTGGGCTTGCCGATGCTGAGGACCTCACCTTTGGATGGTCGTTTGATGTCATTGGCTTTAAAATCATGGGGCTTTCCTACATTAAAAAACCGAACCATGGAGTCGTTATCATTAAACAAGTCAAGATTGTACCGTGTTTTAACCACCAATTTGTACAACCCCAATTTTGTGGGTGTGAAATTCTTGGGCATGGTGAGATACGTTCCAAAGAGCCCTTGTAAATAGGCTTTCACAGAGTCATAATAAAGACGGGTTCCACTGGGTCCATAAATTGCGCAGTAAAAGGGCACATTGAAAGCGGCCACCAAACCATCATTGTAAACAAAGTACTTAATGGGAAGGGCCAATCCCGGTTTGTGAAATGTGGTTTCACTGGGCGATTTTAGTGAATCAATGCCAATGTCTACAATTTTCCGAATGAAAATCGTTCGCGATTGGGTATCGTTGGGTTTATAGGCGTCTATGGCCATTTCTGTGGTGAAGACCACTTTGATTTTCCCCGTGTCACTGCACTTGTAGGTAGGCCAAAACAGAATTTTTGATTGAAACTTGGGTAGTGTCAAGAATTGCGTTTGATTATAGACCACTTTGGTCCCTTGAAACATCCTGCATCGAACGGTAAAAGTAGGCGAGTTATCGTAGCCGATATTTTGGATGTTGGCCATGGGCATGATGGTGTCAGTTTTGTAGTTGTATCCACTGCCTTCGCCCGGTTCGTACACCGAGTTGATCATCACATCCCGTTTCACACCCACATAGAATAGGCGGGTCTGTGTATCATTGTCGGATACTTGGTCGCCCAGTTTCTTTACAATCAACATGACCTTATGCTCGCCAAAAGACGTCGGAATGAATGTTCGTGGGAAAGTGTATTTGCGTTTTTGTCCGCTGCTCATGGTGTCGCGGATGGTTCGTGAATATTGTTTGTTCGCCCCAAACCAAATTTCACAACGGATATCAAAACTATCGGTAGCATTTTGAACACCGATATTGCCCACAATGCCTTCAGGGGCGATGGTATCTTTGTTGTATTTATTGATGCTATCTCTGGGCTGATCTATAGATATGGCTGCAATGTCAATATCGGCTTGCAGTCTGGGTTCAATCAAAAACTTGTAAGGCGCGTCTGGTGCGAAATCCACCCAGTTGGTTGTCCCCAAGGGTTCAACATAGTAAAAGGTTTTTGGTCTCACGGGGGTTTCCATTTGATAGCCAAAGGCTACATTGCTCGTACCCAATTGTCGAACACCCACGAAGAATGATCCATTGATGGACACGGGTTTTTTGAAATCCAGGATGTAATTGCCGGCTTTGCTGGTAAGAGAATCACTTTGATAAATGAGTGTGCCCGGTTTTTTGGTTATGGAATCACATCGCCAAATACCTACTTTAAAGGGCTGTCCCCCTGATCCAAATGCCACCGTAACCTGATTGATATATTTGGGCGAATTGGAAAAAAACCTCGCCACAAAATCGCCAGTTGTACCGTTGAATCCGATACCACCTGGAGCCGGTGAAAGGGTTACATCCCGATAGCCATATACGTTTGGGTTTCCCAATCTGTAAGAAACGCCACTGTTATTGCTGTTGTTTTTATCATTGCATGTGACATAAATAGAATCCAAACCACCATTCAAAGGATTGAGCGATGGCACATTCACAAATGTTTCTTCACCAGGGAGCAGTGAAACTTGAAAACTATCTCTTTGTTTATTGTAACCGATTGATTTGGTGTAAACGCGAAACGCGGAAAGTGCTTTTTTCCCCACATTGCGAACGAGTGCTTGAACACTATCCGGTTTGCCCAATGGCAGCGGAATTTTACCCAATGTATACACTTTAATAATCGCCAAGTCTTGGTCGAATTTTGGGTAATTAAAGATCATGGTGGGGTGGTAACTACTGCTACTCGGCAAACTATCAACGGGTGAGATGCCGATGCCATATTTTACTTGATTGACCGCATAAGCACTTATAGTGGCGGGACCCTCAAAATACCATTGCAAAACAGAACTTTGTTTTTTGGTTTGGCTGTATTCAACTAGCAAGACCAAATTATCGCCCAACGTGGTGTCGAAAACGTAGGGTTTGTTGTTGAGAGGAATGTTATAAAACTTTTCAGCTCCACCGATGTAGCTCGACGGACTACCAGAAAATACGAGTTGTGCATTTTTGCTTTCCGTTGGAAAATGCAACTTGCCTGTGCCGAAATCCGCGCGCGATGTGTTGTTCAACCAAATCTTACAAGAGGTACTGGTGTTGGGTGCTGATCCAGATACCCTGTAAAATTCCAAAGATGTCAGGGTATCTAAGTGAATCATGTTTCCAAGAGCCGCCCGAGGGATGATGTAAGCAAAACGCGATGTTTGTGTGTCTCGGCTTGCACTTGCTACCATCGGACCACCAAGGGTTCCCGCATAAGAACCATCGCCAATTTTTACATATTGCGCTGTAGCACTGTTGTGTGCGAGAAACAGGAAAAACCCCCACAAGCAACCCCAAACATGGCCTTTACATTTCATCTATTACAAACCTACATGAATTTAATCAAGATGCCGTGTGGTTTTGCTTAATTTGCAGTGCAGTGAATAAGCAAGAACTCATACAACAAATACGGTTGAAAAAATCTTACCTCTGTACGGGGTTGGATATACAAATGGAGAAGCTACCCCATGTGTTAACCCGTGATGGCCAGGGCATGATTGATTTCAATCGCGATATCATAGACGCTACGAGGGATTATTCCGTGGCTTATAAAATCAATACGGCGTTTTATGAGCAGTATGGGAAAGCAGGTTGGGAATGGATGGAAGAAACATTGCATCATTTGCCGAGCAACACGTTGAAAATTGCAGATGCCAAGCGAGGCGATATTGGGAACACGAGTAGCATGTATGCCAAAGCATTTTTCGAAACGCTTCCATTCGATGCAATTACAGTAGCACCGTATATGGGAGAAGATAGTTTGCGTCCCTTCTTGGAATTCAAAGACAAATGGGTGATATGTTTGGCGCTTACGAGCAATGCGGGACATGCAGATTTTCAACTCGGAGAATATGAGGGTAAAAAACTCTATGAAAGAGTCATTGAGACAGTTTGCAAGTGGGGTAGCGAAGAGAATTTGATGTTTGTGGTAGGTGCTACACGAGCGCAATTGGTGAAAGAAATCCGCGACATGATACCGAACCATTTCTTATTGGTTCCGGGCGTGGGGGCACAAGGGGGTAGTCTTCAAAACATCACCGAAGCTGCGGCGAATGAAGATGTAGGGTTGCTCGTGAATTCTTCAAGGGGCATTTTGTATGCTTCTTCAGGAGAAGATTACAAAACTGCAGCCGCAACGGAAGCACAAAAGTTGGCTTCGGAAATGGCCACATACCTATAAAAATATCGCCCAAACAAACCCTTAACAAGGGTTTGTTTGGGCGATAAACCTTAAAACATTAAGATTTATCCTCGGGGTTTGAGGGGGCGAATTTCCAAGTTTACGTTGTGGAAATTCGGAGGCGATTCAAGGCAATATACAATTTGGTTTGCGACATCCTCTGGCATTAACATGTTGTCATGCGCTGTGATGTTTTCACTGTGTCTGAAGAAGTCGGTTTTTACGGAACCCGGATATACGCAGGTAACCTTAACGCCGAACTCACGAACTTCCTTGTACAAAGCATCGCTAAAGCCACGCACGGCAAATTTGGTAGCACAGTATGCGCTCACTTGTTGATACCCCTCTAAACCCGCAATGGACGAGATGTTAATGATGTGTCCGGCACCCTGTTTCTTCATCGATGGTAGTGCCAAACGTGTTGCATAGAATAGGCCCGTGACATTGGTGTCGAACATCTCATGCCATTGCTCAATCGGGAGTTCGTCACAATGACCAAAATAACCCAATCCAGCGTTATTGATCAAAACATCAATTTTACCATGCAGGTCAAGAACTTGCTGAAATGCCGCTGAGAGACTCTCCAAATTTCTAACATCGGCCATAAGGCAAGTATAATTGGCGTGAGAATGACTGCAACCGCTTCTGCAGATGCCAATCACGATGGCCCCTTTTTCTAATAATTGTTGAACACATTCATGTCCGATGCCTTTGTTGGCACCCGTTACTACGGCAATTTTATTTTTTAATTCCATTTTTTGATAAGGCTAACAATGATAACAAGGAGGATTCTTTTTGGTTCCAATCCCAATCTAGTTTTTGGGATAGGATGGTGTTTTTTTCCAAAAAATGGGTGTATGACTTGTCGTAATAGACAAGCAAGATTTCAACCCATTTGCGAAAATCTCCATTTTCTAACGCTTCAACGGCGGCTTGCTCATGCTGTCCGCCCAGTCGCTTCCGTAATTTTTGTGTTTGTTCGATGAGATTTTCCACGGGGATAGAGCCATATTCTTCCAATATGCGACCGATTCGGGTTTCAACATCGATGTTCACTTCGATGAAACATGCCGATTGCATTCCCTCCCATAGCCCATTGGGCAAGGCACATTGGCCAATCATACGACTTTCATTTTCAACAAAAACCGGTTGATTTTGGGGGAATGACCTTAGGGTATAGGCGATTAAATTCTCGAAATGTTCGTTTTTGGGCTGGGGAGGAAGTCCCAGTCCCCCAAGGGCGCTGCCCTTGTGACTGGCCAAACCCTCCAAGTCAAGAACGGATTCTCCTTGCGCATTGAGCAAGTGTAGGATTTCCGTTTTACCAGTGCCTGTGTGTCCGGAAATCACAATGTAATTTCTCGGTTGGGCAAGGGTTGTAAAAGCCCAATTTCTAAATGAGCGATAACCCCCTTGAATTATCGAAACGGGCAAGCCACTCCATTGCACCAGGGTGGATGCGATTTGACTTCTTAATCCTCCGCGCCAACAATAAAACAACAGTTTTTTGTTGTGAGATCTTGAAAGTTTAAGAAGAGACTGATAATAGGTTTCAAAATGAGGACCGATTAAACGAAGGCCCAATTGTACCGCCGCTTCGCGGCCCTCTTGTTTATAGGTTGTTCCTACGGCAGCGCGGGCTTCATCGTTCAATAATGGAAAATTAACCGACCCTGGTATGTGCGCCCGAGCGTATTCGGATTCACTGCGAACATCCACCCAAACATAGGAGCCAGCATGGGATAGCGCTTCTTCAATCGACAACGCCTTTATCTGGCTCATAGGATTACATAATTACTTCGAGTAAACTGCGATAGGCCAGAACATCATCGCCGTATTTTGCTTTGGTTTTGGCTTGAAGGCCGGGAGCGAACTCTTCGCGGTATTGATGGTAACTACCCATATTGGGAGCGGTGTACTGAATGGCGTAATTGACCCCATCGTTGTCTTCCGCTTCGGTGAGCAATTTTAAAATTTTACACTCGGTGAAACATCCCGATTGCATGACTTCTGGGATGTGTTCTTCTTTCATCCAAGCCAACCATTCTTCGGCCATGCGAGGGTGTAAGTTGCATGTAACGTTGTATACAATCATGTTTACTGAGCAGCAATCCTGATATTAAACCCTTCCATGATGAGGTTTGCTAGCAATTTTTTGCAGGCAGTTTCCGCCATTTTGTGGGCCTCATCAGCTGATTCTGCCTCCAAATCCATAGTGATGAACTTACCAATACGGACATTGGACGCGGTGGTGATACCAATTTTGGGCAGCCCGTTGGCTACTGCTTTTCCTTGAGGATCCAACAATCCTTTGAGGGGTAAGATTTCTATCTCGGCAACGAATTTCACAATACAAACCTACATCAAAATCCCCAAAAAATCGTGTATTTTGCAGGGATGATTTTTGTAAAAAAGCGATTGTTGGGTTTGATGGGCTTGGGTTTTTGTGTTTTGTCGTCTTGTCAAAATGGAAACAAGCAAGAGCAGCCATTTGCCGACGATAATTCTGTCCAATCAGACTCAGGTCACGTAGCCATCGCAGATGCGGGTCTGTTGGGTTCAGACACGGGTATTGTAGTGATTGAAATGCACAGAGAAACAGCGCAACTCTTGGGATTTTGGCAACAAATGCCGCTTTCAGGCGTCAAAGATGCAATCAAGACCAATGCACAACTGATTGTTAATCGCATCGTAAATGATAAGTACAAAATGGAGGGGGGTCTCACTGTGCTCTACAAAGAATTTCCGTCTTCAGGCAGTTTGGATGTGTTTGTGGGTATTCCTGTCAAGTCACGAAAAGATGGGAAAATGCCTCCGCTTACAGATGGATTTGTCATAGAAAATTTGGACGGGGGTAATTATTTTAAAGCCACTGTCAATGCGGAGCCTGGAAGTACCTTAAAAAGTTGGGAAGCCTTTAACAAATGGATGAAATCCTATGCTTCGAAAAATGGAACCATTACGGGTGAATATCCGTTTTTTGAATATTTCCAGGATAGTCGCAACGCTGAGATGACCACTACGGTTGGACAGGCAGTGTTAATCATGAAAAAGCCTTGATCTCGAATCCTCCATACCTGAGTTCGGGCGATACGGTTGTATTGATAGCTCCTGCGCGTAGCGTTTCAACGGAAGATATTCAACATTTTAGGACATGGGTGGAATCCCAGGGTTGGCATTTGGAATGCGCGCCTAATATGTTAGCAACACAAGATCAATTTGCCGGTAACGACCAACAGAGGGGAAGTGATTTGTGCTGGGCGTTGTCACATCCAACGGCGAAAGCAATATTTACTGCCCGCGGCGGATATGGGTCGATGCGCACCCTAGAAGCCCTCTCATCAATTGTTGGTTCTTCGGATATATGGATTCAACAGCAATCGCCAAAGTGGTTTGTAGGATTTAGCGACATGACCACCCTTCATTTGTGGTTGCGAAAAAACAATTGGGCGAGTATTCATGGTCCAGTAGCCACGCAATGGGGTCTGAAGCATGCTTTGATTGAGCAGAATATCGGTGATTTGGCATCCGTTTTAAAGGGCAATGAATGGCATCTCAATGTGAGTGCAAGCCAAGTTGTCAACCCAACGCCATTTCGGGGAGAATTGGTGGGCGGCAATTTGAGCCTTTTATATGCCGCTCTTGGCACACCACTTCAGCCAGATACCAACAACAAAGTACTATTAATTGAGGACCTGGATGAGTATTTGTATCACATCGACCGAATGATTCGCTCTTGTAACAACGCAGGCTTATTTTCTAATCTAAAAGCATTGATCGTGGGAAGTATGATCGACATGAAAGACAACCAGATACCCTTCGGCAAATCATGCAAAGACATTATTGTCGAGGCTTTGGCGAATCAAGGCTTTCCGATATTGTTTGATGTGGAAATTGGGCACGACGAAAGAAATCATGGGGTAAAGTTGGGCTGTGATATTACCTTTGACCTTTCGAAACTTTCTCAAAAACCGTGATTTCCTCAAAAACTTATATCGCATTCACCAAGTTTGGTATTGTAGGTGGTTTGAGTTTTTTGGTTGACATGACGGTTTACTATGGTTCGGATATTTTCTTGCCCAGTTACATCGCAAAATCCCTCGGAATAATAGTGGCGACCGCTGTCAATTACAAATTGAACGCTCTATGGACCTGGGGCGTGAAGAAAGGTGATGCGGTCACCGATCGAAATCAGCGTGTTTTAAGAAATTATTTGTTGCTCTATGCGGTGAGTGGTTCCCTCAATGTTTTGACGAATGAAATCATGCTATCAATACTGCCCGATTGGATATTGCAATTAAACCTCATGTTCCCTAGTAACCATGCAGTTGCTGATGTGTTTAAGAATGGCATTTCTGGACCTAAACAACTGTTTGCTGTAAAAATTGATAAGCTTTTTGCCGTATTGGTGGCTACAGCGGTGGGTATGATGGTTAATTTCCTCGGCCAAAAATTGTGGGTGTTTGGGAAAAGTAAATCTGAGGGCTAAGAAAGCACCTTCGGAAACATTAACTTTGTGATTCATCATTATTAACTATAACAAAAATGGCATGTACATCTTGTGGAACCAAGTCAGGCGGCGCACCCGGTGGGTGTAAAAGCAATGGCACTTGTGGTACCAGTGGTTGCAATGCATTGAACGTATACGACTGGTTCAAGGATATGGATCTTCCCGCCGGAGACAAACCCTTCAATGTGGTTGAAGTTCGGTTTAAAGGGTCAAGGAAGGAGTTTTTCCGAAATACCAACAACCTAGAACTATATACCGGCGATTATGTGTGTGTGGAAAGCAGTATTGGCTTTGACATAGGCACCGTTTCTGCTACCGGTGAAATCGTTCGATTGCAATTGAAAAAATATCGCGTTAGAGAAGATTCAGAAGAAATGCGCAGTATTCAGCGTGTTGCATCAGAAAAAGACCTCGAACGAAGAACTGAAGCAAAAAGTAAGGAAGACCAAACCTTAGAACGGGCCAGAACCATTGCCTTTTCGTTGAATCTTCAAATGAAGATTTCGGATATTGAAATACAAGGTGATGGTCGCAAAGCCATCTTTTTCTACACAGCAGAAAGTCGGGTCGATTTTCGTGAACTCATCAAGCGCTATGCGGATGAATTCAAAGTAAAAATTGAAATGCGTCACATTTCGTACCGTGAAGAAGCTTCCCGTTTGGGAGGAACGGGCGTATGTGGCAGGGAACTTTGCTGTAGTACTTGGTTAACCGATTATAAGCAAGTCAATACCGGTGCGGCTCGGGTACAGAATTTGAGCATAAACATGGAAAAATTGGCCGGACAGTGTGGCCGTTTGAAGTGTTGTTTGAATTACGAACTCGATCAATATGTAGAAGCCATTGATGCGTTTCCAAAAGCCAAAGTGGTTAAGTTGGATACAGTCATGGGAATGGCTTACGCAAGAAAAACCGACATTTTAAAGAAATTAATGTGGTTTTCTTATGACGACAATCAAACATGGGTGGCCCTAACAGTGGCTACCGTGAATGAAGTCATGGAAGAAAATCGCAATGGCAAACAATCGGCAGCATTGCAGGATTTGGCTCCTGCCAGTGCGATATTGGACAAAGTAAATGGTGCGGGTCAAGAACAGAACAATGATTTTATAGGTAACAATGAATTGTTGCAAGATGATGAGTTTGCCCTGAAGAAGCGTGCACCTGAAAAGCGTGAAGGAAGAGGACCGAACGACCGCAGAAAGGGAGGCAATGACCGTCGTCCAGAAAACCGTGGACCGAGACCCGATAACCGTGGCCCTCGCCCAGAAGGGCAAAATCGTGGACCGAGACCCGATAACCGCGGCCCTCGCCCGGAAGGACAAAATCGTGGACCGAGACCCGATAACCGTGGCCCTCGCCCAGAAGGGCAAAATCGTGGTCCCCGCCCATAGGGTGGCAACCCGCCAAATCGTCCAGAAAATCGCGGACCAAGACCTGAAAACCGTGGACCAAGACCGGAAGGACAAAATCGTGGACCAAAGCCCGAAAATCAAGCCCCCAAGGGCAATGGTGACGGTGGAACACCGAAGACCGAATAAAATAAAACAAGTTTGAGCACTACAAAAAACCCCAGTTCATTGAACCGGGGTTTTCTTTTTACATCGAGCCAATCAATAGCTCAAATACATGCTCTTTTGTTTGTATAATTCACGGAAAGCAGGGTCTTTTAAGTCTTTGATAAACAAAATACTCTCGCCCGTACTCTTCATTTCTGGGCCCAATTCTCTGCTTACACCCTGGAATTTATTGAAACTAAACACAGGTTGCTTAATGGCAAATCCTTCAGGTCTAGCAGGAATGGTGAAGTCCTTGATCTTGTTTGCACCCAACATTACTTTGGTGGCCATATTTACATATGGGAAATCATAGGCCTTGCAGATGAAAGGTACAGTTCTAGACGCACGAGGGTTGGCTTCAATCACATAAACCTTCTGATCTTTGATGGCAAATTGAATATTCATCAATCCGCGAATATTCAGTGCGTGGGCCAATTTTTCGGTGTACGCAATCATTTGGTTTTGAACAGCCTCGCTCAACGCGAATGGAGGCAACACAGCACTTGAATCGCCCGAATGAATACCGGCAGGTTCAATGTGTTCCATCATACCCAAAATATGAACATCTTCGCCATCACAAATACTATCGCTCTCTGCTTCCTCGGCGCGATCCAAGAAGTGATCAATCAAAACACGGTTACCCGGTAAATCGCCTAGTAACTTAACCACCGCTTTTTCTAGGTCTTCGTCGTTGATTACAATGACCATTCCTTGTCCACCCAACACATAACTCGGACGAACCAATACGGGATATCCTACCTGATTCGCGATGGTAATCGCCTCTTCTGCATCTAATGCTACGCCAAATTTGGGGTAAGGGATGTTTAATGAAGCCAACATATCGCTAAAACGACCACGATCCTCCGCAATGTCCATGTCGTCATAGCTGGTACCAATAATTTTAATTCCTTTCTCGTGTAGTTTCTCAGCCAATTTCAATGCTGTTTGTCCGCCTAGCTGAACAATCACCCCCTCGGGTTTTTCGTGTTGAATCAATTCCCACAAATGTTCCCAGTAAACAGGCTCGAAATACAATTTATCGGCCATGTCGAAGTCGGTACTAACGGTTTCAGGGTTGCAGTTAATCATGATGGCCTCGTAACCCGCTTCCCTGGCTGCCATGATTCCATGAACGCAGCTGTAGTCAAATTCAATCCCCTGTCCGATGCGGTTTGGACCACTACCGAGCACAAAAATTTTCTTGTTGTTGCTGACGATGCTTTCGTTTTCGCCATCGAATGTTGAGTAGAAATAGTTGGTTGGGCTAGGAAATTCAGCGCTACAGGTATCAACCATTTTGTATACACGACGGATGCCCAAAGAAAGACGCTTATCACACACTTGCTCAGCGGTGCTGTTTCCACCCATCAACCAAGCGATTTGTTCATCGCTATATCCTTTTTCTTTGGCGATTTTCAGCAAGGAGGCAGGGATATTTTCGGTGTTGTAGCGACGGATTTCGGTTTCGGTTTTTACTAGGTCGGCAATCTGTTCCAAAAACCAGCGGTCTATGCGGGTGATTTTCTGAACACTGCTTATGGGAACTCCCAAAGCCAATGCATCTTTTACTTGGAAAACACGGTTCCAGCTGGCGTATTCCATGCCGTGAACGAGCTCTTCTAGATTTCGGCTCACTTTGTTTCCGTCTGCACCAAGTCCGTGACGGGAGATCTCTAAACTTTGACAGGCTTTTTGCAGGGCTTCTTGAAAGCTCCGTCCGATAGCCATTACTTCCCCAACGGATTTCATTTGGAATCCGAGTCGGGTATCTGCGCCATGGAATTTATCGAAGTTGAAACGAGGGATTTTAACGATTACATAATCCAAAGCGGGTTCAAAGAAGGCGCTTGTGGTTTTTGTAACAGGGTTCTTTAGTTCATCGAGATAGAAACCGATGGCCAATTTGGCTGCAATTTTCGCGATGGGATAGCCTGTAGCTTTGGAAGCCAAGGCCGAACTGCGACTCACACGCGGGTTTATTTCGATGGCGATGATTTCCTCGTCTACGGGGTTTACGCTGAATTGCACATTGCATCCACCAGCAAAAACACCCATACTTCGCATCATTTTAAATGCCATGTCGCGCATGCGTTGAAACGCAGTATCGCTCAGTGTCATGGCTGGGGCAACTGTGATGGAATCTCCAGTATGAATCCCCATCGGATCAAAGTTTTCGATGGTACAGATCACCGCGATATCGTCCTTGCTATCGCGCAACAATTCAAATTCATATTCTTTCCACCCCAAAACGGCTTGTTCCACCAAAACCTCGTGAACCGGGCTGGATTCAAGGCCGTACTGAAGTGCACGGTCAAATTCTTCTTTTTTGTATACGATTGCGCCGCCGGTTCCCCCCAAGGTATAGCTAGGGCGAATAACCAATGGGAAGCCAATGCGCTGCGCGATTTCTTTGCCTTCGAGGAAACTGTTGGCAATCTGACTTTTTGCAACACCCACACCCAACTCAACCATCAATTGGCGGAATTTTTCGCGGTCTTCCATTTTGTCGATGGCAACGATATTTACACCAATAATTCTACAATTGTACTTATCCCAAATACCCAACTCATCGCACTCTTTGGCCAAGTTCAAGGCTGTTTGTCCGCCCATGGTTGGCAACACAGCGTCAATGTCTTGTTCTTGCAAGATTTTTTCGATGCTTTCTGGGGTCAGGGGCTGTAAATACACATGATCAGCATTCATCTTGTCGGTCATGATGGTGGCCGGATTGCTATTGATCAAGGACACTTTGATGCCTTCTTCGCGAATACTGCGGGCTGCTTGGGTTCCTGAATAATCGAATTCGCAAGCTTGTCCGATGATAATCGGCCCGCTGCCGATGATGAGTACGTGTTTGATTGAGAGGTCCTTTGGCATGTTTCCAAAAATTGTACAAATTTAGGGTATCCCAATCGTAAAAGGGGTTTAATTTTCCACGATTTGCTTAGAATCGAAAGAAATGATGGGTTTAAGCGAGTAAGAATGGAAGAATCAGGTATTCAAGAAAGAAAAGCCCCCAATAAAACATGTAAAATCGTTTAACACTCACAGGGGATAGGAGGTCTACCCGCTGGGCTTGCGACCAAAAAACCATGAGCAACAAAAC
>SXGQ01643481.1_pt1 | contig 14423 bp, 8 predicted proteins | sample 3178371 | NCBI WGS metagenome assembly SXGQ01 (sample SAMN11356859, study PRJNA531348) | freshwater metagenome | isolation source: freshwater sample F1-20 | place: China: Fuxian Lake, Yuxi | collected 2017-12-25
GATGACGTAGTAGGTGCTGATGCCGTGGTCGGTCATCGGCAGGTCGATGTCCACGATGGTTGCGCCGGCAGCGCGGAGCAGGCCGAGGGCGCGCTCGAGCGCTTCGGTCACCGCTGGATCGTTGTTGCGCAGGTATTGCGAGGGCACCCCCACGCGCAGCGTGCGCGGATCTGTCGCCGGCGTGGCCTGCCAGTCCTCGACCGGGACGGCGGCGCTGGTCGAATCGTGCGGATCGACGCCGGCCATGACGCCATAGGCCAGCGCGGCATCACGAACGGTGGAGGTGAACGGTCCGATCTGGTCCAAGCTGCTGCCGAATGCCACGAGGCCCCATCGGCTGATGCGGCCGTAGGTCGGCTTGAGGCCAACGATTCCGCAAAAGGCCGCCGGCTGACGGATGCTGCCGCCGGTGTCCGAGCCGAGCGAGAGGTCGCACAGCCCCGCGGCCATCGCCGCAGCCGAGCCACCGCTCGAACCGCCGGGAGTGCGCGTGGGATCGTGCGGATTGCGGACCACGCCCCACGCGCAGGTCTCGCTGCTCGAACCCATCGCGAACTCATCCATGTTCGTCTTGCCGACGATCACGGCGCCCGCACCCACGAGCCGCGTGACGACCGTCGCGTCGAACGGTGATCGGTAGCCCTCGAGCATGCGGCTGGAGCACGTGGTCTGGCCGAGGGTCGTGGCGATGTTGTCCTTGACTGCAACGCACACGCCGGCCAACGGACCGGGATCGCGACCGGCTGCGATCATCGCGTCGATGGCTGCGGCACGTTCGAGCGCAGCGTCGTGGAAGACCTCGTGGTACGCGTTCAGGCCGGGATTGGCCGTGTCGATCGCGTCGAGCGTGGCGCGCGCATGATCGACGGCACGCAGCGCGCCCGAGCGGATGGCCGCGGCGACAGCGGTGGCATCGGGGCGGTTCATGCGCTGTCGCCTCCGAGCACCTTGGGCACCGCGATGAAGTCGCCTTCGCGGGCTGGCGCGTTCAGGAGCACCTGGTCGAGCGTGAGCACCGGGCCGGGTTCGTCGTCATCGAGGCGGTTGACGGTGTCGAGCGGATGGGCCATCGGATCCACACCCGCCGTGTCGACGTTTCCGAGGCGAGCGATGTGCGTGAGCACGGAGGCGAGCTGCGTCCGATACGACTCGATCGTGGCGTCATCGAGGTGCAGGCGTGCCAGCCGCGCCACGTGCGCCACGTCCTTCGAACTCAGGCTTGTCGGTGATTCAGCCATGGGAGCGCGGAGTCTAGTGGCGGCGTGCAACCGCACGCCCGCTTCGCGCGAAGCGGCATGGACTACGATCCTCCCTTCGCCATGGATGCCCTCGATCACGATGCCCCGTTCGCCCCGCGCCCGTCGCGGCTGGACCTCGTGCGTCGCGCGTCGCTGAGCTTGGGCATCGTGGTCGGCGCGATCGTCCTGGTCGTCTGGATGGTGCGCACGCGGCCGGTCGCGGCGAGCAAGGCGCCCGATGAGCGCCCGGTGCCGATTGCGGTCATGGAAGTCTCGCCCATGCCGGCGGTCCGTGGGATCCGCGGCTACGGCACGGTGCGCGCCCTCGAGTCGGCTGATGTCGCTGCACGCGTCGAAGGCGTGGTCGTGGCGCTCGGGCCCGGCGTGCGCGAAGGCATGCGTGTCGAGAAGGGGGCCGTGCTCCTTGAACTCGATGGCGATGATGCGCGGCGCCAGCTCCAGGCGGCGCTCCAGTCGCTTGCTGCGCTGCGTGCCCAGAAGCAGGGCCTCGACATCGAGGAGCGGGCGCTTGCCGATTCGCTGCGACTGGCCGACGAGGAACTCAAGCTCGCGCGCGAGGAGGTCGCCCGCGTCGAGGCCGCCTTCGCCGACGGCGTGGCCCTGCAGCGCGAACTCGATCGGGCACGCACGGCCGCGCTTGCCGCCGACCGCGGGCTCTCGATGGCGCGCGAGGCGCTCGAGATGGTCGCACCTCGCCGCGATGCGCGTGCTGCGCAGGGCGAAGCGCAGTCCGAGGCCGCTGAGCGCGCGCGGCTCTCCGTCGAGCGTTCCACGATCATGGCGCCCATCGCCGGCATCCTGCAGTCGCTGCCGGTCGAGCCTGGCGAGACCGTTGCGCCTGGCCGCATGGTCGCGCGCATCGTCGAGCCATCGCGGCTGGAAGTGCCGATTGCGCTGCCCGCGTCGAGCCGCGGTGCGCTGGCGACGGGCCAGCGGGTGCGGGTGATCGAAGCCTCAGGCGCGGTGGTCGAAGGTTCGCTCACGCGCCTGTCGCCCGAGGATGATCCGGTGGCGCGCACGATGGTGGCGTGGGCCGAGTTGCCGGGAGGGTCTGGACTGGTCCCGGGCTCATTCGTCGAAGCGACCGTGTTCGCTCCCGATGCGACGCCGCGCACCGTGGTGCCGCGCCGGAGCGTGCGCAACGATCGACTGCTGCTGGTCGAGGATGGCCGCGTGCGCTGGCAGCCCGTGCGCACGGCCTACGCCATCCGCCGTGCGCAGCCGCAGTCGGGACTGGATGACATCGAGTGGCTCGCCCTCGAGGAACCCCTGCCGCAGGGCACGCTGGTGGTGCTCGATGCCGCACGGCGCGTGGAGGTCGGTGCCCGCGTCGAGCCGCTGCGTCCGGGTGAATCGGCGGCCAGCGTGGTCGAGCCCGCGGCCGTGCCCGGGACCGCGCCGTGATCGAGGGCCTGATCCGCTTTGGGGTCCGCAACCGCGTGCCGGTCACGCTGGTCATGTGGGCGCTGGTCCTTGGCGGCGTGTGGAGCGCGCTCACCATGCGGCGCGAGTTCTTCCCCGAAGTCGATCCGGATGCCGCGCAGGTCGTGCTCTCGTACGCAGGCGCAAGCCCGGCGGAGATCGAGGAGAGCCTTGCGCGCAAGGTCGAGGATGCCGTGCGCGAGGAGGACGACGTCGAGAAGGTCACGACGAGCATCGTCGAGGGCGGCGGGGCGGTCGTCATCAAGTTCGGCGACGGCATCGACATCGACGAGAAGCTCGAGGACCTGCGCACGCGCATCGATGGCCTGCAGGACCTGCCGCCTGAGGCGGATCGCTTGAAGGTCATCGACTGGAAGCCGATCCTGCCCGTGGTGCAGGTGGCGGTCTACGGCAACGTCGATCCGCGATCGATCAAGACGGCGCTGCGGCAGGTCGAAGATGACCTTCGCGCGTGGCGCGGCATGGGCCGGATCCTCGTGGCGGGGCTGCGCGACGATGAGTTGCGCGTGGATGTGCGGGACGAGGAGCTCGTGCGCCACGGCATCCCGATCACGCGGGTCGCCGATGCGGTCGGCGCGTGGATGCGTGAGGTGCCCGGTGGCGCGGTGCGCTCCTCCGACGGCGAGGCTGCGGTGCGCACGCGGGGGATCGATGAGCGCGCGCAGGCGATGAACGGCATCGTGCTGAAGGCGCTTCCGGATGGCACGTCGGTCACGCTCGGCGACGTGGCCACGGTCGTCGAGGGCTTCACCGACGACATCACGGGGTGGCGCTTCCAAGGCGAACCGGGCGCGAACCTCACGATCCTGCGCGCCGTGGGGCAGGATGCCGTGCGCATGGCGGAGTTCACGCGCGGGTACGTCGCGGCCCGCTCCGGCGAATCCATGTCGGCCAGCCCGCTCGACCGGTTGCTCGACAGCCCGCGCTTGCAAGGGTGGGAAGCCGGCCTTGCCCGCGGCCCCATGCCCGACGGCGTGCGCATCGCCAAGCACAACGACCTGGCGCGACTGATCGAGGGGCGCATCGACCTCGTCACGGAGAATGCATGGCAGGGCGCTGCGCTCGTGTTCCTCACGCTGCTGATGGGTGTGTCGGTGCGCGGGGCGTTCTGGGTGATGAACGGAATGGTCGTGGCGATTTTCGGCACGATTCTGCTCATGAACCTCGCGGGCGTGACCATCAACATGCTCACGATGTTCGGGCTGCTCATCGCGCTGGGGATGCTTGAGGACGACGCGGTCGTCTTCACCGAGTCGATCGACGACATGGCGCGCCGCGGCGCCGAGCCCGAGCGTGCCGCGATCGAAGGCACCACGCGCATCTTCTGGCCCGTCTTCGCGAGCATCCTCATCAGCATCGTGGCGTTCGTCCCGCTCGCGCTCGTGAAGGGCACGATCGGCGACCTCCTGAGCGACCTGCCGATCGTCGTCGCGCTCGCCCTTGCGGTGAGCCTGATCGAGACCAGCTGGATGCTGCCGAGCCACATGGCGCACTCGATCGCGCTGTTCCGCCAAGGGCGGCGCGTCTGGCTCGATGCCGTGACGGCGCCGTTCGATCGCTGGCGCGATGGCCGGCTGTGGCCCTTCCTCGAGCGGCACTACCGGCGCCTGGCGACGTGGGCGGTCGACCACCGATGGATGACGATCAGCGTCGCGATCGCAGGTTTCATCGTGAGCGTGGGCGCGGTGTTCGGCGGCCGGGTGCCGTTCGAGTTCCTGCCCAGCGACGACACCGAGAGCTTCTTCGTCGATTTCCGCCTGCCGCTCGGCTCGAGCATCGAGCGCACACGCACGGTCGCCACGCGGATCGAGGCCGCGGTGCAGGAGCAGCCCGAGGTCCGTGCTGCGGTCACGCTCACGGGGTTCACGATCAACTACGAGACCGGCAGCGCCAATACGATCAACGGCACCGTCGGCCAGGTCTACGTGCAGCTCGCGCCCGCCGAGGAGCGCGACCGCCGCAGCGGCGAGGTGGCCGACTCGATCATCGCGTCCGTCGGGTCGATCCCCGAGATCGAGGACCTGCGCATCACGCAGGTCACCGGCGGTCCGGCCGGCGCCGACATCACCTACGAGTTCTCGAGCGAGGACCCGACGATCCTCGATGGCGCCGTCGAGCGGATGAAGCTGGCGATGGCCGGCATCGACGGGATCGTCTCGATCAACGACGACAACCTGTCGGCGGCGCCGGAGATCCAGGTCGAACTCAAGCCCAGTGCGGCCGCGCTCGGCTTCACCCCGATCGAGCTCGCGCAGCAGGTGCGCGGGGCGGTCTACGGGCTCGATGCCCATGTCTTCACTGCCGACCGCGAGGACGTTGATGTGCGCGTGCGGCTCGATGCATCCACGCGGTCCACGCCGACCTTCACCCAGGATCTGTGGGTGGTCTCGCCCGCGGGCCTGCCCGTGCCGCTCGCGGAGGTGGCCACGGTGCGCGAAGGCGTCGGCTATGCGCAGATCCGCCGCACGAACCGCATGCGCACCGTGACGGTGACCGGCGACGTGCGCGAAGGCGTGATCCCCGAGCAGGTGGTCGAAGCGCTCGCGCCGGCGCTCGCGTCAATCATCGCCGACACGCCGGGTCTCGTCGTGCGCGAGGGCGGCCGCCAGAAGGACCTGACGGATGCCTTCAGCACGCTGCCGCGTGCGGCACTCACGGCGTTCCTGCTGATCTACGCCATCCTGTGCTGGCTCTTCGGTTCGTTCATCCAGCCCTTCGCCGTCATGGCCACGATTCCCTTCGGCGTGATCGGTGCGGTCTGGGGCCACGCGATCATGGGCTACGAGCTCACCTTCCTCAGCCTGATCGGCATCGTGGCGCTCTCGGGTGTGGTGGTGAACAACGCGCTGGTGCTGGTCGAGTTCGTGAACGAGCTCCGCGCGAAGGGCATGGTGCTGCACGATGCCCTCATCGACGCGGGCACGATGCGCCTGCGCGCCATCCTGCTCACGAGCATCACCACGGTCTTCGGGCTCGCGCCGCTCATGCTCGAGCAGAGCTTCCAGGCCCGCTTCCTGATCCCGAGGGCCATCAGCCTGTGCTTCGGCCTGCTGAGCGCGACGATGCTCACGTTGCTGCTCTTGCCAGCGCAGCTCCTTGTCGCCGATTCCTTCGGCGCGTGGTGGCGGCGGCTGTCGGGCCGCAGCGGAATCGCCGGCGACAGCGCGTCCGCGCCAGGATGAGCGACGTGCTCAGGGCTCGGCGCGAGGCACGCCGTTGCGCTCGTGCCGGTACTTCGAGATCGCGTCGTACGCGATTCTGCGGGCGCGGTTGATGCCGCCGAGCGGCCGCTGCTCCTCGAGGGCGTGCCAGGGAGTGAACGAGAGATTCTCCGCGACCATGCGATCCTCACCCGAGGAGAGATCCTGCTTCGGGATCCGCAGCATGGCAACCCGCACGAACGGCGCATCGGATTCCTTCCACTCGGTGAGCGCGTCCTCGACGGGCGTCTTCACCGGATCCGTCTGCAGCTGGACCATGAACTCAAAGACGACGTCCTCGCCGGCGATCTGCCGCACCATGGCCTGCCGCAGATAGTCGGGACTCTTCACGATGTCGGCAGGCTTCACAGGCGCGATCACGGGGCGTGCGCTGAACTTCATCGCGTTCGGACCGAGCCGGTACGGCGTTTGGCTCCAGTACCGCGACTGCAGCGGATTCCAGAACGGCGAGCCATTCAGACCCTCGATCGCCCGTAGGACCGGAGGATTCATCTTGAGGAAGATCTCGGTTTGTGCGAGCCCGCCGATCCGCGCGGAGTGGAACGCCTCGTAGTCGGCGATGTTCTGGGACAGGAACGTCGGATAGTTGATCATCACGAAGTCCTGCGTGGTCGCGTCGCGCTCGTCGGCGAGCGCCTTTGGTCCCTTGACGCCGAGCACCTTGATCGCCATGCCGTGTGCCTGTGACACCGTGTCGGCGGCGATCTCCGTGCCACTGGCCGAGAAACGCACCAGCGCGTCGTACGACGCCGGTGCGGCGAAGATCCCGTGGCGAAGTGCCTCGGGAAGCCCGTCGATGACCTCGAAGCGTGCCTTCACCATCCCGTGCGTCTTGGGATGCGCGTCGCGGCGGACCTCGGTGCCTTCGGGGTACTGCATCCGCATGCGCGCCATGGTCTGGTCGACGAACCGCTGAGCGAGTTCCTCCTCGCCGGGGAGGACGCGTTCTTCGCCCATCGCCATCGGCGGCGCGGGGACCGGATAGTTCGATGGCTGCGCGTTGTTGAAGAAGTGGACATCACTCCACGCCTCGAATGGATCCTTGGGACCGCCGTAGGGCGTCACCTGCGCCGGGGCGGAAGGGATCGACTTCAGATACTCGATGATGGCCCAGCGTTCCTCGTCGGTCAGCAGGCGGCCGATGATGCCGCCGCCGAGAGGGCCGTGCTCGAAGGAGTGGCCGGCGTTCGAGTTGCCGACCCGTGCCGTGTCGAACTCGAAGGAGCCTGATGCGCCCGTGGTATCGACACCGACCTTGACCGGATCGAAGTCGCGACCGATGAGAAACTTCTTGGGACGGTCCTTGGCGGGGGTGAGCAGGTCGTACAGGCTTGGCACGGATCCATTGTGGAGGAAGGGCGGAGTCGCCCACACACCGTCCCGCGGCGCTGCCTTGTACGACGCTTGCGTCGGGGGTGTCTCCCACGCGAAGCGGTAGCCGTGCGCGTCGATCAGCTCGGCGGGGGTCAGGCCGGCGGCCTTGGTAGCGACATCCATCACGCCGTCGCGGCCAGCAGTGAGCAGCGCGACCGACGGTGCAAGCGCCGCACCCTTGAGCGGCTGCTTCAGCCACGGGGCGAGCGCGCCCGTGAGGTACTCAGGCTCGCGGTTGAAGCCGGGGGACTTGAACTGCATCGGGTCGGTGCCGATGTACACCGCAGGCACCAGCGCGTTCTCGATGAAGCGCTTGCCGTCGACCTTTGGCACGCTCCAGCGGTGCGGGTAGGTGCTGTGGCACGAAGCGCAGTTCTCGACGAAGAGCTCCCGTCCGCGCGCGGCCTTCGTGCGATCGATCGCTCCGAAAATCGCTTCGGGCCATGGTGGAGGTGCAAGCCGGCGGAGCAGATCCTCGATCGCCAATTGCCCGCGGATTTGGACGGTTGACTCGAACAGCCCTTCCTCCGGAGTCGGCGAGCGAAGATCGAGGCGGATGAAGACGCCCATCGACTCGGTGGCGTTGCGGTAGAGCGGATCGCTTGCGACGCCGGCCCACTGCACCCACGCCGACTGCGGAGCATTCCAGAGGAATGGTGGTTTCGCCGGCGCGAGCGCGGCTTCCCAGTTCTCCGGGTAGCCCGTGGCTCCCGCGATCACCCGTGTGTGGATGAGCGTCAACGCATCCATGCGGCCGGGCCCGCTCGGGGTCGCCATGGCAGCGTCGCGGGAGATGTAGGTGTGGACGACCTCGCAAGCCTCATCGAGCTGTCCGCGCAGTGCGGCGAGGGCGTCGGTGCCGCCCACGGACATGCGCGCAGCGGTGCGGGCGAACTTCGCGTCGTCGCGCCGGGTCGCGTCGAGCGCCTTGTCGAGCGCGGCGATGTATCCGGCGAAGTCGAACGCATGGTTCGATCCGCCCTCGATGCGAATGCGCTGTCCCTTGTAGCTGAGCTCGGACGTGTGGCACGCGGCGCAGGTCAATCCGATCCAATCGCCTTTCCAGCGCCCGGCCGGCACGGAGGTCTTCACGAGGCCGATCGGGAGGCCGTCCGGATTCGCCTGCGCATCCGATGGCGCGCTCACGAGCCCGAAGGTGTCCGAGAGGCGATCGTCGCGGAAGAGATCCGTCGAACCCGATTGCTCGAGCGCGAGGAACAATCCGTACGGCATGACTGCTGAGCCCTGCGATGTCCGGTGGAACGCCGCTCGATCTGAGGGGCTCCATCCCTGGTCAAGAAGCACCACTGGGGGCTTCACGGGCGGCGGGGCGACCCCAACCATCACACCGACCAGCCCGGCGGCCATCAGGAGCATCGAGGCACGGAGGACTGACAGTCGAGCCCGACCGAGTTTCGATTGCATGGCAGGAGCGTAACAGCCAACCCCCTCGCTAGCCTTCACAGGATCTTCGACATCGATCACGTGCCTGTCCTTTCGACGTCAATCTCGTTGCTTTCTGGTGTACTGCTGCTGTCGTTGCCGCCAGCAACCGTGCCGCCGGTGACGCCCGACGTCGACGGTGTCATCCCGGTCGTGCCTGGCGGACCCCAACGAAACTCCCTGGTGGTGCAGCGCGTCCAAGGAAACGGAACCGCTGTGACGCTCTCGACGTTGGAGCGTTCGGACGTGTCGAGCATGATCCGGCTGCGGGATGGGCGCCTGATGGTCGCGTTCCAGTGGTTCCCCCGCGATGATGCACCCGACTTCAATCGCGTGGCGGTCCGGCAGTCCGTCGATGAGGGCGCGACGTGGAGCGAGCCGGTACCGGTCGAGGTGGAAAGCCTTGGCGCGGGCCTCGCACCGCCGTTTGACCCGGCGCTGGTTCCGCTGCCGGACGGACGAATCCGGATGTACTTCATCTCGCACCTCGGTTCCGACGCGGCGCCAGGCCAGACCGGCGTCCACTCCGCCGTGTCAACCGATGGAGTCCAGTACAAGTATGAGCCCGGGATCCGCTTCACGGTTCCGGGAAGGGTCGTCGTCGACTGTGCTGCGGGGCTCCACCGGGACACGTTCCACATCGTGGTGCCAGACAACGGAACGCCGGCGGAATTCATCGGCCGCCGGCGTCGTGGCGAGCCCCAGCCAGGCGGCAACGGCTACCACGCCACGAGCACGGACGGACTTTCGTTCACGCGAACGGCCGACCTGACGTTGGCATCGACCCATGATCGATGGTTTGGCAACCTCGCGAGCGACGGCGAGCGGCTGCTCTTCGTTGGAACCGGTCCGGGCCCGTGGCCTGTGGCCAGCAGCGATGGACTGACGTGGGCGCCGGACTCACCGATTCCCATGCCTGGCATCGATCCGTGCGTCACTCGACTCAAGGACGGTTCCTGGTTGGTGATCGCGACCAAGGTCCCGCCGCCGGTGCGGCCGGAGTCTCCTGCGAAGCCCCCGCCATCCACGCCGTGAGCCGCAGAGCGAGGGACGCTGGCATGTGGTCCGCCATCGGACGCGGCGCGAGTCGATAGAGTCCTGCCCATGGCGCGCAGGACCACCACGGAACCAACGCTCGTCGCCGGCATCGATCTCGGCGGCACGAACATGAGCATCGGGATCGTCGATCCCAAGGGCCGCATCGTCGGCACGTGCAAGCGCAAGACCAAGGCGCACGAAGGCAAGGATGTGGTGCTCGACCGCATCGTCGAGGGTCTGGCGCGCGCGTGCGCCGAGGCGGCGATCGAGCCGGCCGAGCTCGCCGCGGTCGGCATCGGCGCGCCAAGCGCGATCGACTTCGACCACGGCGTGGTGATCAACGCCGGCAACCTCGGTTGGAAGAACGTGCCGCTGCGCGACCTCCTGCAGCAGCGCCTGCGCCTGCCGGTCGTCGTCGACAACGATGTCAACGTGGCGGCCTGGGGCGAGGCGACGCTCGGCGCGGGCGTCGGCAAGGGTGACCTGCTCGCGGTCTGGGTCGGGACCGGCGTCGGTGGCGGGCTGGTCCTCAACGGCGGCCTCTGGCGCGGCCCGCTCTTCACCGCGGGCGAGATCGGCCAGGTCATCCTGCAGCCCGGTGGCGCGCCCGGCCATCGCACCGTGGAGGAGTTCTGCAGCCGCACGGCCATCGTGCGCAGCATGGAGACGATCGCAGGCTGCTATCCGTCGAGCCGGTTCCACAAGGTGCGCGCGGGGAAGGAGGAAGGCCCACTCGGTTCAGGCGCGATCCGCGACCTCTACGCCGAGGGCGACGAGCTCACGTGCCGCGTGGTCGATGCCAGCGCGGAGCTGTTGGGACTCGCGATCGCGAACCAGCTCACGGTGCTGAGCCTGAAGTCGGTGGTGCTCGGCGGCGGCGTGGTCGAAGCGCTCGGCAAGGCCTATGCCGCCAAGGTGCGCGAGAGCATCGTGAGCCACGTCTTCCCCTCGACCTTGCGCAAGGTGGATGTGCTCGTGACGCAACTCGAAGACAAGGCTGGCGTGCTGGGCGCGGCGATGCTGGCGCGCTCCGGTCGCTGATCGCTTGCGGACGATGCAGCGAGCGCGATCGCACGCTGGGCACCAAGGCTCCCGGGCTCACAGCGGGCAGGGCACGCCCCAGCGCGTGAGCAGGGCGCCCAGATCTGCACCGTCGACCTTGCCGTCGTTGTTCATGTCGCTCGGGTCGCCGGCCGTGGCCGTGCCCCAGTTGGTGAGCATGGCACCAAGGTCGGCGCCGTCGATCACGCGGTCGTCGTTGATGTCGCCGGCACACGGCGGGAAGACGCGCAGCAGCGCCGTGGTGTGATTGCCGCCCACGGCAAGCCCATCGACCGGATCGAGGTCGGTGGGAAGCGTGCACTGGCCGTACGTGTTGCGGCCCCAGCACTTCACGCCGTAGGTGCTCGTGAGCACGACGGTGTGGTAGCCGTCCGACGCGATCTGGATGATCGGGCCCAGGTTCGCCGGCACGTTGAGCTGGCCGTAGCTGTTGTCGCCCCAGCAGCGCACGTTGCCGTTCGATTGCACGGCCGCGGTGTGGTAGTAGCCGGCGGCGATGCCCACGCACGGCCCGAGGTTGCTCGGCACGACGGTCTGGCCGGAATCATTGAGCCCCCAGCAGCGCACCGTGCCGGCGGTGTTCAGGGACACCGAGTGGTAGCCGCCTGCCGCGATGCGGGTGACGGTCCCGAGGTTCGTGGGCACGTTGCACTGGCCATCGAGGTTCGCGCCCCAGGCCCGCACCACGCCGCTGGTGTTCAGCGAGAGCGTGTGGTCGAGCGAAGTCGCGATCCAGCCCACCACGCCGAGCCCGCTCGGCACGGCGCATTGGCCGAAGTCGTTGAGCCCCCAGCAGCGCACGGTGCCGTTGCTGATGAGTGCGACCGAGTGTCCGAAGCCGCCCGCCACATCGACGACCAGCCCGAGGTTCGTGGGCACGCTTGACTGGCCGTAGGTGTTCAGGCCCCACGCTCGCACGACCCCGTTGTTCTGCAGCGCGATCGTGTGGTTCGCGCCACCTTCGACCCACGCCATGAGCGGCAGGCCCGAGGGCACGTTGCACTGTCCCGAGGCGTTGTAGCCCCAGCATCGGATGCCGCCTTCGACGCCAGCGTGCGTGACGGTCGCGAGCGTGGCGATGGATCCGACGGTGACGATCGTGTGCAGCGGCTTCATGGTCGGGCCGTGAAGGTACGCCACGGATGGGATCTCACCAATCGAATCACGGGCAAACGCCTCGAATCACCGCGGGAACAGGTCGGATCATGCCCCCAGCATGCGCGCGGGGGGGCGATCGGCCTTCGAGACCGCGACCTTGAGTCCGGGAAGCAGGCGCTGCAGGCGCCGGGCGAGCACGCGCAGGTACGGGCGCTCGGTCTCGGTGTGCCCGCAGAGCACCACGCTCGTGCCGTGTTCCGCAGCGTCGAGCCGGTCGTGGTGCTTGAGTTCACCGGTGATGAAGAGCGTGGCGCCTTGGCGGCGCGCCCCCGCGATGAGTTCACCGCCGCTTCCCGCGCACAGGCCGATCACGGCGTGCCGGCCCGATGGCTCCCCCACGAGTTCCACGTGCTTCAGCCGCAGCCCAACGGCGAGCGAGCGCGCGATCGATCGCGCCGTCATCGGCGTGCGAAGCCGCATGAGCCGACCCTGTCCGGCGCGCGGCATCGGCACGGGGGAGAGGGCCTCGATCGTGAAGGCAGGTTCCTCGTACGGATGCGACGCACGGATGGCGGCGACGACGGCGGCCAAATTGGCCGCGCTGCAGACCTTTTCGAGTCGGCACTCCGTCACGCGCTCGAGCGAACCACGTGACCCCACGCGTGGTCGCGCGCGCTCGCCGGGCATGAACGTGCCGCTGCCCACGACCTCGAAGGAGCAGTGGGTGTATTCGCCGATCGTGCCGGCACCTGCGCGCGCCATGGCGGCGCGAACGGCGTCGACCTGATCGATCGGGACGTGCACCGTGACCCGATGCGACTGGCCGGCCGGCGTGGCGGCCGCGGGTTCGAGGGGCGTCGAATGGCCTTCGCCGAGCACGCTGCAGAGGAAGTCGTTGACGCCGCCATCGGCTGCATCGAGCGCGGTGTGCGGCGAGAGCAGCGCGATGCCCGCTTGTGCGGCGCGCAGCAGCAGCGCCCCTCGTGGGTGGTCATCGTTCAGCTGCCGCAGCGGTGCGAAGATCGGGGGGTGGTAGAGCACGATCGCCTGCGATTTCAGGCGAATCGCCTCATCCAGCACGGCGTCGGTCAGGTCGATGGCCACGAGTGCGCGCGAGCAGGGCTGCGCCCCGGAACCGAGCACCAGGCCCACGTTGTCCCATTCGGCGGCGAGGCTCCGTGGGGCGATGTGGTCGAGCGCGCGCAGGAGGTCAGCGGTGAGCATGGCGTGCATCTTCACGGGAACTTGGCGGTTTGGGCAAGCCATCCCACGCATCCGATCGGAGAGTGCCTGTGTGCACCGAAGGGGCAGGATGCCCGCAGGTCGTGCACGCAGGAGGCGCTCCATGGGTGGACCCCGATCTGCCGGCCGATCCCCGTCCGCAACCGCCAGCCCCGCATCGGGCAGGCACAGCGAGGAAGGCCAGCAGGTGCGCAAGCACTTCGTCCTCGATACGAACGTGCTGCTGCACAACCCCAACGCGATCTTCAAGTTCGATGAGCACGAGGTCGTGATCCCGCTCATGGTCATCGAGGAGCTCGACCGCTTCAAGAAGAACAACGACGAGACCGGGCGCAACGCCCGCCAGGTGATCCGCGCGCTCGACCGCCTGCGCGAGGCTGGCCCGCTGCACGAGGGCGTGGTCTGGAACGACCAGGGGGGCAGCGTGCGCATCATGCGCTTCGACCCCGCGCCGAGCTGGGAACTCGATGCGGACAAGGCCGACAACAGCATCATCGGCGTGGCGCATGCGCTGCACGCCCGCGGCCTGCGCGCGATCTTCATCAGCAAGGACATCAACGCCCGGGTGAAGTGCGACGCACTCGGCGTCCCCGCCGAGGACTTCGAGGCCGGCCGCATCGAGAGCGACTGGCTGCACCCCGGGTACGTCACGCTCGCGGTGCCGCCCGACCTGATCGATGACCTCTACGACGAGCGCCAGCTCCCGCTGTCACGGCTCGAGTCGTTCCCGAGCGTGGCCCCCGACGGCACCGCGCAGGCCACGACCACGATCCTCGCGAACCAGTTCGTGGTGCTGGCCGACTCGACGGACTCGTCCCACACGGGCCTCGCGCGGCGGCTCGCTGACACGTCGCACCTCATTCCCGTCACGGGCCCGCGCAAGCCGGTCTTCGGCGTGCTCGCCCGCAACGTGCAGCAGACGATGGCGCTCGACCTCCTGCTCGACGACGAGGTGAAGGTGGTGAGTCTGATCGGTCCCGCGGGCACCGGCAAGACGTTGCTGGCGATCGCCGCAGGCCTGCAGAAGACGCTGCGCGAGGAGCGCTTCGACAAGCTGCTCGTGGCGCGGCCGATCATGCCGCTCGGCCGTGACATCGGCTACCTGCCCGGTGACAAGGACGAGAAGCTCTCGCTCTGGATGCAGCCCATCTTCGACAACATCACGTACCTGCTCAGCACGCGCGGCGGCAGCTCTTCGGAGCCCGACAGCACGAGCACCGAGCAGCGGCTCGATCAGCTCATC
>SXGQ01223214.1_pt1 | contig 14420 bp, 13 predicted proteins | sample 3178371 | NCBI WGS metagenome assembly SXGQ01 (sample SAMN11356859, study PRJNA531348) | freshwater metagenome | isolation source: freshwater sample F1-20 | place: China: Fuxian Lake, Yuxi | collected 2017-12-25
AAATAATTAAAAATTGAAATTGTCTTAAATATATTTATTTATAATTATATTAATTAATACAATATGTTTTGTGGTAATGTCAGTTTAAATAATAATAATTGCTTAAAAGATATTAATAGCGATGAAGAATCTAATTCTGACAATGACTTAACAACACTTGACAATATAAAATTAGATAGTGAAGAATTAATTTTTAATCCATATAATAACAATAATTTAGAAATTACTAGCGCAATTGTTCAAGAATTATTATCAAAATATGGAATTTTTACTAAACCATTCAATCTTGAATTATATAAACGAGCATTTATTCACAAATCTTATACAAAACGTCCTAAACTAGAAAATTCACTTGCCAATATTACTATTTCTGATAAACCAGAAAATTGTTTACCACTTAAAACAAAATCAAATGAGCGTCTGGAATTTCTTGGTGATGGAGTTTTAGAACTTATTACTAAGTATTATTTATATAAACGTTTTCCTAAAGCTGATGAAGGATTTATGACTGAAAAAAAGATTGCTTTAGTTAAAAACGAGCATATTGGAAAATTAGCACTTGAAATGGGTTTAAATAAATATTTTATTATTTCTCGGCACGCAGAAGATAAGAATATTCGCAATAATTTGAAAAAATTAGGTTGTTTATTTGAAGCATTTATTGGTGCTATTTTCCTAGATTTTAATCGTATTGCTATTAAAGACGAATATGGGTGGTTTGAAAATGTATTAAATTGTGGTCCTGGACTACAAATGGCACAAATTTTTGTAGAAAATGTATTTGAAAAGCATGTAGATTGGACTAATTTAATTAATAATGATGATAACTATAAAAATAAACTACAAGTAATTATTCAAAAAGAATTTAAAATCACACCAGACTATGTAGAATTAAAAACTCATAAGATTGATGATGATGATGATAATGATAAATTATATGTAATGGGACTCTATATTTGCTTTGGACAAAATATTCATAATGCTAGAATTAGTAATGCTGTTAACTTTGATAAGTTAGGTTCATTTCAAGCAATTCATGAACTACTTGAAAAACAAGACAAATTATTAGTGTTTTTAACAAAAGCAGAACATAAAATTAAGAAAAAGGCCGAACAAATTGCATGCGACCAAGCAATTAAATTAATTGAAAAATAGTTATATGTTTTAATATATTATGTTATATTAATATATTAGGTTATATTAATACATTAATATGAGTTTATGTAAATATAGAGATATATTTGGAAAAGTAGGAGAAGGTGGTCATTCTTTAAGATTTTTTAATATTGCCGTTGTTGATACGTTATTAACATTTGTTGCTGCTTATATTATAAATTATTATTTGAAAAGTAATGTGTTTTTAATATTTTTTATATTGTTAGTAGCATCAATATTAATTCATAGAGCTTTCTGTGTAGAAACAACCCTCACAAAAATGTTTTTCTCCTTTTAAATCCAAAATAACTTAAAATAGTTTATTTTACTATATTAATATTAAAAATTAATCTATAACACGCAATTGTTACCAGAAACACAAAATAAGAAAAAATAATATAAGTTGGCCTATTTGTATTTTGTAAATATTTTTTATTTATATAAATTGCTAGAGTTTTGCTAAATAATTTTAAAAGAGGGGTTATATTGTCTGTTAAATTAGTATCAATATTGGCTTTATTATGGTGTAATTTATCTATTATACAACCATTAAATATGACCCAAGTAATAACTAATGCTAATGGTATCCATGCTATATATTTAATGTATATTAATGGTAATAATATAAATATTATGGGTACTATTATAATCATTAAATGATGTACTATTTCAAAGTATTTTTTTGTTAGCATAATGTTTTTTATATTACAACTTTATTATATTTTATACGTATATTTTAATCTAAATTTTTTTAAAAACTATCATTTTACACGTGGGTCACTACTATCTACGAGTATTGGGTGTGTATCAGAACCTACGTTATATAAACCCAATCCAATATAATTAGTATCTCCATAACATAATTCATAATATGTTTTCATAGGATTTTCATGCACTTTCATTCCTGTATTACCCGATGCCATTTTTTGTAATTTTAATATAAGGTTCAATTTCCTTTTGAAAATCTTGTTTGTTTCCTTATTTAATTCGTATAATTTGTTTTGTTCTGTAAATTCTTTTTTTGCGGGCATAGTTGGGAATAGTTTATCTATCAATTTATTCATTTATAATATAATTATATAATACATTTTAAGCTAAATTTTTTAAAAACATTAAAATAAACTTTAAACATTAAAGAATAAGTAAAATATTAAAAATACTTCGTATTATTATATATTAGTTAATTATATATAATAATGAACAATGAAACTCTGGAACAATTAAAAATAAAACCCATACCAAAAAAACCGCAACAATTCCAAGTTATAATACAAATACCAAGCGAAGGTGTTGGACCCAATATTATTGATAAAACTAGTGAACAACTAATAAATAGAGAGCAATTTTTTAATGAACTCCAAGAAAATTTAGGAGTTGTGCAAAAAGATTATGAAAAAATAAAAAAAACGACTTTCGCAAAACCTTCCATTAAAGACACTATTTTACAAGAACCAAAACTAGGCACAACAAAAGATACTACAAAAGATACTACAAAATCAAAAAAAACACTAGGCCCAGAAAACACATTAACTCAAATAGTAAAAACAAAAGAAAAAATAATTATTAAGGAACCAAGCGCTGAAACTATGAAAAAAGCAAATGTGGAGCTTCCTTCTAAAGAGAGATTAACACCCAAACCAGAACCAAGTAATCCAGACTTAAACAAATCAAAATCCAAAAAAATAAAAGGCGAAACAATAGATGAAACCTTAGTAATTCCAAAAGATCTTCGTATTGGTAGAACTCTATATTTAAATAGAATTCCCAAGTTAGAACCCAATGTTTTAATAAAAGCACCCAACTATTATTTATATAATAGAGAGATTTTCATTAGTTTTATTAATTCTTTATTTGAACCTTACAAGCAAGAATTACTAAAAGAAGAAAAAGAAATGGAGTCAGGCAAAACATCTATAAGTTGTTCGGCAAGTACTAGTAATAACTTTTCACTTTTAATTCATCAAAAAATTGTGAGAGATTACATAAATATTTATACACCCTATAGAGGTTTATTATTATATCACGGTTTAGGTTCAGGTAAAACATGCTCCTCTATTGCAATTGCCGAGGGCATTAAAAATGATAAGAAAATTCTTATTATGACACCCGCATCATTGAGAGATAACTATATTGAAGAACTGAAAAAATGTGGAGACTATTTATACAAAAAAAATCAATATTGGGAATTTATTAATACTAAAACACACCCACAATATGTAGAATATTTAAGTACATTATTAAAATTACCTCAAGAATATATAAATGCAAATGGTGGTGCATGGTTTGTCAATGTTAAAAAAGAGCCAAATTACGATTCACTCGATTTTGAAGACCAGAAAAAAATTAATGCTCAATTAGATAAGATGATTAATTATAAGTATCAATTTATAAGTTATAACGGCCTTCGCAGTTCCCACTTAAATGGTATGACAAATGGTGGCACACTAAACCCATTTTCCAATAAAGTAATAATTATCGATGAAGCACATAATTTTATTAGTCGAATTGTTAATAAATTAACACGTAAAACATCATTATCAATGAAACTATATAACTATTTGATGGATGCTGAAAATTGCAAAATTATATTATTAACAGGAACACCGATTATTAATTATCCAAATGAAATAGCTATTTTATTTAATATATTACGGGGTACGTTAAGAAGTTATAATTTTAAGCTAATACTAGACAAAGCAACTATGAACAAGGAAAAATTAGAAGAACTATTTTACAAAGCCAATATTTTAAACTTTGTTGATTCTATTGAATATAATTCAGTAAGTTATGAAGTTACTATTACCCAAAATCCTTTTGGTTATGTTAAATCAGCTGCAGACAAAAATAAACTTGTTTATACAAGTGATGTGTTAACCAGCGAAGAATTTATAGAAAAATTAATGTCTGCGTTTGAATCGCAATCTCTCAAAATTGCGAATAAAAAAATAAATATTAACAGTTATAAAGCACTTCCTGATAATTTTGATGATTTTAAAACGCTCTTTATTAATCCAAATAATACCATCAATAATCCATCTATGTTTAAAATGCGCATAATTGGATTAACATCTTATTTTAGAAGTGCTCAAGAACAATTAATGCCTAGTTACGACCATAGTAATCCTAATGATTTTAAAATAATTAAAGTCCCAATGAGTGATTTCCAATTTGGTGTTTATGAAGAAGCGCGTATTCAAGAACGCAAATTAGAAGAAGCAAATAAAAAGAAAAAATCCAAGAAAACCAAAACCGGAGCACAAGGAGACGAATTATATAGCGATAGTACATCCACATATCGCATATTTTCTCGTGCATTTTGCAATTTTGTATTTCCTAAACCACACATAAAGCGACCTATGCCTAATGACGAAGCAACAATAGAATCAATATTAGAAAATATTACTAAAGAAAGTGAACAGGAAACAATTAGTAAAAACATTTCTGAAGAGTTATTAGATGATTTAACTGTTGCGGAAAAATTGGAAAATGTGGATGGTAAATATGATGCCGACGATATAAAAGAGTTAGAAAAAGACTTAGAAAATCCAAAAGTAAATGATGCTAGTTATTCAAAACGTATTAGCGAAGCATTAAAAGAATTGGAAAAATATTCGCACAAATATTTATCAAAAGAAGGATTACAACTTTACAGTCCAAAATTTTTACATATATTGGAAAATATTATAGACGATGACCATAGAGGTATTCATTTATTATATTCGCAGTTTAAAACATTAGAAGGTATTGGAATCTTTAAACTGGTTTTAAAGCAAAATAATTTTGTTGAATTTAAATTAAAGAAAAATGACAAGGGCGAATACATGCTAAATGTAGGTGAAGAAAATATGGGAAAACCAATGTATGCGGCATATACTGGTTCTGAAACTCCAGAAGAGCGTGAAATTATTAAAAATGTATTAAATAGTAATTGGAAATTAGTGCCTTCATCAATTGTAAAATCCATTCAAACATTAGCACCAGATAATTTTTATGGTCAAATTATTAAAGTATTAATGATTACTTCTTCAGGTGCTGAAGGTATTAGTTTGAAAAATGTGCGTTATGTTCATATTACCGAACCATATTGGCATCCTGTAAGAATTCATCAAGTTATTGGTCGTGCACGTCGTATTTGTAGTCACAGCGATTTACCCAAAGAACTACAAACAGTAAATGTATTTTTATATTTGATGGTTTTCAGCGAAGCACAATTATCTAGTGATTTATCAATTGAATTGCGATTAAAAGATATTTCGAAAAAAGATAAAAAACAGGTTATCACAAGTGACGAATATTTATATGAAATATCCAGTATAAAAGAGGAAATTAATGCTTCATTATTACAAGGAGTCAAAGAGTCCGCAATAGATTGTAGTATTCATACACGGTCAACAAGCAAAGAAAAAGATGTTAAATGTTTTGTAATAGGTAATCCAAGTGAAAATAAATATATATATACTCCAAATATAGCAGCTCAAGATAAAGATGAGGGCATGAAATTAAACAAGAAAAAAGAAGTATTAAAATTAAATGAGTTAGTAATAAATGGTAATAAATATGCTTACAATAAGGTTACAAAAGAATTATTTGATTATGATAGTTACTTAAAAGAAGAATTATTGCTTCTAGGTAAATTAGTAAAACTAGATGATGGAACACATAGATTCCAAAAAATATAGAAGTGTTTTATGGTGGGAGGGGAAAAATTATAAAATTAAAATTATAATATTATATTATAAGTTTATTTTTATTCTATTTATTCTATTTATTCTATTTATTCTATTTATTCTATTTTTTACATGCTTATATATTTAATTTAGTCATTATTAATTTTTGATTATATAAAACTTTTTCCATTTGTTTATTTAAAAAATCTAACTTAATATTTATATTTAAATTAAATTCGCCATTATTTTCATTAGTTATAAATTTTTTTCTTGTATTATTGTCTCTACTAAGTTCTCTAGTATTATCTTGTGCTGTTGCTTGACTTGATAAATCATTTAGTAAATCTTCAATATTTAATATTTTAGTTATCTTTGTATCTACTTTTTCTACTCTATTTACATTTTCTTCATTAATTAAAGTTGTATCAAATTTATTTAAATCTACTAGTTCTAATTTATTTGAATTAGAATTAGAATTAGAATTAGGAATCGGATTTAAAATAGGAATAACAGTATTTCTTTCTCTTTGTATTCTTTCAAGTAATTCATTCATGCTATTGTTTTCTAATGGAACATCTTTTGAATCCCTAAAATCATTTTCGTAAGGAACTTTTTTAGTAATTAAATTAGTAAAAGATACTTCTTTCTCTAATAACTCTTTTTCAAATTCTTCTGATTTCTCATTTTTAAAAATATCTTTTATATCAATAGGTGTTAATAATGACTTCTTGAAATTATTAATATCTAGCATAATATTTTGTAAAATAGTTTTATTTAGTTGCATAATAATATTTTTAGAATCACCAGTTTTATAATTAGAAGTAAAAATTTCTTTGTTTTCGTTAAATATTTTAGTTATAGCATTTTCAAAAATAGATTTTACATTTGAAAACTCGGACTCTGGAATACTAACAAACGCTTTATTACTAGATAATATGCTCCATAAAAGTTCTTTATTTTGCTCGCTTAATAGTATATTTGACATAATATAATGTAATCCTATAATAGTTAAACATATTACTTTTAACTTAATTTAAACCTTAAATAATTATTTTAATTTTGAATAATTAAAATAATTTACAAGTGCTGCTTTTTAAATCACAAGTTACAAAAATATATACTGTTAATATTGCTAATGTTAATATTGATATTACAATTATAAAATTTGCTAGAGCAAATTTTATAGATGTCTCTCTAATAGTAAGATTGGTTGCTTGAACTAAATTAGTTGATTCTATTATTAAAGGTTTCCTACATACAATACAAGTATTATTTTTTATTAACCATTGACTATAACATTTAGTATGAACATAATAAACTCCGCAATGATTTATTGCGTTTACATTAGTTCCTTCTTCTAAGCATATTAAGCAAGTTTGCATTATATTTTATATAAACATATTATTTATTTATATTAAATTTATTTTTATAGTATCATATATTAGTTAAGTATGTTGACTTTAGTATTACTTATTCAATCATTATTTTCGTATATTATGCCAACAAACAATCAAAAAACACAAGTTCATTTACATTTAGAAAAATTCAATAATGATTTAAATTTGTATCATATTGGAATAAGTTTTAAAAATGAAGATACTATACTAAGATATGATTACAGACCTTTTTGCGAACCTAGTAAATGCGAATTTAAGACAGTTGCTAGTGTTAATAGTGCTAGTAGTGTAAGCGTAGCAACTGGTATTAGTCCAGTTTTAAATAAAGAACTGCGTTTTATTGACAAACTATATAGATTTTATATACCAGAAAAATTGCCAAATAAAACTATTTATTGGGGTGAAACAAGCAAATCACTTACAGAAGTTGTTGAATTTGAAAAAACTATGCACAAAAAATATATACTAGGTATTAATGATTGTCGACATTATGTTAATCGTTTTTCCAGATGGGCACTAAATAAACGCACTCCTATTTGGAGTTTAGATAAATTATGGAATATAAGCACTACATCTTTTTACTAATATACTAATTATTTAAAATTTAATTAATTAGTATAGTTTTAAAGTTGTTATTTTATTTAGGATTTTTTAGCATTTTTTATATTTTTATTTAGCATTTTTATATTTTGTAATATTGTTGTATATAAAATAATGCCAAGAAGGAGAACATATCGTCGCAGAAAAAATGCGCTTATCGCCTCTTTGGAATCTTTGGGTCCTCCCCTCCTCCTCCTCATCGACAAACTTCATCTTCATCGTCATCGTCGTCTGAAAGGAGTGAACCGGCAACAATGCAAATCGGTGTAACAGCACTTGGAAGAACAGGAACAGCAGCACCAAATAATACCCGCGTTCCAGTTACAACATGGAGAGAATGGGCATTCGGCTCTGGAAAAAGGCGAAAAATGCGTAGTGCTGCCTACAAATCAAGAAAGAGAAATAGACGTAGACACTAAAATATTGCGCAATTATAACTATTTAATATTAAATATTAAATATTTGACTTTTAAGAATATTTACTATTTTTTTATTTTTCAAAATAAGTATCCAATATACTATGATCCGTTATTCCTCGAGCCGACCGTGGTGGTCGATGTTCGCCATTAATAGCTGCTATAAAAAGTGCATTCATTGTAGAAATAAATACTACAATTAAAAGTATAATAAATAAGACATTATAAAATTTATTTTTAGGAAACCTCATATATAGTATAAAATTATAATTATAAAAATTGATTTGTAATTAAATTATAAAATAACTTATAACTTATAACTTATAACTTATATGGTCTCATTTACGTTATTTCTAGTAATTGCTAGCAATACTAAATCTAATTTGTCAAATAATGCTTGTTGTTTTAATAAGAATAATGATACACATGCTCATTGGAATAGTGCTGTTCGTATTTATGAATATGTATCAAACGCAAATCCAATAATGTCAGAAGTTCCTATTAGAATTTTTGCTCCTGTCTTTTAAGATTCGTGATTAGCAAGTAATTCAATAAGTTCTTTTTTCTTTAATTTGGAGTAATTTGTAATTCCTAATGATTTACATTGTGCTTTTAATTGGGCGACAGATGAGTTAGAAGAGGCGATTGACGATTTTGAAGACGATGCCGATGATGTGGATGTTGCAACTTCAATATCTTTTAATTCAACAACATCAACATCTATATTTTTAATAATTCCTTTAATAAATTGTTGCGCTAAATTTTTATTATGTTCAATTTCGTTTTCTAATTGCTTAATAAGGTTGTTATTTGCGTCCATATACGCAACAATAGTTTGCTGTTTTTCAAGGGAAGGGATTGGAATTTTTAGTTTTGCCAACGATTCTTTATTTAATGACCCACCACCAATACAACCTTTTGATGAAAATGTATTTATTTCTTTTAAAATATAATATAAGTATTTCATAATTACTTGTTTATCTTGAATAATTAGACCAGCAATTGCTTCATTTGTATATAAATCACAACCACTTATAGCAATTTTTCCAATACTTAATTTAAATGAGAATAATATAGTATTTTTTGGAATTAATTTTACATTGCTTTCTTTAACACCTAAATCGGTTATTTTTTCAGTAGAATTAGTAATAATATTGTCATTTAATTCTCTAATAGAAACCCATATATTATTACCATTATCCCAATACTCTTTAGTATCTCGTCGTGGTGTTCCGCCAATATTTATCTTGCATACTTCTCCAAGCGTTTTAAAAACGTTTTCACTCTTACCTACTAAAAACAAATAATTAGTTTGTCTATTTTTGAAAAACTCTATTTGTTTAGTTAAAACGCTTGATTGGTCTTGCCATTCAACTAATTTCTCAAAAATATCATATTTATCATCTAATAACAATTTAAATATATCATTATTTTCATAATACTCAGCAACATTTTGTAAATTATATTTGTCTGTAAATAAGTTATCAAGAACTTCAACAATTTTATTTTGCTTTTCAAGAGAAGGGATTGGAAATTTAAACTTTTGTAAATCTTTTGAATAAACGTGCGGTTGTCCTGCACCATTTTGTAATTTATATATTTTATATTGTATGAAAACTAAATAGTAGTATAAATATTGTTCGTGTAATTTATCTTTATTTTTTGAATGTATTGAAAAGCAATCACTCGCCCATACTTTTGTTTTATATTTACTTATATATCCAGAGTAAGCACCACTTGAAGAACACAATATAATATTTTCATCTCTATTAAAAGTATTATGCATTCCAAGAGGATTTTTACCACCTCCAATTACCGGATATATTCCATCAACTAAATTTTTTTTTGTTAAATTTTTACCATTTCTAAAATTACATACTTCACTTAATTCAATCCATTCAATTCCTTCTTCGTTTTTAATTTCTTCTTCTTCAATACCATATTCACTATAATTTAATGAATAATTGTTTTCAGAAATTTCATTAATATTAACTTCTTTAATAAAGTGTTTTTCTTCTGTATCTGGATTAAAATCATAAAATTTTACTTTTTTAGTTGAATGAGATTTACAAAATTTTAAAATCCTTTTTGTTCCTGTTATTTCAACTACATCTTTTCTTTCTTTTCTTTTAGTAAAGAATAAAATACAAGTTTTTGATGCGGTTGATGTAAAAGTTCCAGCAGGACACATTATTACTTCATGTAAATCACAACTTTTCATTAAATATTCTCTAACAAAATTAAATCCAGACGATGAACCATACATTTTTTGTCCGTCTAACATAACAGTAGCACATCGACCATTGATATTTAAACAATGTATCATCATTTGTAAGAATAACATTTCAGAATTTTTACCACCTGTTTTTATAGGTACATAATCATCTAATATTTCTAAACTACCAAGCGATGATAACAACTCATCATAATTTATAGTTACTGAAAATGGTGGATTTGCTACAATATTATCAACTTTAATATTATGAAATTTTCTAATACTATCAGCACAAATAACATTAGGTAATATTTCACCTGTATTAATTAACATATTTGATAAACATAAATTGAAAATCTTTCCTTTAATTTCAATACCATAAATATTTTTAATTAATTGTGTTCTTAGTTCTTGATCTGTAATTTTATTTGATTTTACAAATTTTTTAAAATGCTTAATAGTTGTATTTAAGATACCACCAGTTCCAGAAGCAGGGTCTAATACACTTTCAATTTCACCATTAGGTTTTAATTTTGGATTAACCAAATCTATTAATAATTTTTTTACTTTTGGAGGAGTAAAGAATTGTCCTAATTCACTTTTTTTATTTCCACCGGCACCAAATACGGCATCAACAAATATACTTTCATATGCTTCTCCTAATATATCATAATCATAATTATTAAAATCAATAGTGCTTAATGCAATAATAATTTTTTTAAAAGTACTTGATTCCTTGATACAAGATTTTTTACCATCTTCAAAAATATCTTTAAATTTAGGATGTTTTGATAATACTTCTTTCCATAGAAAATCATCAAATATTTTTTTTATATTACTTTCTTTTTCTGGAATTTTAACATACTCAATTAATTTACTAAATTTTACATATTCCAAATATTCTAAAAATTTTTCGTTTCCATATTTTTTAACACCATCTTTATATAATTCTAAATTGTAAATATCAATAGAACCATTTTCTATATGTTTTTCTGCTTGTTTAAGAATTAAGAAATGAGACAATTCGTTTAACGCTTCATCGCCTATTAAATGTTCTGCATCATTACGCAATACATCTAAACAAGTTTTGAATAAACTATGTAATTCTTGTATTTTACCATTCATTGTTAATTGTTGTTCTTTCTTTTCAATTATTTGATTAACTGGTATGCATCCGTTCTTTTTAGTAAGATGTCTTTGTAAATCAATTTTTTGTTTAAATTGATGTCCGCAATGTTCGCAATTGTAATTCATTATATAGTATATATAGATTATATATTTAAGTATAAATAACTTTATAAATCAATTTTTTAAAATAAAAAAAAAAAATAAAAATTTTTATAATAATATATTTTCAAGTTTTTTTAACTTTTCCTAAAACTCTATTAATTCTTCATTTTTGTTGTGTTTAATTATTTCTGTTAAATCGTTAATATCATAATATTCGCACCATAAATCATAAGGAGGAAACATATCATCTAATATTTTTAATGATTTTGTTATATTTGTAAATTCAAAATCTATATATATTTCATTTGCTAAATACTCAACCACCTTACTTTTACAAGTTTCCAAGTCATAATAAACTCTCTCGATGCTTAAATAATCAATCCAATTTGTGAATTTGCCTCTATAAGTATCTTCTGGGTCGTGTGTTAATCTATTATCTCTTTCACATAATTCATAATAACTTTCTTTACTTTTTATATTTTTATCAGCAATTATTTTTCTTGCTTTTTCATATGTTGTATCAAGTGCCGTTCTTTTTATTGTTTTTAATCTTAATTTTTGAGTTAATTCATCGTCATATTCACCAAACTCGTCAATCATTTCTTTTTCTTCTTTTTTTATTGGTTTTGATTTATGTTTTTTAATTTCAATTCTAAATACCTTGATTTTTTGAGTAATAGTTTCATCTTCTAAACCCATTTGATAAATAACCTCTCTTACCTTTTTCAAATCATTATTTTCATTATTTTCTAACCAATCATTTCTATTTAATATTGGTAAAATAATTTTGGTTTTTTTATTTATATCATTTTTGTTTTTTCTACTTGCTCTTAATGCTGATTGAACTATACGAATATTTGATGTCATATTTTCAGCAAATACAACACCATCCAATAATGGAAAATCCCATCCTTCACCTAAACAATAAACACAAGTAATTATTCCAAACTTCGCCTTTTCAAAATTATTAATTATTTCTTTTTGGTCTTTTGTTTTCATTTCACTATGATAATTTGAATAATATAAATCAGGTATATCAAAGTAATTATCGTCTAACAGCATTTTTATGTATTGGGTTAATTTCAACGAATTATCCTTGTTATTTGAATATATCAATAAATGATGTGAATGTCCATCAAATATGCTTTTCAAAGATGCAAACGCACTTAAAAACAACCTCTTATCATTTTCTTCTATAATATGAAATCTTGATAATTGTTGTTCTAATTGTTCTTCATTTGTGATAATGGTTTGAATAACATAATCACAAATAATATTTTCATTAATGGCCCATAGCAAACATTTTCTATCAATTATTTCTCCAAAATATTCAACATTATCATTTGAAACTACAATACCATTAGTAGACATACTTTCTAATTGTTTAAGCGTTGCTGTTAATGATAATTGTTTTATAGATGAAATGTTTAACATCTGAATATATGTTTTTGTAGTATTTGATAAACGCATATTTTTGGTAGTTAAATGATGAACTTCATCTAATATTTTCATATCAAATACAAACCTTGTATCTTGTAGTGCTGTGTGAACTTTATGTGCCGATGAATATGTAGTTATTACAATACACTTTTTTTGATTATTTTCTAAAAATCGCATTATATTTTCAGTATCTACACCACATGAAACAATTAAATACGGAACACTTTGAAACAAAACACAAATAACTTCTTCCCATTGTTTCAATAATAATTTATTAGGAACACCAATAAGAATAGTATTTGAGTTTAGTTCTTGTGTAATCCATAATGAAATTAGAGTTTTTCCTACTCCACACATTAATACAAGCATACCTTTATCGTATTGTTGAAAATGTATAACTGAGTTTCCAATAATAATAGTTTGGTCGTTTCTTGGTATGTAGGAAACAATTTGTTTATTTGTTCTCTTGGATTTTAGTATATGAATTAATGATTGAATATTTATTTTTTTGATTGTTTTTCTTACTCTGTTGCATCTTACTAAATCACTAATTTCTTGTTTGGATAATTTTTTATATTTAATTCCAAGTGTAATTAGATAAGGTTCAATAAGAGTAATAATTTTTTTATTGTAAAATTCAGTTCCAGCATCATATTTAACATTTAATTCACGAAATTCATTTTGTAATAAGCGTTCAACAATTCCCATTTTTTCAATAGGAACTTCAAACACCGCTTCAAAATATCCTCTCTTAATCTCACCAGTAGCATATTGTGTATCCCTTTCAGGAATATTATTTGCTTTACCCAATTTACATACGTCATATTTATCATATATTTCGTGAGTTCTAATATAAATATATCCGTTAGAACAATTCATTTTCTAACTTCGTAATATAAAGTTAATATAACTTATATAATAATATAATTGTATAATTATATTATTATAAATCAATTTTTATTTACTTATTCCTAAAAAAGTTCTGCCAATTTTGCTTGTAACAAACATTCCTAAACCTGAGCCTATTTGTAAATAAAAAATATCAGTTTTCTTAGTACAGCAAAGTAAATAACCAGATAAAATAACAAAAACTAAGAAAAACATCCAAAACAACCGCGTATAATAATCCATTTTATATATAATGATTATTATTTTTTTTTATAACTTTTTTTTTATTTAATGCCAAAAACGCTTGCATATGTAGGTCCGCATATAGTCCGAAATGTTAGGTGTTTTGCCTTTGCTTGGTTGATGCCTTCGCGAAGTTCTAAAATTCAGCGTCTATTATCCACATCTACAA
>SXGQ01057198.1_pt1 | contig 14419 bp, 12 predicted proteins | sample 3178371 | NCBI WGS metagenome assembly SXGQ01 (sample SAMN11356859, study PRJNA531348) | freshwater metagenome | isolation source: freshwater sample F1-20 | place: China: Fuxian Lake, Yuxi | collected 2017-12-25
CCCGGACGCCGGCTGGCGCAGCGCGGTGATCTACAGCCTGCTGATCACCGCTCGCCGGTATCGGTTGGACCCCGCGGCTTGGCTGACCGACGTGCTGCGCCGAATCCCAACCTGCACCCAGGCCAACCTGCCCGAGTTGCTGCCCGGGAACTGGAAGCCACAGGCGGCCTGACGGCCCCCGCACGCCAGCAAGCGGTCACGGTCGGTCACCAAAGCCCAACCCGGAATCGTACCACGCTCACAACGGTCCGGGAACTATGGGGTTCACCGCACGCTTACCGTTCAGATCCGGGGCGGAGCCTGCATCTCAACTGGCGTTTCCAGGGTGATGCTCGCTGCAAATGGCGGAATCCAATCAGATGGCGACTGTGGGTCGATCATTCTTCGATGGGCCAAGGGCTTGGAAAGAGATAACGCGGTCCAGAGTCCATGGACCCGATCTCAGCGGGTCTGAATCCGATAGAACCGGGCCGATGCGGACGGCTGGACGTCGACAATCGGAGTCGTGCCAGCCAGGGCCGTCTCCACGGAGACTTCCTGCCATTGGACCAGATCCGTTGACCGCATCACCGCGAATCGGCTACCTGGAGGCGCATCCACGTCGAACCGAAATCCGCCGGCCCCGATGTCGAACCGGGCGGTTCCCGGCACAATGCGGGGTCTGGCAGGAGCCTCCAGCCGAGCCACCACCCGGGAGGTCGTTCCGGCGGTTCCCGTCACGGTCACCGAATACACCCCGTAGTCGGATGTCGTGAGGGTCTCGATCCGCAGTGCGGGGCCTTCCCCGACCGGTTTGCCGTCGTGGAACCAGTTCCACGTCATCGGCTCCGTCCCTGTCGCCGGTGCGTGGAGCGTCACGGTTCTACCTGCTGGCACACGACGCCACTCGGGTTCGTTCGACAACACCGGGGGCAAGGCCTGAAAGAGGAGATCCGAGAGCCCGAGCTGGTTCCCGACTTGGATCAACCGGTTGCCGTACAGTGAGACCCCGAGCGCGGTGCCGAAGGTTCGATAGGTGCCGGCAGGCACGGTGTTGGTGGGGTTCGAGATGTCGAAGACCCGGACCCCATTTCCATCAGCGGTGAACAGATGGCGGGGCAGCCGATGCAGGCCCCAGACGGATCCACCCTGATGGCCGACGAGTTGGGCGGCTTTCGGGTCGGTAAAATCTACGGTCAGCAACCCCTGAGTGGTGTCCGCCACGTACGCGATCGGTCCCCTGCTGATCACGTCGAAGGCGAGTCCGGGATATCCTGTGCCTGAGGCTGGGAACCGACCGAGCACGGTGGGCTGGGTGGGGTTGGCAACGTCGAACAACGTGATGCCCATAGCCCATCCCGCGCTGAAGGCCCTGGGAATCGTGACGTCGAGCCCGTTGACCGAACCGGATCCGGCGGCCTTGCCGATCACCTTCGGATTCCTTGGATCATCCACATCGAGCACGACAATCCCGGCGTCCTGGTTGCCTATGAACGCGGTGCGGTCCCGTAGGGTGATGGAATTGGCGAGGCTTCCGGGAAGTCGTAGAACCCCAATGCGGACGGGAAGGGTCGGATTCGAGAGGTCATAGAGTCCCAACCCGTTCGCGCTCTCCACCACGAGCGCGGTGTCGTCGACCAGGACGATGTCGAAACCGGACTGCTGGTTCGGTATGTCCAGTCGGGAGACCTCCACGGGGCGGTCGGGATTCTCCAAGGAGATTACGCGCAGGCGGGATTCCCAGCCATTCACGACATAGGCGAGCGTCCCTCGGATCTGCCAGCGGATGGGGGCTCCACTGCCGAAGCCCACCGTGAATCCGGCGAGAGAGCCGCGGGTTCGGATCTGATACGGAACGCCCGGCAACTCCGGCAGGACGGCCATGGGAAGGCTGTGGGTCACCGAGGCGAGGTGACTGGTGACACTCCCGGCGGCGTTGCTCACGACGACCTGCCAGAGACCCCGGAAATTGTCGGTGCCTGACACCGCCATCTTGGCCTTGTTGGATCCACTCACCTTCGTCCCGTCGCGCACCCACTGGTAGGTCAGGGTGCCGCCGCCTTGGACATCGACCGACAGGGAGCCCGAGCCGCCGCCTGGCAGGTGGATCGGCGTAGGTTGGGTGGTGATGACAGGGACATCAGCGACTTGGATCACGCGGGTGAGTTGGACCGGGTTGAACTGGACGTTGCCCTCTTGGGAAGCCTTCACCGTGATGGTTCCGGGGCCGGTGATGGACAGCGTGTCTCCAGTGACGGTGGCGGGGCCGGAGACGATCGTGAACGCCACGGGAAGGCCTGAGCTCGATGTTGCGGCGAGGCCGAGGGTTGTCGTGGAGGTGGCGATCCGTGCCGGGGCATCGAACTCCAGGGTCTGGGCCAGGCCTTCGCGGAGTCGGACGATCTCGACACCGCTACCCCCGACCAGCAGGTAGGCGAGGTCACCGGCAATCGCAGCAGCGCCTGAGGGCTCTGCGGGGAGGTATTTGCCGAGTTGGACGGGTTGGGATGGAGTGGAGAGGTCCCATACGACAAGGCCACCGCTGCCAGATAGGTACGCGCGATCCCCAGAGAGCTCGAGGTCCCATGCAGCGGTACCCGGGATCGGGCTGAAGGCTTCGGGATTCCTGGGGTCACCCACATCCACGGTCTGAAGTCCTTCGTTATATTCGGCCGCAACGAATGCGTATCGCCCCCGTGCCTTGAGGTCGCGCGGGGACGGGGTGATGGCTGTGGATCCCAGAAGCACTGGCTGGGTGGGATCGGTGAGATCGAGGACCTGGAGTTCCCCGATGCTGCGTTCGATGGCGACGTAGGCCAGGTTTCCTTCAGCCCAGACCTGACGGGCCTGTCCGGGAATCGGGTATCGGGCGAGTGCGACGGGTTGGTAGGGGTCGGCGATGTCCACGATCTCCAGCCCGTACTGATACTCGGTCAGGAAGGCGCGGCTGCCCGAGACGGTGACACCGAGAACCCAGTTTTGGGATGGGAAGACCGTCACGTCCTTCGGAGCGGATGGGTTGGAGATGTCGACGATTCTCAGCCCTCGGGTTTCCTCTCCAAGGAACGCGTGGTGGCCCTGGACCGCGACCTGTCCGGGTCCGGTGCTGCCGATGGGGGGCAGGGAACCCACGATCACGGGTCTGAGTGGATTGCGGACGTCGATGATCTGGAACCCACCGGGTCCATCGGCGACGTAGGCGAAACCGTCGCGCACGACGATGTCCATGGGTGCTCCCGGAGTGTCCACCAGCGCCACGCGGCTGCCTGTGGCGACGGTCCGGTTGAAGATTCGGGTCAGGGAGACCGGGAGATGGTCCGCGTTACCCGACTGTTCCGCGATGATCTGGATCGGACCGAGGGCGACAGCTTTCACCGCGTTGCCCTCGAGGGTGGCCGGGCCGGTCACCACCCGGAACGATACCGGCAGTCCGCTGCTGGCCTTGGCGACGAGTGGAACGGGCTCGTTCAGACGGATGGCCATTCCTTCGGCAGGTGCAGCCCAGGAGATCGTCTGGGGTTCCGCGGCCTCCATGACGGGGAGGCTGGGAACTAGTCCGATAACGGCAAGGAGTGCGGCGCTCAGGCGGGCACGCAATGAGCCGACTCTGGGAGCTGAGGAGATACGCATGTGGCGTGGTCAAACAAACAGCTGTATCCCACCGCAGAGGGTGCGGATTTCAGGGCCGTTCTTTATGAAGTGGGGTTTTCCGGTGCGTCGAAGATCGGAATGGGTTTGAACGCGGTATTCTGCAACCCGACAGGGACCTCACGGTGCAAACACCAGTCGCCAGTACCGTTGGGTTTCTTCCCGTGTCGAGGCGAAGGTCGAGTAGGTCTCACCTGTTCCGACGATCACGTCACCGTGGTTGCTCCAACCTGCGAGATCCTCGCTCCACTGGAGACGGTACTTGAGGCCCGTCTCGGTCGCGAACAGCAATTCCACCGCGGGCTGGACGATCAGGGTGTTGGTCTTCCCGGCCAGCCCAAGAATCTCCTGTTCGGCCAGGGCGCGGTCGAAGATCTGGAGTTGGTCCAGTCCACCACGATAGGCGTAGGGGGCACCGGATTGTCCGCCGAAAAACGCACCGATGTTCATGCCGAGAGCGAACTGGTGGATGTTGGCCCGGCTGTCCGAAACTTTCAGGTAGGGCATGGGTGCGGTTTTAACGGGCTGACCGTCCCTGAAGAGAGTCGCTGTGCCCGTGATCGCTCCATCTGGCACCCGGAGAACGACAGCGACATGCGTCCACTCGTTGGTCTTCAACAGAGCTGCAGACTGCACGGTTCCCCAGCTTCCCGGGTAGGACTCGCTCCAGATCGAGACGATGATGCCCCCTTGGTACTCCCCGATGAGGGCGCTGATCCCGTTGTTGCCCTCAGAATAGATGGCCGCGACTGTCGTCGTGGTCAGCACCTTGGGCCGGATCCAGGCCGACCAGGTCCAGGCCCGCCGGTTCTTGAGGTAGTCCACCGAGTCAGATCCAATGAAGTCGCGCCCCTGCAGGTCGAGGGCCTGATTCGTGGCTCCGAACCGATTCGGTCCAAACACCGCAGCCTGGGTCACGAGTCCGGGAGTGGGGAGACCAGTTCGATTGGTGATCGAGCCGTCGAACCGGTAGTCGGCGATCAGGCCATTGGTGGTCTGGGCGAGGGCAGGGAGGAAGGTGAGTATTCCGACCAGTGCCAGGGCCTTAGATAGCATTCCGGAGCCTCAAAACTTTACTGTGGCATTGCCAAGGTAATTTCGGGCGATCGACTGCTCCGGGACGGCATCGGATCGTAGGGGGCACCCCAGTCTGAAGCCGGATATCCACGAGGGAAGGGGACTCACGCGGCGACGCGAAGGAAGGACGGGGAACTCAAAATGGAGTCTGGCCCGTGGGACTTGGGAATCCAGAAACAGATGTCTCCAATCCCCACGGAGGTGATTTCGATGCTATCGCTTTCCTGGATGAGTTTTTGCCCCCGGAAACGGGGTTGCCACCCTCTCCGGCGAATAAGACGGTGACCCCAGGATGAAAACCGCCAAGCAGCCCTTGGTGTTCCTGCGCCCGGCCCCGTTTTTCCTCCTGGCGTTCCTGGTTGTGGGTTGCGAGATGCGGGAGCGTGGCACCGCCTTGGGGGTATTGCTGGCGACGAATGCGCCGCGGAGCGTGGTCGAGTCCACGCTAGGGTGTCGGTTCGTAATCACAACACGGGACAGTCCACGCTGGGTGGGTCGGCCGCCGACCAACGCATCGTCGGGGCAGTGGGTCGTTTCCCAGAAGGCGCAGCGCGCGGCGGCGGTGGGGCATACGTCGACCCTCGAGATGCAGACGTACCTATTTTTGGACAGCCAGGATCGGCTTATCGATTTCGAGGTGGGATCGCAGTGACATGAGCACCCTTCTTTCCATGACCCTTTCCCTGTTCGCCGCGGCCCTCCTGGTCGGCTGCGCCTACCCCAATCAGTTCCGAAATGTTCGCGGCGGCTCTCCCCATGCGGTGTTGGTTGGCGAGGGTGTGACGCTGTTCCACATCAATGGCCAACCGACGAGTTTCTGGCGGTTCGGTGAGCGGTTCTGTGTTTCGCCGGGTCTGACCACGGTGAGGGTGATTGCCGGGCGCCTGGGTGAGGTTGAGTTCCCATTGCTGCGGTTCACGGCCGAGGCCGGACAGACCTATTCCATCCAACGGAATCACGGCGGCGGTTCCGATCGCATCATTCTCCGGGACCGTGGAGAGCGAGTTGTTGTCGAGCTGGAGCGGCGGGTGACACCCTGATACCGAGGTGCTGAAGAAACCCATGTCAGGCCCTGCCAGAACCGGTATGTTCACCTACGCGAAGAACCTCGCGTTGGTCTCGGGATTCTATGAGCGGGTGTTGGGTGCGCGTGTGGTTCATTCGGACCCGGAGCATCGGGTCCTCCAGTCGCCTGACGTCCAGCTCATCGTCCACGCCATTCCCCAGCAGGTCGCCGACGGTATCGTCGTCGGTGTTCCTCTAGTGCCCCGAGAGGATCAGGCCATCAAGCCGTTCTTCACCGTCGAAAGTCTCGCCGCCGCGGAGCCCGTGGTGGATGGGGCCGGTGGTCTGGTATGCGGTCCCGTGTGGCCGGGTCCTGGCATGAAGGTGCGCAACGTCTGTGATCCCGAGGGCAACCTCGTTCATCTGAGGGAAATCACGACCTGAGATGCCACGCTACTACCAGACGGTTTGTCGAACCGAGGGAGAGGCTCGCAAGGCATGGGACGCCACGGATCGCGTGTTCGATTGCATCGAGGAGGTCACCGGTCTTGCCCGCAAGCGGCATTCGGAGTCACTGTTGTGGCGGTTCGACGACGACTTGCCTGTCGTTGAACGGATGCTCAACGCGTTGAGGCACACCGGCCTTTTCACCGAGATTCGCGAGATTCCGGAGGAGTTTTTCTTAATCGCGAGGTCGTACGGCGTGTAACCCGCCCGGCCTTGGCTGCGGGGCGCGATCGGGAATCAGTCCGGTGATTCCTGCCACACCTGATTGCTGCCCGGGGGACGGGGCAACATCCGGACGGCATTGGTGGGGGCGGGGCAGACCTGCTGGCAGATTCGGCAGCCGTTGCAGACGTCGGGGTTCACCATCGGCAGTCCGGCATCCCACTGCATCGCGCCGGGGATGGGGCATTGCTCGATGCAAACTGAACACCGGGAGGTCAGGGCCAGGCAGTGGCGTCCAGACACGAGGGCCACGCGGAGGGGGTCGGGTTCCGCGACAGGCTGGGGCGCCGGCCGCATCCGGCGGCCGAAGATTCGGAAAAGGTCCCGACGGGAGACATCACCCATGGCGAAAGACTATCGGGGTCTTGAGTCCACAGCCAGCCCGTCGCTGGGTCAGGCAAGTCGACCGTTCTGATCCGGGGCGGAGCCTGCATCTCAACTTCCGTTTCTAGGATCAATGGTCTGCTCCCGTGTGGATTGGTCTATACCGCAGGTGCGGGCTCGGCAGCCGCCGGGAGTCTCCTGTAGTCGATTGCCTGAATGGTGGTGTTTGGGGTTGGCACCCTGCCTGTGATGCTGGGCCTCTCAATCTCGGGTGGAACTCTTGCTCCCAGGTTGAGATCGGGTGTCCAAGGGCTGGTGCACTGGACCCTCGAGATGGTCGGCCTGCTCCTCATCGTTCGTGGCCTAGGCCTGGGCATCCCCTACCTCAGTCCGCCGATGAACATGGGGTCCTGGCACCATTGACTTGGAGGTCTGCTGGTACTGGCTCCATGCCCCCAGCGGCAGACGTGTTTTCCGAAGCGCTTCTTGCGGCACTTCGAATTGGGACGTAGCCATCATGGCCCGAATTTTGAGGCATCCTCCCATGAAACACCTTGTCCTGATGACCACATGTCTGCTCGCCGTGCTCCGCCTTTGCGGGGCCCAGACCGTGATTCCTGATCCGAAGAACCAATGGGAGGCGGATCATGTCTATGTGATCGACAAGGATACCAACAGCACCTTTCTCAATGCCAACGCGCTCTATGTTGGCTCCATCGCTGCGTCCTTCCCGCAGGTCAAGACGGTCGACGATGTCATCGGGAAGACCGACTTCGATTTCTATCCGAAGGAATTGGCCGACAAGTACCGCGCGGACGATGCCAGCGTGATGGCTTCGGGGCAGCGGTTCGAGACGATCGAGGACTACAGCGATGGTGGCGTCGCCAGGTTTGTCTACACGGAGAAGATGCCCCTCCGGGATGCCAAGGGCGTGGTCTTTGGCCTCCGGGTCCGATTCTACTTCATCCCGCGGCCCAACCAGACCGTGATCCCGGAGCCCGCCAACGACTGGGAGCGTTGGAATGTCCAGATCGTGGACAAGGACACCCAAAGCATCTGTCTGAACGGCAATGATCTGTACCTGGCCACGACCCGTACGGTCTTCCCCGAGATCCAGTCTGTCACGAACCTCATCGGCCGTGATGATTTCGCCTTCTACCCGACGGACCTGGCGGAGAAGTACAGGGCGGATGACGCCCGGGTGATCGCGTCGGGACAAGAGTTCTCGACGGTCGAGGAGAACCAGATGGAGGGTGGCGCCCTGAGGCTTGTCTTCGTGCGGAAGACGCCCCTTAGGGATTCCAACGGCACGATCTTCGCCCTGCGGATCGTCTTCTTCGTGATTCCCCACCTGGAGGTGGTCGCTCTACCGGAGGGGGCGTTGGAATTATCGTGGCCGGAGGACGCCACGGTCTTCGACCTGGAGTCGGCGGACTCGGTCTCGGGCTCCTGGTCCCCGGCGGGAGGATCATCCACCGTCTCGGGCGGCAAGATCCGTCAGAGAATCGAGCCCTCGGGAACGGCCCGGATCTTCCGGCTGCGCCAGCGGTGAGGCCGTTCGTTGGCATCGATGCCATGGCCGAGATTCCCAACCACAAGCTGAAGCCGGGGGTAAACCCGAGTGTTAGGCCAACTGGCCGGATATCCCGGGGTTCGCGCTGACCTTCGAGGGGTATCGGATCAGGGAATCCCAAGTCTACCTGTAGGCCGAAACCGGCTTGGGTACCACGCCGAGTTCGGAGTAGTGGAACCCCGACCCGAGAGGCTTGTAGGAGCCGACGATGTCCACGCTTCGGTCGGGCGTGATGGCCGACTCCATGCAGAGCCCCCAGTAGATTGCGTTGATGACGAGACGGCGGAGGTCGGCGCATTCGAGATCCTGTGCGCTGCCCATGGTGGATTGGAACACCCGTGCTTGGAGGCCACCACGGGTCCTCCAGTTCTTGAACCAGGCCACGGGCAGTGGCTCCAGGTCCGGGTTGGGTTTGTCGGTGGGCTTCCGTCCAAGGAGGGGCTGGCCCCAGACCAGGGCGGTGCAACCGGGCGGCAGGCTGCCACCTTCCTTGTAGGTGCGGTAGACATCCGAAGGACCCCAGATGTCCCGGACACCGCAGAGGATGGGGTGATCCTTGATCTCGGGGACGAGGATCCCGCGGGTTGAATCGGCCTGCCACTGGCCGTGGTGGTTCATGAAGCCCCCGCCGAGCACGTCATTCCCCCAGTCCACGACCTTGCCATCGATCCGGTATGGAAGCGCCGCGTGGAACCCGTGGTTTCCCGTGCGCAAGGAGAGGATGGGGCGGCCCGAGTCGATGTAGTCGACGATAAGCTGGCGCTCCCGCATGGGGAGGGTGAGGAGTCGTGGAAAGAACAGGACCAGATCGGCCTGGGTGAGGTGCTCGAGTCCCGGGATGTGGTGTTCGCGGAAGACCCGGCCCTCCTCGGGGTAGACCGGCAGGGTGGGGTCGACCTCTCCCTTTTCGTTCACCCCGAAGAGCACCGTGCAGTTGAAGCCGTGATGCGTGCTCAGGATCCGGGCCAGCATCGGCATGGACTGTTCGCTCCTGTACTCCTGGTCTGCGGCGATGAGGATCACCCGCTTGCCCCTGCCGGGACCGGATTTTCCAGGATACGTCAGCCACTGCTCAGAGTCGGCTCCGCGGACCACGCCCAGAAGAAGAATGGACCACGAGGTCCAACGGAGAATGAGGGAGCAGAGTTGACGGGGCATGGGCTAGTCCTTGGGGATTTCGTTGACCGTGTAGTAGGCCTTCGAGTGAACGAGGCGACGCCCCTCGTGGGAGCGGATCCCGGACAGGTCGAAATCGTGAATGTGATCCTCCACCACCCGATCAAGCGTGATCCGGACGGAACGACGGTCTGTCGAAGGAGCCGCCTTGAGAATCTGCGGCGTGGTGTGGTCGACCTCCGGGCTGCCGTAGCCTTCGTGGTAGACGTGGGTGTAGGTGACGATCTGATAGGAGGCGACGGCGGCTGCGGTCTGGGGGTCGACCGGCTCCGTGAAGGTGATCCGGAAGCCGTCCTTTAGGATGTGGATCTCTTGGATCTCGAAGGGCGTGACACCGTTCCAGTCGATGCGTTGGAGGGCGAATGGCTGGGAGCCGCGCACGGGCCATTGGCGGCTGGTTGTGAAGCCTCCGGCCATCAGCTGTCCCCGGGGCGTGAACTCGACGTTCATGATCCCGGTCGCCAGGCCCTCTCGGAATGGATAACAGGCACCCTGCCAGACTCCGTTGACCTGCTCGGTGGTCGCCCGCATCACGAGGCTCAGGCTGTAGTCGCCGAGGAACAGCTGGTTGTCGAAGGGGCCGAACCGGCCCCCGGTCCTGTTGAGCCGGAAACCGGAGATCGAGCGCCCCATCTTGATGTAGGGGAACTTCACGACCGGAGGAACCAGTTCGTGGACCCGCTTCTTCTCGATGCCCATCCTGGAATCGCTTTTCGGCTCCAGCGCGGGCTTCGGGACCTCCGGGGCGAACGGGTACCAATTGTAGCTGGCCGGATGTCCGAGGAATCCACCGGGTTTTAGATGCTTGAGCGAACAGCATCCGTTCCAGGGTCCCTGGCTCTCGATGGCGAACAGGACGCCCTCGGCGTTGCTTCCGACCCCTCCCGGGCTGCGGAGCCCGCTGCAGATCGGGATCATCCGGCCCTCCGGAGTAACCTTCACCGCCCAGCCGCGGAACAGGTTGTGCGATTCGTAGGAGCTGCTGAGTCCCAGGGCGACCCAGATGTTCCCGTCCGGGTCGTGCTTGGAGCCGAAGGCGAACTCATGGCCCTCGGCGTAGCCCCAGTCGGCGCTCAGGGTGTCGTAGCGGTCGGCGACCCCGTCGCCATCGACGTCGGTGATCCGGGTAACCTCGGCCCAGCTGGTGGCGGTCATGGATCCGTCGCGCCACGACAGGGAGAAGATCTCGTCCTGACCGCTGGCAAAGAGTTGGTACTCGGGGCGGGGGGGTGAATCGAAGGCACCCCGGATGAAATAGATGTCACCCCGACGGGTCCCCACGGCGAGGCGTCCATCGGGCAGGACCTCCATCCCACCCGGATGCAGGGGAATCCCGGTTGGCACTGGGATGTCGACGATGGGATAGTATTTGGATTCCTCCTGGGCGGTGCCCCACATGGCTCCCAGATCCTCCTCGGCCTGTAGGGCCGGCATGACGATCCACACCAGGAGTGTCACGAGTGCGCAGATCCCCGGGAAGAAACGGAATCCAGGGCGTCGACCGCTGTCTGATCGCTGCGAATCCCCTGCGGAACCCTGAGGCGATTGGAGGAGGGACTCTACCATTGGTATTCGAGGGTGAGTGTGGACCGGCCCAAGGGAGGATTCAGGGGGATCAGGAGTTCGTCTGCACGCCCCTTCCGCACCCGTCCCGAATGGTCGCTCGTGATGCGAAGCCGCAGCGGGCCGGCGTCGAAGGTCCGATCGGATTGCGTTGTGAGACGGGGATCCACGGCAGCCCGGAACTCGAAGGGCTGGGATGCAGACGGCGCCGTGAACGTCAGGGTTCTGCGGAAATAGGGTTTGGACTCGGGGTCGAGCAGGTCCTCGAAGAAATCCTCCACCAGGATGTCACCGTAGCGGTATCGGAGTGTCGGGCGTCGCTGGGCATCCAGGCGGTAGCCGAGGAACTGGTATCCGTGGTCCTGGGGAAACAGGTGGTTTTTCTTTCCTTTGCGGGGCCAGGAGGCCTCCGGGGATTCCAGGCGGTGGAAGGGAACCCCTGGTGGGAAGGAGATCTGATCGGTGCCACGCGGATGGAAATGGCCGGCGTCAATGCTGACGAACTCGCCCTTCCAGAGGAGACGCAGCGCCATCTCCCCGGAATCGAAGGCGAGGTTGATCCGTTCCGGGTATCCGATGCCGATTCCGCGGTAGCCCACGGGGCTTTGTCCGCGGCACAGCTCGGTCATGTCGCCGACCCGGAGTTCCCGGGACCGCCTCGACAACCCGATCGGCTTCTTGGCCCGCTCGCCGTCATCCAGATAGACCCACAAGGCCTCGATCTCTTGGGTGGCGTCGCCGTCCAGGAGGTTGGTCCGACCTGATCGGCCATTCGGCCAGTAGCTGGGCATGATGACCGTCGGGCTGAAGCGTGCCGGTTCCCGCAGGTAGAGATGGAACCAGTTCTTCTGCAGCCGACGGGAGACGATCGCCAGATCGACGGCCCCCATCTCACCGGACTTCTGTCCGTTGAACGCGTGGCAGGCGATGCAGCTGAATCCCTCGCTGCCGACGAGTTCGTGTCCAACCCGGCGGAACGCGGTGGCGTTGGTGACCGCGGGGATTTGGGCGGCTTCCAGTCGGTCCACCCGAGCAAACAGGTCTACCAGATGCCCCACTTGGGCCTCGCCGTACTGGGGCATGCTGGCGTCGAGATAGCGCCGCGGACGCTTCCCGTGGAGGAGCATGTCGCGGAACCCTTCCGGTGTCAGTTTGGCACCGACCTGGTTCAGTGTGGGAGGCAGTCTGCCGGCGTCACCGAGTCCGGGTTCGGTGCCCGTGAAGTATCCCAGCCGCTCCGGGGCGACCCCGCCCACCCCGGTGCGTTCGTGGCAGGCGATGCAGTTGAACGTGACCAGGGTCTTCTGGATGCGCTGGGTGTCCGACAACTCCGGCTGTCCGACCCGAGCCAATGCCTGGGCCATCTCGGCGCGTTGCCCCGGATCCAGGTCGAATCGGGGCCATGGGCCGACCTCACCACCGAGGCATCCGTGTCCTGGGCGGAGTTGGGTCCAGTTGGTCCCGGGATCTGACTCGATCTGGAGATCGTCGTGGCACCGTGCGCAGCCGTGTCTCGCGAACGCCTGCCGTCCCTTCGCCGCGAGGGAGGGATCCACCTGGAAGGGTTCCAGGGCCGGGATGGGGTCTCGGGACACGGACAGCATGGATCCGGGAAGGGGTTTCCTGGGAAACTCCGGACCCTCCATCTCGAAGGCGAACACCGGATCATGGCCGGTGTGGAAATAGGTGAGTTGGATCGCCCGCCATCCAGGTTCGAGCGCCAGTTCCGGTGTCCATTCGAGGACGCCTCGATTGTCGCTGGGTTCCTGTTGGACGAGTGGGTGTCCATCGACCGTCAGCGAGCCACCATTCATCCTGAGGAAGAACCGGTAGGTGCCTCGGGCGGGGATTTTCATCCACCCTTCGTAACGGATGGCTGTGTGATGCCCGACCCCTCCGAGGCTCTTTAGGGAGAAGTCATGGACCTGTCCGGCCTGCTCGGCTCGGACCTCCTCGCTGGCGAGCCCTTCCCAGACCTGTCCCTGATACCGCGTGTAGGCGAGGGCTCCGGGCACCCGTGTGCTTTTGAGGAGGTAGTGGGTGATCCGTTCGGCATCCTGGGGGTTCAGCCGCAGGTTTGGCATGCGTCCGGAGGGACGGAACTGGTGTGGCTCCTGGAGGAATCCCGAAAGGCTCTGGAAACTGTATTTTGACTCCAGGGCCACGAGCGGTACTGAACTCCGCGTGAGAGGCCCTGATGTGGCGCCTTCCGGGGTTGGGTGACACGCGACACAGCCGCGCGACAGGAACAGCCGTTGGCCGTGTTCTGCCGCCACGGCGTCGGGCGGGGTGAGGGAGAATGGGTTGTTCCCGAGCGAGAGCAGGAAATGGGTGAGGGCTTGGGCTGTCGCGCGCCGCTCCTCCGGCCCCAGCGCGGACAGTACGTCCGGCATGGTGGTTCCGACCTGGGTCCCGTGGGGATCGGCGATGAACCGCTCCAGGAAGTTGGGATTCAGCCGGGAACCCGCATCCGACAGGCGCGGAGCCTGTTTGGAGCGGGCCTTCAGGGAGCCCTCGGCCTCGTGGCAGGCGACGCAGTTCAATTCCTCGATCAGGATCTGGCCGCGGAGCTCCGGATCGAGTGTCCCCGAGGCCAGCCCGGGGATCCTGGGCTCAGACCGGGCCGTGAGGACCAGGGCACACGAGGCCAGGAGGGCCATCGAGGCCCGTGCCAACCAAGCCGGCAGCGGCGTCTGGATCCGGGACCCTGATCCTGCCGACGTGGCATCCGTTCCGCGGTCTGGACGACCTTTCATCGGAAGGAGGGTCATGGAGAACGACGACGGCCGGCCAGCAACAATCCGGAGCGGAATCCAATCCGTGCCGAAGTGGTGGCGAATCGGTGGTTCAAGGTGCGTGCGGCCCAGGGACGGGATCAGGTGGTGACCAAGCGCGGCAGGCCCTTCGTGGTTATCCTCAGTATCACCGAGTGGAGGAAGCTCCGCCGACAACGGAAGACGCTCGTCGGTGGCCATCGATCCTGTCCCGACGACCTCACCGCGCTGGTGCCTCTGAGGAGTCGGGAGCAGGGCCGGGAGGTCTCGCTATGAGCTTCTTGATCGACACGAATGTCCTCAGCGAGATGACTCGACCGGGGCCCAACGGGCAGGTTCTTTGATGGTTGGCAGACCAGCCTGAGGAGACCCTCTTCCTCAGTGTCATCACCCTGGGTGAGATCAGCGAGGACGTGTTTCAATTCCCATCAGGGAATCGGCGTAAAGGGCTGTTGAACGGGGGTGTAAAAGTGTTTCTGTAAATTGCCTTTGTCTTCCTGCACCTCCCTCCCTTTGGGGGGAGGCGCAGCGAAGGCGAGCGTAGCGAGCCCAGCGGAGCCGACCCCCAAAG
>SXGQ01281966.1_pt1 | contig 14418 bp, 8 predicted proteins | sample 3178371 | NCBI WGS metagenome assembly SXGQ01 (sample SAMN11356859, study PRJNA531348) | freshwater metagenome | isolation source: freshwater sample F1-20 | place: China: Fuxian Lake, Yuxi | collected 2017-12-25
GTGGCGCCGCAGCTGCGCAGCGTCGCCGGCGTCGCCGAGGTCAATTCGTTCGGCGGCTACGAGAAGCAGTACCAGGTACTGGTGCGGCCGGAAGCGCTGGTGCAGTTCAACCTGACGCTGCAGCAGGTGCTGGACGCGGTCTCCGCCAACAACCAGAACGCCGGCGGCGGATACATCACCAAGGGAGCCGAGCAGCTGGTGATCCGCGGCGTGGGCCAGGTCCAGGACCTGGACCAGATCCGCGGGATCGTCGTCACCAGCCAGGGCGGCACGCCCGTGCGAGTCGGCGACGTGGCAGACGTCGCCATCGGCCACACCATCCGGCAGGGCTCCGTCTCGAAGAACGGCCGCGGGGAGGTCGTGACCGGCATCGTGATGATGCGCATGGGCTCGAACTCCCGCACCGTCATCGAGCAGGTGAAGGAGCGGGTCGCCGTCGCGGCGCGCAGCCTCCCAAAGGGGGTCAAGCTCACGGCGTTCTACGACCGCACGGAACTGGTGGAGCGCACGCTCAAGACCGTCGAGCGGAACCTGGTGGAGGGCGCGATCCTGGTCGTCGTGGTGCTTTTCATCCTGCTCGGGAACATCCGCGCGGCGCTGATCGTGGCGCTCGCCATCCCGCTGTCGATGATGTTCGCGCTCGGCATGATGGTGCAGGCCGGGATCGCCGGCAGCCTGATGAGCCTGGGGGCCATCGACTTTGGCCTGGTGGTGGACGGGTCGGTGGTGATGGTGGAGAACTCCATGCGAAGGCTCGGGCATCGCAAGGAGGGCGAGAGCTTCATGCGCACGGTGCTGGAGGCGTGCTCCGAGGTGTCGCGGCCCATCCTCTTCGGCGTCGGCATCATCATCGTGGTCTACCTGCCGATCCTGAGCCTGGAGGGCGTCGAGGGGAAGATGTTCAAGCCCATGGCGCTCACGGTCGTGTTCGCGCTCATCGGCTCGCTGCTGCTCACCTTCCTGCTGACGCCGGTCCTGATCTCGATCTTCATGCGCGGCAAGGTGGAAGAGAAGGACGTCTGGCTGATCCGCAAGGCGAAGGGCATGTACGAGCCGGCGCTCGCCTGGACGCTCGTGCACTCGCGCAAGGTGCTCGCAGGGGCGGCGCTGTCGGTCGTGGCCGCGCTCGGCGTGGTGCCGTTCCTCGGCTCCGAGTTCATCCCGCGGCTGGACGAGGGCTCGCTCGCGATCCAGGTCCTGCGGCTGCCGAGCGTCTCGCTCGAGGAGTCGACGCGGCAGGCGGGGCAGGTGGAGAAGCGGCTGGTCGCCGCTTTCCCCAACGAGATCGACGACGTCGTCTCCAAGACCGGCCGCGCCGAGATCGCCACCGACCCCATGGGCGTCAACATCAGCGACGTCATCGTGACGCTGAAGCCCATGGACGGCTGGAAGAAGGCTTCTTCCAAGGCGGAGCTGGAGTCGCTCATGTCGGAGGAGATGGAGAAGTTCCCGGGGCTGGTGTTCAGCTTCAGCCAGCCGCTCGAGCTCCGCGTCACCGAGCTCATCGCCGGCGTGCGCTCCGACCTCGCGATCAAGATCTCCGGCGAGGACCTGGAGGTCCTGGGCCGCATCGGCGACCAGGTGGTCGCGGCCGTGTCGCGCCTGGAGGGCGCGACCGGGTTCAAGGCGCAGCAGGTGGAGGGTCTTCCGCAGCTGGAGGTGACCGTGCGCCCCGACCAGCTCGCGCGCTACGGCATCAACTCCGCCGACGTGATGCAGACGGTGGAAGCCGTAGGCGGGGTGGTGGCCACCGAGGTCTTCGAGGGCCAGCGGCGCTTCGCGCTGGCGGTGCGGTTCCCGGAGACCGCGCGGCAGAACACGCAGACCATCGCGTCGCTGCTGGTGAGCGCTCCCGGGGGCGAGCGCGTCCCGCTTGGACAGCTGGCGACGGTGGAGGAGGTCGACGGCCCGGCGGAGATCAGCCACGAAAACGGCTCGCGGCTCCTGATCGTGGAGGGCAACGTCCGAGGCCGTGACATCGGCAGCTTCGTCGCCGACGTGCGGGCGCTGTTCGAGGAAGGCCGCGTCCAGCTCCCGCCGGGGTACCGCCCCGAGTTCGGCGGGCAGTTCGAGAACCTGGAGCGGGCGAGCCAGCGGCTCATGCTCGTCGTGCCGCTCTCGCTGCTGCTCATCTTCATGCTCCTCTTCACCACCTTCAACTCCGTCCGGCAGGCGGCGCTCGTCTTCTCGGGCATCCCGCTGGCGACGGTGGGCGGCATCTTCGCCCTGCTTCTGCGCGGAATGACGTTCAGCATCTCTGCCGGCGTCGGCATCATCGCCCTCTTCGGCGTTGCGGTGCTGAAAGACGTTGTGATGGTCTCCTACATCAACGAGCTGCGCCAGCAGGGCCATCCGCTCGACACGGCGGTGCGGGAAGGCGGGATGACCCGGCTCCGGCCGGTCCTCATGACCGCGATGGTGGCGAGCCTCGGGTTCATCCCGATGGCGATCTCCAGCGGCGCGGGCGCCGAGGTCCAGCGTCCGCTGGCAACGGTCGTGATCGGTGGGCTGGTAACCAGCACGCTGCTCACGCTGCTCGTCCTTCCCCTGCTGTACCTGCTCTTCGAGCGCCGGTCGGAGGAGCGGAGACTGGCGTCGCCCGGAACGGGCGATCCGGCCCAGGCGCCGGTCTGAAATCGAACCCGGGATCCGGGGGACGCGCGCCGCGGGTTCCCCGGGTGCCACTCCCATGGAGATGAGCCATGAAGATGGTGCTCGCGTTCGTCCAGCCATTCAAGCTGGACGAGGTCACACACCGGCTGCAGCACATTGACCGCTTCCCGGGGATGACGGTCACCGCCGCCCGAGGGTTCGGCCGGGAGCGATCCGAGGACCCGCCCGCGCGGGCGGACGACCACGTCGACGACTTCGAAAGCAAGGTCCGCATCGAGACCGTCGTCCACGACGACCAGGTCGACGAAGTGGTCCAGCTCATCTGCGACGCGGCGCACACGGGGCGATACGGCGACGGAATGGTGTTCGTGCTGCCGGTGGAGCGGGCAGTGCGGATCATGACCCGGCACGAAGGCGAAGAGGAGATCTGAGCCGATGACCGAGAAGCTGCGGCTGGACCTGCCCGTCCTCCTTCCGGAGGTCGCCGACTCCCGCGACGCGTGCGTGGACCGGCTGGAGAGCCTGATCACGCGGCACCCGGGTGTGACGGAGGTGCACCTGGTGGAGCAGGACGGCAGGGGTCACGCCCTCTGCATGCACTACGACTCGGAAGTGCTCACCCTGGCCCAGGTAGAGCGGCTGGCCCGTGCCGCCGGCGCGGAAGTCACCGAGCGCTACGGGCACGCGGTGCTGCCGATCCGGGCGGTGGGCGCCGAGGACGCGGCCGTCCGGATCGAGAGGTCGCTCCTCGGGATCAACGGCGTGCTCACCGCGTCGGTGAGCCTTCCCGCCCAGCGGGCGCGCGTCGAGTTCGAGCGCGACCGGACCTCGGTCGATGCGCTGCGGGCGGAGCTCGCGCGGCTCGGGTACGCCACATCGTCTCCCGCGGCCCACCAGGTCGGGTGCTGCCACCCAAAGGAACCCGTCGCGGAAGACGCGGGCTGGTATGCCCGCAACAAGGAGCTGGCCTGGAGCCTCGCGGCGGGCCTGCTGCTGGCCATCGCCTGGGCGGGCGAGCGGTGGCTCGGCCTGCCGCGGGGCGTAGCCATCGGGCTGTACGTGGCCAGCTACGCGTTCGGAGGATGGGACCTGACACGCCACTGGCTCGGCGGGCTCTGGAAGGGGCGCTTCTCGTTCGACATCGACCTCCTGATGCTGCTGGCCGCCATCGGGGCGGCGGTGCTCGGCGAGTGGCTGGAGGGCGCGTTCCTGCTCTTCCTGTTCTCGCTCGCGCACGCGCTGGAGCACTACGCCCTGGGCCGTGCCCGGGGCGCGATCAAGGCGCTGGCGGACCTCGCTCCGCTGATCGCGCGGGTGAAGCGCGGCGAGCAGATGATCGAGGTGCCCGTGGAGGAGGTCGCGGCGGACGACATGGTTGTTGTCCGCCCGGCGGAACGGATCCCCGTCGACGGGGTGGTGCAAACCGGGAACTCGGCCGTCAACCAGGCGCCGATCACCGGCGAGTCCGTCCCCGTCGACAAGGCCCCAGGCGACGAGGTGTTCGCCGGGACGGTCAACGGCGAGGGCGCGCTCTTCATCACCACCACCCGCGCGGCCGGCGACCGGACGCTGGACCGCGTGATCAAGCTGGTTGAGGAAGCGCAGACGCAGAAGGCGCCGACACAGCAGTTCACGGAGCGCTTCGAGCGCGTTTTCGTCCCCGCGGTCCTCGTGGCGGACCTGCTGCTGATCGTCGTTCCGCCGCTGCTGGGCTTCTGGGACTGGAGCACCAGCTTCTACCGCGGCATGGCGCTTCTCGTCGCGTCGTCGCCGTGCGCGCTGGCGCTCGGGACGCCGTCCGCCGTGCTGGCCGGGATCGCGCAGGCCGCACGCAACGGCGTTCTGATCAAGGGCGGCGCCCACCTGGAGAACCTGGGTACGCTCCGCGCGCTCGCGTTCGACAAGACGGGTACGCTGACGATCGGCAAGCCCGAAGTTACGGATGTGGTGCCCGCGGCCGGCGTTACGGAGGACGAGCTGCTCGCCGTCTCCGGGGCGGTGGAGCAGCACTCGCAGCACCCGCTCGCCCAGGCGGTCGTCCGCCGCGCGGCCTCCGAGAAGCTCGCGCTGCCGGAGGCGGGCCCGCTGGAGAGCATCACGGCCCGCGGGGTGCGCTCGCTCGTCGGGGGCGAGACGGCAGAGATCGGCAGCCTGCGCCTCTGGCAGGAGCAGGGGGTCGAGATCGCCCCGGACGTGCTCGCGGCCGTCGAGCGCCTCCAGGCTGGTGGGCGGAGCACGATGGCCGTGCGCCACGGGCAGCGGTGGCTTGGGGTGCTTGGGGTCGCGGACCGCCCGCGCGAAGGTGTCCGCGGCGTGCTGGACGGGTTGCGGACACTGGGCCTCGGGCCCCTCGTGATGCTGACCGGCGACAACCGCGGCGTGGGGGACGCAATCGGCCGCGAGGTGGGCGTGGACGAGGTGAAGGCGGACCTGCTCCCGGAGGACAAGGTCACCGCGATCCGTGAGCTGCTCGCCCAGCACGGGCAGGTGGCGATGATCGGCGACGGCGTGAACGACGCGCCTGCCCTTGCGCACGCTACCGTGGGCATCGCGATGGGAGGCGCGGGGACGGCCGTGGCGCTGGAGACGGCCGACGTGGCGCTCATGGGCGACGACCTCGGCAAGCTCCCGTTCGCCGTGGGGCTTTCCCGCAAGGCGCGGGGCGTGATCCGCCAGAACCTCTACATCTCCCTGGGCGTGATTGTGCTCCTGGTGGTGGCGACCACCACCGGGTTCTTCGGGATCGGGCCGGCCGTCGCCGTCCACGAAGGGAGCACGCTGGTCGTGATCGCCAATGCGCTCCGGCTTCTTGGATACCGCGGTCCGGCAACCCAGAACGCGAGCTGACCATGCCATCCTCTACAGCGCACCCGCCGGGGACGCTCTACGGAGAGCTGGTGCAGGAATGCGTGGCGATGACCCGGCATCTGCTGGCCTCCGGGAGGGGAGTGCCGGCGGACCTGGTCGCCCAGGTCGATGCCTACGCTTCCACCCAGGGAGGGCCCCTGGCGGACGCCGGCTCCCTCGCGAGCGTTCACCAGCGGCTCGTGCGGCTGGTTCATCCCGCGCGGCCCGGTTCAATCCTGTATCTCCAGGAGGTGGCTGCGAATCGCCCATCTCGGAGCACCCTCGGCACCGTACCTGTCGTGCGCCAGGTCCTGGGAATCTCGCTTGTCTGCCTCGCCGCCTTCATCGTCCTCGGCGTGTTCGGGCCCGTGGCGACGGCCCAGAGGGGCGCACTCGTCGAATCTGCTGCGGTGAAGGTCTTCCTCGGCGAGATCTTCTGGATGAGCGCGGCGGGGCTTGGAGCCTCCTTCGCCACCCTGTTCGAGGTGAACCAGCAGATCACCGCCCGCACGTACGACCCCAGCGCCGCGCCGTGGCTGTGGGTAAGGCTCGCGCTGGGCGTCGTCGCCGGCTTCGTGCTGGTCGCCCTGGTGCCCATCGGCGGGCCCGGCGGACGCGAAGCTCACGTGATGGCCAAGCCCACACTCGCTATGCTCGGCGGGTTCTCGGCGCCCGTGGTCTATCTGGCCCTCAACCGGCTCGTCGAATCGGTGGAGTCCATGTTCCGGCCGGATGACAGGCATGGCGCGGCTGCACGGCGGCGCTCCGTCAACGCCCAGCTGGAGCAGGACGGAGCGGAAGGCAGGATGTCCCTCGCCACAGAGCTCCTCCAGGTCCAGCAGAGGCTTGCCGCGGGCGGCGCGCCCGAAGCCGCTTCGGCGGAGCTTCGCATCTTGGTGGAGCGCCTGACGAATCAGGGAAACGTTGCCGGACAACCCGGCAACGCCTTGCCGGACGTCCTTGAAGAGGCACTCCCCGGAGGGGCGGGAGACCGCAGCCCGCGATCCTAGGAGCGAGAGGCACCAGCCTCGAGAGCCGTAGTGACCACTTGCCCGCCGCAACGCACGGGTATCCACATGGGACGAAGACGCAGGGGCACCAGGAAGAAGCCCCCGACGCCGCATCCGCCGCTCTGGCCCTATCTCCTCGGCCTCGCCATCGTACTTTCTTTCGGGCTCCTGATCAGCATCCGCCATCTGGAGCGGGAGCATCCGCGGAGCCGCAGGCCAGAGGGAAGACCTCCGGCTTCCGGGATTGACACCACTCTTCTGAAGGTACATCCGTGAGAGATGCGTCTTGAAACCGGTACCTTTCCGCGGACGAATGTGGATGCCGACATGACAGAGACCAGGGCTGGACCGCACGCCTGGGCGCGGCTGATGATCGCTGCCGCCGCCATGTTCGTCTTGTCCTCCTGCGACAGACCTGCCGAGCTCCGCGTAGACTTCTCGGTCACGCATACCGATCAGGTGCCGGACGCCGGGAGCACTCTACCGGCCCTCCCGCCCGAGCCGGCGATCGTAGAGTCAGGAGCCGGTGCCGTCGCGGCGCATGGGGTAATCGCCGCCCCAGACGAGTGCGACGACCTGCGGGCAATCGTGGAACCTGGCGACTCGCTCTTGATCCTCCGGGTCCTCGTGCAGGGCTCCCGTCGTCATCCCGGTGCGTGCGGAGGACCGGGAGGGTTTGCGCTGTTCCAGTGGCAGGCGCGGATCGAGCCCATCGAACCCGGTCAGCGTCGAGTCCAGATCCTCTATGACTACCGCGGTCTCCGGGCGCATTCCAGCAGCGCGAGTGATACAGGCCGATACGCATACCTTGACCGCATCGTGGCCGACCAGACGGTCACAGTGAAATGAGCCGACGAGGCTGCTGATCTCGCCGGCGTTCCGACCGCTGCTTCCTCAACTCAGGTGACCGCTGACGACGAGTCCTTCGATGGCTCGGCCACTTCTACTGCTGCCCATGGAGCTCGGTCTACGTCGCGAAGCGCGCCGTGACGCTCGGCGGCACGCGGTTGCGCACCGTGCAGCAGTTCGTCTTCGACGTCAGCGCGGAGGGGGTGAACCTCGCCGAGAAGTTCAAGCGCGGCATCATGGTGGGCAACTTCCAGCCGACGGACCAGTTCGAATACGGAGATTCCGACGAGGCGCCGGACCATTAGCCGCTGCGAGGCCGCGGTGAATGGCCGCGCGGCGGGGAAACAGCGGGTTTCTGCTTTCTTGGGGGAGATGAGCTGCCGATGGGGCGGAGGAAAAGACGCACGAAGAAGCAGGAACCGTCACCGCATCCACCGCTCTGGCCTTTCCTGGTCGGCCTCGCGGTCGTCCTCTCGCTCGCGCTGATGCTCCGGATCCGGTACCTGGACCGGGTGCATTCCCGGGGTGGCGGGCATGAGGGGAGAGCGCCTGCAGCTGCCGCGGACTCGACCGCACCGGTTCTCCGCCGCTGAAGCCCGCTCCGGGCCTTAGTGGAGCCCGGCATCCCCCCGCAGGGCGCACCTCGCCCCCGCGGCCGGGCGGCTGGTCCGGGTTCTGCCAGCGTGATCACGAACGTGGGCAGGGCGGCGCTCGCGCCAATTCACGCACTCATCTCCGGACACGCCTCATGCAGGACCGCTCCCACGGGGGACCCGGCGAGATCGCGCCCCCCGCAATTGCAAGGACGTCACCGAGCTCGGCCTCGTACCGTCTCTCGGGACCGCACCGGGGGCACGCGCGCCGATGACGGAGCGTTCCGCGGAGGTCGTCGGATCGGGGCCCAACGGACTCGCCGCCGCCATCGTGCTCGCGCAGGCGGGGTGGCGCGTGCGGGTGCACGAAGCGATGGAAACGGTGGGCGGCGGGACCCGCACCGCGGAACTCACCCTTCCCGGCTTCCGGCACGACGTGTGTTCGGCCGTTCACCCGCTCGCGGTCTCCTCGCCGTTCTTCCGCTCCCTACCCCTCGCCGAGCACGGCCTGCAGTGGGTTCATCCGGAGGCGTGCCTGGCGCACCCGCTGGATGACGGCCGCACGGCGCTCCTCGAACGAGCCGTCGACGCGACGGCGGAGACGCTGGGCGCGGATGCGCGGGCGTGGCGCCGCTTGGTCGGTCCTTGGGTCGAGCGCTGGGGCCACCTAGCGGCGGACGTGCTCGGACCGCTCACCCGGCCCGACCACCCCCTGCTCCTGGCCCGTTTCGGGCTGGTGGGGGCGCGCTCTGCCTACGGTCTGGCGCGGGCACGGTTCCGCGACGAGCCGGCGCGCGCGCTCTTCGCGGGGAACGCCGCCCACTCCATGGTGCCGATCACCCGGTCTCCCACCGCGGCCTTCGGGCTCACGCTGGCGGTCGCCGGACACGCGGTCGGCTGGCCGGTCGCGCGCGGTGGCTCGCAGGCCATCGCGGACGCGCTGGCGTCGTACCTCCGCTCGCTCGGCGGGGAGATCAGGACGGGTGCACCGGTCGGGAACATCGACGAGCTTCCCCCGGGGCGGGCCGTCCTCCTCGATCTGACACCTCGCCAGGTGCTGCGCCTCGCGGGTCACCGCCTCCCGCCGCGCTACCGCCGGGCGCTGGAGCGGTTCCGATACGGGGCAGGCGCGTTCAAGGTCGACTGGGCGCTGGACGGGCCCATCCCCTGGGCCTCGCCGGGGTGCGCGCGCGCGGGGACGGTGCACCTGGGCGGGACGCTGGACGAGCTGGCAGCCTCGGAGAACGCGCCGCTGCGCGGCCGCGTTCCGGCGCGGCCCTTCGTCCTCCTTGGCCAGCCCACCCTCTTCGACCCATCGCGGGCGCCGGCGGGACAGCATGTCGCCTGGGCGTACTGCCACGTCCCCCACGGGAGCGGAGTGGACATGAGGGAGGCGATCGAGGCCCAGGTGGAGCGCTTCGCCCCTGGGTTCCGCGCGCGCATCTTGGCGCGCCACGTGCTGGACCCCGCGGCGCTCGAGCGGCACAATCCGAACCTGGTCGGCGGCGACATCAGCGCAGGCGTGATGGACCTTCGCCAGCTCTTCTTCCGGCCCGTGCCGCGGCAGGTTCCGTACGAGACGCCGCTCCGCGGGGTCTACCTCTGCTCGGCGTCCACGCCGCCCGGCGGCGCGGTACACGGGATGTGCGGCTACTACGCCGCCCGCGCCGTTCTCGGGCAGCGGCTCCGCGCGCCGGAGCAGATGCACCGGCTCAGTTGAAGCCGCGGAGGGAGCGCAAAACCGCGACGACACTGCCCCCGCCGTACCCCGCGGTGGCCCATCACCGTGCCTGGCGCGCACCCCTGGACGCCCGATGCGGCGCTGCCGAGCAGGTGATGGCACGCGTTCACTGCCGACTTCGATCTCGCCCACGCACGGCGGCCCCTCGCGCAGCGTCTCCACGAGGGAGAGGGCGCGAGGGGCCGGCCAGGCTGCAGAACAGCTTTGCCTTGCCATCAGAGAAGGGCGGCGCGGAATCCGGCTGGATGCGGGCGCGGCGGGTTGCCGGCGTACCGGACGGGCGGATCGGCACGCCGGTCCGGTACGCGCAAGACCCGCTACGCGCCCGGCTGGGCGAGGGCCGTGAGAGCACCCGCAGTGAACGCGCCGGTCACAGGCGTGCCGGAGATTTCACCGGGCACCTCCACGCCCAGCAGCCAGAGCGCGGTGGCCGCGGTGTCCACCGTGCGGATCCCCTCGGCCAGACCGGCGCCCGCCTGCACGCCCTTCCCCCACACGATCCAGGGGATGGTGACGTCGCGGGCGTCGGAGCTGCCGTGCGTCCAGCCGCTGCCACCGTGGTCGGCCGTCACGAGCACCGTGTAGTTTCCGCGGCCATAGGCCTGGTCTGCCGCCGCCAGGACCCGGCCGACGGCCTCGTCCGCCCTCCGCACCGCGCGCCCGTAGAAGTAGCTCATCCAGCTCCAGTCGTGGCCCGCGTAGTCCGGATCGGCCAGGTGCACGAACAGCAGGTCGGGCTGGGCGCCTCCCTCCAGGTACGTCTCGACGTTGGCCGCCGTGCGCGCGGCACTCCACTTTTCACTGCCCTCGGGCGCTTGCGTGAAGTCGAGCGTGCTGGGCGCCTGCAGGTGGTGGAACTTCGTCTTGCTGAAGAACGCGGCCGACGTGTATCCGGCCTGGCTCGCCCGGGCGAAGATCGTGGGCGTCTGCACCACGCCGCGCGTGTCGGTCTCGTCCTCGTTCCAGGTGACCCCGTGGCTCTCCGGTCCCACGCCCGTCAGCATCGAGGTGTGCGACGGCAGCGTGCGGCTCGGCAGGATGGTGCGAGCCTGCAGCGAGTAGGTCCCCTCGCGCATCAGCCGCTGGAGCCTCGTCGCGCGGAACCTGGAGATGGCGTCCGGGCGCAGCCCGTCGATGGAGATCACGACGAGACGATCCGTGACGCGCGCCGGCGAACGGACGGAGTCCGCCGCTTCCACGGGTGAAGCGACCGGGGTGGCGGCCAGCGGCGCCACAGGGGCCAGCGTCAGGGCGAACGCGGCGGCGCCGCGAATCCATCGAGCGTGCATCGTTTCTCCTTCTTACACGGGCAGAGCGATCGGTAGAGGCGGACGGGATGCCCATTGAGCATCGACCTTCGCCTCACCGTAAAATATCACGTAAACCATTGTCAGGTAATAATATACAAGAAATCACGCCTGGGCGGTAGCCCTGCTCGTCCGGCGTGCGGGGCATCGCCCCTCCGGCCATGGATAGCGAGCACCGGTGCTAAAGCCTCGGGCCCGGGAAACGCCACCCCGGGACCCGCATCGGGGCCAATGCCAACGGGGATGCCTCTCTCCCCGTCCGGCGCGGCTACTTGAAGGCATATCCATTGCACCTGCATGCACGTTCCTTCTTACACCCTGACGATGTGTCCCCGTGCGTTCACGCGTCGATCTCTCCTGCGTTCTTGTCGCTCTGCTTGCCGCCTGCGGAGACCAGGCTGAGCAGCAGCCGTCCCGGGCCGCCGCGCCGGCTGCGCCCGCCGCCCCCGCCGTCCAGGTGCTGGGCAGCGCGGAACGCGCCATCACGCGTGAGGAGCTGGAGCGCGGACGTCTGGATTCTGCGTGGAAGCAGGTCGTGCAGCTGGATTCGGCGGCGCCGGCGGATCCGGCGCGCAGCCCGGACCGCTGGGAGCAGATTTCCGTTACGAGCGTCAACCGCGGGCCCATGTACCTCCCGCTGGGCGGGGATGTGGCCGGCCCTTCGGTGCTCCGCGTGCAGACGCTGCTGGACCGCGCCTTCTTTTCGCCCGGCATCCTGGACGGGCGCTGGGGAAAGAACGTGGAGAAGGCCGTCTACTGGCTGCAGCGCCGCGAGGGGCTCCCGGCAACGGGGCAGGTGGACTCGGCAACCTTCGCGCGCCTGGTGCAGCGCGCGGGCAATCCCGCCGAGCTGGTCCGCACGCACCGCCTGAGCGAAGCGGACCTGGCGGGCCCGTTCGTGGAGATCCCGGACGAGATCTACGAGGCGCATCGCCTGGACTGCACCTGCTTCGAGTCGCCGTTCGAGAAGCTGGGCGAGCTTTTCCACAGCACCCCCGAACTCCTGGCCCAGCTCAACCCGGACATGGACCTGGACGGCCTGCGCGCGGGCCAGGAGCTGCGCGTGCCGGCGGTGCGGGACTCCACGGCCCGTGCCGACGGCCGCGTCGCGGGGATCGTCGTTTCGGTGCGCGGATACTACCTGCACGCGCGGGACGCCAGCGGACGCGTCCTCTATCACTTCCCCACCACGCTCGGGTCCGGGTACGATCCGGGGGAGGCGGAGGCGTACCGTGTCACCAGCATCACCCCGAACCCCTGGTGGAACCTGCAGCCGCGGCTTCTGCACGTGGGCGACCCGAACCGGCCGGACGTACGGATCCCGCCCGGGCCCAACAGCGCGGTGGGCAACATGTGGATCGACCTTTCCAAACCCCACTACGGGATCCACGGGACGGCCGAGCCGCAGACGATCGGATACGCCGTCTCGTCGGGGTGCGTACGGCTGACCAACTGGGACGCGCGCTTCCTGGGCTCGCGCATCGAGCGCGGAATCCCGGTACGGTTCCGGGACATTCCTCCCGGGCAGCGTGAGCACCCCAGCCACGGTGGAGATTCCTCGCGCGGCGCAAGCGGGGATCGCTGACGGTACGTATCGCCCCCTCGGGCTGCCCTGTCCGTGTTGGCTCGAGGCGCGCCCGCCGGTGCGATCCGCCCAGGCGGCTCCTCTTCCCGGACGGCCGGAGGACCGGAAAGCCCCTGCGACGGATGTGCGTCGCAGGGGCTCTCGTCAACACCGGACCCAGCCGAAAGCCGCGGTGGCGCCGTCCGCGGACGGCAAGGCTCGGCGCTGCGGCCAGAGTGCGTCTGCCGTCAGTACGCCGTGGAAAGCGAAATCCGCACGGTGCGCGGCGCACCGGGGATGATGTTGTTGTTCCCGTGAGACGTGTCGAAGTAGCGCTCGTCCAGCAGGTTTTCCACGTTCACCTGCGCGCGCAGGGCAGGGCTGAGCCGGAGGAACACCGCGCCGTCTGCGCGCGTGAACCCGGGGAGCGTTACGGCGTTGTCGATCGCCGCGAACATGTCGGACCGGTGCACCACGCCGACACCGAACGCGAGCGGCTCGAGCACGCGCCACCGGCTCCAGAGTGAAAACGTGCGTTCCGGGACCAGCGGCACCTTCGCACCCTCCTCGGCGGCGCCCGTGCGGCTCGTGATCCTCGCCCGCTGGGCGGAGAAGCCGCCCACGACCTGCCACCACGGCGCGATGTCCCCGCTCAGGCCGACCTCCCATCCCGTGCTGCGCTGGCTGCCCGTCTGCACCGTCCGGCCGGGGTCGGACGGGTCCGGGGCCGACGTGTTGGTGCGGTCCAGGCGGTACAGCGCCGCCGTGAGGGCGAGGCTCGGGCGAAGGTCCCACTTGGCGCCCGCCTCGTAGTTTGTGAAGCGCTCCGGCTCCAGCGTCTCCGAGGTCGCCGTCAGCGAGCCGAACTGGTCGCCCGCGCTGGGGAGGTGCGACACGGCGTAGCTGCCGTACACGGACACCTGCCCCGCCGGCTTCAGCACCAGGCCCGCGCGGGGCGAGAGGAGCGCGTCCGAGCGGTCCAGCCGCTCGTCGTTCCGGTTGTTGCGGAACGCGATGCCGAACCGGTCGAAGCGAACCCCGAGCAGTACCTGCACCCGCTCGGAGAGGGCGAGCTGGTCCTGCACGTAGACACCGGTGACGTTCGCGGTGGTGCGGTTGTCTGCGTCGGTTGCGCTCTGCCGGAAGGTGATCGGGGTCGCGACCGTCGGCTCCGCGAACGGCACGGACAGGGTTGGCGCCGCGTCGTTGTAATACCCGGTGCGGCGGAAGTTCTCGGTTTCCTGCCGGCCCACCTCCGCGCCCAGGAGAAGCGTGTGCCCGATTCCCGCGGCGCGCCCGTTCAGGACGATGTCGGTCTGGTTCAGCAGGTTGCGGCGGCCGGTCTCGCTGTCGTAGGCGGAGAGGGTGACCTGGGTGCCTTCGGCGTTCACGGCGCCGGGATAGCTGTTCTGGTAGAACTTGTCGTAGTCGGCGAAACGGGTCCGGTTCCGGATCACCAGACCGCCCGCGGGCGCGTGCTCCACCAGCGCGGTGGCGGCGTTCAGCCGGAGCGTCGAGAAGCTGGCGTCGGGGTTGCCGAAGAAGGTCGTGACGCCGGCATCGGAGGGGCGCCCCTGGAACGAAGGGATCCCCCGGTCGACCGTGCGCTCGTCACTGAAGTACTCGTAGCCGCCGCGGACCATCGTGCGCGCTCCGAGGGCAACGGCGAGGGTGGGATTGAGCCCGAACCGCTGAAGCTCGGCCGCGTCGCGGAAGCCGCCCGAGTTCTCGTACATCCCGCTGAGCCGCCCGGCGACGCGGCTTCCGAGCCCCTGCCCGACGTCCACCGTGGCCCGGCGCTGCGAATAGGAGCCGCCCTCCAGCGTGAACGACCGCGTCGCGCCCCACTCCGCCTCCTTCACCACCCGGTTGACGACGCCGCCGCCACCGCCAC
>SXGQ01254533.1_pt1 | contig 14412 bp, 23 predicted proteins | sample 3178371 | NCBI WGS metagenome assembly SXGQ01 (sample SAMN11356859, study PRJNA531348) | freshwater metagenome | isolation source: freshwater sample F1-20 | place: China: Fuxian Lake, Yuxi | collected 2017-12-25
GGAGTATTTAGGCAGGGGGCTAATGCACTTGGTTTCACCGCTGGCGGCGGGGCAGATCAGATGGTGCTGACCTCCACAGGTCTGGGTATTGGGACGAATTCTCCTGCGGTTAAGTTGGAAGTTGTTGCCCCTTCGGGGGACAATGTTATTGCTTTGTTCCGCTCGGGCGATGCAACTGCTGCAAATAACGCGGGCGGAGGATTCCGTAGCATTTCAAGTGCAACTGCTGCGAGCCGCGTAGCGCAAGTGTGGCTTGATGCAGATGGTGCAAATTTTAGCGGTGGAGATTATTTTTACATTCAGAAGAACGGCAACAGCGGCACGGTTGATATTGTTCAGTACTCCAACTCTGCAATGACGTTTGCCACCAACGCCACCGAACGCGCCCGTATCACCAGCGGGGGGGTTCTTGATATTGGCACAGGCGCTGGTGCTGTTGGACAGATTCAATTCCCGGCAACTCAAGTTGCATCAGCCAACGCTAATACTTTGGATGACTATGAGGAGGGGACTTGGACGCCGACCATCGCAGGGGATGCTACTGGAGCAATTACTGGCGCGGTTGGAGAGTATGTAAAAGTTGGTCGTATGGTTTACATACGCGGTTTTGTCCTTGTTACAACTAACTTTACAGCAAATGCTCTTGCTGGACTCCCATTTGTTCCATCAGGAAACACAACAAACACTTCGCTTGGGGCTGTTAATATTGTTATAAACAGTAGTGCTGCCAATTTGTGTGGCGCCATAAATATCGATAGCTACGTTATCGCTTTCTTTACAGATAACAATACCGCCAATACAGGCGGGTTGACGACCGCAAACCAAAATATTCGCTTCTCATTTGTCTACCAAGCAATCTCTTAATTAAAGGAAAAAACCATGTCCACATTCACTGAAACCACATACATCTCTCAGTTTGACATTCAGCCCAACGGGTGCATTGGTGTTCGCAAGACCACTAATGTTCTAAAGGATGGCGTTGTTATCTCGTCAACCTACTGGCGTTGCGTCCTCGTGCCCAGCGACCCAACAGCATCCACGGTGCTGAACGATCCGTATTACACAACGCTTGCACAAACCGCATGGACACCGGAAATCGTTGCGGCTTATCAAGCGGCACAAGAAGCGGCACAAGAAAGGAGAGCGGCATGACCCCCGTCTGGATTATTGAGTGGTGTGAGACCACCCCGGATAACGCCGACCCTGCTAAAGCCGTACTCCAAGTCGGCTGGCGCTGTAACGGCACCGAGGACAACTTCTCTGGCTCGGTCTACTCGACCTGTACGCTGCCTGCTGCTGATCCCGCATCGTTTATTCCTTACGCCAATCTCACGCAAGATCAAGTGCTTGATTGGGTCTGGGCCAATGGCGTGAACAAAGTAGCAACGGAAGCGGCAGTGCAGCAGCAGATTGAGAGACAGATCAACCCACCCGTCATTCAACCACCATTGCCCTGGGCGGCATGATGCAAGAGTTCACGATTAAGATCACGGTCGAGGAAGCCAACATCATTGCGATGGGGCTGGGCAAGCTGCCGCTGGAAATGTCCGTGGCGCTGTGGCAGAAATTGCGTGAGCAAGTGCAAGAGCAGACGAAGGCAGAATGAGACTCACTTTCGGTCAGTGGACACCGGACAGACCTGGAGTTGCGGGGAGTCTCGTGGAGGCAAAAAACGTCATCCCGACGCTTGTTGGGTATGGGCCGATGCCATCTGCTATCGACTTTTCTAATTCTGCAACGGAAAACTTGCTGACTTGTACGATTGGTCGGTGGGTGACAGAAACCGTGTTGTTTGGCGCGGGAGCCAACTTTTTATATCGTTATTTCCCGACGAAAAGCGTGACGATCACCGGAGCGACGCAAGCAAACCCTTGTGTCATCACTTCTGCCGGTCATGGGTTCAGGACTGGTATTCAGGTGGCGATTTCTGGTGTTGTTGGCATGACTCAATTAAACGGGATCACCTACACGATCACCAGGATCGATGCGAATACCTTCAGTCTTGACGGAGTGAACTCGACTGGATTTACTGCATACACCTCCGGTGGCACAGCGGTCACGTTGAAATATCTGATGGACGTTTCGCGGACAGCCTCTGCGTACACAGCAGCCACTTTGTGGACATTTACGCAGTTTGGTCAGAAGGTTATCGGAGCGAACGGACAAGACAAGCTGCAAGCATGGACCGTTGGGTCATCGTCCAATTTTGCCGATCTCGCTGCCGCTGCTCCGACTTCTCAGTTTGTGACCACAGTTAGGGATTTCGTTGTCTCTGGCAAAACCTCGACCTATCCCAATAGGGTGTTGTGGTCGGACATCAACGACGAAACTGATTGGACTCCTGGCGCTGCGAGCCAATCGGATACACAAGACATTCCCGATGGTGGCGAAATTCGCGGGATTACTGGTGGTGAGTTTGGGATTGTTTTGCTGGAGCGTTCAATTGTACGGATGACGTATGTCGGCGCTCCGTTGTTCTTTCAGTTTGATAACGTCACCTCTGCTCTAGGTTGCTACGAATCGAGATCGGTGGTCCGGTACGGGACCAGCACTTATTTTCTGAGCGACGATGGGTTCTACGTCACCGATGGGCAGCAAGTTAAAGCAATTGGTGCTGAGAGGGTTGACGAGTGGTTCTTCGACAATTGTGATCCTGGTAAGTTCGATCAGATGTCGGCAGCGGTTGATCCAATCAACAAGACTGTAACGTGGTGCTTTACAAATATTTTTGCAGCCAAGCAACTGCTTGTGTATAACTGGTCAACTGACAAGTGGTCGCAAGGCGACACTACGGCAAACTTTATTGCGACCGTTGCCACCAGCGGAACTGATCTTGAATCATTGAGTTTACTCTATCCGACGCTTGATACTGTTCCTGCAAGCCTTGACTCCAGATTGTGGGTCGGTGGAAAGCTGATCGCGGGAGGGGTGACGAATGCTAAGATCATTTCGTTTGGCGGCGCAAACCTTACCGCTGACCTTCAGACTGGCGATATTGAGACTTCAGGTCTGGAGACTCTCGCAACGCTTGCGAGGCCGATCATCGATGGTGGATCGTGTACGGTTGCCATAGCATCCAGAAAGCGACTTGACGGGAACATCAGTTATGCGACTGCTGTTGCTGCTGATAGTGATAATCGCGTTTCTCTACGCAGTCGCGGGAAGTATCATCGTCTGTCTTTTATACCGACTGGTAACTGGACTACCCTAGTCGGTTCTGATCTCGATCTCGTTCCCTGCGGGGGTCGATAATGTTTCGCCGGCTACCTCAACAGGGTAGCAATCCGCGAGAGACTGCCGAGGTTGTCAATCGGATTCTCGACGGTAAGATCAACTCGACGGGCAGCTTGACCGTCAACCACAGTCTTGTGCCAACAACTTATAACGACGCAAGGGTCGGTGCAGACAGCGTGATCTTGTTGATGCCGATGGACGACGATGCTGCGGGACTCATGGATCACATCTACTTTTCATCTGTCACGAACGGTCAATTTGTCATCTCGCTCTCTACTGGACATGGGTCATTAGACGGTAGTTTTCGGTATGTCGTGCTCGGCTAAGTATGTTAAACCGGAGGAACTGAGGCAAATCTGGGACAGGATACGACCCGCGCTGCTGGAAGTAAAAGAGGCGAGCGGTGAGCCGTGGATTGCAGAAGATGTTTACGCTGACTGTTATGCCGGAAGATCGTTACTTTATTTGCTGGGTGACGGATTCGGTGTAGTGCAACCGCAGGGGGACACGCTCCATGTTTGGTGTGGTTGGGGAGCGTGGATGATGAACGACGGTATGTCTGAACTGTTTAAAATTGCCAAGGCCGGTGGAGCGAGTAAAATCTCATTCGATAGCAATCGTCCTGGCTGGCAGCGGATCGCTAAGAAATACGGGTTTAAGCCACGGAAGTGGATAGCAGAGGTGTGACATGGCAGGTGGTGGTGGTGGTCAACAAGTCAGTCGGACGGAACTTGATCCGACGTTGCAACCTTACGTTGCTTACGGTCTGGAAGAAGCCAAGCGGCTATACCAACCTGAGAACCGTCCGCAGTATTACCCCGGACAGACATTCGTCGGGCCGAGTGGATACACGACGGAGGCCATGCAAGCTGCTGCCGAGCGAGCGAGGGCCGGTTCTCCGCTAGCACAGGCCGCGCTAGGCCAGCAACAGGCAACGGTGGGGGGTGGATACCTCGGTGGGTCTCCGTTCTTCCAGGGAGCCTTCCAAGCGGCTGCACGACCCCTTGAGCAGACCTACATGGATGCCATCAGTCGCGCTCGATCTGCTGCCTCGTCTGCCGGTCGATACGGGTCTGGAGCGATGGGTCAGTTGGAGGGTCGAGCAGAAGGCGCTCTTGCAACCGGATTGTCCGATATTGCAGGGAAGCTGGCTTACGAAAATTACGCTCGTGAGCGCGGATTGCAGGAAGCCGCAGCTACTCGTGCTCCAGGGATGGCTGAAAGCGAATACGGTGACATCCAGCGGCTTGCGAATGTCGGTGCGATGTCGGAGGAATACGCTCTACGACCGGTTGCAGCAGACATTGCTCGATACAACTACGGTCAACTTTCTCCGTTTCAGGCTCTGCAAGGCTTCCTCGGGTCTGTCTATGGCGCACCTAGCGGGATGATGGCAACTCAACCGATCATTGGCAACCCGCTGCTGGGCGCTCTTGGTGGTGCTGCGGTCGGTTACGGTATCGGCGCTCCACAGGGCTACGGTGGTGCTGGTGCTGCCGCTGGTGGTCTGCTGGGCGCATACGGGAGCAGATGATGAGTGGAATGGAGCCGATGATTATCGGTGCAGTCGCTGGTGCTGCGCTGAACAGGGACGACCCTCTAAAGGGTGCGATGATGGGTGCGGCACTCGGTGGAGGTGCTGGTGGTCTTTTGGGTGGAGCAACAGGGGCAGCGACAGGGGCGGCGGCAGCGGAAGCCGGTGCGATGGGTGCTGCTGAACTCGGTGCTGCTGAACTCGGTGCATTAGCAAGACCAGACGTTGCTCCGGTGCTGTCGGACTTTATTACTCAGGCGCACACCACAGGACAGGTTCCTTTGACACCTGCGTTCATGCCTGAGTTTTATCCTGTTGGGGCGCAAAGCGGTGCTGACCTCGGTTTTATGAATCTCATCAGTCCTAGTCAACAGGCTGCAATCGAGGCTGGCAACCTTCCGGGTGCGATGTACAGTCCCTTCGGGGGCGTAATCGGATACGAGGAAGCAGCAGGAAAAGAACTGGCTCGGGCGCAATCGAAAGATGCGTTCATGCGTGGTGGTGGTCTTCAAAACATGATGTCAGCATCGTCTGGGTTGTTGAGGCAAGCGCAACCTCGCGCACAGATGCAAGCCCCAGGCATTCGTAGAGGAAACCCGCAAGCAGTGAACTACGGGGGTCTTGCTAGCTTGCTAGAACCTAAACTTGTTGAGAGGCGGCGACTTTCGCTGTTGTGAAAATGGATGAAATTCTCGCTCAGTTGTTTCCGCAAGCCCCGAGTTACTTCCCTGGTCTGCTAGGTCAAGAGCAAGCCAACCTGCTTCAGCAGCAAGCCCAGCGACAGGGGTTGCTCGGTATCGGCATGGGTCTGCTGCAAGCCGCTGCGCCTTCTACCACTCGACCGAGCCTGGGCGCGGGGATCGCACAGGGGTTGGCAACTGGACAGCAGATGGCGCAAAGCGTCTACGCTCAACGGTTGCAAGAGGCGCAGATCGCACAGAAGCTGGCAGAGCAGCAGAGGACGATGCGAGAGCAAGAAGTAGCGAGGGCAATGCTTCCGCAGATTCTGCGTCCGGGTGAGCAGATCCCGACGTTCTACGGTCAGCCGACTACATTCCCGCAGCGGGACGAGGAAGGCAACGTTCTTCCGGGTGCTGGCGTTCAGACGGGTCAGCCGCAACTCAATCTGAATACTTTGCAAGCCCTCATTACTCAGGCTCCAGGTGCTGCGGCGCAGGTGATGCCAATAATTGAAGCGTTCAGAAAGTATTCGATGCCTGAACGGGTTACTCTCAAGAAAGGTGAAACAATCCTTGAGCAGACTTCATCTGGCTTACGTCCTGTTGCTGGTGGAGCAGAACCGGAGTTTCGAGAGGTCGGTGGTGCGCTGTATGAGATGGTTCCTGGGCAAGCGCCAAAGGTTGTAATTAACCCAAGCGGCAAATTGACTGGCGACTACGCGAATGTTTCGATGGGTTTGTTTGGGACATCAGATGTGTCCAAACTACCAACAGGTGGGTTTCAGCAAGTTCAAGATCAAGTTTTGGCTAATAAGAGGGCTGGCGCAGGACAAACACCAATTACTGTCTTTCCTCCTGGTGCTATCGCTCCAGGTACGGCAACGCAAAACAAAATAGATGAAGCATTGCTAGGTTCTGGTTCACGTTTGCAACGTCTGAATCAAATTGAACAAACTTATCGCCCAGAATTTTTGCAAACAAAATTTCGAATTGCTCAGAATTTGGTTGGACTTGGTGAAAAACTTGGTCGCGAACCTTCGCCTCAAGAACGGCAAAACCTTGAGGCGTATTCACGATTCCGGCAAGAAGCTGTGCGTCAGTTGAACGAGTATATAAACGAGATGACGGGTGCTGCGGTTGGTCAAGGAGAGGAGGCGGCACGACTCAAGTCTGGTGTCCCGAATCCGGGGTCAGGGTTGTTTGATGGTGATAGCCCGACAGAATTTTTGTCAAAAATGAACAACTCAATTCGTGATTTGCGGTTAGTAGAAGCGCGGTTGCAATACATCAAGACGAAAGGATTTAAAATCCAAGATGTTTCTCTTAATGAAATGCCAAACATTATGCGAAAACGTAAAGAGGAAATTATTAAAGATTTGAGTCTTGATGAGTCAAATGCAGAAGATCGGGAAGTCCTGAAGAATAAGCTTGCTCTAGAATTTAGCTTGTTGAGGTAATCATGGCTGACGTAGTTGATGAACTGTTGTCTGGTAAGCCAACTCCTGTCTCCCGTCAAGGACCAGACGTTATTGATGAGTTGTTGACTCCTAAACGGGGAAGGTTGTTCTATCAGGAACCAGAAGCATTGGTGCGTTCAGCAGAAGCTGCGGCAAGACCGGCAACGGCATTGGCAGCAGGAGTACCAACAGACGTTAAGTCTGCAATCCGCGTGTTTGCCAAGGCTAGGGGAATCCCAGAAGAACGCTATCGAATCATTCGTGGCGATATTTTCTATCAAGGCGATGATGGCAAGTTTTACGCAGAAGTACCCGGAGCGTTCAAAGCCCCGATGACATCTGCTGCGTTTGTTACACCTGACATTGCTGAGATCATCCCAGGAATGGCAACGGGCATTGCAACTGCACCTATGCTACTGACTGGTCCTGGTGGAGCCGCTGCGTCTATCGGTCTTACTGGTGCTGCTGGAACTGCTGCAAGTGCTGGAAGGCAAGCATTAGCGGGGTTGCTTGGTGGTCAGGAGTTCAGTCCGGGTCAGGCTATCGGTGCTGGGTTGATGGAAGCTGGCACTCAGATGATCCCCTACGGGATGGGCAAGATAGCGCAGCGCAACCTTGCTAGAGACATTTCAAGTCTGGACCCGCAACAGATCGCAGAGTTACAAAAACTTGCACAGCAGCAGGGTATTCAACTCACCCCAGGTGAAATCACCAATCTGCCTAGTCTGAAAGCGCAGCAAAAGGTGTTAGGCAATATCCCAGGCGCACAGGATGTGCTTGGTAGTTTTTATGGGAAACGATATACCGAGCAAATTCAGCCTGCCGTAGATAGATTTTTGTCTAGCATCAGTCCGTTAGATTCTCCGACGACTGCCGGTTATCGTGGTCAGCAGGCTCTTAGAACTAGACTTGAGTCACTGGAGTCTGCAAGAGAACAAGCGGCAAGGCCAATCTACGAGCAAGCGTTTGAGAGTTCGCCTCCGGTTGACATCACCAATGTTGCTGGGATACTCGATCAACGGATGGCGATTGCCAAGGGAGAGGAACTTTCCGAGTTGAGACGGATTCGGTCAATGCTCAATCGTGATGTCACTAGATTGAATGCTCAAGGTGATGAGATAACGGAAACGATTCTTGAAAATCGCGCCCCGGCATTGCAGCGTGTAAAGTTTTCCATCGACAAGATGTTGCGAGACCCTGCGGTTTCGTCTATGGATAAGACGATCAGAAGCGAAATCACCGGGATTCAGCAGCAATTAGTCAGGACGATGGAGGATGCAATCCCTGAGTACGCTCTAGCGAATCAGGAGTTCGCACGACTGTCGGAGCCAATCAATCGTTTTATGGAACGGACCCCCGGGCTGTCACTCATCAACATGAGTCAAGACAACCTCAATGAATTTGCTGGCAAAGTGTTTGGTCTTACAACACCAGAGTCTCCGCAAACAATCAGATACACAAGACAACAGATAGAGCAGTCAGGACCAAATGGTCCGATCATCTGGAACGAAGTCACTCGCTCATATCTTGAAAGTGTATGGCAAAAAGCGATGAAGCCGACTGCTGGAGCAACTGAAGCAAAGGTTGACGCTGGCCTGTCGTTTAGGAATATATTGCTTGGTGATGAAAAACGAGTCAAGGCTCTGCAAGCTGGAATGAGTCCGCAACAGTTTGCTGCTCTAAACGATCTGTCTCGCGTGCTGGAAGCCGCAGGTCGAGTCAAGAAACTCGGGTCGGATACTGCGTTCAACAATCTTGTTTTGCAAGACATGAAAGAAACTGTGCCTGGGATAGTTGTTCAAGCACTTACACCTGTGAAGTCTCTGCAAAATTACTTTGCTCGTGAATCGTTTCTGAAGAACGCAGATGTGTTAGCAGAGATTGTTACGAGTCCAGATGGGATTGCAAGGATGCGAGAACTTAAAAAATTAAGTCCGCAACAACCTAAATTCTGGTCTGGTCTAGCGCAGGTGCTTGCAAGCACTGGTTCGTTTGCGGTTTCGGAAGCATTGGAATAGACATGGCAAAAACTAAAATCAGCGAGTTCGACACCAATCCCGACAACAACACGGATATTGACAACATCAATATCGCAGAAAACTGCCCTCCCGCTACGATCAACAATGCCATTCGGGAACTGATGGCGCAGTTGAAGGACTTCCAAGCTGGCAATCAAGCGTCCAATCAGTTATCAGCATTGGGTGGTGGGACAGGGTTATCTGCTGTTGGGACATCCGGCAACGTCCTAACGTCCGACGGTTCGACCTGGGTATCGTCCACTCCCACCTACGTTCCGACCGGCGGGATGATGATGTGGGGGACTGCCACCGCACCTACTGGATACCTGCTGTGTAACGGAACTGCTGTCTCGCGGACCACTTACCTCACATTATTTAATGTCGTCGGTACGGCATTTGGAGTCGGGGACGGGTCTACCACGTTTAATCTGCCTGACTTCCGAGATCGCTTTCCTGTCGGTGCTGGGACGACATATTCTGCTAACTCAACGGGTGGTAGTAAGGATGCGATTGTGGTCACTCACAATCATACTGCTACGGACTCTGGTCATTCGCACAACGTCACTGGTAATCTACAGGGTGTTGCTGTCCTCGGCGCTCCTGGTGGTGGTAATGTATTTGAAGGTGCGACTGTTGCAACGACAACCGCAACGGCAAATATAACTGTCGCATCTGCTGGATCATCTGGCACTAACGCTAACCTCCCGCCTTACCTCGGTGTTTATTTCATCATCAAGACATGACAACCGTTACCGAAATTGAGGCAAAGCTGATGACGCATGAACAGGTTTGCGCTGTGCGGTACGAAGGCATCAATGCTCGACTGAAGCGTCTGGAGCAGATATTAATCGGCACTGCTGCGTTTATCATTGCGCTGTTGCTTGGGATTGTCATGAAGGTGTGAGATGGTTGAGATCGCGGTCGCACTTGCCGCTGCACAGGCTGCGGTCGCAGGAATCAAACAAGCCATTCAGATCGGCAAAGATGCGAAAGAGTGCCTGAACGAGTTCATGTCGCTGTTCGACGCGCAGGATCAGATCCAGAAAGCGTCCACGGACGAACGCTCCAAGCTGCCAGAGGAAAAACAGAAGTCGGCAATGTCCGAGGCTCTGGAGTCTGTGATTGCGGCAAAGAAAATCCGCGACATGACCAGCGAGTTGAAGCAATACCTTATCTGGTCTGGACAGTCAGACATCTGGGATGAAATACAAAGAGAACGCAACGCGATCATTCAGCAGCGGAAAGCTGCGGAACTGGCAGCGAAGCGCAAGGCCGAAGAAGAAGCGGCACTGAAGCTGAAGCAGAGAAAAGAACAAATGTTTCTTGCGGTTGTGCTGGGGATCGGCGGGATTATTTTCTATCATTCTGCTAGTTACATCTGGTCTTGGTCGCAGAAATGAAGTTTGTAATTTTTTCGATGCTATTTATTGTGTTGCTGATGGCAATGCTAGCGGGGATCAGTCAATGAAAATGACTACAGAAGAAATCGAGGTGCGAATCTGGGCGATTATCTCGCTCTGCCTTGCCGCGATCCTTATTTTGTCTGTAGTGTCGATCATATTCGGCGTGCTGTTTGTTGAGCACGACCTTGAACGCATTAGCCCTATCGACACACAGTTGATCGGCATCCTAAAAGACATCATGCTGCTAGCCATTGGTGCTGTTGGCGGTCTGGTCGGTCGCAAAGGTTCCTATGCCGCAGCCAATATGTTGACCAAGAAGGAGGATGGAGATGCTACCACTCGGACCACTGCTTGAAATAGGCAGCAAGATTCTCGACAGAGTGCTGCCAGATCAAGCATCAGCAGAAAAAGCAAAGCAGGAACTTGCTAGACTCCACCAAGACGGTGAACTGGCAAAACTTGCGAACGACACCAAACTGTTTGAGGTCGAGCAGACCAACCTGACCGACAGGTTGAAGGCTGACATGGGCAGTGACTCCTGGCTGTCGAAAAACATCAGGCCGATGACGCTGATTGCCATCCTGCTGGGCTATTTTACGTTTGCGATGATGTCTGCGTTTGAGAAAAACACGAATCAAGCATACGTTGAACTCCTCGGTCAATGGGGGATGCTCATTATGAGTTTTTACTTCGGCGGCAGAACGCTTGAGAAAATCATCGACATGAAAGCTAAGAAATGATCGACACCTGGAAAGACTCGCTCAGTCGCGTCCTCCATCACGAAGGTGGGTTTGTAAACCATAAGGACGATCCCGGTGGCGCTACGAACCACGGATGCACTCAGAAAGTGTGGGAAGAATGGTGCGGTCATCCTGTCAGCATCGACGACATGAAAGCACTCACGCACGACGACGTTGCGCCGATCTATAAGTCCAAGTATTGGGACAAGATCAAGGGCAACGATCTGCCCTCGGGGGTCGATTACTGCGTGTTTGACGCCAGCATCAACTCGGGTGCTGGCAGAGCATCTAAGTGGCTACAGGAAGCCTGTGGGACGCAGCCTGACGGTGTTATCGGGCCGATGACGCTGCGGGTAGCACAAACAATGTCTGCTGCTGATCTCATCAATATGTATTGTGACAAGCGTCTCGGGTTCCTGAAGGAACTGAAGACCTGGGATGTATTCGGGAAGGGTTGGGAGCGGAGGGTAGAAGAAGTCCGCTCCCATGCACTCAAAATGGTTTAGAACGGGGCTTCATCTTTCGCTCGCGGTTCAGCCAGGGTTGCCCACCCATCCCAGCCGACAGGGACGGACTCCATCTTCAGCGTCAGACCTTTCGGGCCTTGCATGACAACACCGATCTTCTGCCAGCGTTTCTTCTCCTCGCCGTTCTTGTTTGTGTAGGTTCCGGTGCTGGCGATCACTTCGTATGCGATGGGCATAGTTTCTCCATGAGGTTTTGTGCTTCGATTAGGAATTCTTTGACCTTGCTCTCAAACTTCTCCACATCCTCCTGTGTCGGTTGAAATCTAACGACGAACAACTGTAGATGATCTGGGAACCGGTCGTCGAAGCTAACGAAGTCCACCCATTTCCTGCCGGTGCAACTTAGCTGAGCCAGCATCTGCGGCACGTACTTTGCCGGTGGCTTGCCTGATTGAATGTAGTCTAGGTGAGTGGTTGACCGAGGGCACTTTATCTCGACCAGTCCTTCAGACCCAACCAGAGCATCCGGGCTGGCACCAAACCAACGGATCAGCGGGTGCTTTACGAACCCAACGTCATCCGTCAACTCGTGCGATGCCTGATACGCTGCCCTTGCAATCGGCTCGACATCAATGCCGCGCTGCATATCAACATTCGTGTACGAGTCCTGCGCTCGACCCGTCAGTCGCTCCGTGACTATCTGGGTCAGATATCCTTTGCGAGCCATCGTGTCCCGTCCGGCAAGGATGTCGCTTGCACGACTCCCGGTAGCGTGTCCGAGTCTGTCCTGATACCACTCTGCGGTGCGCTGCTCCATCACCGATCCCCAGCGATGTAGCGGTTAAAGTAATCAAGCGACTGTTCCTCATCGTCAGGCTCGACCCACTCCAGAACCCGCTGATAGCGCCCAGAACTGACTTTCCTGCGTCCGGTGGGCATCAGGTAGCCTTTCCGCACCAGGGGCGCTATACGGGGCGTTATTGTGTTCAGCGGCAGTCCGGGGAGTCTGAGGGACAGTTCCTCCGCTGTCAGACCTTTCTTTGCTCCTCGGAACTCCTCCAGCACGATCATCTCTAGTCTGCTTGCATCGACGCTTGCTGCGGATTCGTGGCTTGTATCGGGGTCGGTAGACCTAGCAAGTCCAGGCCAGTTCATAGCGCCACCTCCAGAAACTTCGGCAACTCTGCAAACAGGACCAGTTCAAACTCAAACCCTTTTTCTGTTTTGACGATGATCTTGCGGGTTGAGTACGGACCTGCTGTCGTCTCGTTTGTGTCAACCGATTCGATTTCGATTGAGGTAACGTGGTGCAGATTCATGTTGTTCATGCGATCACCGCTGCGTATTGGTGGGGGATGGGGAACTTGGGAGCATGATGGAACTTCCGCAGGATCAAGGTGTCCGGGGTGTAGAACGCACCAGGGTTGACGCTTTTGATCCGAGCGATGGCGATCTCTAGTTCCTTATTGTCGTGTTGGTAGTCGCGTCCGACCCTAGCTGCTGCGCGGAGCATGGCACGTTGTTGGTCATTCAACAGGATTGCGGGTTGCATTATTTAACCTCCATCAGTTGGGTTTTGCGCTGGTTCTTCACCGTTTCGAGTTGCTGCATGAACTCGGTGTCTTTCAGAGCCTTATAAGCGTGAGCGTAGACGGTCTTGAGTCCGTCTAGGTGTTCAGCCTGGGAGACTTGCTTGAGGTACGGTGCTGGGTCAATCGCTGGCTTCTTGCTTGCAGCGTTCCCGTCATCGTCTTCGGGGGCTATGCCACAAGCTGCCATCAGACTGTAGCGGCGAGCGTAGGTTAGGGCTGAACCGTATCCCTGCGAGTCTTGTTTTGCAGCGGGGACATGGAGTTTACCGGCTGACAGCGTTTCACCAGACTCGTGGACGAACACGGTCTCGACGATCACTCCGTCCTCGCACTCGTGCGTCTGCTGCATGAGCATGATGCCGTTTGCGTTCAGACCGTCAATGACAGCTTCGACACAAGCCGCGAGGTCAGCGTAGCGGCTTCTGAAATGCGGATTGCTGGAAGATTTCAACGCTGGCCCGAAAGCCTTCTGCGCCTTGACCAACGATGATGCGATCTGTTTCATATGTCCCTCTGTATTTTTGCCACTTGGTTAGAAATTCTTGCTGCTCGCTGGGTGGAACCCACCCGAATCGCTTCCAGGTCTGAGTGACATCTGTAGCGACTCCGGGGGTCCACTTGAAGTCTAAATCCGTGAGATGAGTTGCCAAACGAAATCTCCTATCGTTGAGGTTGAACCGATGCTCCAGTCAACTGCGGTGATGCCGAGGATGACCCCAGCGATGACGATCAGAAGGTGCTTCATGCTTTCACTCGGTAGGCCAGCTTGGAGGATTGCTTCCAGGTGTCGTACTGCTTTTCTGCAAGCGTCTGGATGTGCTGCTTGAGCCAAGCTTTTGCGTCCTCGCCAATCCAGAGCATCTCAATCACTTGGTCGGTGGTGATGTCGGTGTCGCGGTCAAGGTCAGTCCAGACCCAGATGATTTCCTTGACTGTCGCTGAGTCGAGCCAGCAAGCAATCTCGTCGCTCTCCCACTCTTGCTGACGCTCCAGGGCATCGTTGTAGTTGTCTTCACGAATCCAGTAGAGGTCGATGCTGTCGTAGTCGCTCATGTTGTCCTCGGTTTGTGTTGTTGACCGTGAAGCAATCTTAAAGTAGACTTCATCCAGTTGTCAACAAGAGCGTTCCATTTTCTGCAACTTTTACAATTTAGGGGTCGAAATGACGGTGGACGAAGCGATCAACCTAGCGGCTGCGCTGGTCGGGACGAAGGGGGTTCTGTGCAAGCGATTGCAGATCAGCCGACAGGCGATGAATGCCTGGAACGTGAAGGGTGTCCCGCTTAA
>SXGQ01200355.1_pt1 | contig 14411 bp, 26 predicted proteins | sample 3178371 | NCBI WGS metagenome assembly SXGQ01 (sample SAMN11356859, study PRJNA531348) | freshwater metagenome | isolation source: freshwater sample F1-20 | place: China: Fuxian Lake, Yuxi | collected 2017-12-25
AAGTGTCATATGTTTTAATTCTTACTGTTAATAGAATACCAGACTTATTATAAAATGTCAACGGTTATTTAAAATAATTTTTACACCAAGAATGCCGAATTGTTTCTATCAATTTTTTAAGAATAAAGCCGAAGGATGTCATTTTTAAATATATATTGATTGAAGATTCGTTTCTCCACACAAATATAATTTAAAAGAAATTGGCTCCAGGAATTGGGTACGATCCAATAACCGCGAAGTTAACAGCTTCGTGCTCTACCAATTGAGCTATCCTGGAATGAAAATGGTGGGCCTTCTGGATCCTGACACCAGAACGAGCGATTATGAGTCGCCTGCTTTTCCTTTAAGCTAAAGGCCCATGTAAATTATTATTTAATAATCGTCGCCAAGATGATAAGATGAGCCGCCGTAATCCTCATCCGTGCCGTATCCAGCACTAGCCAACGCATCAGCATCGTCACTCATATCATGTGATCCATGAGGTTCGTCGTCTTGAATCTCCCCATCGTATTCACTAGTATCATCACCTAGTTCACGAGGATCAACCTTGGCGAGAAATCCAATTTCAGTTTGAGCAACTAGTTTAGAAAAGTCATTCATATGTTTTTGATTTCTTACTGTTAATAGATTACCAAACTTTTTATAAACCGTCAACAACTATTTCAAAGAATTTAACTTCTTAAATAGAAAACAACCACCGCAATTGATTCAAGAAACGTCAATCCTGCCATCAATAAAAGAACCCAACCTAACATCCTCGCGGTACTCATCCCATCCTCATTCGCTTTATAGACCATATTGCGCCACTCAGGATCATCCAGGATGCGTTTGTTTAACTCTTTCTCGTCTTGATATCCCATAAATATATTCCTTAAAATTAAAGGGGCTTTTAAAGCTGACCCCAAGCATCTCCATTCCTACTTTTTCTTCTGCTTGACCCAAAATTTACAATGTCTGTTCAACTACAATCTGGTTCGTCCGACGACGTGTTTGTGCTAAGTATTCATCAAAATTATCAACATATCTGTCTGTAATCTTAATAACATCAACATCTTTCACAAGAGATTTAAAAAATCGTCCCATATCACAATCTTCTTCTAAATACGCAAATCCGTTATACATAGGACTATATTCAGAGATGTCAGAAATTACACCACGAATCACAAGTTCATTTAATGGAACTCTTAACCAACTGTGTCCAGGATCAACAAACCGAATATATTCGTTATTCATTGTGATAATAGATATGTTACCAACTTGCTCGATATTCAAAAGAAAATCCATCAAATTTAGGATTCTTCAAAATCCGTCTAAGTGTAATGGCAGTATTTCTAATATCCTCACGATAATAATCATCATACTCACTTGAACCAAAGAAAAATCCGTCTCCAGTAGGCAACAACTCATTAGACTTCTCAGGATTTTCTAACACTTGTTGACAGGTTTCAGCCAATTCTTGAAGTTGTTTTCTTTCAACGTAACTTGACTGACATTCATCCACACCATCTTGACAATTCTCGACAAACCACTTGTGGATAGCATTTGATTTCCTCCAATAAGCAACGGTCAAAGTAACTTTAGCGGAGGGAACATCATCACAAACATCAACGTCACTTAAATCCATGGAATCCAACACTTTAACGTATTCTGCTTGTTCGACAACATCACGGTGTTTGTATCCAGACACATCTTTGACAACCGACAAATACATATCTAATCCCATATCAGTATCTTTCTTTGTTATTTAACTTACAAATAGATTACCAGACTTTTTATAAAACGTCAACAATTATTTCGATTTATTTTAATCAAAAACAACTAACTAAAACAATACCAAACGCAATGATAAATACTACAATTCCTATTGACTCAAGAAAGTCAGGATGATGTGATCTGATCCCGTGATAATTCCGATTTGTTATTTCACAATTATTATCCGTCTCCTTATACTTACATCCAAACAACTTCTGATACTCATCTAATGCCGTATCACGTTGACGATCCAATTCCTCCAATTTCTCAAGTCTATATTTACGTTCTGATTCATTCATATTCTTTAGTCTCCTTCTTGAGAACTAAATCCTATACCAAATCCTAATATCTGAATCTTTGACTCTGTATATGATACGTTCTCGGTTACACTAATCTCACTATTGGCCATAATAGAATATCTTTTTCCCTTGTCAAATCCAAATGTCTCTCTTCCCACCTCAATATATGGGAAATATAAATTTAGACCTACATAATCATACCAACTCTTTCCCATCTTAACTGAAATACGATCCCACTCCATTGAAATTGAAATTTCAAATTCTACGTTCTTTATTACAGGATTCCATTGATATCGTATCATTTATATTTGTGGTTAATTTAATTCCGTAACGTAATCTTTAACAATCTTAAAACTTCCCTCAACGTAGGTTGCATTCTTTGGTAGTCCCATTTTCGGATCATCAACTGTAATCATAGCATCTAATACAGAGTCAGCCGCAACCTCAACAACACCACACATCTCATATGTGACAGGAATTCTATATTTCTTCATATTTTATATTCAGATGTAAACCGCAATATGATTATCTATTGCGGTTGACAATTTGAATAATAACTTACTTCTTTGTAAATAAAGAGGTTACTGTATTTCCTGATGAAACACGTTGACCATTTGCACCATATGTTGCGTGAAGTCGTTTATCATAGGAACCAACAAGTTTTCCTTCGCTATTATACGCTTTAATCTCGTTTTGTAGTTCGTTTAGTGTTCCGATCATTTTGCCTGTGTTATCGTAGAAACGTTCTGGTGTCATATATTTTTAATTATAATTGGTTTACCGCACTGATAAGTCATAATGTTCAATATACTTATAACTTAAATCTCCAGAAGGATTATAATCATCACCAACTTGTGGCTTAGGACGATTAACCGATTCAATTTCATTATGGATTGATTCTAAGAATTTGAATTTAACACTTGATCTTTCTAATTCGTCAGATGACGGTTCAGGCAGTGTAGCAACAAATTCCTCAATTTCTGTATAGAATGCGAGGTCTTCAAGTGAGTATTGTTCAGTATTATTTTGAATGTTTAATTCCATATCTATTACTAATTTACCAGATTTTTAAATAAGGTCAACAATTATTTTAAAAAAAGTGGACTATAGTTTAACATCATCACTTAAAGGATGATACGTCAAATTCTTCTTACCATACTGTCTCATAGTAACATCCGTTCGTTCACATACAACCAATCGATTATTAAAATTTACTAACACACTATCCATCTCGTCGTCAAATAATAGACTATCAATAACCGTCTTAATTGAATCTTTAATTTCCTCTGTAAACTCATGAACTTTATCTTTATATACAGATATTCCGGCGTGGACATCATGATGTGTTAACTTCTTGATCCCAATCATCTTACAGATAATCATAATTAGTAAAGGTTAATATCAAAACTTAAATCACCATCATTCAACAAATCAATGTTCTTAATCTTAGTATCAACTCGTTGTCGTTGACGATCTTCAATCGTTCCAGCAGCAAAAAGCAACTTCTGAATACATGGTGTCTTACCACCAGCACGATGAATACGTCCCAATGATTGAACTAACTGAAACGCACTCCAATTAGAATTAATTAAACTCATTCTGGGATATTTACCATTCAAATCATGGAGTCCTAATCCCAAATTCCCAGCCGCCATATTGACAAGCATCACTCGTTTTTTATCAGACTGAAACGCATCGACATCCGTATTACGTTGTTTCTCACTTTGACCACCAACAACTCTGGCAATCATTCCGTCAAATTTCTTTAACTTCGTGATCCGTTTCTCAATCGCAGCCAATGTATCCTGAAAATTGATAAAAACAACTGGACTGATTCCCTCGTCAAACATATCTTCAATCCAATCTACCATGGTAGGAACCTTAAATAATTCAGTTTTCCTCCTCGCTTTCATCATAATTGCAAAATGATGTTCTTTGTAATTCTTACTCCGTTCATCCAAATTGTCTAATTCATCTTGCATCTGTTCATATACAAGATTAATTTTCTCAGTGTTGCTTCCCATATCAAAAGCATCAGCACTGATACGGTTATCAGCAAAGATATTACCGAACATATCCCTCGTCATTCGGCTAGCAAGATTTACAACATTATACAATGTATCATGGATATTACTTAATCCCATTTGACAATTAGCAAGTGAACTATCCCATACCATCGCACCATATTGATTGTATGTAACACCATTCTTTGTACAAAAATTACGAAAGTTACTACCTCCATGAAGATTCATCAAATATCCAAAAGATTTCATCTCCGTGACATTTGTAGCGGCTGTAGCACTAAGCACTAATACATTATAACCACTTGTTTTAAGGACGGTAAGCATCTCTCCATTGAGACTTGTTAATCCCTTACATTTATGACATTCATCTACAACCACAAGGGCATTCTTTGGAAAATTTACTGTAATACCTTTACTTTCCCACCAATTGGTCGCTTTGTTATATTCCTTCACATTATATTTATAATGGGGAGTATTACCACGCGTCAATTTCTCATAGTTAATTACTACTTCAGCTTTAATCCCAAATAATGTCAAAACGGTGTCCCATGCACTTTTAACAACTTTAGGACATATTACCACTACGGGAGCATTGAAATTCTTAGCAATCCATGAAGCAACATATGTTTTTCCTGTTCCTGTTTGACTGCTGTCAAATGCAACGCCATTGAGATGAAGGCTATTAAGTAGTTTAATAGCATGCTCTTTTTGCGGTTCGAGCAAACCACTGTAGTTAAGACTCATACGTAACTAATACTATATCAACAAGTTATAATTATGTCAATCTCTTATTCGTCGTTATCTGATTCACTGATGTTAATTCTTCTCGCCAAAATAATGTTGATTATACTCATACCAATCTGCTTGACAATCGCATTCACGGTTCCAGCAATTAACGTGCTAATACCTAATAACATAATAAGTGTGCAAATATAACTCGTCACACTCTCACTCGCAAATTTAATTAAGTCAACCATATATTATTTTTAATCCCCTTATATCTTACCTATTGTTAATCAACACTTTATATCAGATATTAATTAATGTCAATAACTATTTTTTAGGATATTTCTTCCCTTTAATGCCAAATAATGGCTCACCATTATCATCATATCCCACAATTTCTAAAACTCCATCTAAAACTAATTCATCCACTACACTAGTAACTTCTTCTAACTTAACCTCATTATAAATCTTAGTCGCTTCTTCCTCCGAACATTCTAAGTCCTCCATAATGTCTTTCACGAATAACCGATTCTCCTCATTATAAATATCCGCTTCAATCTTCGCCTCAATCTTATCAACATCAAGTGTCATGCTATGATCTAATAACTCATCAATAGTGCCTGTAAACATTGGAATTTCTGGATTACTCATACTAGTTTTATAATTATTGTAACCGCATTGCGCTTGTTGCGGTTTCTCATCCTCTTACTTTAATCTATTTTAATTTAAAAATCAAGAAAATTATCACGATTGTTGCGCTTGAAGCGCTTAATAATTAGTTTATTATAAAATATAGGGACTTATTTTAATTTTAAAATCTTAATTAAAATAACCTAACTAAGCAAAAACATATCGTTCTTTTCAACAATATCTTTCCATTCAGTATATTCATCCTCATTATAATTGTAATTGTTTCTGGATTTATATTCAACCTTCTTATCCTTGCGCTTAGGTCGATACTTATCAAACTTTCCCCTCTTATCAGTGTTATAACTATTTCCCATATTTATTAAAATTAAGCAACCTTAAAATACTTCTTAGCCCTATCCGCAATCCTAGTAAGAATTGTAATCACATCATGCGGCACACTAACATTGTGACTGTTCCATCCATTCATAAGCCTACCATAAGCGATATTTAACCCACGTTGTTTATCAAACCTATCTCCTAACTTAGTATTGGTAAAACTCCAACCATATTGAACCTTTCCATTTACTTCAGCCGCAACAACCACTCCCCTTGGATTACCTTTACGGTCACGAACAAACTGTTGGATTGACTTATAACTATTCATGTTTTTTATTAACTGATTTTATGTTGTTTATACTGTTTTAAGAAATTCTTCAAAACTTGTAATACTAATCCGTTTATTTGCCGAGACATCATATCCTTTGTCAATCATAGCATTGTAAAACATATTAAAATCAAAATTCTCCTCCAGATAAATCTTACCATTCCGTTGCGGACTATATAATGAAATCCTATCATACACACCTGATTCATAAACATCCTCTACAGGAACAACATACCATTGATGACACATTGAATCCTCAATCAATGTGTAAATCTTTTCTTTATTGTCAGTCATAGTCTTTGATTAACTTACTAATATCTTACCACGGTTTTAAATTAAGTCAAACAGTTTTTTTGATACAATTAGATTTCGGTTGTGACGGAATAGTTGTAACAAAAACAAGCGAATATTTGTTACACATTGAAACGAAACGTTGATTTCCATACAATTAGACGACTATCTTGTCAATTTTCGTATAATTAAATTATAACGGTTTTTTAGAAAAAAGGATTACCGCAAACCTTTCCGTCTCATTGCCTTAAGCATTCCTCTTCTGCTTAAATTAATAATCGGATTGATATTTCCAGAGTTTTACATGCATCTTTGTCTCTAGATTCAACGGTTCTAATTAAGTTCCGTCAAAGCAAGTTTTATTTTAAATTTAAATCTCAGATACAAATAATCAACTTGCAAACTCTCTGAGATCAAATGGTACTCCTGCCCGGATTCGAACCGAGACCATGCTCACATCTAGAGCTTAACCGTGTATAAGACGGACGCACTACCGTTATGCTACAGGAGCTTACTAAAAGAACAAACTGAAATTAAATGACATATCAAGAGTCGAACTTGAGACTACCTTCACGGTTGCGACCCGTTTCAAGATGTTCGATTACCGATCGTATGTCAAAATTGGGTGCAGAGGATGGAATTGAACCACCTACCTATACGTTATGAGCGTATCGAGCTACCAATGCTCTACTCTGCATTACAAAGATCAAAACTGTTTAATCGAATAGAAATAATGGATGTCCGTCTCCTCATCATAGGTAACTGAGACATTATTGTATTCAAACCAATTTCCATTTTCCTCTACTTCCCTCGCAAAATCAGTAACACTTCCAAAGATATCTTCGATTACATTTTCTTGGCGACAATCTCCAATAAGCATCATAATGTTTTCTTTCTTACTACTGTTAATATATTACCACACTTATTATAAATCGTCAATAACTATTTTAAAAAAATGGTGGCAGCGACAGGAATTGAACCTGTAAGGGAGTTAAAGCCCGGTGGATTTTCTGAGGTTAATTAGCTTTCACTAATACTATTTAAGTTACCCCTTGGACTATACCATCACCTTGGCTTCGCCGTCAGGTGTTCCGTCTCTAGTCTCTGAACCGTCTTCATTTGAGAAGCTTGGCTGCTGATTGACCAATTCGTTCAATTTTCTAACTTTCGCACCCGTCATTTCTAACCATGCTGTAGTTTGAACGATTCTAAGGTTATTCCAGCAATTTACGGAATTCTCATTTTGAGATTTCTCCCAAATGACTCGTTGTATTCTTAAAAATTTTTAAGGAATCCCAAGTCCACTATGTCTGCCATTCCATCACGCTGCCATGTTAAAATTTACAAAGATCACTCACAACATCTTTAATATAAACTGGTTGTGATTAATTGTCAAAACTATTTTGAGGAAAAATTTTAAGGGAACAACATAGTCATTATTGTATCACCAAGAACCATAATAATGATAAAACCGATTAATACCCACATCATGTTATCGAAGTCTTTTTGCATAAGATATCTTCTAATATAATACATAGATAGACTTATTATAAAACGTTAAATTTTAATTGACGGTGGGAAATATCCACGGTAATTAATTATTAACTGATATTTATCTAATATGGCGAATTACACGAAATTATTTTGGGAATCTTATAAGAGTTCATTTCTATTAAAAGAAGTAGGAGAATACTCCGTTTCTTCGTCTCCCAAGACGATACTATTTGATTTTTATTTGTTATCATATCTATCCACCTTAAATTTAGATATAGGATCTAAGAATTGGAAAGGTAGTTTCATTGGTAAAGATACCGACGAATTAAAATCTCTCATTGAAGACGCAGAAAATAAATTACTCCCCAAACTTAAATCAGAAATGTTAGACGCAGTATTCTTCGCAATCTGCGCTGAATCCAGACATATAATGTGGGCGGCTACTAATAAAAAATCAATGATAGAATCCGATCCATTATTAAAGGATTTACGTGACACATTACTGATGCTCCCATCATCTAAAGGCGATTCAATTTCTTCTTACCAATCTAGTAACGATACAATTAATACCATTCTCCGTAAACATGGTGCTAAACCATATGACTTTGTTAAATCAATACGCAAATCTTTTCACTCCTCAATATGGATTGAAGATTACGGCGGTGATGCATGGGCGGATATTTGTGATGGTTGGCTCAGATTATATAATGCAACTAATAAAAAGGATATGTATGTAGCAATAGATCATCTATATGATCTTCAACATAATAACGGATCAGTATTCACCAAAGTACAAAAGTATCACATTAAAGGAAGTACTCATTGGTTAAAAGACGCTTTGGACTTCAAAGCCAAAATAACTAATATACATGAATTGATGCCTCGCATTTCAAGTGATATGCGAAAGATTGCACAATCAGCTTTAAAAGCTGGTGGAGTAAATCCAGATAACACAAGAACATCCTCAGAAACAGAACAACAATATCTCGAAAGCGAATCCACAAAAATTATAAATGATTTACGTAAAACGTTCGCAATACATGATCTGATTATTGAGGATTCATATGGAACGGGTTATGTAAAGGTATATATTAACCATAACTTGTATAAAAACACTAAAGAAAATTTCGGAGTCGTGTTTCTAACGACGTTGCCCCTAGAAAATAAAGAGGTTGTTTATAAGACGTCTATAATAATTAAAAGTGCCAATTTACATGAAAGTCAATCGTTTCAAGAGTTAGACGATGCATTAACACACTTCCGCAAAAATTTGACGGAAGTACTCTTTCAATGGCGCTTGTTGCAACATCTGGCGGCGGTTGATCCTAACGGAGTATTGCTCTAAAAAACGTGATGTATTCATGGTTTAATCCACATAAACGAATTCGTGCACGTTCACAGTGACCACACGGAGTAGGCCGTTTCAAAATCGTAATCCTCATCCGTGCCATATCCAGCACTAGCCGATGGAGGTTACGGGGAGGCCTTCGAAGGTGGGTGGGATGACCAAGTCCCCGGTAACTTTGGGGTCGATGCCGGATACCGATATAGTGTTGTTTTCACTCCGATGGAATTTCAAATTGGTAAGGTATAGAACAAGGGTCTCTGTCGCGTTACCGAGCACGTTGCTGGCTGAGAGTACGACGGTGTGGTTTCCGGGGGTAGTGGGGATACCAGAGATTACGCCGGTTATGGGATCGAGGATGAAGCCGGGAGGGAGGCCAGTGGCGGCGAAGGTGGTGGGTAGATTAGTGGCAGTGATGGTGTAGGTGAAGGGGAGACCGATTTAGGCCGTGGCAAATGAGGGGCTGGTGATGATCGGTGGTTTTGGAGGCATAAATGTTGCGGTGGGGCGGCCGGCGAATGTGGTGTCCCAACCTTTTTTGCCTAGGATGTAATAGACGGTGACGTTTGGGCTGTTATTAAAAACTCGGAGTCCACCATTCGAATGGTATTCCAAAGTGGGTGCATCCCCATTAAAATAGACCCCTGTTAAACTAGAGCTACTTGAAAATGGAGAGCCGGTGATACTGGTGACGCTAGAAGGGATGGTAACATTTATTAACCTGCTGCAACCTTGGAACGACTGGGTTCCAATGGAGGTAACGCTGTTTCCAATGGTCACATTTGTCAGTCCGGTGCAGCCGGAGAACGCAGAGTAGCCGATGGAGGTAACGCTGGTTCCAATGATCACATTTGTCAACCCGGAACAGCCGTAGAACGTGTGGTCGCGGATGGAGGTCACGCTGTTGGGGATGGTAATGCTCGTCAATCCAGTGCAAAAGGAGAAGGCATAGTAGCCGATGGAGGTGACGCTGTTGGGGATGGTCACATTTGTTAATCCAGTGCAGCCCCAGAACGCAGAGTCCCCGATGGAGGTGACGCTGTTGGGGATGGTCACATTTGTTAATCCAGTGCAGCCCCAGAACGCAGAGTCCCCGATGGAGGTGACGCTGTTTCCAATGGTCACATTTGTCAGTCCGGTGCAGCCGTCGAACGCGGAGCCGATGGAGGTGACGCTGTTGGGGATGGTCACATTTGTTAATCCAGTGCAGCCCCAGAACGCAGAGTTGCCGATGGAGGTGACGCTATTGGGGATGGTGATGCTCGTCAATCCAACGCAGCCTTCGAACGCATAGTCGCCGATGGAAGTGACAGGTTGTCCATCGATGTTGTCAGTAATGATTAAATGTGTTTCCTGTTTAATACTAACACCAATTATCTCAACCCCGTTATCTGTTTTCTTTGTTTCAAATTTCATCGTAAGAATATAATAACATTGAAATTGATTTCGAGCAAGAACTATTTGCTCTTATCTTCAGAGATGTATTCCCACAAAGTTTCTGGACTATTAATTGTATAAAGTATCTCTTTAGTCTCTGTGGAGTATATCTTTATATCTTTACGATTACCAGTCTCTACATCTCGATCACTCCAAACGTAATCATAAATTAAATCTCGTTGGTATTCCTCAAATATACTTTTCTCCAAACAACTTAAAGCAGTATAAAAGTTATCATCGTAATCAATAGTACAAATACCAGTTCCTCTTAACTTATCATGCACTTCTACGATCTTTTGAAGGGACTCAATATACTTAATAAATTTATCTTTCTTCATACTCTAATAATTTTTGTATATTCCTCAAATGCACCTGCACCTATATTGGTAATCGAGGCGGGTAATATAACACTTTTTAAATTAGGGCATTTAGAAAAAGCACCGTTACCAATAAAAGTAACACTCTTTGGAATAATAAGATTTAATAACGCAATACAATTTGAAAAAGCATAATCACCTATATACTCAACATTCTCCGGAATAGTCACTTGTAACAATCCAGAACAATGTGAAAATGCATAATCTTCAATTATTCTAACCGTCTTAGGAATAGACAACGTAGTAAATTCATTCCGATTGTAAAATGCTACCGTGCCAATTTCTGTAACCGGTTGATTATGAATTATATCGGGAATAATTAACTCCTGACTTAAACTAGAATGTAATACAGTTACTCCTGTTCTATTCTGCTTTGTTTTAAAATTAATTACCATGTTTGATTTTAAATTTCTCGTCACACGACTTACGTAATGCAGTGACCCCACTTTGATTATTAATCCGTCGAGTCATAAAATCAAGATATTGCTCTATCTTGTTAATCCGCCATAAATGTGCGAAAATTACTGTAGCCTTATAAAATCCTCTCAAGCTAATCCTAATAACCTTCAAATAATACTTGTAAAAATATCTATAAAAGAATGTCCTTTGAAATTCTGAAATTAACTTATCTTTCTTATTATAAACATTATCTGAATGTTTTCTCTCTGCATTTGGTGTTGCGGTAAATTTATCTAATTCAACAGATTCAAGTTTACCCTCAACAATTTTAGCGGTATATTCAATCCAATAATCATTTCTAAAATTATCTCTAGTAGAATTATCTGGAACTGAATTATAAAAAGTAATGTTCCCAGTGTATTTATGCGGTTCTTGCCACTCTTTAAGAGTCTTAAAATGTCCTAATCTCTGCGTAATTGACTTACCCTTAGGATCACCTTCTATATATACACCCTCTCGGTCCTCAATCCATAAGGAACCATCCTCTCGAATTTCATAATGATCTAATAGATTATGAAGAGATTTGGTTTGGTAATCAGTGTTTGAATTAAAATGATTTTCTGATAGTTCACCCAAGTCTTTTGGAAGCGGTAACTTATACTCTACTCTTATATCATCAAACATTCCCATATATTAATATCCTTTCTGTTTTACAAATCTAAATCCAAATCCCAAAATTAACATCTCAATTCCACAATAGGCATCCGCCCACACGTTTACGATTTTAGTTGGAAACGATATTTCGTTTCGTACTGTTTCTTCCCCAAGTTCATATTCGTTTTTAGAAAAACAAAATACAGGCCATATAAAATCAATTTTAAAATAATCAAACGACATTCTTTCCCATTTAAGGGAAACGTGTGATGATTTAATCTCAACTTCTGGTAATAATTTCATATTTTTAATCTCTTACGATGTTAATAGATTGCCACACTTTTTTTAAAACGTCAACAATAATTTAAATTTAATTAGGTATCAGGGGTGTCTTTCGTCTCGTAGAGGACTGACACGACAATGCAACATTGTCATTACATCTACTTTCCCTCCGCCAGCATTCTCAGAACCTTTTCGTTCATTGTCACAAAACACGTTTGACGTGTATGCGGTTGGAGCTGGTGATAGTTACCGATACCTAAAATCATAGTGACGATTTAATTAAACCATATTTATTGCGGTCTGTAGTCCAATCTTCATGTAATTGAGTCTTAGTAACCTTAACTTCAATTTCAACACGTTGAGGCATTTCTTTATTAAATGATATCCTACTATACTCAAATCCGCCATCTATAGACACTTCTTCACAAGAACAATATCTAAAATCATGTCTTGATCTACTATATAGGACGTCCTTACAGCTTGGACATTTAATCGCGTTAATCTTCACAATTAATACTTTAACACACTTTTATCTCTCTGTAAACCACGAATATCTTTTAATTTTCGGACGCAATCGCTTCATTATTAATGAGAGTATAGAAAGTATCTTCTTTAATTTTAATACCGTCAATCTTAAATACTTTGACGGATTTAATATCATACGTAACTTCATACCGTTCAGTTAAAACTATCCAATTACCAATTTTACCTTTAGCTTTACTCATAAAACCAGTAACGACAGCAACAGATTCTTTGCCGTCAACAATGGCATCGCTATAGTTTCCTGTATTCGTGGCAACGCTATGGTCTCCTGTATTCGTGGCAGCGCTATGGTCTCCTGTATTCGTGGCAGCGCTGTGGTATCCTGTATTCGCTGCAACGCTATGGTCTCCTGTATTCGTGGCGTGCTGTATGTTTTCTGTATTCGTGGCGTGCTGTATGTTTTCTGTATTCGTGGCGTGCTGTATGTTTTCTGTATTCATGGCGTGCTGTATGTTTTCTGATTTTAAATTCTTTAAAATGTGTGTCACACCAAAACCAATAAAATCTATCAAATTGATTTCGTCTCCAATTTCAATCTCTGAGTAGCAAATCTTATCTTCTGATTTATCAAACACGCCGCTTCCTGTGACAGATACAAATCGAGAAGTTGGTGGGTAATAATTCCAAACATCAAATGGATTCTCACAAAAATGAAATCCTGACATACAACTCTTTACGTCTCCCTTATGGATATATTTCTCTCCAATTTTATATTGGAAATCACGACATTTCAAATCTTTGTCGAACCCTTTAAATCCTTTAAATCCTTTAATCGTGTTAACTTCTGTCATAATTCAATTTGGTGTTATTTCTTACCGTTAAACAATTAATAATCTAACCTACCTTTATTAGAATGTAAACCACGAATTAAATCTTCTTTATATTCAGCAGCAATATAATCCGCCATTTCAACTACAATGATAGCAGTATTTAATCCAGCGTTATACTGAGTGGCACAATCTGCTCTTAATTGAGTAATTTCTTTCATTGCTGTTTTAAGCAGGTCACCTTCTAGACTGTTTGGAAATTTATACGTTCCGTCTGTCTGTGCGTATGAATGATGAAGGTTTGCGAGAAAAATTGAAGACTTCATGGTTACTTCTTAGTTAATTCTCTAATAATTTCCTTAGCCATATCTTGAAGAGATTGATATTCAAAGAATAAATTCTTACTTCCTCCCATTACGTCATTGTAAGCTTTAATTGCTTTAACCTCTTTCTTTGTTAGAGGTGTTGATGTTCTAAATCTAGCAACACTAGCTTTAATTAAAATTTTAGTTAATTTATCTTCAGCAATTTGAAACGCATGTTCAACCGCAGCATTATCTGGATCAATCGCTTGATGGATAGACGTGCAATTCTTATCGACTCTCACTAACCAATATCCCTCACTTAATCCGTCGTGAGCACGGAGATCACATATTGGTGTATATCGTTTACCAACTTTTTGATAAAGTTTGCCATCATTCACAGTCTTATCGACGATGTCGTATGT
>SXGQ01443677.1_pt1 | contig 14411 bp, 10 predicted proteins | sample 3178371 | NCBI WGS metagenome assembly SXGQ01 (sample SAMN11356859, study PRJNA531348) | freshwater metagenome | isolation source: freshwater sample F1-20 | place: China: Fuxian Lake, Yuxi | collected 2017-12-25
CATGGTCTCCGGATGGCGTTGAACGGATCGGCCCAATCACGTTACGCATAAGATAATCAACCACGTAGGAGCGCGAGCATGAGAACCGTGATTGCGATGCTGCTGGCCGTGACGTGTGCGGCGAGCTTTGGATTCGACGGTGAGATTCCCGGCGTGGTGTACGTTCACCCGCAGGAACCAAAGGGGCCTTTCAAAGACCCAGTGAAGCGAGAGAAGTGGCTGATGGAAGTACGGGATCGGTACTGGAACGACGAGTGGCTTCTGGACGCAGTGGACCGCTACGCGAAAACGGGCGTGAAGCCGAAAATCAAACTCCCCATCGGAATGCGGGTGGAGTTTGGCGAGCATCAGGACCGCCAGGTGCTTGCGAGGCACTTGATCGGTGCGGCCGGACTGCATGGCCAGGGGTCGATTCGCAAAACTCGACGTGGGTATGTGGGCGGGACGTTTTGGCTGGACGACAACGTGGTTCCTTGGAGCGAGATCGACATACCGGGCAAAATGTGGGACACGTCCGACGGAAGGCGCATGGAGTCGAGGTAGGGGTGCCGTTCGGAGCGGGGGCGGCCCGCCGGGGGCGGGCCGGAAGGACCCGCGGGAGCCCTGCCCGGGGCGACACTGCCCGGCCGCCCGCTGGGGGCTGGCTATGCGACGGAACTTCGTTGTCCCCGAGCGCGGCGAACTTCCGTCGCATGTCGCATCGTCAGCGAAGCGCAACGCGCGGCGCTCCGGGCTCCGCGTCCGGGGCGATGCCCTCGCCGATGATCTCCAGGACGGCGAGCCGCTGCTCCGCCGTGAGCATGGGCCACCGGCGCGACACGAGCACGAGGGCCGGATCGGCCCCGGAGTCAGACTCCGCAACTGGCCAAAGTGCGCCGGATTCTGCGCCGCCTGGATCGGCCTCCCCCGGTTTTCCCGAGAGAAACGTGGTGTGTTCGAATCCTGTGCTGCCCACTCGACCGGAAAACGCTTCCGGCGCGATTCCTGGGGAACCCGCGGCAGTCGCGGCGGACGGGAAGTCGCTCCCGTCCCGCCTTTTCGCGTCCGCGATTCGTCACGGCAACGCGGTCCTCTCGCCTCCCGAACGACTGGCCAGAGTCTGGAGCAGCTCGCCCGAGATGCTCTCGGCAACCGGACGTACGGCACCGTCGCACGAGAGCGCCAGGAACACGCCGTCCACGAGTCGCGACCTCGGCTTGAGGGAAGTCGCGAGCGGGGAATCTCCGGTGCCGGCTCCCAGCCCCGTGTAGCGGCCGACATCGGACACGTACGGCCATGAGTAGCGAGGATGCGTCCACGTGGCGCCTCCGTCGACCGTATAGTCGCCACACTCGGCGAGCATCAGCGTGTTCGACAGGCCATCGGTCACGTCGGCCAAGCGAATCGGCTTGCCGCGGATCGGCGTCGTGTATGCACCGACGGCCTCGTTCCAGCCGAGGCCCTCGGGCACCAAGGCGCCGCCGAAGGCCGTTGGCGACGGACTGACGCCGTAGAACCAACCGTCGAGCCGTCGCGTCGGATCGGGTGACGCGGGGCCCGGGCCGAGCAGGGCGGCGAAATCGACGGCTCCACGGATCTTCGAGCCGGAGTTATAGACCGCTATCGTAGCGGCGACGATGTCGTCCTCCTGGGTTTCGGGAGGACACGCGAGGCAATACGCTTCGTACAGTGCCGCCAGCGCTCCCTCTTCGATGTAGGGGAGGACGGTGATGGCCCAGGACTGTGGCCGAATGTAGTCGATGCCCGTCTCCTCTCTGCCTTCGAGATGGGCAACCGTGCCCGGCCGCGGCCGTCCCGATGCGAACGGAAGCCCGCGACGGGCCTCGGCATGGCTCGACAGCGCGATGCCGATCTGCCGCAGATTGCTCGCACACTGGAGGCGGGCGGCTGCCTGGCGTGCCTGCTGCACCGCCGGCAGGACCAGGCCGACCAGCGTGCCCACGATCGTGACCACGACCAAAAGCTCGACCAGAGTGAAGCCGCGCAGGGATGCGATGCGTTTCATGATAACGCTGGAACTGATGGCTTCCTGGGCCGAACGTTGCGGCGTGGCAACCCGTGGAACAAGCCTCTCCCGAAGCCGACATGCGACGACACGAGGCTAGAATCTCCGTCTCACCGTCTGCGGCTGGTTATCGAGACCGATCGCCGTGAAGGCCACCTCGCGAGGCGTCTGCCAGGCCGCGATCACCGCCTGGGCCTGCCCGCCCAACTGCCGCTGGTAGGTGCTGGCGAGATTCACGGCACCACGTCGGGTCCCGAACGGTCGGAACGTCGCCACGGGCATGGGGTGAGCATCGTCAGGGTGGTCATGCATCCCGCCCATGCCCGACATGTGGTGGTCCCCGTGGCTGCCGCAGTGGCAGATGTCCGCCAGGTTCCACACGCTCACCGTGCCCACGTTCCTGCCGGCTTCCGGTGTCGTGATCAGGTTCGGCCTGTAGCTGGGCACCGTCGAGGGTGCCAGGTAGCCGACGGCGACCCTGACGCCATCCCGGCTTCCGCCTGGAGCGACGAACGTAAAACACCGCTCCGGGTCGGCAACACCGTTGACGATGTCACGGCCACTCAGCGAGGTGATCATCGCCTCCCGGCCGGCCCCCGCGGAGACGATGATGTCGTCGTAGTTATCGGCGTCGACGTCTCCCACGGCGACGTTCACGCCGTTGGGAAACCTGCCGGGCAGCACGCCTTTGAATTCGCGGAGGAGCGTGCCCCTGGTGTCGAAGAGGCGGACGTTGGCCGGACCAGCCGTCCGCGAGCCGACGACGATGTTCACGGTCCCAAGCTGTCCGAGCGCCCCCACCGCCAGGCTCACACCTCCGGCGCCAGCCTTGCCTGCGAAGGCGCGGAACGCCGCCGTAGGCGTGAGCGAGCCATTCTCGTAGACCTTCACGAGCGAGGCCTTCTTGCCCGTACCGAAGGCCATCGTCTCCTTGGTGACGTCGGTCCTGAAGAACGCGTTGATCTCTGCGGCCGTCCCGTTGAGCGGGGGCACCGGCCTGCTCTCGGTCGAGGTGCCGATGCCGGAGGCGGTCACGACGGGGCCCCGATAGCCGGGGAAGGCCCGGATGGTGCCCACGGTGTTGCCCTTGCCGTTGAGGACGAGCGTCGACGGCGACTCCGTTCCAAGTGCCAATCGCAGGCCCTCGGTGGCGCCGAACTGAAACACCGGCGACATCATTCCCTCGTCCTCGTGCTCGAGGATGTGGCAGTGGAAGACGTGCTTGCCGGGGAAGTCGAACACCCGGAAGCGAATGGTCACGCTGCCGAACGCCGGCACCATGATCACGTCGAGCGGCGAGACGTAGTTGGCGGCGCTGGCGTTCGGGAACTTCTTGCCGGGCTCGATCGGGAAGCCGTTGATCTTGGTGACGATGAACAGGCCCTGGTGGATGTGGAACGGATGGTTTATCGGTCCGGCATTGAGGATCGTCCATTCCTCGACGGTGCCGATCTCGAGCTGGGGCATGACGCCTTCGCCGAACTTCTTCCCGTTGATGTAGAAGTTGTCGATGTTGATGATCGGCTCGCCCGTGGTGGGATCGACACCCTCGAAGGTGGGCAACTGCTCCAGCGAGAACGTCCGCTGGAAGTCGGGCGTCTCGAACCAGAGCGGATCTGCCGGCTGGGAAGCAAACACCGGCCTCTCGGCGGTGACGGGATCCCCTGCGACGACGATCGTGGCCAGCACGTAGTAATAGCTGTTCCCGCTCGCGTTGTTCGGCGACTCCTCGCCACCCCATCCATCCATCACGTAGTAGGTGCCGGGCGTCGTGGGAGCCGTGACCGCCATCGACATCCGGTTCCCCGGGGCGAGCACGGTCAGCGCCGAGATGTCTTGCATGCGCAATGGATCGGCGGCCAGCTCGACGGTGTAGGGGTGGACGAAGACGCTGGCCCCGTCCCGGGCCAGAATCGTGGCCGTCCAGGGATTTTGCAGGTTGTCGTCGGCGATCACGAAGTTCGTGGCGCCGCGCTGCCCGAACTGCCCCATGTTCCAGATCTGGGTCTCGCCGGGCCGGACGCGCATGATCGGATTCACCTGGCCGTTGACCCGCTTCTGCCAGCCGGCGGTGTACCCCGCGCCGTAATGGGTGGCGCTGTCCTCGCCGGTCATCATCTTGTACTGGCCATCGGGGGTGATGTTGACCTCCGAGAAGGTCATGTTCACCTGCGTGAGCGAACCCTTGTACTGCGGCCACGGGTCGAGCGGATCACCAACCATGATCATGCCGGCCAGGCCGCCCTCGACCTGCGGCCTCGTCGCCTCGTGCTGGTGCGGGTGATACCAGTTGACGCCCACGCTGTTTTGATAGGTCGAGATCGGGATCTCGACGTCCATGCTCTCGCCGGGCTTGAGCGCGACGTAGACATTGTCGCCCTGGCTCAAGTCGGGCGCATGCGAACCGTGGTAGTGGAAATTGGTCGTAAAGACCGGATCGGAAGGATCGTTGTCGCCGGCAAGATCGTTCGTCAGGTGCAGCTTGAGCGTGTCGCCGGTGTTGATCTGCAGCATCGTGCCCGGGAAGCCGGCCGAGTAGGACTCGCCGTAGGCGTCGAACTGGTAGGCCATGGCGTAGGAGTTGGAGTCGCGGTCCTCATCCGGGCCGCTGCTGTAGACCTCCTGCCCGCCGTAGAGAATCGGATCGGATGTGAATCCCGCCGTGACCATTTTGACGCTGGCCTCGAGCACGCCGTTCCGGCTCGTGATCACGTCCATCGGCCGCAGGTCTGCCTGCAAGGACTCGTATCCGGTGGGGAAAATGACGTTTTCTGCCGCCATCACCTGCCGCTGCTCGAGGTGCTCGAGGTGCAACTGGCCCCGGCCGACCTGGCGGCCACGATGCTTACGGGTTGGAAAGACCGATCGAGACAAGGTGCTGCGAAGCATCGAGAATGCCTTGGGGGATCGGATGCTGATGGCGTTGTGTCGCAGACGAGAGCTTTTCCTGTACCCTCCGGTTTCATCACGGTCAAGTTTTCGGCCACCTCGTAGCACCGTGGTCGGGGACGCCGGCACGGGCCCGGCGAATCGCGGGTGCCGCTGTTTGGGGGGGGCGCCTAGGGGCACGCGGAAAGGCCCGCATCACGGGGGAATCGTGCCGCCACACCCATCTTTCGCAGTGCTGGAATTCGCGAGCTAGGATGCCTTGGTACGCATGCCGACATCTTTTTCTGGGCAGCGGGGCCTGGCTGGTGTGACGGCCTTTTTGCGATGAGGAACCCATGGCTCCGCTCCTGCAATCCATCTTCTTCGGCCGTCGTCGACGGCCCCCGAACGGCAGTCGGCGGCGCGGCCGCCGTTCGACTGGCCGACAGCCGGGCATCGAGGGCCTCGAATCGCGGGCCATGCTCGCGGCGGACGACGTTCTCGTCAGCCTGGTGGGCAATCGGGTGGTGCTCACGCTGGACCCGGAAGGCGCGGCGATCACGAACCTCGCCACCACGTACGACGCTCCCGCCGTCAGGCTGACGATCACCGCCGCGACGGCGGGAGCGATCGAGATGGCCGCCTCGGTCGACGGCATCTCCATCGACACCGGGGCCGACACGATCACGGTGGACCTGAAAAAGATCACGAAGTTCGCGGGCCTCTCGATCGTGGGCGGAGCCAACACGGATTCGGTCACAATCGGCCCCGGCGGCGTGAATCTCGCCGGCGTCGGCCGCGGGGCGGCCGCGCAGGGCTTCTCCATCGACACCGGCGCGGGGGTGGCCGACCGCATCACCGTCGCCGGTCAGATCGTGGCCAAGGGCGGGGGCGGCGTGAGCCTCACGACGCTGGCCGAGGGCGTGGCCCACGGCATCCTGCTGGCGGCCAACGTGGTCACGGCCAAGGGGGCCCAGGCGTACGGCGGCGGCGTGACGCTCCTCGACGACGTGTCCCTCCGGGCGGGCGGCGACATCTCCTTTTCGTCCACGATCGACGGCGTCGGCCGGCTTCAGCTCGCCGCCGGGCGGGCGGTCACGATGGCGGGTGACGTCGGTGGCTGGCTGCCCCTGCAGGGCATCACTCTGGCCAAGGCCGGCCGCGTGCTCGTCGGCGGAGGGCTCGTGCTGGACGGAGCGGCCGCCGGCGCCGGCGCGAGCGGGTTCGTGATCGGGTCCAACGTCCACGACGTCGTGTTTTCGCCCCAGGCTGCCGCCCGCACGATCCGCGGATTCGACGGGGCCGGCATCCGCTTCGCTGGCGGCTCGCACGGCTCGCGGATCACGGGCGTGACGAGCTCGGGCAACGGCGTGGGGCTGCAGGTCGGGCCCGGCGGCTACCAGGGGACCGTGATCACCGGCAGCGACTTCAGCGGCAACGTGAGCCACGGCGTGGCGCTGCAGGCCGCGCGGGGACTCACGCTGGGCGGTCGCGCCGCGGGTGCCGGCAACGCGATCGTCTCCAACGGCGGATTCGGGGTCGCGGTGAAGGGGCGGAGCGCGGGTTCGCTCGTGGTGGGAAGCGAGATCGGCGGCAATGCGCTCGGCCAGGTCGAGCACTATCTGGCCAGCACCCTCGCGGGCAACCTGCTCACCCTCGACGCCTCGGGGCTGCAGCTGCGACTCGACGACGTGGGGCGGGCCGCCTACCGCGTGAAGAAGGCCCGCAGCTATTCGTTCGACGTCGGGGTCGAGGCCTTCGTGGTGTCGGCCGGTTCCACGGGCTGGCTCGACACCCGCACCGCGGCGCTCGACATCCACGCCACCGTCGGCTTCATGGTGCCGCCGGCCGGGGCGACGCCGCCGGGCCTGCAGCGGACGATGCTCGGCCAGAACCGCCTCGCCACGTCGCTGACGCCGTGGCAGACGCTCCCCGGCATCGAGTTCGCGAACAGCGTGGAGTCCGTCGGCAGCGACTCGTTCGGCCGGCATTATCGGGCCTTCGTCGGCCCCTCGACCTTCGCGGGCATGGTCCCGTTGGCCGGCCTGCAGGCGACCCCGGTGAGCACCGCGGACGACGTCTCCGTGCCGGTGGACGTGTGGGTGAACGCCCAGGGCCGGGTGAGCCGGATCGCGGGCGCGTTCGAGGGCGGCAGGTTCACGATGTCGCTCCGCGGCCAGGGGGCGAGCGGCTTCGTGCCGGCACTGGCCCCGGCAGCGACCCCGGTGGTGAGCGTGGCCGACGCCGCCGCAGTGCCGGACGCCGTCACCATCCTCTCCAGCCATGATCCGCGGCTGCCCGGCTCGACCAACGGCGTGAGCGGCGTGCGGACGGGTAGCTCCACGCTGGCCATCCCCTTCGGGGCCGGCGTGCAAGCGCCCGCCGATTGGTACTTCCCCACGCAGGTCGACGGCACGGTCGAACCCCAGGGCGTGATCTGGCTGCAGCCCGCCTCCGGCGCCACCGGCAGCGCCCTCGCCTCGCTGGCCGTCGATCTCGCCCGGCAGACCAACAGCATCGTGGTCGCGCCGACGCTGCCGGCCGAGATGAGCTGGCCGCTCGCCGGAGAGGCGGCCCGACGGGCCGTGGCGTCGTTGTTCGAGGGCAGTCGCGCGGCGCTCGTCGGCAGCGCTGTGGCGGCCGGCTACGTCGGGGACGCCGGACAACTCACCGGGAAGTTCGTGCTCGCCGGTCATTCGGCGGGCGGCGGCTTCGCCACGGCGGTCGCGGCCGACTACGCGGCGCAGAACCCGGCATCCACCGACCTCGTCGGCGTGATCATGGAGGACGGCGTCTCACGCGGCGCGTTCGACGGCACCGGGAGTTTCGCGGCCCAGGTGGCCGCGCTCGATGCCCGGTCGATCCCCGTCTACCAGCTGGCGGCCCCCGCGCAGCTCTGGAATGCCTACGGGGCCACCACCAACGCGCTCCTGGCGACGAACCCCGGCCGGTTCCGCGGCGTGGTGCTCACCGGCGGGTCGCACGTCGACGCCATGGCGGGTGGCGATCCCGCCACGGACATCGTGGCCCAGCGGGTGACCACGCCGTCGCTGCCCGGCAACGCGGCGGCCGCCCGCCTGCTGACCGCCGGCTGGATCAACGACCTGTATGCGGGCGTGGCACCGGCTGACGCCCAATACGGCTTCTACGCGGCCGCGAATCGCCCGATCCTGCTCGGCGATACCGCGGCGACGCCGCTTCCCAGCCCGCTGGCCAACACGTGGTCCGCGGAGCAGTGGCGGCTCGCTGCGGATCTGGCCGCGCTCGGTGGCCTGAGTGGGTTTCAGCCGGGATCCGTGGTCGAAGCCGGCGACAACGGCCTCTCCGGGGTCGTCGCGCCGCCGCAGAGCAACGGCGTGACGGGCGTGAAGATCGGCACCGCGCCGCTGGCCATCCCGCTGGCCCCCACCGGCTTCGTGACGTCGGCGGACTGGTACTTCCCGACGCAGGCCGACGGTCAGGTCTCGGCCAACGGCCTCGTCTGGCTCCAGCAGGGCGAACTCCGCGACGCGGCGGCCTTCGCGGCGCTGGCCGCCCAGATCGCGGGGCAGACCAACAGCATCGTGGTCGCGCCCGCGATCAGCGCGTTCGAGATCCCGACCCAGCCGGGCTGCTTCCTCGGCGGCGCCGCCCTGCAGCAGGCGGTCGCCGAGATGATGCTCGGCGATCGCGGCGCGCTGGCCATCAGCGCGAATGCCGCCGGGCTCCGGGGCTTCCTCCCCGAGAAGATCCTGTTCGCCGGACAGCGGCTGGGCGGCGGCTTCGCCGCCGAGGTGGCCGCCCGCACCGTCGACAACGGGGCCGCCGCCAACCTGCTGGGCGTGGTGATGGTCGACGGGGTCGCCGCCCCGAACCAGTTCCCCATGGCGATGGCCAAGCTCGACTCCGTTATCCCGCTCTACCAGCTCGCCGCGCCGCCGCAGGCCGCCAATGCCTGGGGCAACACCACCGAGCAGCTCGCGGCCCTGTTCCCCGACCAGTTCGTCGGCATCCAACTCGACGACGGCGGCACCCCCGACGCCGTTGTCACGTTCGCCACCGGCTGGATCAACGACTTCTACGCGGGCAAGGGGCCGACCGATCCCGTGTACGGCATCTACGGCAATCCCAACGACGGCACCTTCGTCGCGAACCAGCCGATCGTGCTGGGTGATGCGGGCGCCACCGTGCTGCCCGCGCCGCCGCCGGTCGACATCAATCAGTATGCGGGCCTGTGGTACGAACAGGGCAGCGTGAAGCAGGAGCCCTCGAGCGGGCTGGTGAATATCAAGTACGTCTTCACGCCCCAGCCGGACGACACGATCGGGGTGGAATACTCGGGCACTTACGGCCCCACGGGCCCGGCGTTGGACCTCACCGGGTCGGCCGTCCCGGTCAACGCCGCCAACACCCGCCTGAGCCTGAACTTCTTCGGCCCGCCCGTCGACGCCGAGCCCGGCAACTACTGGATCATCGACTATGCCCCGGATTACAGCTGGGCCATCATCAGCGATCCCACCGGGAGCACGGGCACCATCATCACCCGTGATCAGGTCGTATCCGGGGACGAGTACGACGCCCTCGTGGCCCGGGCGTATCGGCTGGGCGTGAAGGGCACCATCACCCCGACCGCACAGTTCCCGACCCCCTGACCGGCCGAGTTTCCCGAGCCCGTGACCCGACCGTCGCCCCCGTCACGGATTCCGTCCATGCTCCTGCTCTTCAGGCTTCTTCTCCACTTGCCGGTGCCGCTCGGACTCCGGATCGCGTTGTGGCGGGTCGTGCGCGGCGTCTGTGGTCTGCCGCGGTTCACCGTCGGCTCCCGGTTCACCATGTTCGTCGACTTCGAGAACCTGCTCGACAGGATGGTCGTCGATGGGGTCAACCTGAATCCGTTCTTCACGTCGGCCGTCAGGCAATACGCCGACTCGCCGGGCGACGTGATTCTCGACATCGGGGCGAACCACGGCTTCATGTCGCTGTATGCGAAGGCGGTTTGTCCGCACGCGCTGGTGATCGCAATCGAGCCTTCCCACCGGGAAGTCCACCGCCTGCTGCGGAATCTCGACCTTTCCGGAATGAGCATCCCCGTCGTCGTCGCGGCGGCCGGGTCCGAGATGATCGGCCTGCGGCTGAGCCCGGCGGGCAACATGGGCATGAGCACGACGCACGCGGCCGGGGAAGGCGGCGCTGCAACACCGGTGTCGGGGCTGGATCTGGGCCGCTTCCTCGGGATCGACGTGCTCCGCCGGGCCCGCGTCGTGAAACTCGACATCGAAGGCTCCGAACTCCCGGTGCTTCGCGAACTACCGCTGGCCGAGATGCGACGAGCGGTGTTCGTCGTCGAGTGCCTCGCCGATACGCCTCGGCATGCCGCCGCCACCGACGCCGTCTACGAGCTGTTCCGCGAGAGCGGTTTCGAGCCCCACTATCGTCCCGGCGGACGTGACGATTGGGAGGAGGTCTTCTACGCGCCGGCCCACAATCCCGCACCCGTCTTCAGCGCCGATCTCTGAGGGATGCCGGCCGCGGTCTGCTCACGCGAGCCGGAGATACAGGTTGCGGCCCGTGGCCGATTCCTTGCGGGACTCGCGAAACCGGAGGCCGATCCTTCCGGTCCGCCGCTTGCCGAACGGCAGCCCGAGGGTCACGGTGCTCCGGCCCGAAGGGATCGGGATGCTGCGTTGGCGTGACGCCGTGACCACGTCGAGCGTGTTCGGCCAATCCGCGACCACGTCGAACGAAGCCGACGCGGTTCCGAAGGGGATGTTCGTCAACTCAAAGACGGCCTTCCCGTGTGCCCAGCCATCCGACCAAGCCGCATGGACCGCCCGTAATCCGTCGCGTTGAAACGTCGACCATTCGATGTCGCGGCAGAAGGGCTCCCGCAGTCCGGGGGCTTCACGTCCGTGCATCTCGTGGAGTTGCAGGCAGAACTTCCGCATCAGCGGCTCCGCCTCGTCCCAGTGCGACCAGAACACGATCCCCGGTCTGGCGGGAAAGTCCTCGAGTCGGATCGTCTCGTCGAGGTGCACCGAGCCGCCCATGGCGCGCTGATTGAGCAGCAGGAGTTCGCCGGGCCATGCCTCGGTGACCCACTCGTGCGCCTGGCGGGCGTGTGCGAACGCATAGGCGGCATAGGTCACGTACTCCGACGCCCTCCCCTGCTGGTCCTTGAAACGCCCGAAGAACTCGGGGGACGTCACGAGCGCCCGGGCCACGTCGCGGCAGAGCAGATAGGGCGGGGCGATCATTCCGCAGAAGTCGACCGGACAGGCCAGGACGGCCTCCGAGCTGCGCCGCCACTTGTGCGTGGCCTCGGCGTCTTCGTGCCACGGCCCGATCCGGTAGATGCCGCGGCCGTCGCGAAACAGATCAGCGGGCTGCAGCGGTGCGGTGAAGAGGAAGTCGGCATCGACGACGTTGTAATACTGACTCTCGACGAGGGTGCTCGCCAGGAGTTTGATCCGCATCTGATCGGTGTAGCCGACTCCGCTGAGGTGCTCCCGAAACACCGACTTCCCGAGGACGCGGAACTCGAGGGCGGTCGTCCGGGGAAACGCCGCGACCATTCGCTGGAATCGATCCGTGTCCGAATCGTCGACGAAGATCCAGACGACGCCGTCGTGACCTGCGCGATCCACTGCCAGGGCGAGGCTGGCGAGCGAGGAGCGAGCGAGTGGCAGGTCGCTCGGGCCCACGACGCTCACGAACTGGAACGGCAGGGCAGACATCGGCTCTCGGGCGGTCAGGGTATGACGAGCATCACCCGTTCTCGGTCGGCCGAGCCACCCGTCAGGCGATGCCCTCGGCCCGCATCGCCTCCCAGTCGGCGGCCGTGGGCTTCGCCACCGTGCCGAAGATGTAGTCCCCGACCGGGAACGCCACGTTGAAGTTTTTGTCGGGGTAGCGGTGGTGCAGGAAATGGTGCCGCGCCACGCCCTTGAACGCGGCCCAGCGGGCGAAGGCCTTATTGGCCGGCTTGTGCATCTCCAGGTGGATCTGGTTCCACAGGAAGTGGTGCAGGCAGACGACCATCGGGAACATGATCGCGGCCGTGGTCGAGAACCAGACGAGAATGCCGCTCACCGCCAGCGACTCGAGCAGCCCTTCCCAGATGTTGAGTCGGATGCCGCGGTCTTCCCCGTGGGGCACGGGCTCGTCATGGAAGGAGTGGCGATACTGCCGGTGATGCTCGACGGCGTGGCTCGTGAACATCCGGCGGCGGGCCCGCAGGTTCCGCCACAGGAAGAACCGCGGCATCTTGTGCATCAGCCGACAGTGCACCTGGTGCTCGATCAGGGACATGAGTACGACCAGCACGACGAACCAGCAGACGACCTGGACCACGAGCGACATGAAGGGGACCCGCGGGTGAAGAAGCGGCCCACATGTCGGCACAACGTGCCAACCGGCTGGGAGCGGCAACGTGGAGAGATGTAGCAGAACGCCGTCGCCGCCGGCAGTGCGATTCCACCGCCCGAAACCGGCATCCGCGGTGGATTTCCGGTTTCGGGCTGGCGGCATCGGGCATGATTCCCATGCCGCGTTGGACCCTAGAACCGCCGTCCGCCACGCCCGCCGCCAGTTTCCCGCGGCTTGGCTTCGTTGACGGTCAGCGCGCGGCCGCCGAAATCCTTCTCGTGCATGCCGCTGATCGCCCGCTGGGCGGCCTCGTCGGTCTGCATCTCCACGAAACCGAAGCCCTTGCTGCGGCCCGTGTCGCGGTCCTGGATGACCTGTGCGCTCACCACGGTGCCGAACTCGAGAAACATCTGCTCGAGTGCCTCGCTGGTCACGCTGTACGCGAGGTTTCCGACATAAAGCTTCTTACCCATGAACACGACACTCCTAGGGATGACCCGATTCACTTTCGGGGTCACTGCGAAAGGGCCAGAAAATGGCAGCCCGCCAGAGGGTGAAGGCGAGCCAAAAGCAGCAGGGCCGGGAAAATCACCCGCCCTGCGTCAAGGAGCGTCGTCCACAACCAACTCCAGGAGTGTACCGCGAATCGCGAGGGACGCACAACACCGCTGCCCGGCCGGGTCGGTCGGCCGTCGCGGAAACCACCGCGCCCGCTCGGTCGCCCTACAGGGTCGGCCACCGAGACTCCAGCTGCGTCAGATAGTGCTGGATCCGGGTCTGCGCCGCCTGCACTTCTGCGTTCGCTCGGGTATCGCCCGCCGGCGACGCGGGTCGCTGGCCGATGGCGGCCGCCGCCTCCTGCAGCGCCGGCAGCAGGAACTGGTGCTCGCAGTCCGTCTGCACCATCCGCTTGCGGCCGATGACACACTCGTGCGCGTCGTTGTCGAGATCCGTCTTCAGGGAGGAGATTCGCCGATGCACGGCGATCTCCGGTGCGGCCGGCATGCCGGCGACGGTCGCCGTGATCTCCCGCATCCGGTCGCGGTAACGCCGCAATCGCAGGATCACGCTCCGGGCCTCGCTGCGACAGTTGCTGCTCACGTCATTCACTCCGCGGACTCGGTGATCTTCCGGCAGCCTAACAGGCTCCGGATCGGGAACAAACCGTCCACGACGATCATCGTCGCCCGCAACTGTCGCGCGCGTTCCGCTCACGACTGGCCAGCCGGCGAGGCCGCGGATGCCCGCCCGGCCATAGGCTTGATCGGACTGGCAGGTGCGGTTTGCCCGCACGTGGCCCGCAGGTCACGCAGCAGGATGCGGCGCGAGCTTCTTGAATCGCCGAGGATCGCCGCCATGCCTTTGCGGTACCTGCTTCGCATCGATTGGGACGTCGTCGCCGGCATCATCGCGGCCCTCATCGCGATGCTCCTGAGCTTCATGGGGCTCGTCTCGGAGACCGTGGGCCGGGGCATCATCCTCCTGCTCTGCGCCCTGCTGCTGATCCGCGACCTGCGGGGCGAGGCCCGCGAGCTCCGGGTCTTCGACAAGCTCGACGTCATCAAGCGGCACGTCACCACGCTGACGGCCGCGAAGCAGGCCGACATGCACCTCGTCGGCCCCAGCAAGATGCGGCAGGAGTTCGTGGACTTCGCCACGACGGTGTATGGCGAGGTGCGGTGGTTCAACGCCTGTTGCCGTATGTTTCGCCGTCAGGAGGTGTTCGACGCCACCTTGCGGCCATTTCTCGACAACCCGCACGTCACGGCGGTGCACCTGATGTGTCGCCCTGAGGAGCAGCACTCCTGGTCGGTCGACCTGCTGCCGAAACTGCAGAAGTGCACCCGGGGCGACAAGGTTCGGCCGCCGCTGTGGGGCCCCATCCGCACGAGCGTGTCGTTCGTGCTCGGCGACGTGGACGGGGATGGCCGGGACGAGGCGGTGCTGGCCATCCTGCAGGCCCCGTTCGCCACGTCCAACGAGGGCCCCTTCGTGCCGCGGTTCCTCGTCCGCGTGTTCAGCAGCAGCGACCTCATCGCGCCCCTCGAAGAGATGGCCCGGCACGCCACGAGCGACTTCGTGAACGGCACCGAAGCGGCGGCGGCTCCCGCGGCCGGGTCCGCCGCCACGCGGGCCGACGGCCCGCCGCCGACGGCATGAAGCGGCCCGACCTCAGCCGCTCGCGGCGAGGGCG
>SXGQ01808231.1_pt1 | contig 14411 bp, 9 predicted proteins | sample 3178371 | NCBI WGS metagenome assembly SXGQ01 (sample SAMN11356859, study PRJNA531348) | freshwater metagenome | isolation source: freshwater sample F1-20 | place: China: Fuxian Lake, Yuxi | collected 2017-12-25
ATGAGCCTGACGAGCTAACCGGGCTGCTCCACCCTGCAATAAGTGGGAGGCGAAGGAGAAAGCGGCTAGAGCCGAGTCGCAAGCCATTTCTTATGCGAGTTCAACCTCGGCGTTCTGGGCAAAAAGGGTTGAAGCAGGCGGGTCAGAGGGGAAGATTACCCACCCCCTTCTCGCGATGACTGAAGAAACTCCCACGCCCCCTCCCGGCGAAATCCCTCCAGCTGACCAGGTCAAGGTCGACGCGGACTCCCTCGTATCCAAGCGCCGGAAACTCAACTTCTGGCAACGTATCGGCGCCAGTGGCCTTTCCGTCTCCTTGGCGATCCACGTCTTATTGGTCTTCATCGCAGCCGCCTTCGTCGTCTCGACGGTCACCGACAGCGGCAAGAAGGATCCGAATACCTTCGCCACCGGCGCCGGCGGCGGTTCCGGCGGCGAGCGCGTGAAGAGCACCGAGCGCAAGGTCAAACCGAAGAACGTCAAGTCCTTGGCCAAGACGACGACCCGTATCACTTCCAAGAGCGCCTCGGCTTCCATCGCGCTCCCCGACATGCCGAGCTCCGCCTCCGCTTCCTCGATGATCTCGGGGGCGATGGCCGGCGGTGCGTCCAAGGGCTTTGGCGGCGGCGCCGGCGGCGGCATCGGCACCGGCAAGGGCATGGGCTCCGGTGGCGGCAAGAATTTCGTAGCCCGCCCGGTCATGGGAGCGAACATCTTCTCGCAGCGCCTGGCGGTCTACTTCGACGCCTCGGCCTCGATGCTTCCTTATCTCGACCGCGTCGAAGCGGAGATCCGCGATAAGTTCCCGGATGCGGACGTCTTCCTCAGCAACGGCGTGTTCATCGACGTGCATGATAACGAGATCGTCGGCGGCGACAAATTCAAGGGTGCGCCGTTCCTGAATCGTCCCACCGGCGGCGGCTCGAAGAAGAACGCCAAGGGTGAGCTCGTCCCCACCGAGACGAATCCGGCTAAGCTCACCACCCAGGGCCGCGCGATCCTCAAGAAGTACGGCAGTAATTTCAAGACGGGCTCCGTCGGTGGTTGGATCGACATCCTTAAGGATGACCGCACCTACGATGCGCTGATCGTCTTCTCTGACTTCCAGGACGGCGTCCGCCAGATCCGCACCAAGGCCATCGGTAACGTGTCAGCCTACAAGCCCGACAAGGGCATGCGCGCCGACCCGCCCGTCGTCTTCTCCGATCGTACCAATCAGGGCGGCGGCTTTGCCCGTTCGGTCACCCTCATCGCCAGCGGCGGCGCCTCCGGCCAGCCGGTCGTGCAGTGTAAGGAAACCACGGGTCTGATCGTCGGCATGGTTGCCCTCGGCTCGGGTATCCCTCCGGGCACGACGGTCATCGAGATCAAGGATAACGTCAGCTTCACTCTCAGCAAGCCCCTCACCGCCGCCCCCTCTGGTCGCGTCGTCTGTAATAACGGCGGCGACAAGCGCTTCCCCGAAGAGAAGAAGTGGGAAGACGAGTGGGAGAAGGCCTTCGCCGGTGCCCGCGAGAACAAAGGGCCTCGCCTCTATCTCATCAGCACCTCCCGTGCTTACGGTAACAAGCCCGGGACCATCCTTCAGCGCTGCGTCTCCGCCTCCGACGGCAGCGCGATCATGGTCAAGTTTGGTAACGCCAAGAAGGGCGCCAATACGATCGATGACCTGCATAACTATGACGACCTTTACGTCGGTATGCCGGTGAGCGGCCGCGGGCTTCCCGACGGCGTCACGATTGTGGCGATGCCGACCACCAAGGAGATCATCGACCCCGAGGATCCCGAGAAGAAGCGCAAGAAGCGTGTCATCGACAAGCAACTCGCCATCTCCGCGCCGGTGCTCGAAGATTCCACTAACGCGGTCTTCGCCTTCACCCCGCTCATTCAGGCGGTCGGTACGCTCGCCAAGGATTCCAAAGTCATCGACGATGTCTCTGGCTCGATCGACCTCAAGACAGGCATGATCGTCGTGGACGGCCGCTTCCCCTCGGCCACCAAGGTGATCTCGGTGACCCCGAACAAGGCCGCCGCTGGATTCTTTACGGTTGAGATGTCGGCTCCCGCCAGCGCCACTGCCGCCAACGCGGTCCTACGTTTCCGTCCGGCTGCTTCGACCACGGGCAACGCCCGCGGCGCCGCTCCGACTCGCTAAGTTTCGGTCCATGAGGCCAGAAGGCGAAGCCACCTGGCTTCGCCTTTTTTGTCCTTAGGGCATAGTCCCCACACGATATAAACGAAATATGATTCCCATGTCCTTCGCCCGCTCGCACTATTGAGCCAACCCCACTAAGATGAATTCCCCAAAGATTTTCACGATCCTTGCACTGGTCTTACTCTCCGCCTTCGCTCACGCGGCCAAGACCGGCGGCAAGTCCGGGGGCGGGGACGAGCCGGCTCCGCGTATCGCGGTCTACCTGGATTGCTCCGGCTCGATGGTGCCCTACCTCGAGGCCGTCGAGGCCGAGGTCCGGAAGCAGTTTCCCGACGCCGACGTGTTCAAGGTGCCCGCCATCAAGGTCTGGGTCGATGGCGCCGTCGTCCGCGGTGGCGCGGCCACCGTGCTGCCGCATAAGCCCGCGGCCGGGCCGACGGTCAGCCTGGACACGAGCCGTCTTAGCGCGACGGGCAAGGAGATCCTGGCCCGCTATGCAGGTAATTTTGAAGTAGGTTCCGTCGGGGCCTGGGTCGATATCCTGCGCACCGAGAAGCGTTACGACGCGCTGGTGATCTTCTCCGACTTCAACGACCAGGTGTTACAGGTTCGCCTCGGCAGGCCGCCGCTGCGGACTTACGTCGACGATGCCGGCCAGCGCTCCCTTCCCGAAACGGAGATCAAGGATGACCGCACCGTCGCCGAGAAGGCTTGGGAAGACGTCTGGGTCGGTTCCTTCGATCTCGCGAATGCGGGCAAGGCGCCGGCGCTCTATCTTTTCTCCACGCGTAATCCGGCCAGTCGGATCCTGCAGAAATCGGCCGATGTCTCGGGCGGAAAGTTCACGCTCATCGACTGGCTTCGTCCCGACGGTCCGCCTAAGCCGAGCAACTGAGGCTAGTCCCTAGGGTCATTCTGCGGTCGGGTTGCAGGGTGAACCTGAGTGCTCGCTCGCTTGATGCAGGCCATGGGTTCGTAGGCTTGGGGGGATGGATCAACCCAAGCCTTTCGTGGCCGGTCGGCGACGCGCTTCGGCACGTTCATGGCGCGGCTTCCTGCTCTCGCTGGCGATGCATAGCTTGCTCGTCGTGGTCGCTTGTTGGGTGGTGTTCCACGAGCCGGTGTCCCCGACGAAGCAGGAGTTCACTGCGCATGCGGTGGCGGGGGGCAAGTCGGGTGGCCCGTCGCAGACGTACCCCATTACCCGCAAGCCTAAGGTGCTCATACCGCAGAAGCGGCTGACTTCGAAGTCTGCCAGCGCGACCTTGGCGCTGCCGCCCATGAAGGCGATGACGCCGGAGATGGCGTTAGCTGGACTGTCCGGTGGACAAGGGAAGGGCGGCTTCGGGCGCGGGCAGGGTGCCTTCGGCGGCAATGGCCTGGGCGCTGGTTTAGGTAACCGTGCCGGGTTTGTCGGCCGTCCGGTGATGGGCGCCTTCATCCGCGCCCAACGTGTCGCGGTCTATCTCGATTGCTCCGGTTCGATGCGCTCCTATTTGCCGCGGGTCGAAGCGGAGATCCGCAAGCAGTTTCCCGATGCTGATGTGTTTCGTTTCGATGGCGCCCGGGTCGTCGGCTTGGGGGACGTGGTGGTCTTCGGCCGCCGGTTCCACGGTAACGCCCCGCGTCTGCGCGAAGGCCCGACGCAGACCGCGCTCGAGACGCTGACGCCGAACGGCCGCTCCGTACAGGCCAAGGTCCGCGTTGCCTGCGAGAAGGGCTCGTTGGGCGCGTGGATGGATCGACTATTGGCGGAATCCTACGATGCCTTGGTGGTCTTCTCCGATTTTCAGGACGGAGTCCGTTTGTATGAGTCGAAAAAAGGTGAGCCGAAGATGGTCTATTCGGATAGTTCCTATCACAAGGTCGGCGGCGTCCAGAAAGGGCACACCCGTTGGCAGCGGGAGTGGCTGGAGGCCTTTGCCAAGGCGCCGAGCGGAGCCGGTCCGAGGCTTTACCTCTACACTGTCCAAAAGGAGCCGCAGGCTTTCCTTCAGGCCTGCGTAGCAGCGTCGGGAGGAGCCTCAACTTCGGTATCCTGGCTGAAAAATGGCGGGCGCAAGGCGTCGCCTTGACGGTTGCACCCTTCGGCGGGACGGCTTGGATAGGCGCATGGTCCCCTTCACGGCAGAATACCGCGCCAATTTCTCCGACACCGACGCCGCGGGCATCGTGCATTTCTCCACGATCTTCTTCTGGGTCGAGGCGACCGAAGAGGCCCTCTTCCGTCATCTCAAGCTGCCGTTCCTCCGCACCGAGGGCGCCAAGCTCACCGGCTTCCCCCGCGTGCGCGTCGAGTGCGACTTCCTTTCGCCGATCTACCGTGAGGACGTCGTGATCGTCGCGCTGACACCGATCGAGATCGGCGACAAGAAACTCGTCTGGGGCTTCACCGCCGCCGTCGGCGAACGCGCCGTCGCCAAGGGTGCCCTGACCACTGTCTACGCCTGGCGCGAAGCCCAGGGTCCCATGTCGGCCGCCCTCGTGCCGCTCGACATCAAGACGGCCCTGCAGAATCATTTCGGCGCGTGAGGGAGGCGGCGACAATCAGCGAAGGTGCGGTCTCCCGGGTCGGCTTGGCCGCCGTCGTCCTCGCCGCCTTACTCTGGTCGGCGATCAGTTTCATGCCTCCGGGGCCTTTGCATGCGGATGAGGCCGTCCAATGGTCTCTCGCCAAGGAACTCTCCGAGGGCACGCCCTATAGTTCGCATCAGGACAAGTTCCACGGGCCGACGCTGGCCACGGTCCTACTCATCTCGGCTAAGCTGACGGGCACCGCGCCGATGGACATGGACGAGCATTACCTCCGCAGCGTCGTTTCGATCTTCCTCGGGCTTATGGCGGCCGCGGCTCTCATCCTGCCGGGTATCGGTCGGTCAGTCCGTTACGCCACCGCAGGTTTCGTCGTTCTGACGGCAGGCTGCACGCCGTTCAGCTATTACTTCGTCCAGGAGATGCTGCTGGTCACGGGCTTCGTCTGGGGGGTCGCGTTGTGGATGCGCGCCGAAGGCTCGCCGCCTTCTTCCCGCTGGTGGCTTCTCTCCGGCGCGACTTTCGGTTTCGCTCTCGCCTGTAAGGTCACCGCGGCGGCTTACCTGTTTCTGTTCATCGTGGCCTTGCTGCTGTTGCGTCGCTTTGTGCCCGACCGGCGGTGGCTTCGTTTCGGTTTCGGTCTGGTCGCTTCCTGGGCGTTGTTCCAATCGGTCGGCTTCACGGATTTCGATGGCCTGCGGACCTGGTGGGTGCAGCTTGCCCGGGCCCTCGGCGTCGCGAGCGGTCATTCCGAGGACACCTTACTTGCCGCCAGTCTGGCGCCATGGGGCTGGGCTGCGGCTTGGTTGGCGGTCTTCGCGTTCGCTCGTTCCGGTCTTTCGCTCGCCGGTTGGCGGAGCCGTCATCAAGCTGATCTCCCTTGTCTGGCCGCCTTCCTCGTCTTCCTGTTTCACCTCGCGCTACCCTATAAGACTCCGTGGCTCCTGTTGCTGGTCTTCTCGCTACCTCTGACGCTCGCGTTGCCGTATCTTCTGGTCGGACGCACCGTGCGGGCGCTGGTCCTTGCACCCGCCTTGGTGACGGTCGCACTGATGGCCCAGATGTCGCTGTCTTCCCATACGCAGACGTCGGTCGCAGTCCCAGACTTTCATCATAAAGTCGCGAAGCTGGCCAAGGCTTACGGTGATAAGTTCTATATCGCGGTGGAAGGAGGGCATTACTGGCCGCTCCCTTATTATCTCCGGGCGCACCGGGTCGGCTACGGCGACTTCCCGCAGGCGGCCAAGGCGCCGCTCCGGCTGATCCCGGCGACCGATGCGAGCGAACCGGTCGTCCCAGGGTATACTGTCTCGAGCCTGACCCTGCGCGAGGGTGGTGATCGCTATTGGGTGCTGGTTGCCAAAGGCTACGAAAGCGTTTTTATAGGTAAGTAAGCCATGGAAGACACCCCTATCATCCACAACTTCTCGCACGAGGCCTTCGGCTCCCGTTTCTGGGTCCGCATCGCCTCCGAAGACGGCGTCTATGCGCACAATGCCGCCGAGGCGCTTTTCCAGCTGCTCGACGACCTCGATTTCCAGACCGACCGTCGCCACGACAGCGGACCGGTCGCTTCGATCAACCAGATGCCTGAAGGGGCGATGGTCGCCACTTCCGAACACGTGCAGGCTCTCTGGAATTTCTCGAAGGACGTGAGCGCTGACACCAACAAGGCGTTCGACGCCACCGCCGGGGCTTTGTTCGACTATTGGAAGAACCGCGGCGACATGCCTTTAAATCCTGACGATCAAGCTTGGACGCAGATCATGTCGGCCTACCGTGAAGGCGAATTCCGCCTTGATGGTTGCGAACTCCACTGCGTCAAGTTCGGCACCGCCGTCGACTTTGGCGCCATCGTCCGCGGCTACGCACTGGATCGCATGGCCGACATGCTCGAGAGCAGCTGGGGCATCCACCGCGCCTTGCTCATGGCCTCCGGCAGCGTGACCCTCGCGCTCGATCCGCCCGGCGAATCGGCCGGCTGGCGCATCGGCGTCGGCGCCCAGTCCGAGATCAAGCTCTGCCGATTCGCCATGGCCAGTAAGACGGCCGACACGACGCACGGTAATCTTGTCGACCCTCGCACGGGTCAGGTGATTTCCTTGCCCGGTCCGGTGCGTGCCATCGCGACTTCTGCCTTGGAGGCCGAAGGGCTGGCGATGGCTGGCGCTGTCCTCAACGCCTCCGAGGCCGAAGAATTCGTCAACCGCGGCTGCAGCCGCGGGCTCTGGCTGCCGGACGGTACCAAGCTAGGTTCCGTGACCTATTTTGAAGTGACCGATCGCCCGGTCCCCGAAGAGCAACCGGCTTCGTCTCCCGAAGCGGCTACTTGAGCTGGGTCTCGATGTCCCGTAGCAAGGTCTCGCGGTTACCGGAGAACAGGTAGACGTCGGAACCGAGGCGTCGTAGCGCGGCCTGCAGGACTTCCTTCGACGGGCGACGGTTCTCCATCAGCCGGCGCAGGTAAGTCTCGAGGTCGGCCGCGATGCGCGGGTGGTCGAGTTTCAGCTGCACGATCTGCTGCAGCACGGCCTGGCTGCTCTCATTCTGGAGATGGGCCTGGATGAGCACGTCGTTGGCCTCGTCGTAGCGCTTGGCAATAATCAGCTTACGACTCGCCGAGATCAGCACCTGGGGCGGCACCTTCCGGTTCTGCATCAGTTTCTGAAGATTGATCGAGCCGATCTCCGTCTGACCGTCGGCGAAGTAGGCGATGGTCCGCAGGGCTTCGAAGGCCATGCGGGTCTCGGCCACCCACTGGTCGCGCTCCGCCTGCTTGTAGAGCTCGTCCACCAGCAGGATGGTCTCGCGTGCGCGACCGGCGTTCAGCAGGCATTCCACGTGGACCAGGTCGAAGCGGACGCGATTGGGGAAGCGGCGCTCCTTGGCGAGCTTCGCCAGGCGGGCAGTGAGGGCGACGTCGGCGGTCTCGTTGCCGAAGCGCGCGAGGTCGAGCATCGCCTGCTCTTGGTTGCCGTAGCGGGCGATAGCCTTTTCCGCGATGGTCGAACGGGCGGAACGGTTAGCGTCACCTGGCAGGAGGTAGAGTGATTGGATGAGCGGGCCGGGTTTATCCGGCATGCTGATCGCCAATAGATCGAGGCAGTCTTTGGCTCGTGAAAGTTCTCCGCTTTCCTTCAGCCAGCGGGCCTTCATCTCGAGGAGCCTGATGCCGGCGGGGTAAGCCGCGAGGGCGGCATCAAGTTCGGCCAGAGCGCCGCCGCGATCCCCGCTCTCCCAGAGAATCTGGCAGTTGAGCAGGTAGCCGTCCGCAGTCTGGTCGAGCCGGTAATCCTTGATGAACTTCAGGGCCTCGCTGAAGTTGCCACGAAGGAAGTGGGCCTGGGCCGCCGCGAGCCGAAGGTCCGCCTGGATTTCAGGCGATACATCCTTGTCGCCCTGATACTTGGCCGCCGTCGCAATCAGCCGCGCATCTTGGTCGAGCATGAAGCAGCGGGTGATGTATTGGCGGAAATAGTCGGGGTCCTTCTTGGCGAAGACGAGCGACTCTTCGAGCAGTTGATAGGCGTCGAGCGGGCGCTGGAACTGGAAGAATAGATCCGCGCAGAGCCGTTGGGCTTCGAGATTCGCCGGGGTGAGCTGCGCGCCAGTGCCGATGTAGCGCGCGAACTCGGCGTAGTCCTGCCGGGCAAGCGCCGCCTTAGCGACGCTGACGAAGTATTCCCCTTTACGGTAGAGATGCGCGGACCGACCGTACGTGTCCTTGACCGTGAGGAGCTTCGCCCGCTCCCGGAGGCGGATTTGCTCCTTATCGCGGAAGAGGTTGGTGGCGGAATTGACCACGGAGTCCGGGAGGTAGAGGTACATGTCGGCCCGGCGCGTGGTCGGGATGCCGTTCATGAAGCGCTCCTTGAAATAGTTCACTTCCGACAAGGCTACCCAAAGGATCAGCAGGAAGACCGGGAAGAGCAGGGCGATCCGCTTCCAGCTTGGGCGATACTTGCGCTCCTTGTACCCGATCGCTTCGACGATGACCATCCCCAGCAGGATAGGGTAGCTCGAGCGTGAACTCTGCCCTTGGCCGTAGACGTAATGGGGGTCGGCTGACATGCCTGCCACGATGTTCCTGCTCCCCTCGGGGCGGGCAAGAGCGGATTGCCCGTCAGAGGCTCGCCGCCGCCTCTTGGGCGGTCTGGACGGGTGCGAGGCAGGTCGGGCCTACGCAGACGGCAAAGCCGGCCGTAGCAGGCTCTGAGACGAGGAAGACAGGGCGGTACGGTCGCGTCTGCGGGGCGGTCCGTTCGTCACCGTTGAGGGCAACTCGCAGTTCATCCCATCGGCCGGACGATTTCACGGTCGCATGGCCGATGGCGAAGCGCGCGATGCCATCTAGGGCGTGGGCAACGCCGTTGGGCACGTTCTTGCAGAGGCCTCCGTAGGCGGCGGAAAGGTCGGCGAACTCACGCGCCCACCGGGTATCCATGGAAAGCATCTGGATCTGTCCGAAGCCATGGAGGAGCGAGGAGTTGCCCGCAGGCACGGCGTTGTCGAACCAGTCTTTCTGGCGGACGGAAAGGTCGTCACGGTAGGCCGGGACGACGAAGGCGCCGACGGCGTGCGGATCGCCGAAGCGCTCCAACGCGGCGCTCAGGAGGCGTTCGGCGCGCGCGGCGTAAGGGTGCGTCTTGCCGGGGCGCGCCCAGGGAGCGTAGGCGGCGAGGGCGAGCTCCGCTTCGGCGAGCCAGGCGAAGTCGCTCAGGTTGCCGTCGAGGGTGGTCTTATCGCCGTGCGCGACGGAGAGCAGTCGGGCGCCGTCTTCGCGGGCGAAACGCGTCCAGAGTAAGGCTTCCGTTTCGAGAGCGAGCTCGACCCATTCCTTGCGCCCGAGGATCCAGCCGGCCTTGGCGAGATTGCCGACGAGCAGGGCGTTCCAGCTCAGGAGATTCTTGTCGTCGCGGGCAGGCTGCGGGCGCTGATCGCGCAGGGCGAGGAGCTGGGCCCGCGCGGCGACGAAGCGTTGCCGTGCCGCATGGTCACCCTTGAGCTTGGGGATGTTCTTCCCCTCGAAATTACCCTTATCCGAAAGGCCGTAGGCCTGGGCGAAGGCGAAGGCCTCGTCGCCGAGGGCGGCTGCTACTTCCGGCGCCGTCCACACATAGGTAGTGCCTTCGTGGTGATCGGTATCGGCATCGAGCGAGGCGGCGAACAGTCCGTTGGCGGTGCGCATCTCACGGAGCATCCAGTCGACGGTCTCGATGCAGACGTCGACGTAGAGCGGATCGCGGTAGCGGGCCCAGGCTTCGGCGTAGGTGCCGAGCAGCTGGGCGTTGTCATACAGCATTTTCTCGAAGTGCGGGACGGTCCAGTCGCGGTCGACGCAGTAGCGATGGAAGCCGCCGCCGACCTGGTCGAACAAGCCGCCGCGGGCCATGGAGCCGAGGGTGATGGTCAGGACGGCATCGATGCGGGGGGCGAGCGCGCGGTCGGCTTCGACCGCCGCGGCGCCGCGCAGGCCGAGCAAAAGGTTCAGGGTGTGCGGGGTGGGGAACTTCGGTGCGGCGCCGAAGCCTCCGAAGGTGTCATCATGCTGCTCGCAGATGCGGCGGGCGGCGGCCACGAGGTCATCAGGCGTGGGGGCGTTGCCATCAGCGTCCGGCGCTCGCGTGAGGTGCGTGAGGTTCTGCGCGATGGCGTCGGCGTTGGCGGCGAGCTCGGACTTGTTGCGGTGGTAGAAGTCCGACACGCGCATGAGCAGCTGAGGCCAAGGGACCTGACTGTGCCCGCGGTCTTCGGGCGGGAAGTAGGTGCCGCCAAAGAAAGGGCGTCCGTCTGGCAAGCAGAAGCAGTTGAGCGGCCACCCGCCGTGGCCTTGGATCATCTGCACGGCGTCCATCATCAACTTATCGACTTCAGGGCGTTCCTCACGGTCGACTTTGATGCAGACGAAATGCTGGTTCATCAGGTCAGCGATCCAGGGCTGCTCAAAGGATTCGCGGGCCATCACGTGGCACCAGTGGCAGGAGGAGTAGCCGACCGACACCAGTACGGGCTTATCCTTGGCCTTGGCCTCCGCGAAGGCCTCGGCGCACCAGGGCCACCAATGCACGGGGTTGGCCTCGTGTTGGCGGAGGTAGAGCGAGCTTTCTTGGGCCAGGCGGTTCGACACGTCTGGAAGGTTGGCATCCTTCGGCAGGGTGCAACAAAGACCGTTTCCGAGCCGTTCGACTTGCAGGGAAGGGGGCGAAGGGCAAAGGTTCGCGGGTGCCTTCCGTCCGCCCCAGCCGCGTCCTCGGCCGTCCCCTCGGACGGTCTGAGGCCAAGCCTTTCTGATCATGTCGATCATTCGCATCCTTGAGGCGACGGTGGCCAACCAGATCGCTGCTGGTGAAGTGGTGGAACGTCCGGCCGCGGTCATCAAGGAACTGCTGGAGAACTCCCTCGACGCCGATGCACGTCGCGTGACGGTCGATTTCTCTCGGGGCGGCAAGGCCCGGATGATCGTCGAGGACGACGGGAAGGGCATGACGGGCGACGAAGCGTTGCTGAGCCTTGAACGTCATGCGACCAGCAAGATCCAGGTGGCTTCCGACCTCGACCGCATCGCGACGTTCGGCTTCCGCGGAGAGGCGCTGCCCTCCATCGCGAGCGTGGCCCGCTTCACGATGCAGACCCGCCCGGCCTCCGCGCCTTCGGGCACCGAAATCGCGATCAATGGCGGTAAGCTGGTGCACCGGCGTGACCATGGGATGGCGCCGGGTACGCGCATTGAGGTCTCCAATCTTTTCCATCCGGTCCCGGCTCGGCTGAAGTTCTTGAAGTCCGATGAGACCGAGGCTGCTCATATCGTGCGTCTGGTGCGTCTCTACGCCATCGCTCATCCCGAAGTCGGTTTCCTGCTGCGCGAGGACGGCCGCGAGATCTTCCGTTCGCCGGGCAATGCGCCGCTCCTGGATCGCGTCCGCGAAATCTGGGGCCGTCAGGTAGCCGAAGAGGTCACGATCATGCCTTCCTTTGCGCGTCCAGGCATGCGCCTCAGCGGCCTGCTGGGCAAGCCGGGCGTAAGTCGTGGCACGCGTCAGGATCTGGTCACGGTCGTCAACGGCCGTCCGGTCGATAGCCGCACGATGGCCTTCGCGCTGACCGAGAGCTATCACACGCTCATTCCCAAGGGCCGTTACCCGCTGGCGTTCGTCTTCCTGGAGATGGATCCGGCGTGGGTCGACGTGAACGTCCACCCCGCCAAGCGTGAGGTACGTTTTCGCGACGAAGCCAAGGTACGCAATTTCCTGATCGAATCCGTCCTCGCGGTCCTGCGCGCGCGTGCCGACGACGGTCTGCCCGCCGAGACGGTTCCGGCCCTAGCACCGGCCACTCCGTTGGCCGCCGGCGTCCCGAGCGTGAGCGCGGCCGTGCCGCCGGCCGGAGCCGTTCCCGCGTACGCGGCACCTTCTTCGTCCGTGCCTATCTCGCCGACCCATGCGCCGGCGGTCCGCCTCGGCTGGCGCCTGCTTTCCCGCCTGCGCGAAGAGCGGGCCGTCTTCGAGACGCCCACCGGGCTCGCGATCCTCGATATCGGGGCGGCGCACCAGCGCGTGCTCTACGAATCCATCCTCGCGCAATTCACCGCGCAGAAGCCCGTCGGCCAGCCGATGCTCGTGCCGCTGAGCATCGAGCTCGAACCGTTGCCCGCCGCGGTGCTCAAGGAGCGACTGCCGCTACTGGCCTCGGCCGGTTTCGATTTCGAGGAGTACGGTCGCAACTTCTGGCGCATCCAGGCTCTCCCTGCATGGCTCGAGCCTGAGGACGCCTTGGCCTTCGTCCGCGACTTGCTGGCCGAGATGGCCCGCCGCGAGGGTGACTTCGGTCGTCCCTCGCTGGCCTATGATGCCCTCGCCAAGATTGCTGTCATCAAGGCTCGCCGTAAGGGCGACAGCCTTTCGGACGCCGAACTGATGGAGCTGGTGCAGGCGTTGTTCCGTGCCGTCCAGCCCGGCAGTTGCCCGCGTGGACGCCGGACCTATGTCGAGTGGACGGATGCCGACCTGACCCGCCGTTTCGGCTGATCAGCGGCGGCCCTTGTGGCGCTTCGGCGAAGCCGGCTTGCCGGTGCGCAACGCTTCAATCTGGTCGCGTAGATTCGCCGCGCGTTCGAACTGAAGTTCGTCCGCCGCCGCGAGCATCTCGGTTTCCATATCGGATAGGACGCGCGCGATATCGCGGTCGTCGGTACCTTCGGCCACCGCGAGGGCTTCGTCGGCTTCGAGGTCCACGAGGCTTTCCTCGATCCTGCGGCTCGTGCTCTTCGGGGTGATGCCGTACTTCGTGTTATGGGCTTCCTGGCGCTTGCGGCGGTCGCCGCAGATGGTCAGCGCACGCGTGAGAGACTTCGTCATCACATCGGCGTAGAGCAGGACCTTGCCTTCGACGTGGCGCGCCGCGCGGCCGGAGGTCTGGATGAGGCTCGTCTCGCTGCGGAGGAAGCCCTCCTGGTCGGCGTCGAGGATGCCCACGAGCGCCACTTCCGGAAGGTCGAGGCCTTCGCGGAGCAGATTGACGCCGACGAGGACGTCGAAAGACCCGGCGCGCAGGCGGCGTAGAATCTCGACGCGTTCGATCGCATCGATGTCGGAGTGCAGGTACTCCACCTTCAGGCCGCTATCCCGCATGAAGTTGGCGAGGTCCTCGGACATCCGCTTGGTCAGCGTCGTGACGAGCGTACGGAAGCCGCGGGCGGCGACGCCCTTGGCTTCGCCGATGATGTCCTCAACCTGACCCGCGATCGGGCGGACTTCCATGGTCGGGTCGAGCAGGCCCGTCGGGCGGATGACCTGTTCGGCGATGACGGATGAGACTTTGTACTCGTGGGGCGCAGGGGTAGCCGAGACGTAGACCGCTTGGTCGACGAGCGTGTCGAACTCCTCTGGGCGGAGCGGGCGGTTCTCGAGCGCGGAGGGCAGGCGGAAGCCGAACTCCACGAGGCGTTCCTTGCGGGCGCGGTCACCGTGATACATGCCGCCGATCTGCGAGACCGAGACGTGGCTTTCGTCGATGAAGACCAGCTTGTCCTTCGGAAAGAAGTCCAGGAGGCAGTGCGGGCGCTCGCCGGGACGGCGGCCGGACATGTGCATCGAGTAGTTCTCGATGCCCGGGCAGAAGCCCGTCTCGCGGAGCATCTCGAGGTCGTGCTCTACGCGCATGCGGATACGTTGCGCTTCTACGAGACGATTCGTCTTCTCGAAGTGGGTGACCCGTTCCTCGAGCTCGGTGCGGATGGCGGCGGCGGCGGCTTTCACGCGGCCCGGTGCCATCACGTATTGGTTGGCCGGGTAGAGGTCGAACTTTTCGAGCTGCTTGCCCGGCTTCACGCTGACCGGGTCGAGTTCGCGGATGGCCTCCAGCGTGTCGCCCCAGAATTCCAGGCGGACGGCGGACTCCATGTAGGCCGGCCAGACGTCGATCGTCTCGCCGCGGGCGCGGAAGTTACAGCGTTCGAGGATGGCGTCGTTGCGGACGTATTGATTGGCGACGAGTTTCGCGAGGAGTTCGTCGCGGCGCATCGTCATGCCGGTCTTGAGCGCGATCATCGCGGCCAGGAAGTCCTCGGGTGAGCCGAGGCCGTAGATGCAGGAGACCGAAGCGATCACCACGACGTCGCGGCGGGAGAGCAGGGCGCTGCTGGCGCTGATGCGCAGGCGTTCGATGTCCTCGTTGATGGCCGAATCCTTCTCGATGAAGGTGTCCGTCGACGGCACGTAGGCCTCCG